>Ga0247758_1001045_pt1 | contig 22839 bp, 19 predicted proteins | sample UWRJL156409C4_FD_180950 | JGI IMG/M metagenome (GOLD analysis project Ga0247758, IMG submission 180950) | Plant litter microbial communities from Arlington Agricultural Research Station in Wisconsin, United States - UWRJ-L156-409C-4 | ecosystem: Environmental > Terrestrial > Plant litter >... | reverse complement strand
ATGAGTGGGGGAGGGGGAGGAGAGGGAAGGCGGACTGTGGAGGTGGGTGGGGATCTCACGATGAAGGACCTTGAAGTTATGCTGGGCGAGGAGTACAGCGTTATTGAGGATGCGAAAGAGGGTATCCGGTGGATTGCGTAGGGTGCATTCGAATTCTTTTCAATGTCTCCCTGTACTGTCCTAACCTAAAACGAGATAGCGCAGTAAGCCTGGCGGATGAAGCGGCAAAACTCGTCTAGCTCCAACATGACTCCCTCAGGCGTAACCAGGCATACAGCCCGATATCTGGCACAAGAAGCGATGTGGTGTTATCGTACTGGAGTTCGCCGGGAAAAAAAACCTAAAAATGAGTGTTGTCTGCAGCGGACGCGGCCTCGCGCCGGCCGCTTCGAATTCCTTCAAGTTCTTCTGCCTTTTGAGGATTAAACCTCAAGGGATGGTCCACTTAGGAAACGGCGACTCAAACCAAAACATATGACGTGTAAGAGATAACTGAGTACCGTTAGGAGGAGAGACCTATATGTCACTTATCGACACCACTGCCGCCACAACTCAAGCGCTACCATTCGATGCAGCGACAACTCTCAAGGACTTGCGGGGGAATGCGCTGCGATAAATGCGATTCCGTTTCGGTATTCTGTGCGGGCTCCACGCGTGTCGCCATGCACCGGCGGCGCACCAAGGGGTAATGCGTTAAAAATTCATGTAAAGCTAGTATCAGTTATTTCTGTGGTTGATCCAATGTCCCCCTAAGAGACGATGTGGTAACCAATCAGACAGGCCATTGGCCCAGGGGGTGGCACGGTGGCTTGTCCGAAATCTCATTCCATGACAACTTTGTTTCAGGTTTGGGATTTCTTTTCCATGTAGTCCATCAAAACTCCCTTCAACACTTCCGCAGCATACCTACCTGTACGCATTACCACGGAGCGAACTCGTATTGGCGCATCATCGCGACTAAGAAAGATGCGGCTTATCAATACCCACACGATGCAACTGGAGTGGTTCCTCGATGCGGACCACGCGCCGCCATTCGCCATTCTTTCCCACACATGGGACGACGACGAGGTCACGTTCCAAGATTTTGAAGCCATGGCTAAGGCGGCGACGAGCAGCAAAGCTTTTTTCTGGCAAATGCTTCCGTGGCCGTTTTCCCAGACGCAGACCGCGGCGCCGGCATCCCAGATGAAAGGGTACACCAAAATCGCCGAAACCTGCCGACGGGCCGGGGAGGTATCGGAACTTCAGTACGCATGGGTCGACACCTGCTGCATCGACAAGACGAGCAGCGCCGAGCTGTCGGAAGCTATCAACTCCATGTTCCGGTGGTACCAGGTGTCCTAGGTTTGCTACGTCCGGCTGGCAGATATCGACAAGTAGACACATGCCAAGACACCTTGAAGCCTGGACAGGTGCCGGTGGTTTACTCGAGGTTGGACTTTGCAGGAGCTTATCGCGCCTACAAAGGTCGAGTTCTACGACAAACATTGGGCTTATCTCGGGGACCGAAGCAACTTGCGAGCGGATCTGGAGAGAATCACAGGCATCGGGAGCGAGGTTCTGGGAGCCACCAGTCAGGAATGTATCACCAAAGTGCTCAGGAAGATCCCCGTTGCCCGTCGGATGTCCTGGGCAGCAAGTCGTGTAACAACGAGGACCGAGGAGACGGCCTACTGTCTTCTCGGTATCTTTGGCGTGAACCTGCCACTTCTTTACGGCGAGGGACCCAAAGCCTTCCTCAGGCTCCAGGAAGAGATTGCAAAAGAACACAACGATCTGAGCCTGTTTGGCTGGACTTCACCCGCATCCCACGGGAACTTGGCTCGCCATTCTGGGATTTTGGCCGACAGCCCTGCTGACTTTGCCGACGCCCGAGATATCGACTTTAGCGACTTATCCAGCATCAATCCCGAGTTTGCCATGACCAACAAGGGACTGAGAATGTGGAGTGTCTTGTGCGAGGAAGGTGGCAAGATGATACTACCCTTGAACTGCCGCAAACCCAACACGCTGGCGGCTCGGGTCTTGGGTATCTATCTTTTGCAGTTTGGTCCTGATCTCTACGTTAGGGAGCACCCTGTTGAATTCAACGTGGTCACCAGAAACGCAGTAATTGGAAGCCGTGAAGAGTGTTGTATTGGAGAGAAGTTCGCAGAGCAACCGTGAGCACGTAAAGCGCGGACCAGCCGCGCTACCGCTGCTTACCTAAACAGTCGGTTGAATTTGACACACCCTGGCCGTCTCGCAGAGAACCTGGAATCCAACAACACGGCGGCTCGCACGCAGACTATTGCCAATATCTTCGTCTCCAAGCGAATGGACGCCACCATCGAAGCAGCGCTGGTACGGGGCCGTCGCGGCGCCATCCGACTCTCGGACAGCCTTTTTGACGAACATGGCTGGACGGCTTCCATCTTTCAACCGGATGGTCTCTACACCAAACAGACTCGACTGTTCCTCACGCTGAACCTTCCATCATTTGTCGCATGTTTTATGATGTCACTCACCGAGACTGCAAAAAGGGGACGGTACGAGAGCTTAAGATGGGTCACCATTGTTGTCGTTTTGGGCATGGAGGGGGAAATGCCATGGGCGCGAATCTGCACTACTGAACATGCTGCAGATGCGCTTAGTTCACTTGGTAACTTGAAGCAGATGGCACAGCTTGCGAAGGTCTCTGGCTCCAAGACCGTTAAGCTCCGGAATGATCAACAGAAACTAGAGTTGGAGGTTACCGTACATTTCTCACCCTGTGACATCGAGGGGGAAATGGGCCATTGCTTGAGCATGAGTCAGAATTGGGTTTGTTGATGCTGCGGAGCTTGCCGGTTTCGGGGATGATGCACACATTTACGGAGTAGCTGCGACGTTCTATATTACCAGGGGATTCACTGCGATGTCACCCTCTGCTTTACCGGATTGGTGGTGTCAGAAAAGAAAAGGGCTCTGTTCTAGATTCAACCAGAATGTCGGATTGGGAATATTGGCCACGTAAGCGTAAGCGTTACCACCACTCACAAGTCTATTAAAAGGGGCCTCTGGCCAAGCCAGATTGAACAACAAGCAACTTTCTACACACAATAGAATTAAGCTGTTGCAAGCTCCATCATTTCCATCGAATCCAGGGTGCATTGTTTCTAGCAGCTGGACTCAGGTGAGCCGACGCTCATGTACGAAGTACGGCCCCACCATCTCTCCTTCCCCGCTGCTCCCTGCCATTGCTGTTTCCATCCTTCAGGTTCGCTTAAGTTGCGTATTCTTTTATGCTGATCGACCTGCGCAACTCACGCTTTCTCCTATCAACTCAATTTCCAGAGCGCTAGCGACAGCGACAGCCGCGGGCGTGCCGAGTCAATCGGTCAATTGGCCGATCGACAAGAATATCGCTATTCAGCGGCGCCAGCGATAGCCGCGGGTGTGCCGAGTTAATCGTGTTGTTGGACCGGAGCGCTCGAGATAGGCCGTACTCGGAAACAGCAGATAGAGGAGACATATATGTAATAAAAAAGGGGTATAAAGCTTCTAACGTGCTCAAGATTTCCAACAAGGATTCCAGCCAGCTAGCTAAAACCGCTAACAATTACTGCGTTATCTAAATAATACCCTTCTTATACAGATAAAGAACCCCCCTAACTTATATTCTAAGCCTAAAATACCCTTATATTCTAAGCCCAAGACGCCCTCCTCCTCCTCCTCTTCCTCCCCCTCACCTAAAATACACTAGCATTCTGTGTTTAAGACATATTAGTATCCCTCCTCACCTAAGATAACTTAGCATTTTAAGTAACAGATAAACTACTAGTGTTTTTCTAAGCCTAAGATGTCTTAGGGTCCTTATATATATATAAAGGATAAGATTTCCTTACTTAAAAGTTCTTTAGCTAAGGTCCCCTTACTTAAGGCTTTCCACGTTTCATACTTCTAGAGCTTTATCTAATCCTAACACACCCCCTTTTAAGCTTCACAAACTCTTTAAGCTTAAAATACCCCAGCAGGGTCCTTATATAAAGGTTAAGAGTTCTTCAGCTAAGATCCTGCCTAAGGCTTCCCGCTCCATTTCCCTCTTTATTACCTTATTAGAATGTAATAACCGCTTTACGGCTCAAGTTAGCTAGATATAAGTAATAAGGGAGTACTATAAAAGGAGGTGTCTAGATACCCGTATAATAAAGCTAATAAACGTATAGGAAATATAACTGTTAAACTTCAGGAACCCATAGGGCTGTAGTACAGCGGCTGTGACTCAGAGGAAGAAGTGCTGTACTGGTCCAAGCCGGCTACAATGCCGTAGGCACTGTAGGAAGCAAACGAAGTCCTGAATTACAGGGAAGTGCCACTGTAAGTAAGGGTGTCACAGCGAATATTAACGCTGGAAACAAGAGGATCCGGAAGGCAGTGCCTTGTGTAATGACTGGAAAAGGATGAAGTTGCTTGCTTGACTAGAATTAGATACATGAGAGGAGAGGGCCTGTTATAGGTTGTGGGAGGCTCTGGAATTCTTCCAGAGCCTTCTGTATAGTGGAACTAACTAATACAATAATGGAATAGTATTATTCTAAACCATTCTATGTGGTTCTGTTAACGTAGTAGCTGACGTAGCTACTACAGTGTTCTAGTTCGTTCTGTGGGGCAATAGCCCCACTGGGTTCAGGGGGTTCCACCCTCCTGGATTCTAGTAGGTTCTGAACACTCCAGAGGCCCCAAGGGGCCCTGGAGTGTGTTGGAATCCTCTAGAACCCTCTAGAGTTCCAGAAGATTCGACTGGTGGTTACAGGGAGCCTGCAGGGCACTCAGTAGCTAGAAATTAACAAGTTATTATTGTTTCCTAATGTTGCAGTTATATAATTAAAGATAGTTATGGTGGGGTAGTAGAAAGTGTGTCACTCGCTTATCGACATCACTCGCTTATTATACACGTTATACTTAACTTATATATACTTACTAACCGTAATCCTTAACCTGTTAGCTAGCTTTTTAAACCACTAATATAACTGTTAATCGTTATTTAACAGATTAAAAGCCTTTTAGTTTTAGAAGAAGTCGTCTGGAAATGTGACGGACCCGCAGGTCGCTAGTTAGACCGGCGCGGCCCGACGGATCCCCCACAGGAGGACCGTGCGGAAGGACAGTGTGATGTGCCCCGCACTGTCCGATCACTGCGCTCACTGATGGAACAGAGTGAGCAGGGAGAGCAAGGTACGGAGTACCTCTTAGATAGCTAGTACGGATGTCCCTTTTAAAAGTTTTGATTAAGCGCTAAAAACGCCACCCCGTTTATTTACTTATCATCGGCCTCCTTCTTCCATCCCTCCTGTCAGAAAGAAGGGGGTTCAGAGGCCCTGGGCATCTAGTCAGCGGAGCTGACTGGATTCCTGGCACTGCCAGAACGCCAGTGAGCCTCAGCCACTGGAGAGACGAAGCCTGAATCCTGCAGAATAGTCTATAAAGAAGCCTCTGGCTTCCAGCCAGAGCCAGAACAACAGAGTCAACACAAGTAATACAATCACGCAGTTGCAACCCCTTCAATTTCACAGAATCCAGAGTGCAGCGCTTCCAACACATGCTGGTGGATTGTTTGGGCGCTGGTGAAAAGGTTCTTGAAGGAGGCCTTAGTTTAGCGCTGTCATGAAGTTTTGACACTAAAATTGAGGCTTCCTTTTTGGAGGGGTCGCGGGGCGAGTCCGAGACCGGGGTTTAGCCGAACGGACACCTGACACATGTGGGGCATGCACATCCTGGTCAATTTCGCTTGGCACTTGTCGACGGAATTCTGCACTCTTGCCTGTCGTCCATTCATTTTACCAAATCCAACCACCACCCTATTGACACACTGTCATGCTGCAATTGAGCTCAGCTACTCCGCATGCTTCAAAACGTCCTCGAACGTCTTCACGACAGTGGGGCGCGCGACCATCTTGGCCAGCCACTCCTTCAGGATAGGAAAGGCGTCCTCGGGATAATCATCACCGAGTATCCTCTCAGCTGCCTTCTGCCACATGATGAAGTTGATGTCCGTAAATGAAAGCTTGTTCCCCACGAGCCACGGCCCGTCACCTTCACCGCCATAGGTATCCTTTTGCTTGGTTAACCACCCTTCCAGGACGCCCATGACCCCCTTGATCTCCTTGACATGGCGCTCCCTCGCGCCAGGAAGCGGCTGGAACTTGGTGAACCACACAGCCTGGCCGTAATACGGCCCTTGGCCCGCTGGAAGAACAACCACTGCCTGGCGCGGTGCGACTCAGGCGTGCCGGCCGGGAACGAGAACTTGTGCTCCTTGTCCTATTGCTCGATGAGGTAGAGGACGATGGCACCCGACTCCCAGAGGGTGAGGTTGGTGTTGGGGTCCTGGATGGATGGCAAGCGGCCGTTTGGGTTGATGGCGAGATACGCTGGTTTCTTGATGTCTTCCCATGGGACCCCAACTGCCTCGTACGGAAGGCTGAGTTCCTCAAGGAGAATCTGGACCTTGGGAGGGTTAGGGCCACCTCTGCCCCAGAGTTTGATGGGTTTGAGCTCGGTGGTGGTGCTCATTCTCGTAGTGGGGGTTATTGTTGTGGGTTGCCTGAGAACTCTGGCTTTTGTTGTTTCTCTGTCGTCTCTGTCGGGATGATGGGTCAATCTAGGGGCCTTGCGGGAGAGCGATTTATACTTGAGTCTCTACGCTGGTTTAGTGCCTCGGAGTCTTGTTGTCCGCTGGGGAGCAAAACATCAAGAGGTCTGTGGGTCTGTTCCTATCGTGGACTGTGATGGTTCTCCAACGCAAAGGCAGATTTCCCCGGTGCCCGACGGGCGATTGGCGGGGGAACTTGCATGCCGAGCCCGCTGGCCTTCATCACGGCTTACAAACCAAACGTCCCACTACAAGCTGAGAGGGCTTCTAGCGAGGTCTCATTAGATTTAGGTTCGTTTGGCGTCGCACAGCATGTCTCCCGGGGCTCTTGCATGGCTGCGGAGCCTCAACAATAGGCAGAGCGGTCGGATTTGTCAGCGGAGTCGCACTCTTGCCCCGGAAACTCTCCGGCAGGAACAAGTAGGGTCCGAGCTTGGAGGGCTTATCCCCGTCAACACTTTGAGGTGAACCACCAGACCCCCGGTTGTCTGCATTATCAGTCAAGAAAGCTATTTCGACAGTCGAGAATGGGGTTCATACCTAGCTTACACGGCCACTAAATGATGTCAGCATGATTGCCGCCCACATGCTATTGGCAGGATGATTCTACTTATTCCTTTGTTAGCAAGTCATCTTCTCTCTGAATGAAGCTGTCGCCAACGAATTCAGTATATGTAGGTAGCGCGCAACCCCGTCCCTACATCTTGTTCCCACTGTGTTTCTTGGCTGCGGATCCGGCCTTGAGGACCCTCGAACAATGCCTTCACATCACCTAGACGTGCCCTACATTTAACCCTAATTTAACCTTGACGGCTCGCCGATGACTCTAACAAACCAATGAAACAAAATCTCGAAACGCAACAAGTCCGACCCTTCGGAGCCGCCTGCATGAAGTGTCGGTGGGCTGAGCTTAACGGGAATGCACACGCCGCAAATCTGCCGTCGCCTAGGAATTTCCAGGCCCTTGGGACTGGAGTCTAATTAGAGCGCCTCGAGGTATGGCATCATCAGGCTATACTGGTGTTTCCCGCTTGCACATTATTAATAAGGGTGACCGGTTTTCTCATGCGGGCTGACTGCCGTCGCGCGTTTCTTTTCATTTGCACCCGCGTCAGAAATCAAATGGCGCGCAGGTACCTTAACTGGCCCCAGAGCGACAACCACACCTACCCGTGTGCGCGGTGGTGTTGAGCTTATCGTAGGGAGGACCAGTGGCGAGGGTTGTCTCCCGACAACGGCGATACCCGACGTGATGGTAATCTATCCCGCTTGGCGATGATGGAAACTGCCCGGATAGGAAGGCCCAGGCCTATTTCGAGCGCTTTAGCGATCCAACTGCTTTTGGTTGATGACTGGGACGGTGGTCAGGCGCATTTGGATTTAGCCAACATAAGTACCGCCCCCGAGTCGTCGAGGATTTTTGTCGTTCTCATTCGAACCTAATCTCATCATCATCATCCCATTGCATCACAAACATGGGCAGAACAATACTTGCGACTTTGTTGGCTCTTGCCTCGATACCCGCGGGGATCGTGGCGTCTCCCGCGCCGCAACCTGTCGAGCGAAGCAGCGTTGCCGCCAACGATACATTTCAGTTGACCGAAGGTTCTGGTTTCCATCTTGTGCAATGCAGCCCGCTCGCGTCAAGCGCGGAGCAATCTTGGCTCTCGCTTGTCCTTGTATGTCGCCCCAACGGGTACCCGCTTGTCAAAATCACGTATGCTTATAAGGAGGTACTCAGTACTGCGAAAACGACGCCGACTGCAGTGATGTAACGCATGTCCCTGAGAAGCGCGATACATGCGTTCGAAAGAGTAGCAATGTCACGGACGACTTTGAGCTGTGGCCGACCAGCCAGTGGATCCACTGCCGTTTCGAGGAGAGGGGGTGGTTCAGTTGGGTGATAGTGAGCGGTGCGCGGCTAAATATACCTCCTGAAGAATTTGTTGGGTGAGTTTTTTTGTCTTCATGATATGTGGTTCCTTGTGGGAGCTCCATGCTGACGGTTGTGATGCTGGTAGGTTGGGGGAGCTTGGTGATCCGAAGGAGGGCCCCACAACGAGTTTTGAGGCGTTTGTTGATTACTCGACTCAGGGGGCTGGCCCTGCGACGCATAAGTGTTTGCAGAAGTTTTATTTTAGTTGATGCGAAGGGACTGAATTGGTGATCTTCAGGTCGATAAAGGCGTCATGATGAATCCGTTGTTCGTCTTGTTCGAAACCCTGTGCCGGATTGGCATTATATATTGAAAGGTAGAGTGAATGTTGGAGTTATCACGTGTTAGAGCACACAGCCGGCCAGAAGACGCGCGCTAAACAAATTCAAGCAGCAGCTCAGCCACTCCCCTGTGGAGCAGCGGAAACTACGATTGGCTGGGGGAATGCCAACGCTGCGTACCCCGCGTCCCATGCCTGAAAAGCCCAACATCTCTTTCGCGCTCCTCCATGGACCATCAGTAGATGCCGCGCTCTCTACGTTGCGGCTTCGACGCCCCGCCCTAGCTTGCTGGACACGCTGAATGGCGTCAAGCCACTGCCGAGATGCCATCGACGAAACCCCTCACATTCCGGCTGCGGGGATGTGCTGCCGCCATGGATACAGCGACTGTGCAGGATGCGTTGGCCCGGGCATTCAGCGACATCAGCCCTGATGACATTCACGTTCAATCGCTGACTACGTCGCTCAGTCCATGGGAAACGCCTCCAACTAAAACCGCAACCTTGACTTTCGCAAAATTGCCGTCAGCCATCCAAACACAAATCGGACAGGGAGAATGGACGGTCGAAGGCCCCGGCCTCCACGACACGCTGATCCTGGACACTCACTTCTTCGGCCTGACTCCGCTGAATGATGTAGATCCCCTAAAGCACGGTTATGAGTAGGTTTTTCATCCTCCGCAGTAGGTATTCGAGCTCTAATGGGGACAGTTGCATCGCTATCTCTGGGCTGGCTTCCCACCCATTCGGGTCGTGGCAGCCCAAAGGCAGTCGAGACGGAAGTTGGATGTGGATCAGGGATGCCTTGCCAAGAGCGTTTCCCGCAATCCGAGCCATCCTTTTCGGCTACGATACGACGCTGCTCGAAAGTAATTCGTTTCAGACCATCGCCGACCTCGCTTCCTTCCTCGCCGAGAATCTGAAAGCCTCGGGCTTCGCATCGCCGGTGGCGAAGCCACTTATCTTTTTAACCCACAGCCTGGGCGGTATTGTCTTTAAGGAGATGCTTGGACGAGAGCACCAGATCATCCACCATGTGGTCGGTGCTATCCTCTTTGGCGCGCCATCCCGCGGCATGGAGACGCAGGCCCTCATGTCCATGGTCAGCGGGCAACCTAACAGGGGCCTCGTGGACGACTTGACAGTTTCATCAGACTACCTGCAGCGCCTAGATGACCGCTTCTTCGAAGTGGCTAGGCGCGGGAGGATGGAGCTCTTCTGGGGCTATGAAACCAGGACTTCGCCAACCGTTGCTGTGAGTACCGATGATGCCCTGTTTGTGCAGCACAGGCTGATGATATTCGTAGAAGCAGGTAGACGGATCTTTTGCCAGGACCGGACCGGAAACCATCCTCGTGACTCCCGATTCCGCCACTCGAGGCCTGTATAGGAACAACCCGACGTCTGTCTTTGCGATCAACGAGAATCACTCCGACATGGTTAAATTTCGCAAGGGAGATGCAAACTGCCATGTCGTTTTAGGAAAGCTCAAGGAGATCTGCGCGGCCCATGAGGAATATCACGCGGCCCCCGTGAGGCCCGCGGACCCGCGGGAAGGCCGATCCTTAGCAGATCAGAAAATAGTCATCCTCAAGAACCTCCATACTTCGCCTTACCGAGACAGAAAGGACAGGAACCCAGATCGAGTCTCAGGGACCTGTGAGTGGTTCGTTAAGCACGAGCTCTTTAAGCAGTGGCAAGAAAGCGCATCGTCAAAGATACTCTGGGCATCCGCAGATCCTGGATGCGGAAAGTCCGTCTTGGCAAAGTATCTGGTCGACCATGAGCTCCCAACTACGGAATCCAGAACCACTTGCTATTTCTTCTTCAAGGACGATGTCGAAGATCAGCGAAGCGCGAAGGGAGCCCTTTCCTGCATCCTACATCAGCTCTTCTACACGAGAAAAACACTGTTTTCTGACAAGATTGTTGAGCGATTTGAAACTTACGGAGATCGTCTTACCGACTCATTCGGCGAACTCTGGGAGCTCCTGCTCACTGTCGCACAGGATACAAATGCTGGCGAGATTGTCTGCATCCTTGACGCGTTTGATGAATGTGAAGATCAAGCACGGTCCCAGCTCAGCCACGCGTTGTGCAAATTCTTCAGCGCACCGAGCAACATCAATGTCATTTTGAAGTTTCTCATAACAAGTCGACCCGTTCGTAAGATCAGACAGGAATTCCAACCTCTCGACATCGCAAGCCAGCCAGTCATTCGTCTTAGAGGGGAAAGCGAGAGCGAGGTGAAAAAGATTACGAGAGAGATCGACGTCTATATACACACCAGGGTTCAAGACATCCAAAGGTTGCTGCAGTTGGAACCGGATGATGCAGAGCTGCTCTTGGCGGGACTTCTGCGTAACCCTAACCGGACTTACCTGTGGGTTCATCTTACCTTGGATTTGATCCAGACCGACACCAGTATCGATCACGATGGCATAGGGAAGGTCGCCTCCCTCCTTCCACAAACTGTTGACGACGCGTATGAAAGGATTCTGGAAAGGAGCCGCGATTTCATCGAAGCGAGGAAGCTGCTGAGCATTGTGGTCGCAGCAACACGACCATTAACTCTAGCCGAAATGGCCCTGGCCTTAACTATTCGAGAAGATCATCGGTCCTACAATAACCTCCACCTCAATCCAGAGGAACGTTTCCGCGAGCACGTCAGAGAACTATGCGGGCTCTTCGTATCCATTATAGACTCTAGAGTCTATCTCCTTCACCAAACCGCGAAGGAGTTCCTGATTCACGGCAGATCCAAGAGTGATCATGACGGTCGACTCAAATGGAAATCTTCACTGAGACTACAAGAATGCCATCGCGTTCTGTGGCAAATTTCCGCTTGGCACCTCCTCTTCAATGATTTCGAGACAAAACCACTCAACGACCCCGACAAGTTGTCCCAATATCTTCACGATCACGTCTTCCTTGATTACTCTGCCAAAGGCTGGGCCCTCCACTTCCGACTTTCATGTACCGCAGACGATGCTGCGGTCACAGACTCACTTTTGGGAATCTGTGATACGAACTCCGGGCGTTGTCTTACATGGTTTAGAGTCTACTGGGCAAACGCTCGTGGGGACTTTCCTGAGGGCTTCACCACCCTCATGCTTGCCTCCTATTTCGGAATTGTTTCAGTAGTGAGGAAACTACTCCAAGAAGATGGCGTTGAGGCAAACTCTCGTGATCATAGGTATGGGCGGTCGGCACTCTCATGGGCGTCAGAGAACGGATTCGGTGATATCGTCAAGTTGTTGTTAAAGGGCCCGCGAACTCGACTCAAACACCTTGCCAGACTGTCGATTCACAGAAGCGCGAAGACTGAGGCAAGAGATATTTATAGCCGAACGCCGTTGTCATACGCCGCTTTGAACGGACACTCGGCTGTCGTTCAACTACTAGTCAACGCCGGCGCCCGCGCTGACTTGGAGGACATAAATGGAGTGACACCAATATCCTACGCTATCTGTAGTGGGAAAGAAGAAGTGGCTAGCTGGCTTTGGAAAGAGGGGAGCATAGCTCATTCGGCAGATATTATTATCCGAAGACTGCTGCGGTCCGCTGCCAAGAATGGCGACGAAGTCATTATCAGGCGAGTTCTCAGCATGGACAAGGTCGATGCTGACACAAAGGATGGATACGGCCGGACACCACTTTCATGGGCTGCTTCTGGGGGACACAAAGCTATTATACAACTATTATTGGGCACAGGGAAGGTTAATGTTAACGCGAAAGATAATGACGGCCAGACACCACTTTTCAGGGCTGCTTCTGGGGGACACAAAGCTATTATACAACTATTATTGGGCACAGGGAAGGTTGATGTTGACGCGAAAGATGATTTCGGCCAGACACCACTTTCATGGGCTGCTTCTATGGGACACGAAGCTATTATACAACTATTGTTAGGCACAGGGAAGGTTGATATTAACGCGAAAGATACTGGCGGCCAGACACCACTTTCATGGGCTGCTTCAATGGGACACGAAGCTGTTATACAACTATTGTTGGGCACAGGGAAGGTTGATGTTGACGTGAAAGATAATGACGGCCGGACACCACTTTCATGGGCTGCTTCTGGGGGACACGAAGCTGTTATACAACTATTGTTGGGCACAGGAAAGGTTAATGTTAACGCGAAAGATACTGGCGGCCGGACACCACTTTCATGGGCTGCTTCTATGGGACACGAAGCTATTATACAACTATTGTTGGGCACAGGGAAGGTTGATATTAACGCGAAAGATACTGGCGGCCAGACACCACTTTCATGGGCTGCTTCAATGGGACATGAAGCTGTTATACGACTATTGTTAGGCGCAGGGAAGGTTAATGTTGGCGTGAAAGACCAGCCGGACACTACTTTCATGGGCGGCTTCTGGGGGCCCCAAAGCTATGATACACCTATTGTTGGGCACAGGGAACATTGATGTTGACGTGAGAGATACTGGCGGCCAGACACCACTTTCATGGGCTAGTCATAGAGGTTATAAGGACATCGTGAAGTTCCTGGAAAATTCACATTAGCGTATATATTGTAGTAACTTTTATACAACTCCCTTCCTTTGTTAGTTAGTGGCGCGAGGTTGCTTTATATGAATTGATAAAAAATAGTGTTAGGCGGAGGGGGTTCTGGCACTGCGTGGTCGCAACACTATACGAGCTGAGGTGTTATTATTCGAACTGAATAGAACGCAGCTCAGGTGAGCTCTGGTGATAGCAACTAGACTGAACTGGCCTAATAGCCTTGCCGCTGTACATAATTATAATAGGCGTTCTCTGGCTCTGCCGGGCAGACGCGGACCAGCAATACGTCACGTGATTGCAATCCAGTGTATCGTGTTTCTGACACAATCTTATACGATAGCTTTGTCTTACATCTTTAACATAGCTATGGTGATTTTTACAGGCAATTTAGGTTGCTTTATTTAAATAACCTTAGTTAACCTATTTCAAAATGTTCCCCCGAAATATCCCCCTGCCCTTAGAGGAAGAGGATCAACGAGAAGGTGATGAGTCAGGACTAAGCTGTTTAGCCATGGCCACTGAGCCAAGTGTCTTTATACAAGTATTGTTGCTACATTCGCATGCACCTCCAACTTGTCACTGTTTTATGGGTCTGGCTCACCCGCCTTACCCAGACTGATACCCATGAAGTGAGTCCGGCAACCTGAATATTCTGAGCCGAGCACGCAAGTACTGCGAGACCTCGTATTGCTTACCGTCATTCGTGCCAGACTGGAGCGTGGCCCATCAGGTGCATATCGATCGCAGTGTGCGGTTACCCGAGTATGAGGCTTCCGCTGGCCAAAAGGCTGACTGGATCGTGCTCGATCCGGCTACTGTTCGAACAACAGCAATCCTGCTGGATCAACTCACCGCTTTAGGCGGCCAGATGGAGTATGATTATGATATAGAGGCGACACTGCGAGGTTGGATGTCACTCGCGAGGATTGACGCTGAGAGTTGTGGTGCTGGCAATCATCAGACGGCAGCCATTCTCAACCGATCATTATCGTTCTGGCATACGCTGTTCGGTGATATTCTCATCTACCAAGTGCTTGGTAATAAGCATCTAAGTCTTATAGACCTCGAAGATGCAAGAGATATGGCAGAAGACCACGTGTACGCCTCGTTTCTGGCTTGGTATGAATACGTGACGAAAACGCCGAGGCCCGCGAGGATTCCAAGTATTGTCGATTTTTAGTTCGCTGTTGACAACATGATCACTCTGAAAAGATTCGCAACTACGCGAGACGCTAGATATGGATTTGTTTCGCAGAACTCACAAGAGGGCGATTACCTTGCTCTTCTTCCCGGTGGCTTCTGCGCTGAGGGCAGGAACGGCTGAGGAGACCCACTTTCAAGGGCAGGTGGCCAGCAACTGACCTGTTGAGCTGCCCAACGCTCGACTCACAGATTCTCAGCTCGACATTCGCCGTCCCGATATTATCTCGTCCCAGTTGTTCGTTAACATTTTGTCGATCGCAGCTCCTCAACGAGCAGCACTCTGGAATACCAGATACAGCTCACCCGGTATCCCCGATCTCACAGTTAAGAAGCTGAACCTCGAGGGTCATTACGCCGTTTCCGGTTCAGGTGCATCCATAACACAGTGCGTCTGGGCTTACCATACACAAGCTTCATTTGACTCTGGCAAGAGATTGAGAGACAACTTGGATTCAACATCTTCTACCGCCGCAAACACACCACAACCCCAATCTGCAACGGCTCGCAGTTTAGCCCCGGATTCATCTGAAACAGCTGATCCAGCGTCAACCCATTCTCGGTCGCAATCTTGTAGCAATAATCCCCCGCCACAACCCTATAACTCCTCGCACAAGCCGGTACAATCGGCCCCACCGACACGGTTGGTCTCGGCGGCAACGCCACTACCGAGGTGACCACCACTGGCGGCGACCCCGATCCTGGCCCGCCGTCACAGCTCCCCGACACGGCAGTATTCGTCGCCTTTGCTGCCCAAGTCGAGTACGACGGACTCGCGATATCCTTGTTGTACACCGCACCAAACATACCCTGCGAGCTGTGGATCCTCACACTAGCTGTATCCGCACATCCGGCGTTACTCAGTGCGGTTGTGGAGTGCGCCCAGCCGAGAACCATGAAGCCGACGGTGGTTGGTGCCGAGCCGGTGATGCCGTTTTGGTTCCAGGCGAGACAGTCGCGGCAGCGGAAGATGACGGAGTAGTGGGTGGAGTTCACGGTGGAGGATACATGCGTGACTTTTGCGGAGCCGGTGTAGACGGTGGGAGGGGCGTAGTCGGTGGCGAAGCGGAGGGAGGTGAGGACTTTGTTTTGCGAGGGGTAGGCGAAAAGAAGGAGGCTGTTGGTCATGCCGCCGCCGAGGGAGATGCCGCAGTAGCCGGTGGGCCCGCGGCAGGTTAGGAGGCCGAGGAATTCGGTGGAGTCGGTGCTGAGAGAGCGCGGGGGGAGAGCCATGCCGAAAGTGAGGGTCCCCGAGGGTTGGGGCCAGGTGGAGAAGGTTATTCCCGAGGAGGGGTCGGTGTGTTTGATGGGGTCGTCTTGGGCGTGGGAGGGGGTGAGGACTGGGGGGAAGTGTTAGTATGGTGGGAGGAGTAGTAAAGGTAAGGGGTTTGGATGGGGGACTTACATGGCAGGGTTGCCAGGAGGAGGGATTTTAGGGAGATCATGATGGTGGTTGTGAATTTCAGGATTCAGGGGGATGACATCGACACACAGGACGCGCACAGAACAGACTCGAAATGGGTGGTTGAAGGCATGCCCTTTTATTCTTTTGTTGAGCTCCAGCGTAGTGGCCGCTGTACGCCGCATAGTCTTGTTGCTTCGGAGCATAACGAGGAAGCCTTGCAGGTATTTAGAGCGAGCACTTTACGGCATCATGGCTCCGAGGTGGGAAATGCAAATGGCAAGCGGCTAATTGGGCGCCGGGATTTGTTTTCGTGCGGCCGACTCCGCATCCGGGTATTTAGATTGGGCGCGGCAGAGGCGCTGCCCAAAGATCATGCTTGAATTGATGGGCCGTGTCGGTACGGGCTGCCCCGGTTTTTGAGGCGAGCACCCGTGTGACCGGCAGTGTGTTTTTCGAGGTCTTGGTCGTGATTAATGGAAAGACCACTGGACAGTCATTGTCTTGCCGTCTGGGGTGCATGGTCTCTCTCGTTTGCGATAGAGGTGAGACATAATGTCATCTTGGTCCCTATTTGACCTTTGGCACTATGCTCTGATGTTGTCACTGCTTTGTTTTGGGTATGGAAGCCACGACGCACGCATTCTTAGCGGCCCAGTTTCGATGGCATTCCCAACAAATGGGATAATAGTATAGTGGTCAGTACTTCTCGTTGTGGACTTGCGCCGACAGCGGCCGAACCATCGGTCTTGCAGCCCAGGAAGAAGGTGCGACACAGAACAGACCCGTTTTTTTGTCGCAGATTGCACTGCCCGCCGAAATTTAAAGCGACATAAGTCCAGGACCCAGGTTCGATTCCTGGTTATCCCAATCCTGCTAGCGTTAGTGGTTAGTGGTAAAATCCATCGTTGCCATCGATAGGCCCCGCGTTTGATTCGCTGCTGACGCAGTGATGCACTCGTTAAGATATGTCACCGCCCGCTCAGCTTAGTGTTAGAGCGTATCGCTAGTGATAATAAGGTCATTAGTTCAATTCTAATAGTAGGCAAACGTTAATTTTTGCTACTTGCTGTAGGTTCAGCGGCGGATCTTAGTAAGAGGAGTCTGCATTAATGTTAACATCCTCCTAGCGACACCCATTTTATGTAGTAGACACTGTGTGTAGCCGCCGCTTTTTAATGCTGAGACGCGTTAGGTAGCTGTAGTCGGACGCGTATTGGAGAAACTGTGCCAGCAGATAAAATCTTATTTTAGAGCTGAACACTAGGTCCCTAGCGCTGGGCGTTTAACCTATGGTAACGGAGATAAATTATGTAGATATGTAACCACATTATAACTAGCAATTCTTAATTTCCCAAAATTAACATCGTCTAAACTCTATTAGTTTAAGTAATGTGTAGCAAGGCGGAAGTGCAGTTCAGATAGTATATTAGTGTTAGAAGCGCGGCACTTTAAATTCTGTAGAATTAAAGGGTTGTAACTATATAATTCTATTACTTGTTTTTCACCTTATTCTTCTGGCTCTGGCTTAAGGCAAGAGGCTTCTTTATAGACTATTCTGCAGGATTCAGGCTTTGTCTCTCTAGTGGCTAAGGTTTACTAGCGTTCTAGCAGTGCTAGGCATCCAATCAGCTCCGATAACTAGATACCTAGGGCCTCTGAACCCTCTTCTTTCTGACAAATCTTAATACTATAAAATAAGAGGATCTAGAAGGCAGTACCTTATATAATGACTGGAAAAGAATAGAATTGCTTACTTAACTAAAACTGGATATAAGAGAAAAGAGGGCCTGTTATAGGCTGTGGGAGGCTCTAGAAGGATTCCAGAGCCTTCTATAAGGTAAAACTAACTAATATAATAATGGAATAGTATTATTTTAAACTATTCTTCATGGTTCTGCTAACGTAGTAATTGACGTGGCTACTGTGGTGTTCTAGTTAATTCTGTAAAGCAATAGCCCTACTGGATTTAAGAAGCTCTACCCCTCTAAATTCCAGAAGGTTCAGAGTGCTCCAGGAGTCCCAAGGAGCCCTGGAGTGGGTTAGAATCCTCTGGGACCCTCTGGGGTTTTAGAAGATTCGACTGGTAGTTTCGGGATATACAACCACCCTACAGGGTATACGGTATAGGGTGCTCAGTAGCTAGAAATGAAAAACTTATTAAAGTTCTCTTTAATTAAATAAGGGTTTGTCACGGCTCACGTAGTGAAAGAGACAGGGCTTTAGAATTACTATTATGAAAGGTGGAATTCTAAGCTAAAGAAGAAAGGAAGCAAGGTTGGCCGGAGGCCGCGAGGCCTCGAGCACAGAAGAACCTGCGTGGGGACCCACAGCGTAATGCACAGGGCCCAGCCAGTCATGTGTCAGAGTGGTGGGGCGCGGAGTTAAGTCCCGCGCCGCGCTGTGACATCACCCCCCCCGTTCCAAGGCCGCTTTTGCCCTTAAACAGTGGCTAAGATCTTACCTCTTCTGGGCAAAGGGGCGATACCTTTAAAAGTCCGTGGTAATAGTAACAGTTTATATCCCGCACTAACTACCGCTATACCGCTCGCTCCAGCGAGTTTTGGTGACTATTAGCCTCCCTCTAGAAGTTTATAAGCCACCACTCGCCACGTTCCCTACGGTCATAACCAGTCAATTCGGACCATTACGCCAAACCCTTTAATTACCACGACTTCTTCCTCCGGTTACTACAGCAAAACTTAATTACACCACCTCATACTGCTGGTTTATCATCGTTAGCGTGGTCGTTATTAAACCGGTTCTCTTTAGCAGCCTTGATTCACTCCGCAAACCGTAGTGGAGGTCTAGCCTCCTCGGGGTACGTTTCGTAGTAGGCTTTCAGAGCCAATGGCGCGTTCTTAAAGTCGCTGGCTGGGTACTAGACTGGATCTTAACGCCAGCCTCTTTAACAGACCTCGTACTTAAGCTTTTCGTAAACAAGTCTTGACGAAAGTACTTTATTAACAACCCATTTTACCTCTCCGTTAACAGGAACACCCTTAGGTTCCTCCGGTCCCTGTCCTGGTAGCGGATTATTCAGGTACTTCCAAAGGCGATCAGCGTGAAAAGTGTCCGTGCTCCTTAACCCTAGTGGAACCTCTAGTTAGTATAAGTGTCTAACCATTTCCTTAGTCTTATAATGTTAATCTGTACTAGGGTAGTCCAGTTTATTGCTAAAGCGATTAGTATAAACTGTTTATTAGATAATAAACACTTAGTCGGTAACCATGAAGTCTGGTTCTCGGTGTTTCTTATTAGTTTAAGCTGCAGATCGTTCGTTTACAGCCTTTATAATCTTCCTTACGATATTAATGTATTATTATATCGTTTCCGCGACTTATTACGCCTCCTCATAGTTAAGTTACTTAGTTTAATGCATATCCTTATCCTGAAGGTTAGATTGTTCCTCTTAATCGAAAGGCATCCTTATAAGCCATCCCATAAGTACATTATAGGGAGATACAGCTATACTGTCTTATAGTAAACTATTTTATACTAAGTTTATTACAGGCAACGCCTCTAATGAATTGTCTTAACAGCGATTTACAAGCAGTTATAATTATTAGTCTAAGTATTCGTTTATAATTTCTGCTTATCCTACTGTCTGTAAGTGGCTAGAGGAAGCCAATTTCTACTTAACTCTCTATATCTTTAATATCTTGTCTGTAAAGTTAACGATAAATTATGGGCTATAATCACTTATAATATTAACTAGCAGAACCATTACTTAGTACAGGCCTTTATAGTACATCTAAGCAGCGTCCCGAGTGGTTACGTTAGTTTTATAAGGTGTAGTCCACACTGCCTTACTAAGTCTGTTGATGATACACGATTAAGAAGGGTAAGCTGTAAAGGCCGATTAATTTAGCTCTCTAACAGATAAGTACCTATATAACTGCTAGCATCTCCTTATCTTAAGCAGGGTAATTCAGTTCCGGGCCTTATATATTCTCTAAATAAAACGCTATTAAGTGCTAATCCTCACTATATTTCTATAGTAACATACTAGCAAGCACTCTATTAAAAGTATCAGTTTTAACACACGTTTCACAGCTATACTTAAAGTGCTTTAAGATAAGTGTATATATAAGGTAGTACTTTAAGGTGTTAAACGCTGTTTAACACACTTCAGTCCACTTAAAGGCCTAATCCTTTTTTATTAAGAATGTTAGTAGTTTCACTATTTTGCTATATCCTCTCACAAATTTACAGTAAAATTTACAGAACCTAAGGAACGCCTGCACGCCCTTAAGTGTCTTAAGCGTCTCCCACAACGTAATAGCATTGATCTTTACAGAATTAATAGCTATACTATAGGCTCTGGTAATAAAGCCGAGGTATTTTATCTTAGTAACGTTAAACTTACACTTCTTAATATCAGCTTATAAGTTAGCTTCCCACGGTCTAGTAAGTATAAGTTTAACGTGCTTAATATACTCCTCCTTAGTTTTAAATTAAATAAGGATATTATTAACGTTAGCGTAGCAGGACTTGTTAAAGTAACTTATTAGTTTACTATTAATATATCTTTAAAATGACGCTGGCCGATTTATAAGGCTGAAAGGCACAATCTTATACTTATAAGTGCCGTATCGTGCCCTAAAGGTTATAAGATCCTGTGACGACCCTGCAGGCCGTCACTTGGGCCAGGGCGGCCTGACGAATCCCCCGCAGAAGGAACAGTGCAGAAAGACGGTGTACACCGTCTGGGCGCACTGGGCCAGGGGTGCAAAGACCCGAAGCCCCTACGACCAATGAGGTACTGCTTGCAGCATGCTGAGTGCTCGCATCGTGAGCAGGAGAAACCTTATAAGCAGAACGCTCGCGCGGTGTAAGGTGCTCGTATAACGAGCACTTACGACACCATAAGCAAGGTACGAAGTACCTCCTAGTTAGTTAGTATAAATAGCTATAGTCGTGCCTACGACCACTGTAAGGGACTTTAGTTCCTCACGCTAGTATTTAATTATTTATTTATATCCTACTGTTCAGACTCACCTCTGTGCATTATAGTGATAACGACCTACAGTAACATTAAACCCCCGTCTAGGAGTGCTAGCTTAACAAGCCGTCTTTAGAACGCCCTTTACCTGTTGGCGTCCTGCCATACGTTCTGTCTTAACCCGCGCCAGTCCTCTCGAGGCCTGTGTCGGGTGTAGGTTGTAATAGATCCTCGTGTTCTTTTGCTAATTAGAGGTAGTTAAATACTTATTAAATGTCGATTTTAGTGAAGATCTTAATCTTAGTAATATAAGCTAGAGTTTCCTTTATTAAGGGTAAAGAGTAATAGTCTTTAATTATTATGGCGTTTAACTGCCAGTAATTTATATAAAAGCACAGGCTACCGTCCGCCTTTTTCGCTAATAATACTAAGGCAGCCTATAAGGCGTTACTTAGGGTTATCTATCCTTTAGCTAAACTATTTAAGATATACTTCTTATTAACTTCCAGTTCATCTAAATATATCTTATATAAAGGGCTATGACCTAGTTCTTCTAGCTTTCTATCCTCCTTTAGTTTAATATAATAGTTGGTATAACTACTATAGTAATCGACAAGTGTTTAACTTATCCTTTCTAATGATATCTAGGAAGTTATTATAAACGTCAAGTATATCTTGCAGATTATCTACTGCTTTCTCCAGTGGAGTTTTCTCTCTTTAGGCCTTCTTCCCTTATATATAATAATCGATCTTGTTTAGGTTAGTCCAGCCGATTATCTCTGAATCCACTTCAGTGAAGAAATTGTCTAACATTAAGACACGTATATCATACTTATACCTAGCTACTACGTCTTCCTTCCGTAACTCTCTTTCTATTTAATTAATAGTAAGGTGGGGAGACTGTAAAGCTGGCTTAAAAACGGGACAGAGAGAGAGAGTAAATTAAGAAGTCCTCTCTGTTATCGGATCTCTTCTGCTTAATCTTCTAACAATAAGGGTAGCTAGTTCTCTAGTTCTTTAATACGTTACTCTACTAGCGGAAGGTTATTTTTAACAGGAAGAAGAGCTTTTAAAGCTATAGCCTTCTTCCATTACTCTCTAGTATCTAAGTGCACCAGGATATCATGTTTCAGGTCAACCCATACATTATAGGATTTAAACTATTTTATTATTAAAGATTATATTATATCTTATATTAATAATCATTATGGTTCATCTCTTATACGTGATGCTATTTATCGTAAGATCTACCGTTAAGATAGCATATATTTATTATCTTAAGCTACTATTATAGCTACCCACTGATCTTATAATAAAATTTATTTCCTTTATTAGCTAAAGTTCTTTAATAAGTTTCTTTAAAATTGCTGGCGTCGCTTCGTTCGTCATTCCGCGACGGCCCTTCGCTACGCTACGGGGCGCTCCATTCCTCACTTTCGCTTCTGGCAATTTTAGCGTGGGGTATTAAGCTTATTTAAATAAGTGCAGCGAACAAAGCGACAAAAACCTGTCCGGAGGCCAATACATCTATTTAAAGAGATAAAAGAATAATTAAAAATAAATCTTACTTTTTAAAGCCTCATTTTTTACGATTTAAAGACTTTATTTTATACAGTTTACAAGCTTTCTTTATAAAGTTTATAGGCTTTCTTTTACAGACTTTACAGGCTTTATTCTACAGGGTTTACAGGCTTTACTCTACAGGACTTACAAGCTTTATTTTACAATTTACAATTTCCAGTTTTTTTTCACTTTCACAAATGCAATTCGAACTGGGAACCTCTTTAATTAATATTACGCTATTTACCACTATACTATTTCTATTTCTATCTGTGAAAAACTAAAGGTTTTTTTCAACCTAACTAGGTGAATTAGAGTAATAATTTAATAATTTTTCATTATAAGCTTACATAATCAAATGATACGTTTTAAT
>Ga0247758_1001043_pt1 | contig 22849 bp, 3 predicted proteins | sample UWRJL156409C4_FD_180950 | JGI IMG/M metagenome (GOLD analysis project Ga0247758, IMG submission 180950) | Plant litter microbial communities from Arlington Agricultural Research Station in Wisconsin, United States - UWRJ-L156-409C-4 | ecosystem: Environmental > Terrestrial > Plant litter >... | reverse complement strand
ACCCAATTCCGGAAATCCAGCCTCTCCGCCTTCGATCAGGTCCTCCAAGGCTTCTTCTTCTTCTTCCGAGAGTGGCTGCGTGCCTTGTGTATTTAACCGTTCCGTGATATCTTCCACACTAACCATGGCTCTGAACCGCTTGAAATCGTCGTCACCGAGAGCCTTCGTGAGGCCATCAGCCACCTGTTCCTTTGTACTGACGTAATTAACCGTAATCTCGCCGTTAGCGACTTTCTCACGTAACTAGTGGTTATGAATATTAACGTGCCGTAGCTTCATTTACAGGGTTACTATATCCTTCGTGATAAGCTGAATTATTTAGAGGTTATCGCACTAAATTGGTATCTTATTGCCGTTAAGTGTAACGCCGGCTTCTTAAATAAGGTGTAGTGAGAAGAGCGCTTCTTTAATACCTTACGCTAACGCTAGCAGTTCAGCCTTAATAGTGGAGGTTGTTACAGTATCTTACTTATTAGCGCGCCAGCTAATTGCTCTGCTGAATAGCTTCGTTACGTACGCTTGCGAGCTACGGCGATTAACGGTATTATCGGTGAATAAGGTGTCGGTCCAGGTTTCGAAGGTATCACTACCCCTGAGTTTAAGCGTGTAATTACTTATTGAAAGGAGGTATTAAATTGCTCAGTATTACGACCTGCACCCGATACAGGCCTCAAGAGGACTGGCGCGGGTTAAGACAGAACGTATGGCAGGACGCTAACAGGTAGGGGGCGTTCCAAAGACGGCTTGTTAAGCTAGCACTCCTAGATAGGGGGTTTAATGTCACTGTAAGTCGCTGTCACTATAATGCATAGAGGTGAGTCTGAACAGTAGGATATAAATGAACAATTAAATACTAACGTAAGGAACCAGAGTCCCTCACGGTAGTTATAAGCACAACTATAGCTATCTATACTAATTAGCTAGGAGGTACTTTATACCTTACTTGTAGTGTCGTAAGTACTTATTATATAAGCACTTTTGTGACGACCCTGCAGGCCGTCACTTGGGCCGGGGCGGCCCGACGAATCCCCCGCAGAAGGAACAGTGCGGAAAGACGGTGCACACTGTCCAGGCGCACTGGGCCAGGGATGTAAAGACCTGAAGCCCTTACGACTAATAAGGCGCTGCTTGTAGTATGCCGAGTGCTCACATCGCAAGCAGGAGAAACCTTATAAGTAGGACGCTCGCGCAGTGCAGAGTGCTTACGTAACAAGCACTTACGACACTACAAGCAAGGTACGAAATACCTCCTAATTAGTTAGTATAGATAGTTATAATTATACCTATAACTACCGTAAAGGACTTTAATTCCTCACGCTAATATTTAATTATTCATTTATATCCTACTATTTAAACTCACCTTTATACATTATAATAATAATAACCTACAGTAACATTAAACCCCTTATCTAAAAGTGCTAACTTAATAAACCGTTTTCAGAACGCTCCTTACTTATTAACGTCCTATTATACGTTCTATCTTAACCCACACCAGTCCTCTTAAAGCTTATATTAGGTATAGGTTATAATATAATATTAACGTTAAATTCTAAACATTATTTATTAAATTCCTAGACACTACCTCTCTCCCATTAACATATTAACCTTTAGAAAAGGAAAAGAGATTAAGGAAGCGTAAGCTTAACCTTAGCTCCCTATTATTAATAAGTTAGTTATATATCTCGAAAACTTAAACCTTAACTAATAAGGACTGGTTAAGGAGCTTAACGAGGCCTTCTCCGGAGATATTAAAAGCCGTATCAGTTTTATTAAAAAACTTTAAACCTAACTTAATATTATTAAGCTAGAGAATAATAACCTTAAGGGCTTACAGAAAAAATAAGTAAAGCTCCCTTTACTATCACACTTTAAAGGAGACTCTGTGTAACTAGAGTCTTAGATAACCTAGCTTTAAAGTTATATTACTTATTACGACAAGCAGTTCTTCGAAGAAGAAGGAAAGGTCAGGTTTACCAAAGCCCTACTAAACAGAGTAACTGCTCGTTAGTATAAACCTTATATAAAGATAATTAATAATCTCTTTATAAATAAAGTACGTAAAGAGGCCCTTAAGATTTAAGCTCTTTTTAATAACTTTAACGTATTTATTAACTAACTTTAAACTGAGTTTAAAGAACTAAACACCTCTTAACGGGCTGAGTAACGCCTTATAGCTCTAAGGTAGATATCCTTAGTCTTTAAGTTCTCTATACGCTTTAAACTAAAAGTAGTAAAGACTAAACTTGGTTAAAAGGCCTTAATAATGCTGTTTTAAAGTAGCCTAAAGGAATACGTTATTAGAGACCTTTACTAAGAAGATTAACTAAACCGCTTATAAGAATTAGTTAAGATAGCTATTAAGGCCGACAATCGGTATTATAATTATTATTATAAGAAGAACTTCTAGAAAGAATAGACCCTTTATTAGTTAAGTAAACTTAAGAAGGGGAACTAATTAACTGTGATAAGTTACCACTTTAAGCTAATAGATATTAATATAGTAAACTGTTAGAACTGACCTAACTGTAATAAACTGTAACGATAGCAGCAGTAAAAGCAGCTTAAGGACTTATTACAGGTTTAATGCTTTAACTGTAATAAGAAAAGATATATAGTATAATAATACCTATTATTAAAGTAAGTCGGTTAGAAACCCGTTTTAAAAGGAGGAAAACACGTTAGGTTTAACTTAAGAGACGTCTATATTAAGATAGTAAGTAACGAAGAAGACTATATTTAAATGGATAAATGTAACTTAAAAGATAAGGATAAAGAAGAAGAAGAACCTTAAGATATAATATACTTAATCTTTAAGGGTGTCTTAAAAGAGTCAGTTACAGAGGTGTAGGTTGTAAAAGACTGACTTTAAGGTAGAAACTTAAAACCGTTAAAGGTACAAGTTACAGAAGACCAACTTTAAGAAGAGATATTCTAGTTAGCTATTACAGGCTTTAAAAACCTCACTTTATAAGCTTAAGAACTAAAGAAGTCTAAGAAGGACCTTAACTTAGACCTTACTAAAATAGTAAAGGGAGTTGAAGAACTAGCCCTCCAGGCCACCTAAGTGGTAAAGTAAGCCTTAAAAAATAAAAAAGAATAAATTAAAAGAATTAAACTAAAGAAACAGAAGTTCTTCTTAACAGTACCTCTTAAGACTCTTAAGCACTTTAAGCACGTTAAGTAGATTAGCACCTTTACCTCCTTAAAAGAAGAACAGCTTAGATAGCTGCCTTACACTAAAGCCAGTATACCTCGGACCGGTACCTTAAAGGTCCCTTAAGAAGGTATAAAGTAAGTATACTAATAAAGGGTTTAGGAGCTAAAGGAGAAATATTAAAAGTTAGTAGATAAAGTAGAGGACTTATAAGTTAAGAGCTTTACCGTAACGTTTAAAGATAGAGTAGCAGAAATTAGGTTAAAACTTTATAATAGAGTTCGCTTTGCTAATTAGCTTAAATATCGACTTGTTAAAGAAGACTACTTTGTAGAAGAATAAGTTAGGTTACTGTTACCTAAGTTCTAAGAAGAGGTTTAAAAGAAATAATATATATAAAGGTAAGTAAAAGAAGAGAAAAAATAAAGTGTTACTTCCCCTATTCTGTACTCTACAATTACAACACCTACAGTTAATATTAACTACCTTAATTACAGAGATATACTGTAAATCGATTACGTATATAATAACTACACCTTTAACTAGCATTATAGGCTTAAAGCTCTTTATAACCACTTCCTTAGCATATAAAGACAGGATTATACTGTTATAAGAGTAAAGTTAGAACCGGCTTACTACTAAGTTTCCTACTCCTTAATAAAAGAGTTTAGTAATAAGTAGAAAGTTACTATAGTTAACTAAGCTCTTATTACGTGTTAGTAAGGAGGAGTACTTAATAACTACCTAGTTATAACGTATTTATTACATCTTAATAGAAAAGCTAAAGAATAGTAGAAGTGGGAAGATTACTAACAGATTTAAGAGTAAAAAGACATTACTGTAATTTAAGCTTACAGAACGTATTATTAACTTATTAAGGACTTTAAGAATATCGTATTATTTAAAGTCGATTAGATATTATAGTGTAAGAACTTAAGAAAGGTTAATCGCTAGGTTTATTAAAACTGCCTGTTTTTTTAAAAGGAACTGGGAAAAAGCTGCGGGTCTTTTAAAAGGGCTAGAAACTAGTAGTTTGTTAATTAATAAAAACCCTGAGAAGAAGGAGAGGTACTTAAAGGTTAGGTTAAATAAGACTTTAAGGATAGATAATTACTATAACTTAGATAATAAAAGAGTATAAGTATTATTCTGTTAGTATTGATATAATAGATAGAAAAGGGAGGCTATTTAGGGTAAAAATAGTAATTAATAGCGGGAGTACTTCTAACCTAATGCACCCTTTATTAATTAACTGAAGGAAACTCCCTAACGAAAAGTATAAAGAAGTTATTCCTATTTAAAATAGAGAAGGAGGCTTATATAAGTATAATAATAGTAAAGTTACTTATTACTTACTACTCTTAATTAAAGTAGACAGGGATAAATAATAAGTAGACTTTAACGTTATATTAATAACAGGGTATAATATAATCTTAAGTTTACTTTAGCTGGAAAAGTATAACCTTATAATTAACTAGAGGAGTAGTTACCTTACTTTTAGTAAATCCCTTAGTTGTGATTACTGTTTAGAGAAAGTTAAGAAGGTACTGAACTGTTCCAGAGATATATAAAGTATTTAAAAGCACGTTAAACCCTTAAAACTAAGTATAGTTTAAGTTAAGTTTACTAAGACAGTTAAAAGATTAAAAGGTTTATTATATTACTTAAATAATAATTTAGAAGGTAGAAAGAAGCTAAAAGCTAATTTATAAGTAAGTAAAAAAGTTAATTTATCTAAAGTACCTGCGGAATATAAGAAGTTTACCCTATTTTGAAAAAAGATATTATAATTATTAGATTACGGATTATAAGATTACGAAATTAAGCTGAAACTAAGAATAAAGCTCTATAGCTTCCAGCCTTACCACTTAAACCTTTAGTAAGCTAAAACCTTAAAGAAGTATATTAATAAGAACTTAAAGAACAGGTTTATTATAAAGTCTTAATTACTAACAGGGTACTTAATGCTATTTGTCTTAAGAAAGGGAGATAGTAAACTATATATAGTTGTTAATTACCGAACGTTAAATAAGGATACGATTAAAAATCGCTACTTATTATTACTTATTATAGAAATATAAGAACGGATTATTAAAGTAAATTAGTTCTCCAGCCTTAATTTCCTTATAAGATTTAACTACGTTAAAGTAAAGGAGGAGGATAAACATAAGATGGCCTTTCGAACTTGTAACAGGTATTACTAATACCGTATTATATTAATAGGATTAATAAACGCCTTTACGACTTTTTAAAGCTTTATTGACAGTATTCTTTACCCTTTCCTTAATAAGTTTATCTTTATATATTTAAATAACGTTTTAATTTATTCTGAAACTTTAGAAAAACACTGAAAGTATATACGATAGGTTTTAACAGCTTTTGAAAAGGTAAAACTAATAGTAAATTTAAAGAAGAGCTACTTTTATGTTTAAGAACTGAATTATTTAAAGTTCAGAGTAACCCTTAAAAAGCTTAAAATGTAACTGGAGAAGATAAAGGCAGTTAAGGATTAACCCACTTTAAAGAACTAAAAGGAGTTATAAACCTTTATTAACTTTACGAACTTTTATCGCTATTTTATCAGGTACTTTATAAAGATTATAAAACCACTTTATAAACTTATAGGTAAAGGAAAGCCGTTTAAGTAAACTGATAGATAGTAGAAGGCGTTTAAAGACTTTAAATATACCTTTATTACAGCGCTAGTTTTAGCCCTCCCTGATTTCTTAAAACCTTTCCGAGTTAAAACAGATTCCTTAGAGTTTGTAATTAGTAGAGAACTTAGCTAAATCTAAGACGATAGGAAACGTTACCCAGTTACCTTCTTATTAAAAGGAATCTACAGTTTAGCCTTATAATATCTAATTTATAATAAGGAACTGATAGTGATCATTTAGTGCTTTACTAAGTAAGTACTGTATTTAAACAGTACGGAAGAACTAGTTTAGGTCTTTTTTAATTATAATAACTTCCGGTACTTTTTAACGAAAGAACTTAGTTTACAGTAAGTACGATAAGTAGAGTTAATAGCCCCGTTTTACTTCCAGATCTACTATATTAAAGGAAAAGATAATGGGTAAACTAATACTCTTAGTTAAAGATAAGATTATAAAGATACTAACCCAGTCTTAATCCCTGTTATTATATTTAATAAAGTAAAGAACAGTACGTTAAAATATATATTATAAGTATTAGATAACTAGACGTTAAAATAAACTATCGATATTTATATAAACTTATAAACAGAGTATAATATTTATTAATAATAACAGGACTTTTAAGTAAAAAGGTTAGCGGAAGGAACTTGTAAGTATAAGTACCTTTTAGGAAACTTCTTAAGGTATGTGTAAGATTATAGTAAGGAGTGCCTGAAGTATCCAAACTATAATAAAACTAATTATTAGCTAAAATAGCTATTAGAAGGTGTAGATAATATGCCTGAACTAAAAGTAAGGCTCTGGTATTAAGAGAAACCGTATATTTATAACTTAAGAAAGTAGAAGAAGTACGTCTAGTAGATTTATAAGTCTTAACTTAGAAAATATATAAGCTAAACTAAGACTCTTACATAAGCCTAATAAACGTATATTTTCTTAAGAATGAAAAAGCTAATTAAGGAAGTAGTTAATAACTGCAATATCTGCTACTGGAAGTAGAATTGACATTATAAGCTTTATAGGCTTCTTAAACTACTCCCTGTACTATAAGTGTTATAAAGTTCTATCTTACTTAATTTCGTTATAGGGATCTTAAAGTTTAAGGACCTTATTATAAGAGTTACCTATAACTAAATCCTTATAGTAATTAACAGATTAACGAAATAGGCTTACTTTTTACTAACCTTGAAAGACATAATAGCAGAGTAACTTACTTATATCTTTAAGAAAGAGGTAGTTTTATAATACCTTTAGTTAGATAATATCGTTACAGATTGAGATAAGTTAATTATATTGAAGTTTTAATAAAGATTAATATAAAGAATAAGTATAAAGAGTAAGCTTTTAATAGCATTCCACCTATAAACAGACAGCTAAATGGAACAAGTTAATTAGATACTTATAACGTATCTTTAAGCTTACATTAACTTCGAATAAGATAACTAGCTTAAGTTATTACTAACAGTTTAAATAACTTATAATATAATATTAGTTAAGTCGATAGGTATATTACTATTCTTCACTAACTACAGTAAGAAGTTTAAGCTCCATTAAGGCCTACTTATAAGTACCCCTTAAGCTGCAGTTTACATAAACTAAATATAAGAGTTATATAATTACTTATAAGCTGAACTTAAATTCACACGCGAATAAATAAAGAAGTTTACTAATAAATATAGAACCGAACAGTTAGCACTTAAGAAAGGATTTTACTATAATAATAAGTAAGTTAAGGGACTGACTTTTTAGGAAGGGGATTACGTTTACCTTTTTTCACGAAACCTGTATTTGAAACGGCTTAGTAAAAAACTCGACTTTAAAAGGTATAGACTGTTCTAGATTAAGAAAAAGATCGCCACCTCTAATTACAAATTAGACTTACTTATTAGTATAAAGGTACAGACTAAGGTTTTTTATATCTCACTTTTAGAACCTGCCTTAAAAGGAGTTCTTTTAGAAAAGAAGATCGAGATTGATGCCGATAAGGATAAATATAACGTTAAAGAAGTTGTAGATTTATAAAAGGGAAAGAACACATTTAAATATCTTGTTAAGTAACTAAACTATAACCTTAAGAGTAACTTATAAGAGTTAGTTAAAAATCTTAAATACTTAAACTTAATTACAGAGTTTTACCGAAAGAATCTAGACCGATTAAAACTAATAATAAGAATTAGAAATAAGATAAGATCTAATATCTAAACTATTATACTAAAAAGTAAGATTACTGTAAGACTTAAAGCCTAAGAAACGGTAAGAAATTCCTTAGTAAGTACGGAAAGACATTTATTAAAACCTTAATTAAGATTATAAAAACCTTAGACTTAGTAAGAAAGTAAGATCTTTAGAGCTTTTAATAAGCCTTATATAAAAACAAGTATTATTAAAGAAAAAAAAAGTTAATAAAAGAAAAAGAAACAAAAACTTATACTTATAAGGAAGTTATAAACCTAGTTACGAAGCGACTGCTTAATACGAAGACCCTGCTAGAAAGTTCCCCTAATTAAAAGACTTTATATCTTTAGGAGAAGCGTCTAACTTAGTCTCCTTACTCTCTTAAAACTCTAATAACTCCGCTTTATAACTAAACGCTTTTACAGCTTAGTCTTTAAGGTAAGATTACTGTTTATAAAAGTACGTTAAATGTGTTAACACCTTTTAAAGTTTAACAGTAGCTTTGTGGAGCTGTTAAGCAGTGGACTTAACTTATAAGTTAAAGTTCTGTTTTTTAACAAAAAGAGCCTTTAACTTCACTTCACTAATACTAAAAGCGTTATATTAGGAAGGCTAATACCTCTCTAAATAATAATTATAACTGTCAGACCAGTTCAAAACCTAATAAATAAGTGGAGGGTTAGTAAACTTACAAAAAGAATAAAGGGACATTTCGTTACTAAACGCGTATATATAAGCTGTAAGGTTTAAACAGCAGTTAGTATTTTTACCCTATTCCCGTTTTAAGACTTAAGAGCTAGATACTTATTATATAGTGAAATAATAAAAGAAGAAGCTTACTTCTTAGGTTCTTTATAGGAAAAGAACGTTAAAGAGGGGGAATTGTGTAATAACCTTACAGGCCGTCACTTAAGCTAGGGCGGCCTAACAAATCCCCTGTAGAAGGAACAGTGCGGAAAGACAGTGTATACTGTTTAAGCGTATTAGGCTAGGGATATAAAGACTTAAAGCCCTTGTAATTAATAAAGTGCTGCTTATAATATGTTAAGTGCTTATATTGTAAGTAGGAGAAACCTTATAAGCAGGACACTTGCGTAGTGTAGAGTGCTTACGTAATAAGCATTTGTAACACTATAAGTAAGGTATAAAGTACCTTTTAGTTAGTTAATATAAATAGTTATAGTTATACTTATAACTACTATAAGGGACTTTGGTTCTTTACGTTAATATTTAATTATTTATTTGTGTCTTACTGTTCAGACTTACCTCTGTGTATTATAGTGATAACGACTTATAGTGACATTAAACCCCCCGTCTAAGAGTGCTAGCTTAATAAGCTGTCTTCGGAACACCCCTTACCTATTAGCGTCCTGCTATACGTTCTGTCTTAACCCACGCTAGTCCTCTCGAGGCCTGTATCGGGTGCAGGTTGTAATAACTTTACACTGCGCGAGCGTTTTGCTTATAAGGTTTCTCCTACTTGCGATGCAAGCACTCGGTATGCTGCAAGTAGTGCCTTATTGGTTGTAGGGGCTTTAGGTCTTTTATACCCTTAGCTTAGTGTGCTTAGACAGTATATATTACCCTCCTGTACTGTTCCTTTTACGGGGAATCTGTTAGGCTGCCCTAGCTTAAGTAACGGCTTGCAAGGTTATTACATAATTCCCCCTCTTTAACGTTCTTTTCCCATAAAGAACCTAAGAGGTAAGTTTCTCCTTATACTACTCCACTATACAATAAGTGTCTAGCTTTTAGGTTTTAAAATAAAAATAGGGTAGAAGTACTAACTGCCATCTAAACCTTACAGCTTATATACACGCGTTTAGTAACGAAATGTCCCTTTATTCTTTTTATAAGTCTGTTAATCCTTTACTTATTTACTAGGTTTCGAACTGGTCTAATAACTATAACTACTACTTAGAGAGATATTAACCTTCCTAATGTAACGCTTTCAGTATCGGTGAAGCAAAACTAAAGGCTTTTTTTATTAAAAAGTAGAACTTTAACTTATAAGTTAAGTCTGCTGCTTAACAGCTTTATAAAGCCACTATTAAGCTTTAAGAAACATTAGTACACTTAGTGTGCCTTTATAAGTAACGGTCCTGTCTTAAAGACTAGGCTGCGAAAGCGTTTAATTGTGAAGTGGAGCTGCTGGAGTTCTAAGAAAGTGAAGAGGTTAAGCTAAACGCCCCTCTTAAAGACATAAAGTCTTTTAACTGGGGGAACTTCCTGGCAGGGTCTCTATAGCGAGCAGTTACTTTATAACTTAGTTTGTGACTGCCTTTTCTAGTAAGAGGTTATAGGTTTAACTTCTTATAAGGGTCTTAGCGACTTTTTTTTTTTTTTTTTTCTTTTATTAACTTCTTTTACTAATAGTACTTATTTTTTATATAGGGCTTATTAAGAGCTCCGGAGGCCTAGCCTCTTTATTAGGTTTAAGGTCCTTATAACTTTAGTTAAGGACTTTAATAAATGTCTTTCTATACTTATTAAGGAGTTTTTTACTGCTTTTTAAGCTTTAAGTCTTATAGTAATCTTACTTTTCAGTATAGTAGTTTAGATATTAGATCTTATCTTATTTTTCTAGTTCTTATTATTAGTTTTAATTAGTCTGGATTTTTTCAGTAAAACTCTGTAATTAGGTTTAGGCACTTAAGATTTTTGACTAGCTCTTATAAGTTACTCTTAAGGCTGTAATTTAGCTACTTAACAAGATATTCGAATATATTCTTTCCTTTTCTTAAATCTACAACTTCCTTAACATCGTACTTATCTTTATTAACGTCGATCTTGATCTTCTTTTTTAAAGGAACTCCCTTCAGAGCAGGTTTCAGAAGTGAGATATGAAAAACCTTAGTCTACACCTTTATGTTAACGGGTAGGTTTAGTTTATAATTAAAGGTAACGACCTTCCTCTTAATTTAAAACAGTCTGTACCTTTTAAAGTTAAGTTTCTTATTAAGTCGTTTCGAATATAGGTTTTGTGAAAAAAGGTAAATATAGTCCCCCTCTTGAAAAGTCAGTCTCTTAACTTATTTACTATTATAATAGAGTCTTTTCTTAAGTATTAGTTACTTAATTCGGTATTTATTAGTAAACTTCTTTATTTATTTACGTGTGAACTTAAGTTTAGCTTACAGATAGTTATGTAACTTCTGTATCTAGTTTATGTGGACTGCGGCTTAAGGGGCGCTAGTAGGCGGGCCTTAATAGAGCTTAGGCTCCTTACTGTAATTAACGAAGAATAGTAATATACTTATTAACTTAACTAATATTATATTGTAAGTTATCTATACTGTTAGTAATAGTTTAAGTTAATTATCTTATTCGAAGTTAACGTACGTTTAAAGATACGTTATAAGTATTTAATTAACTTACTCTGTTTAGCTGTCTGTCTGTAGGTAGAATGTTATTAAAAGCTTACTCTTTACACTTATTCTTTACATTAGTCTTTACTAGAACTTCGATATAATTAGTTTATCTTAATCTGTAACGATATTATTTAACTAAAGGTGTTATGAAATTACTTTTTTCTTAAAGATATAAGTAAGTTACTTTACTGTTATGTCTTTTAAGGTTAGTAGAAAGTAAGCTTACTTTATTAATCTGTTAATTATTATAAGGATTTAGTTATAGGTAACTCCTATAACAGGGTCCCTAAACTCTAGGATTCTAATGACGAAGTTAAGTAAGATTAAACTTTATAATGCTTATAGTACGGGAAGTGGTTCGAGAAGCTTATAAGGTTTATAATGTTAATTCTGCTTCTAGTAGTAAATATTACAGTTATTAATCACTTCTTTAACTAACTTCTTTATTCTTAAAAAGGCGTACGTTTACTAAGCTTATGTGAGAGTTTTAACTTAGCTTATATGTCTTTTAAGTCGAGACTTATAAACTTACTGAATGTACTTCTTCTGTTTATTTAAATTATAAATGTACGGTTTCTCTTAATACTAAAGCTTTGCTCTTAATTTAAGTATGCTATTTACACTTTCTAATAGCTGTTCTAGCTAATAACTAGTTTTATTATAGTTTAGATACTTTAAGCACTCCTTTCTACAGTCTTACACGTACCTTAAAAAATCTTCTAAAGGGTATTTATACTTATAAATACCTTCCACTAACTTTCTTACTTAAAAGTCCTGTTATTGCTAATAGATATTATACTTTATTTATAAGTTTATATAAATATTAACAGTTTATTCTAGTGTTTAGTTATCTAATATTTATAACGTATGCTTTAGTGTGCTGTTCTTAGTTTTATCGAATATAGTAATAGGGATTAAAGTTAGATTAGTATCTTTATAATCCTGTCTCTAACTGAGAGTATTAGCTTACTTATTATCTTTTCCTTTAATGTAGTAAATCTGGAAATAAAATAGGGTTATTAACTCTGCTTATTATGCTTACTGTAAATTAAGTTCTTTAATTAGGAAGTATTAGAGGTTATTATAGTCTGAAAAGATTTAAACTAGTTCTTCCGTGCTGTTTAGATACAGTACTTACTTAATAAAGTATTAAATGATCGTTATTAGTTCCTTATTATAAATTAGATATTATAAGGCTAACTTATAGATTCCTTTCGATAAAAAGGTAACTAGGTAACGTTTTTTATTATCTTAAACTTAATTAAGTTCTTTACTAATTACGAACTTTAAGGAATCTGTCTTAACTTAGAAAGGCTTTAAGAAATTAAGGAGGGTTAAGACTAATGCTGTAACGAAAGTATATTTAAGGTCTTTAAACGCTTTTTACTGTCTTTCAGTTTACTTAAACAGTTTTCTTTTACTTATAAGTTTATAAAGTAGTTTTATAATCTTTGTAAAGTACTTAATAAAATAGCGATAGAAATTTACAAAGCTGATAAAGGCTTATAATTCTTTTTAGTTCTTTAAAGTAAGCTAGTCTTTAACTACTTTTATCTTCTTTAATTATATTTTAAGTTTTCTAAAGGTTACTTTAAACTTTAGATAGTTTAGTTCCTAAATATGGAAATAGCTTTTCTCTAGATTTATTATTAGCTTTGCTTTTTTAAAAGCTATTAGAACTTATCGTATATATTTTCAGTATTCTTTTAAAGTTTCAGAATAAATTAGAACGTTATCTAAATACATAAAGATAAACTTATTAAGGAAGGGGTAAAGAACACTGTTAATAAGGCTTTAAAAAGTTATAGGGGTGTTTATTAATCCCATTAGCATGATACGGTACTAGTAGTGCTTATTATAAGTCCGAAAAGCTGTTTTGTGCTTATCTTTCTCCTTTACTCTAACGTAGTTAAATCTTATAGGGAAATTAAGGTTAAAGAACTAATTTACCTTAATAATCTGTTCTTGCATTTCCGTAATGAGTAATAATAGGTAGCGATTCTTAATCGTATCCTCGTTTAACGTTCGGTAGTTAACGACTATATATAGCTTACTATCTCCCTTTCTTAAGACAAATAGTACTAGATACCCTGCTAGGGACTAGGACTTTACGATAAACCTGCTCTTTAGGTTCTTATTAATATACTCCCGCAGGGCCTTAGCCTACTAGGGGTTTAAATAGTAAGGCTGGAAGCTGTAGAGCTTTATTCTTAGCTTTAGCTTAATTTCGTAGTCCTACGGTCTATAGTTCAGTAATTACAGTATTTTTTTTCGAAATAGGGTAAACTTCTTATATTCTATAGGTATTTTTAATAAGTCAACTTCCTTACTTATCTGTAGGTTAGCTTCTTGCTTCTTTTTACCTTTTAAATTATTATTTAGGTAATACGGTAGACCTTCTGGTCCTTTAACCGTCTTAGTAAACTTAACCTAAACTATACTTAGTTCTAAGGGTTTAGCGTGTTTCTAAGTGCTCCGTGTATCTTTAAAACAGTTCAGTACCTTCTTAGCTTTCTCCGAACTGTAATTACAGTTAAGGGACTTACTAAAGGTAAGGTAATTACTCCTCTAGTTAATTATAAGGTTATACTTTTTTAACTAAAATAGATTTAGGATTATATTATATCTTGTAACTAATGTAACGTTAAAGTCCACTTATTATTTATCCTTATCCACTTTAATTAGGAGTAGTAAGTGGTAAGTAACTTTACCGTTATTATACTAGTATAAGCCTCCTTCTCCATTTCGTATAAGAATAACCTCTTTATACTCTTTATTAGGGAGTTTCCTTCGGTTAACTAATAAGAGGTGTATTAAGTTAGAAATATTTTTACTATTAATCACTGCTTTTACCTTAAATAGCTTCCCTCTTTTATTTATTATATCGACACTAATAAAATAATGCTTATACTCCTTTAATATCTAAATTATAGTAATTATCTGTCCTTAAGGTCTTATTTAACTTAACCTTTAAGTGCCTCTCCTTCTTCTTAAGGTTTTTACTAATTAGCGAACTACTGGTTTCTGGCCCTTCTAGAGGGCCTGCAGCCTTTTCCCAATTCCTTTTAGAAAAACAGGTAGCTTTAATAAACTTAGCGATTAACCTTTCTTAGGTTTTCACACCTTAATATCTAATCGACTTCAAACAGTATAATATTTCTAAAGTCCTTAATAAGTTAATAATACGTTTTACAGGCTTAGATTATAGCGATATCTTTCTGCTCTTAGATCTGTTAGTAGTCTTCCCGTTTCTACTATTCCCTAGCTTTTCCTTTAAGATATAGTAAATAAGTTACAATTAGGCAGTTATTAAGTACCTCTTTTTACCAGTATGTGGTAAGGGCTTGGTTAATTACGGTAACTTTCTGCTTATTACTAAATTCCTTAGTTAAGGAGTAGGAGACTTAGTAATAAGTTAGTTCCAACTTTACCCTTATAATAGCGTAGTCTTATCTCTATATGTCTAAGAAGTAATTGTAAAAGGCTTTAGGTCTATAATATTAGTTAAAAGTGTAATTATTATATATACAGTTAATTTACAGTATATCCTTATAACTAAAGTAGTTAACGTTAACTGCAGGTATTACAGTTGTGGAGTACGGAACGGGGGAAGTGGCGCTTTATTTCTTCTCTTCTTCTACTTGCTTCCGCGTACATTATTTTTCCCAAACTTCTTCTTAAAACTTAAATAGTAGTAATTTAACTTATTCTTCTATAAAGTAATCTTCCTTAATAAGTTAATATTTAAGCTAATTAGCAAAGTAAACTTTATTATAGAGTTTTAACTTAATTTCTACTACTCTATCCTTAAACGTTATAGTAAGGCCTTTAACTTACAGGTCTTTTATTTCGTCTACTAGCTCCTAGTGTTTCTCTTCCAGCTTCTGGATCTTCTACTAATATGCTTACTTTATGCCTTCTTAAGGGACCTTTAAGGTACTAGTCCGAGATATATTAGCTTTAATACAGGGTAGTTACCTAAGCTGTCCTTCTTTTAAGGAAGTAAGGGTACTGATCTATTTAGTATGTTTAAAGTATTTAAGAGTCTTAAGGGGCACTGTTAAGAAGAACTTCCGTTTCTTTAGTTCAATTCTCTTAACTTACTCTCTTTTACCTTTTAAGGCTTACTTTACTGTTTAGATAGCTTAGAGGGCTAGTTCTTCGACTTTTTCTACCATCTTAGTAATTTCTAAGTTAGGGTCCTTCTTAGACTTCTTTAATTCCTGGGCTTATAGGGTAAGGTTTTTAAAGCTTACAATAACTAACCGAAATATCTCTTCTTAAAGTTAGTCTTCTGTAACCTACATTTCTAGTAGTTCTAAGTTTCTACTTTAAAGTCAGTCTTCTGCAACCTATACCTCCGTAGCTAACTTTTCTAAAACACCCTTAAGGACTAGATATATTACGTTTTAAGGTTCTTTATCTTCTTTTTCGTCTCTTAAGTTACACTTATCCATCTAGGTATAATCTTCTTCGTTACTTACTATTCTAACATAAACGTCTTTAAAGTTAAATTTAACGTGTTTTCCCCCTTCTAGAACAGGTTTCTAATTAACTTACTTAGGTAACAGGTATTACTATATTATATATCTTTTCTTATTATAGTTAAAATATTAGACTTACGATAAGTCTTTAGACTACTTTTACTATTACTGTTATTAAGGCTTATCACAATTAAGTTAATTCTAATAGTTTACTATATTAATATCTATTAACTTAAGGTGATAACTTATTGTAATTAACTAGTTCCCCTTTTTCGGTTTACTTAACTGTAAGGTTTATTCCTTTTAAAAGTTCTTTCGATAATAGTAATTATAATACTAATTATTAGCCTTAATAGCTATCTCGACTAATTCTTATAAATGGTCTAGTCGGTCTTCTCAGTAAAGATCTCTAATAACGTGTTCCTTTAAGCCGCTTTAAAATAGCATTACTAAAGCCTCTTAACTAAGTTTAGTCTTTACTACTTCCAGTTTAAAGTATGTAAAGAACTTAAGGACTAAAGATATCTGTCTTAAAGCTATAAGGCGTTATTTAACCTACCTAAGGGCGTCTAGTTTTCTAAACTTAATCCGGAGTTAATCGATAAAAACGTCAAAGTTATCAAAAAGAGCTTAAGTCTTAAGAGCTTCCTTTCGTGCTCTATCTATAAAGAGGTTATTAATTATCTTTACATAAAGTTTATATTAGTAAGCGGCTACTTTATTTAATAGGGTTTTAACGAACCTGACTTTTCCTTCTTCTTCGAAGAACTACTTATTATAATAGGTGATATAACTTTAAAGCTAAGCTATTTAAGACTCTAACTGCGTAAAGTCTCCCTTAAAACGTAATAGTAAAGGGAGCTTTACTCGTTTCTTTTATAAGCCTTTAAGGTCGTTATTCTTTAGCTTAACAGCGTTAAGTTAAACTTAGAGTTTTTCAATAAGATTAATATAGCTTTTAATATCTTTAGGGAAAGCTTTATTAAGTTCCTTAACTAGTTCTTACTAGTTAAGGTTTAAGTTTTCAAAGCGTATAGTTAACTTATCAATAATAGGAAGCTAAGGTTAAGCTTACGCTTCCTTAATCTCCTTACCTTTTCCTAAGGTCGATATGTTAATAAGAGGAAGGTAATGTCTAAGAATTTAATAAATAACGTTCAGAACTAAGACGTTAGTATTATATTACAACTTATACCCAATATAAGCCTTAAAAGGATTAACGCGGGTTAAAACAAAACGTATAGTAAGACGTTAATAGGTAAGGGGCGTTCTAAAGACAGCTTATTAAATTAGCACTCTTAAACAGGGGGTTTAATATTACTATAAGTTACTGTTACTATAATATACAGAGGTAAGTCTAAACAGTAAGACATAAATAAATAATTAAATACTAGCGTAAAGAACTAAAGTCCCTTACAGTAATTATAAGTATAACTATAATTATCTATACTAATTAGCTAAAAGGTACTTTATACCTTACTTGTAATATCGTAAGTGCTTGTTATGTAAGCACTTTACACTACGCGAGCGTTCTACTTGTAAGGTTTCTCCTGCTTGTAATATAAGCACTTGGTATACTGTAAGCAGCGCCTCATTAGTCGTAAGGGCTTCGGGTCTTTTACACCCCTGGCCCAGTGCGCCTGGACAGTGTGCACTGCCCTCCCGCACTGTTCCTTCTGCAGGGAATCCGTCAGGCCGCCCCGGCTTAAGTGACAGCCTGCAGGGTCGTCACACTTAGTTTGCGGCCGTAAGGTGCTTAGGGCCAGGATTAAGGTTAAATCGCGTAAGCCGTGATACTGTAAAGGCTACGTCTGGCCTGGTAAACACCGCGGCGTACAGAATCGAGCCAGTTATCTGTTAATAGTTAGTTATTTCTTCGCAGGAGGCCTTGCCTTTGTACAGCAGTAACTTAACGTTACTTATTAGTGTTAAATAACTACTGTAAGTGCCGTTAAGGAATTGATCTAGCTTATTAACATAGTCAGCTTACGATAGGTAAACGGTACGATTCGCGTAGTTGTGGACTATCGCCACTCCTAGGAACCACTATAGATCTTTACCGCCTTAAAGGGCGTATTATTGCTTAATTGAGGCTATTAGGGCCTTGGCCTTCTAGTGGCTTCCTTTCTTAAAGGCGATAACAATATTATTAACGTAGAAGAAGATAATCACGCTGTCCTTAATCTAGTAACAGGGTTTATAAGGTACTGGCTTACAGCTAAGGTTCTTCAGGGTGGTTATAAAGTCTTTCTACCAGAGTAATGGTGATTCTCTAAGGCTATACAGAGCTTTCCGGAGCCGTAAAATCCTTCCTTTCTTAGTGTAGCTGTCTGGCATCTTTATAAACACGTTATACGGTATATTAATATGAACGAAGGCGTTAACGACGTTATACTGAATTAACTCTATATTAAAACACGCTACGATGGTGATTAGCGTTCAGAACAATTTGCCAGCTAGGGTAGAAGCGTAAGTATTCTTAATAGCGCCTTTCCTTTACTAATCTCCGCGAATAATAAGCCTTGCCTTAACCTTAAGAAGATACCTAACCTTATCGAATTTATATGTGAATACCCACATATAGGCTAGAATCTAGTAATTATTAGCCTTTTACAGAGAGCACTCCTTAAAGGACCCTATCTTATAATAGTTTACTATATATTCCTTTATAGCCTTACGATAGTTCTGATTAAGAGGGTGCCTGTGTAAGTGTTTATAGTTAGTTAGTAGTAGTGGAAGGTCTTTTTTATGATAATGGCTATTAGAACGTGGTTTTAGTTAAAGGGGAGGATTTTTAATAATTACTTACGCTGTGAAGGCTGCTTTGTAGCGCTCTGCTTAGTACAGTCGCTAAGGATTAATTCTTACGGCTGTGAAGGCGGTGTGGAGTTCTTCCACTTCTTCTGCAGTGGTAATATCGCTAACTTCTTCCTCTTTGAGGTTTAGGCCTACGAAGACTCTTTCCAGTACTACGTTAACCGGGGCTTGATTAGATCTAGGAGCCTTGCTAGTGTTAAACCCACTAATAAGGTAATTAATCTCGTACTTTAACTTTACCTCTCTTTTAAAGTAGTTAAGGCTGTTTAACTTATTAAGGTTTTCTTCCTGTAAATCTTTAACTTTTATAACCTCTCTGGAATTAATCTTAATTAAAAGGGGCCTGACGGTAATGGAGTTAAGAATAATCTCCTTATCTTTATCTTCTTTTTACGATTATAAGCCCTAGTTAAGGAGGTCTATTAGAATAACTTTATTGTTATATATCTTACACGTGTGGATGAGTTTGTCTATCTCCTCCTTAGTAATGTTAAGAAGGTTGTCCTTAAAGCTATTAAAGTCGCTATTATAAAACTCGTCCTTATTAAAGGTTACGTCTCTTACGCAAATAACTCTATTAAGCTTAAGGTTCCAGACGTGATAGATATTTATAAAGTTATAGCCCACTAGGTAGCTAATTTAAGTGTTAGGTTCTAGCTTATTAAGGTAATTAGTTTTCTTAAAGGCGTTATTCGTTATTGTAAAGGCTTTACAGTTGTAATTGCGTAAGTGGCTAATCTGTAGTTTGCGTACTGGATTTAGAATACTGTCTTTCTTAACCATAAACGTGTGGAAGTCTTTATAAGGTGATTGCTAACCAAGGCTCTTTTTTAAGGTTCTGTTATATAAGTAAACAGTAACCTTATAAATCTCTACTTATAGGAGTACTGGTAACTTTACCGCCATTCGTAACGCTTTAGCTTTCATCTTAATTACACCCCTTAAGCGCTTAGCACCCCTGTTCTAACTCTAAGAATAAGATATGTAGGGCTTAATTTTAATACCTTTTATTACCTAATACTCCCTTATCTTTCTTAACTTTACTAGTTTATTATCACACTGAATAACCTTCACTGTTAGGCTGTGTTACCGTATTATTATTACTATAAAGCGATTTAAGCCCTCCTTTACTATTAGGCCGCTCCTGTAACTAAGGTAAACGTCGAATACGTAGCCAGTATAGCGGTTGGTAAACAGCATAGCAGAGTTAAACCCTATAAGGTCTAGTGTAAGGTTTAGAAAGTCGATAGCGATAACCTCGCTTACGTTACGTGGTAGTTCTCGCGGCTTATGGCGGATCTGCCTTTTTGCCTTGGCTTGGCCACAAGCAGGGCACTTGTAGGAATTTGGTCCTTAGAGCTTTGCGCTGGTAATGGAAACGTTAAGGTTAGTAAGGGCATTGCAGCCTAGATGGCCAAGTCTTCCGTGCTAAAGGAGGGCTTCGGCTTTACTTAGTTTTCTACTGGTTTAAGAGGTGTGCTTTCTCACTGTAAAAGCTACAGATAAAGGTACGTATTTTATTATAAACTAGCCGTTACAGTTAGTAAGCTAGCAAACGACAGACTTATCCTTCTTTCTGTAGATTTAATTAGCCTTAGTATTCCAGTAGTAGCCCTTACGTAATAAGTGCTTAAGTGAGATTACATTACAGGTAAAGTCTTCGTAATAAGCTACATTTTTTAGCTTTATTTAGCAGTAGGACCCCTGTAGCCTTTTAATTTGTATAGTTACTTCTCCGTAACTGTTAATTGGGATTATGGAGTTGCCAGCGTATAGTAAGTCGCCTTCTAACACTAGCCGGAAGTTATAGAACCTTAACTGATTATTAAAGATATAAATAATGGCGTTGGAATCCAATATTACTAATAGCGTGAGAGGGTAAGTTATTACGTTAAGGGCCGCTTTAGTGTAATAAAAAGAGGTGTTCTTTTTAATAACTGTTTTAGCTAGAATTTCCTTTAATTTAGCCAGCTTAGTGAAGAATTCAGCTAGTTAATCCATTTTCCACTTCTTCCTTACCTTTGTAACCTTCTTAATAGTCTTAAGGTTAACCTCTATAAGTTTCTATATTACCCTGCTAAGGCTAGTCTTTTCTTTCTGTTAAAACCACTCTGGTAGGCCACCCTTTAGTATTAAAGGATCGTTAAGTTTATAGGTGAAGAAATAGTGGTTAATTAAGTACCTTACTATATTGTAGAGCCAGCAGTTAGCTTTATTAGTTCGGAGCCTTTTTATTTCTCACTTTTAAGCTTTATTATTATTATTAAGCCTCTTTAAACCTCTGTAGCCTCTATAGCCTTTGTTACTGTTACTGTTATATCCTCCGTAGCCTCCTTTTCTACTGTGTGATTTATGGCCACTGTTGTAGCTTTGGTTGCTGCCTTGGCTCTGGTCTAAGCCGTCGCTTTCTTTGCTCTTAGCACCGTGGAAAGCTGGAAAACCACCTTTAATCTGCCTGTTACAAGTTAATAATAGTCCAGCTCTAATCTTCTGTTATAAGATAGTTCCGACCTCTTTATAATCGATCTTACACGCCTTTATACGACTATTAATAGATTCTCCCATTACCTAAGCTCTTCTATCCTTTATATTCCTTAAGGCTTTAATTAAGTAAGGCTATTAGGCGTTTAGCTCTGATATATTTACTAAGTTATGCTTTTCTGCCTCGTTAAAGTGGTCTTCCTATTACTTAATCCACTTTAAGAGCCTCCACTTATACTTTTTAATCGCTTAAAGGTGGTTGTAATAGGCGTTACGAGCGTTATTAGCTAGTTTATCCTAATAAGGAGCTGCTAGCCGTTTAAAGGACTGGTATCCTTCCTCTAAAGAGCCTTCCTTAAAGTAGTGAAGCAGTAACGGCTGTACAGAAGCGAGGACCTATCTTTATAATTCAGCTTTAACATTATTAACTGCCCTCCACCTTTTATACTTATAGTTATAAGTCCTTTGCGCGTCTTAGTAGTTTAAGTGGTCGGTTTTAATAAGGTCTCTAGGCCTTATAAACTCCAGTTCGTTTATAAGCTTACCGATAACGTTATCGTCATTCTCTCCGTCTTCGTCCGGCTTGTTAGTAGCGTGGTTCCCCTACGTTATCGTCGCTGTTAAGGCTCTAGCGTTATAGGAGCTTGCTTAGGCTTTCTCAGTAGGCCTCTTGCTTCGTTGGCTTTGGCCTCCTTAGCCCGGCGCCGCTGGTGGTTATGTTCGTGGTGTTCGATTGAAGTCTCCGGCTTGTGGCCGCCGTGGCTCTCGGGGCCAGTCCTCCGTGCCCATTACGTACTCTAGGATTCTGTCGCTCTTTACGCGCGTTCGGAACGCTAGGGACCACACTAGCCAGTTGTCTGGGCCTTTGTAGTATACGTTCTGCGTGGTTGTGGTCATCTTGAGGCGTTCGTGGAGCGTTTGGATCGGTCGCGTCGCGTGTTTGCGAATAGGGTCGTTGTTGGGCGCGGAATTGTAGGCTCAAAAGAGTGCCAAATTCGTCTTGAAAAGCTGGCTGTTACAGATCAGACTGTTAATTGTCAGAATCTAGCACTCATGGCCAATTGTGGTGATTGTTGTGTATTGTTGTTGTTCTGTGGAAGAGAATCTCTGGCCTACAGGGTCCCCTATTGCCAAGCCGGCTACTTCCGCGAATGGCTCCAATTGCTTATATAAGCTGACAGCACACTATCCGCAAACTGCTCGGCGGAGTCTCAAGATAGGCAGGATCCGATAGTCTGTCCCAGCGTTCGTTGGGTCGGTCTTGAAAGTCAGCCAAGGTCAAGAATGATTGTGCGAAACAAGTAGGCACCCGGATTATTCTCCCATATATCGAGCGAAAACGGCGATGGTAAATCATCATTATTCCTGTCCGCTTGAGCCTTGAATTCTCGGACAGGGTCGTCATCGGTGGCCCACGACATGCTCGGTTCGTGTGTAGGACTGGAGGACGGTCGACGTTGAGGACGATTTAAAGGAATGGGAAATGCCAGCTAGAGGTTGTGAGGATACGTAGGTAATTATCTACCTAGGTAAAGTAAGTAAGCGGCGACGAATGCGACATGGTCTGGCGTTTTTGCGTTGGGACTCGGTGGCGGGTGAGCTTCTCGGACGCTCTCCGTTGCGGCCGCCTCGACAGCGACTTTGGAGCTGGTCATTTCCAAGTCCATCGCCTGCATGGGGCTGAATGTTTCTGCAATCTCGGCGGTCGCG
>Ga0247758_1001042_pt1 | contig 22882 bp, 26 predicted proteins | sample UWRJL156409C4_FD_180950 | JGI IMG/M metagenome (GOLD analysis project Ga0247758, IMG submission 180950) | Plant litter microbial communities from Arlington Agricultural Research Station in Wisconsin, United States - UWRJ-L156-409C-4 | ecosystem: Environmental > Terrestrial > Plant litter >... | reverse complement strand
GGGTCGGGTTCGCCCTCGCTGTCCACGAACGAGCCGATCAGCGTCGCGGTACCCAGTTCTTCCGGCAGGCCCATGGCTACCCTTTCCCGATCCCAGACTGGTAGGCCCACATCGGTGCGACGCGGGCCAGGTCCGTCATCATCCCGGTGGACGGCCGGTTGCGTGTCCAGATCGAGCAGGTGACGCCGCCCGCGTCGTTGAACACCGGGCCCGCGGGCAAGGTGAACGCCAGTTGCCTGGTGAGGCTGCCGTCCTGGCCCTTGGTGCCCGGCGTCCCGGAGTCCCAGGCGTCGACCAGGGTGGAGAACCCGACGCCGGACCCGCGCGGCAGCGGCACCAGGCCGACGTTGTAGCGCAGCTCGTACTCGCCGATCCCGGTGCCGGTGGTCATCGGCGTCTCGAGGTACCCCCAGCGCACGCCGATGTTCATCCGCTGCGCCATGGGTTTCACCGTCCACGTCGCGGCCACGGTGAAGGTGTAACCGAGGTTGCCCAGGTAGGGCACCAGCGGGTACATCGGCGCGTGCAGCTGCGGGAGCGCCACACCCCAGCCCGAGGCTCCGTTGCCGGGAGCGAGAACCAGGGCGCCGGTGTCGTCGGTCGCGCGGACCAGGCCGACGAGGGCCTTGCGCAGGTCGTCCAGGCGCCGCAGCACTGTGCGGGTGCCGTCGACCTGGTCGTGGTCGGGGGAGGGGACGCCGGGGAGTCGGGGGCTGGTCACGTGTTCACCTCGGCCAGGACCTGGAGCTCGAGGTCGATCTCGTCGGAGTTGACCAGGTCGGAGCCGATGATGCGGCAGCGGAAGTCCGCGTCGGGCATCCCGAGGTAGCCGCGAACGGGGAATATTCCCTCGTCGCCGAGGGACCAGTCGGTGAGCCGCGGCCCCTGCCCCGGCGCGGGCAGCGCCTTGACCCGCGCGGTGATCTGCCGGGGTCCGTCGTGGTGGGCGGCGTAGTTGGCGTTGGCGTAGCTGGTCAGGGTGGTCACGTCGGCTTCGCTGGTGTGCGTGCTGTCCAGGTCCATCAGCAGCGGCCAGCCCTGGGTGGCGAGCCTGCGTTCCGCGGGGGGAGGCGCGCTGATCCCGTACGTGCTGCCCCCGCCGGTGGACTGCCCGGCGACGATGTAGGTGTCGGCGATGCGACCGCCCCCGCCGGACGGGGTGACCGACACCAGTGACTTGTCCCGCGACCACCGGTGGACCTTGGTGCGGCTGCCCAGGAACGGGGCGCCGATGCGCATGGTGTGGCGGACCTGGTCGCAGGTGGTGGGGTCGACGAAGTAGGGCCGGAACTCGAGCTCGATCCCGTTGTCCTCGTCGGTGAGGTCGCGCAGCAGGTCGCCGATCTTGGGCAGCTTCGCGGCCTCGTAGGTGGTGCTCGCCCCGCCGAGGTTGTTCTGCGACGGCAGGTCCACGGGTAGGTCGCCGTAGGTCTGGGCCATGTCCTGGGCGATGAGGGTGCGGGCGACGTCGTGCAGGCTGAGGTTGGGGTAGGACAGGTCGGTCAGCAGGATCCGCTTGCGGTTCCACAACACCATCAGCCCGGCGCACACCACCGACCACGTCTCGGAGTCCGGGGAGTACTCCGGGTGCTCGGTCATCGGCCCGCACTGGATCACGAAGTCGTCCAGGGCCAGGCCGTAGGAGTAGCGCCAGGGATTCTGCAGGAACCGGAAGTGTCGCTTGTTGAACGCCCCGGTCATCGGGACGTCCACCGAGATCGGCCCCTCGGTGTTGATCCGGTACCCGGCGCGCGGCGAGGTGAACGGCAGGTTCTTCTCCACCACGCGACCGGTGCGGGTCTCGGTGACGAACGCCCACAGCCCGCGGCGGACGCTCATGCCGGGACGATCTCGATGACGAACCGGTAGGAGTACCCGGCCAGGATCGTGGACACCACGGCGTTGGCGGTGGGCGCGTAGATCCAGAACGAGATGGTGTGCGGAAGCCCGTCGTTGATCTCGGCGCCGGCCGGGGCGGTGACGATCAGCTCGGTCTGGCCACCGTTGGGGAGGTTGGAACTGGTCCACCCGATTGCCGTGACCGGCGGGGTGTTGCCCACACCCGAGGGTGGGGTGTAGGAAAGTGACGAGTCGAAGTTGATCTCGCCGACCAGCTCACGGGGAGCACCCGTCGCCGCGCCCCACAGCAGCGCGGCGTAGCCCTTGATCTTGTACGGGAACCCCGGCCAGGGGATGGTCAGATCGGTGGCCACCTTGACCGCCGTGTTGGCCGCGAGGTTGCCCGAGGCGATCTGCGCGGTCTGGGCGAAGGCGATCGACCCGCCGGTGCCCCGCCACGTGGTGCCGTCGTAGCGGTCGACCAGCGCGGGGTACGGGGCCACGGCGGTGCGGTAGCGCTGTTCCCCGATGCGGTACCCGACGTCGGTGGCGATGTTGGCGACGTCGTAGGGGAACATCATCCGGGGGTAGCCGGGCAGCGCGGTGCCGCGGCGCACGTCGATGATGTCCGCCTGGTTGATCACGTTGTCGTTCTGCAGCCGGGCGATATAGGCCAGCGGCACGTAGCCGTCCAGCGTCGCCGGAGGCGCGCCCGCGGTGCCGGGGGTGCCGTTGATGTTGAGGCTGCCGCCCACGGCGCCGGCGATGATGTCGATGTACGGGCCGTGCAGCGACCCCGCGGCGTCGGCGGGGATGTTCTTGTCCACCACACGGGCGTAGATGCCGTCGTAGCGGTGGTTCAGGGTGGGCGCGGCGGGCACCGTCAGCGGGATGGTGCTCTGTCCCAGGGTGCCGCCGATGTAGGGGCCCTCGTTGGCGGCGACGCCGATCGCGCCACGGTGCACGGCGAACAACCCGGTGTTGACCACGACGTTGGGTCCGGGGCCGGACTCGAGGACCTTGAGTTCCTGCGGCTGGCCGTTGGCGAACCAGCCGTTGTGGAAGACTCCGCGCCGGATGAAACTGCCTGCGGGCAGCAGCAGCATGCTCTCGAACAGGAACCGCTTGATGTCACGGCTGTTGTTGCGCCCGATCGTGGGGTTGGTCGACAGCAACGGCAGAGCATCGTCCATCGCGACTGGTGCGGTCACGGTCAGCCTCCCTGGTATCCGGAGTAGTTGTATCCCGACATGTAGCCCTGGTCGGCGGGACCTTGGCTGCCGAAGAGCAGCCTACGACTCGAGCGCCGGGGGATCGTGAAAAAGTCGTCCCGGCTCAGCGCCGAGGGCAGGTAGGTTCCCTGCAACGTGACGATCCCGGTCTCGGTGTCGATGACCAGCACCTGACCCACCGGGATGATGCCCGCATACTGCAGGGTCTCGCCGGTGACGGGGATCGTGACGAAGGGGTTGAGCAACCCGGTGCCACCGGTGCTGTGGAAGCGGACCACGACACCAGCCGCGGCGTTGCCCGCGTTGGACACGAGTACCGTGCCGTCGCCGCCGGTGCTGCTTGCTCCCCACTCGACACCACCTCCGGTCGTTCCGAGCGATCCGTTCCAGAGCACGCCGTTGCCGGTGGTGCCCGTGCTGCCGTTCCAGAGCACGCCTCCGGGCGCGTCGGCCGGCAGCGGGGTGATCGGCCAGTCGGTCGCGGTGAGGCTCCACCACCGTTGGTCCGGGCAGTACAGCTGCGTCTCGAACACGATCAGCCCGCTGGGGCGCACCTGGGGGTCCAGCTCGTCGTCCAGCCGCGCGCCGGTGCGCCGGGAGCGGTCGCCCTCGGTGCGGGAGATGACGTAGTTGGTCTCGGGGTCCCCGGCGGTGAACAGCTCGGCGAGCGCGTCCAGTGCGGCAAACCGCTCGGCGCGGGTGGCGGTCTGCCACACGCCCTTGATCTCGATGGTGCGCGGCCCGCCGTAGGTGCTGCCCGCGTAGTCCCCGGCCGCGGCGACGCGGGGCGAGCGGTTGGTGCGCGGCTGTGGTGTGGACGCCCACCCCTCGGCGTGGGTGATGTAGGCGCCGTCGCCGGTGCCGAACGTCTTGCCGTCCAGCGTCCAGGTGTAGGGCGTCACGGGGTAGGTCATCAGCTTCCCCCGTTCAGGCGCTGCTGGATCTTGCGGATGATCTTGGTGGTGAACGCGTCGACGTCCATGCTCGGCGTCGGGTGCACGTCCACGGTGAGGTTGATCGTGGTGCCGCCTCCGGACTCCGAGCGGCCCGACGGCAGGGTCCGGATCGCCTCGGCCATGGCGCTGGCGCCGCGCTCCATGCGGGCGGTCTGCAGGGCCGTGGACACGTACTCCGATCGGCCGGGGAATCCGACCTCCACGCCGCGTTCGCCGTAGACCGCGGCGCCCTCGAGTCCCGCGATGAACGGCGTCGGCCCGCCGGTGGCGCGGTGGCGCAGGTGCTTGTGTCCCACGGTCTTGGTGAACCCGCCGTCGTGGTTGACCGCGGCGGACGCGCGGGCGGCGATCCCGGCGACGGCGGCCGCGGCCTGCGCCACGCCGGTGGCCACGACGTTGATGTAGACGCTGCGGTCCTGGATGGCCTGCACCCGGGACTCGACCTCGGCGGCCCCGGCCAGCGCCTGCCGGTTGTTGGCGAAGATCAACACCGTGCCGTCGGGCATGTGCGTGACCGTGTACCCCAGGTCCTTGAGCTTCTGCTCGGCCTCGGCGGTGATCGACGTGACGCGCACGGGGGTGTTGGGCGGCAGCTCTTTCACCTTGAGGAGCAGGTTGTTCACGTCGGTCTGGGTGATGATCGCGCTGCCGTGGTCGGTGACCTTGGTGACCGCCTCGTCGGGCAGCAGACCGTAGGTGTTGGCCAGTGCCTCGGCTGCGGCCTTGCTGCCGAGGATCGGGGTCTGGATCGCGATGAACGCGTCACGCTGACGCTGCAACTCTGCGCGCACTTTCTCGCTGGCGGAGTTGTAGGTCATCCCACCTTCCACCAGCTCCTGGATGCTGCCCGCGGCGTTGGCGAAACCGCCCTGGATGCTCACCAGCTGGTTCTGCAGGTTGGAGCCGTTCTCGGTCATCGTGTTGACCGTGCCGTCGGCGTTGATCAGCTCCTGGCCCCACCCCTTGGTGGTGTCCATCCCCTGGGAGAACGCGTCGGCCATCCCGCGCAGCACGTCGTTGGTCGACTGGATGGCCTCCTCGAAGCTGGGCGTGCGGCCGGTGATGCGGTCCAGGATCGCGACCAGCGCGGCGCCCTTGTCGGCAGCGGAGGACATCGGCGTGTACAGCGTGGTGTAGGCCGAGGCCAGCTTCCCGACCCCCTGCTGCGCCGCGGCCAGGGCGGGGGACATCGTGTCCATCGCGCTGGCGCTGGTGCCCGACGCCGCGGCGAGGTCCTTGTTCGCCTGCACCGCGAGCGCGTAGGCCCCGTTGACGTTGCCCATCGTGGCGATGAGGTCCGCGGCCATCGCTTTCTTCTCCTGCAGCGCGTCGGCCTCCGCGCGGCTGCTGGCGTACTTCTCCCCTTCGGCGATCTGGGCCTTGAGGGTGTCCACGATCTTGCGCCCAGCGGCATCGTTGCCGAGGTAGGCATCAGTGAGCTGGGGCAGGTTCACACCGAGCTGGCGCGCGGTGTCCAGGAACCCCTTGCCCGAGGTCTCCATCTTGGCGTCGGCCAGCGACTTGGCCGCGGCGCTGCGGACGTTGTCGTTGATCGCGCCGTTGCTCTCCCGCAGCGCGGAGGCGAGGTCCTGCACGCGGGCCTTGTGGTCGGCCGCCGCCTGGGCCGCGCGCTGCTGGGCCATGCCGAGCAGCGCCAGGCCGGCCACCAGGCCCATGGTCGCGAGACCGACGGGGGACATCACCGCTCGGCCGAGACCGGCCATGCCCGTGGCGAACTTGGCTCGAGCCCCGTTGGCAGCGCCGATGCTGGTGCCCAGCCCCGCGAACTGGGTGCCCAGGTTCGCGGTGAGCTTGCCGAACGTCAGCATGTCCAGCGCCTTGAACGCGCCGCCCATCGCCAGCAACGGGGCGAGCACGCCGCCGAGGCCGGTGCTCAAGCCGTTGACGACGGAGAGCGCGCCGGACACCACGGCGGTGAAGCCGCCCACGAACCCGGTCAGCGCGCCACCGGCCTGGGTGAGGTTGAGGACCGTGGAGTACACGGTGGTCATCACGTTGGCGAAGCTGTTGAGCGCGCCGGTGTTGGACGCCAGGTTGGACACCAGGCTGCCGGCGAACCCGAGCAGGTCTTGAATCACCCGGCCGAGGATGGCGCCGTTCTTGGCCGAGGACTCCGCGCCCTTGCTGACGTTGGTGAAGAAGTCGGAGATGCCCCGGCCCGCGCCGGTGGCGATGCTGACCAAGCCGGTCATCGCGGCGCCGGTCTTGGTGCTGGCGGTGAGCACGCCGGGCATGGCCTCGTTGGCCAGGGACGTCACGGCCGTGACGACGCCGTCGACCGCCGGGGCGCTGTTGCGGAACACCGAGGTGATCGCGGGCTCGAGCTTGCGGGTGGCGACCTCGAGCTTGTCGGTGCCGTCCACGAGGTCGTCGACCAGCACCGAGCTGGCGCGCTTCATCACGCCCATGGCGGTGTCGGCAAGCCGGGTGTAGCTCTTCTCCACGCGCTCGTTGCCGGACTGCAGCGTCGCCGCGCCCGCGACGGCTGCGATGGGGATCGCGGCCAGCGCACCGATCGTCAGCGCGGAGGCACCGGCCGCGGCGATGGGGAGGCCGCCGAACGCCCCGGCGAACACGAGACCCTGGAACTGGGCCTGGGTGCGCTCGGCGACGGAGTCCAGGGCCTTCTTGGTCTTGGGTCCCCCGCTGCTGCCGATGCTGCGGGAGGCTCCGTCGTCGATGCCGTCGCCGAGCGCGGACCCCACGGCCTGGCCCACCTGGGTGGCGCGCTTGCCGATGCTGGTGTCGATCTTGCCGCCGAGGCCCTTGGAGATCGCGCTGTTGATCTTGCCGCTGATGCGGGTGCCGATGCCGTCGGCGGCGACACCCAGACGCCCCTGGCTGGCCTTGAGCTGGCGCTCTATGTTGGACCCGATCTTGGCGCCCATGTTGCTGCCGATCCGAGACGCCACCGTGGACAGCCGGCCCCCGGCGTTCTTGATCTGGCGCTCGATCTTGCGGATCGCGACGTCGGCGTCGCCGTCCACGTCGATGTAGGCGGCACCGGCCTTGAAGCCCTCAGTCATCCGCGCTCACCCCGCTCAAGGCCTTATCCAACGGGACGCGTCGGTGCTCGCCGAACTCCCCACCGAATCGTTGGCGCCGACGCTGGTCACGCATGGCCTGCACCTCCGCTTCCGTGGGCTCGTGAACCTGCGTGATGGGCAAAATATCTTGCTGAACCTGGTGGGGAGTGGGTCCGGATGCCGAGTTTTTGCGAATCTCGGTGGTGACGAGGTCCCGGACCACGCCGGGGTAGTGCACCAGCCGCTCGGCCAGCGGGAAGAACTCCCCGGCCGAGAGCGCCAGCGCCTCGTCCCTGCGGAACCGGTGCACCGCCGAGAGGTCGGACAGCACGTCGTCCAGGTGGTCGACCAGCCACAGCAGTTCCCGTGCCCGTTCGACCACCTGGAGCGTGGCTATTTTGGGACGTTGCCCCCGGCGCCCGCGACCCGCCCGGACACGGTGTTGACGACCCAGTCCATTTGTTCCTGGTCCAGGCCCTTGATCCTGCGGAACGCGGCGTAGTCATCGGTGCCCAGGGCAAGCTCGAGGGCGTAGTCGATGGCCACGTCGATCCCGCGGGTGCGCGCCATGTGCAGGTACTCCAGCGCGCAGCTGCGGTCGAAGTCCTCCGGGATCGTCCACTTGCGCCCGTTGAACTCGAACAGCACCTGGCGGGCGAACGTGCGCACCGTGGGCTTGAGCACCCGAGCGCCACCGGGGACCTCGGCCAGGGGTGCGTCGTCGGACACCTCGAGAGTCGGGCCGAAGTAGTCGATGTCCCTCTCCGGAGAGGTGTCGACCACAACGGTCTTCGGTGCCGGCTTCGGCTTCGCGGCGGGCACTACGCGGCGTCCACGATGGCGAACGGCGCGATGGACTGGGACACGTAGTGCGCGGTCTGGGTCATCGCGAGGACCTGAGCTCCGGCCTTGACGTAGGTGAACTCCACGTCGTCGGTGACCAGGGTGCGGCGCACGATGATGTCCCGCTTCTTGCCCGTCACCGGCGCCCGGCCGCGCACGATGATCGACGAGTACAGGACGTCGTCGTTGACCAGGTCGACGATGGGCTCGAACTTGCGGAAGCCCACGCCGGTGGTGATCGACCCGCCGTTGTTGACGCGGCGGAACGACTCGAGGGTGGCCTGCAGCAGGTTGGTCTCGATGTTGAACGTGCGCTCGTTCGGCACGGACAGCAGGTTGTCGACGACCTGGTCCGCGCGGATCTGCTCGAAGCTCTGCGCGATGGTCAGGTTGATGCCGTCCATCGTCCCGCCGAGGTTGACCCATCCGACCGGGATCACGTCGTTGGGGGTCGCCGGCTCGAGGTACGGGTCGGTGTACCACTTGTGGTACAGGTCGGCGGGGCCGACGATCAGTTCCGAGATGGTGACGCCCACGGCGCTACCTCCTTGTCGGGTCGGTCTCGGGTGGCGGGGTGTCTAGCGCTTGCGGGTCTTGGTGGCCGTGTCCTCGGCCGTGGTCTCTTCGCCCGACCCGGTGCCGACGACCGGCGTGGACACGGCGTCCACCTTCGCCAGCTCGGCCTCCCGCGCCTCCGCCGCGCGCTCCTCGTCGGTGCGCGGGTCGTTCTCGCCCACCTTCTGCGGCGCGTTGACGACGGCGTTGGCCGTGACCGTGGCCTCCTCGAGGCTGTCGACCACCTCGGCGTCGTCGGCGACCCGGTTGACCATCAGGCCCTGCGACTGCAGGTCGGAGGCTTCGGCGTCGGTCATCTCCCGAACGCCGAACTGGGTCTGGAACTTGTGCTTGCGCTCGTCGGGACGGTCCTCGTCGCGCGTGAACTCGTGCTGGCCCATCAGGCTGTTCTCCTCACAGTCGGGTCCATTGGATCTCCACGTCAAGGCTGACGCAGGCGTAGCTGGCCGGGTCGGGGATCCGCGCTCGCCGCGGTCCGAAGACCACGTCGACGTTGCGGATCTCGACCGGTTCGAAGCCGTGGGGGAGCTCGAGCACCACGTCGCCGCGGTGCGGGCTGTCGACCTCGGTGCAGGCGACGACGTCCTCGGCCATGGTGAACGCCGCGCCCCAGGGCGGTCGGGTGGCGGAGTCCTTGCGGGAGGCGAAGAAGTCCAGCTGCATCACCGGCCGCCGCAGGGGCGCGTCGTTGAGGTCCGAGCCGCCGACCTGGCCGGCCATCACGGTGAACCGGCGGCTGGTGCCCGAGACCTTCCAGTCCTCCCACGGCGGCAGGCTGGACGCCACGGAGTCGGGCAGGGTGTCGGGCAGGCTGAGTAGCCAGTTCACCGTGACCAGTTCGGAGTTCGCGCGCTTCACAGCGACGCTCGGCGCTTGTACGCGGCGGGCCGCAGGTAAGGCTGTGCCGGTCCGCCGGGGTGCTCCACGGTGACACCCTCGCGGCCCCAGGCGTTGTGGATGAGGTGCGGTCCGGACCCGCTCTCCACCGCCGCGGCGTACTCGGTGTCGGCGATGACCCGGCGCGCGGAGGGGTAATACCGGATGCTGCGGGAGAGCAGCGTCGTGTCCACGGGGGCGTTGCGGATGGCATCGACGGCGATGGCCCGGCCGAGGCGGTGGGTGAGGTCCTCGGCGAGCTGCTCCATGTCGTGGCGGAACCCGGGCGCCACGGACATGCGGACATGTGTGGCCACGGGCACCCCCTCTACGGGCGGCTGCGGTCCGCGCCTGCTCGCCGTTTACGGGCGTTCGCCTGCGGGTCCGAGGTCGAGACGCGACAAGGGCCGCGATGCCCCGCACGATACGGGAGATCACGGCCCTTGCCTACTCGACAGGACAGGAGTACCAGCTCCGATCCGTCGTCCCCTGTATCAGCAGGGGGAGTTGGTGAAGCGATAGGGGTCGGGCATCGGGACCCCGGCGCGTCGGTGCGCGGTGACGATGCTCGGCCACTGGAGACCGAGTTTCCGGGCCACATCGTGATGCGGGATTCGCTGCTCGGCCAGGAATCCGACTTCGGCGATCAGGTCCGCCGCACGCCAGGTGACCCGCGGTGTTCGGACCTTGGCGTAGAGCCACTTCCGGTAACACCGGAGGCACTTCTCGTACCCACCGTGCGGGCCGGACAATCCGCAGTCGACGCACGCGCTGAGGATCCGTCGACGCTTGATCCTCACAGCAGCACCAGCCACACCAGGCCGATCAGCCCCAGCGCGCAGACCATGCCGAGCAGGCAACCGATGAGCGTCGCGGACCCGTCGCCCCCGGCGGTGTCGGACCGCTGCTCCCGCAGGTGCCGGGCCGCGGGGGATCCGGCGGGCTCGAGGGCGCCGGTGAACTCGACGATCTGCTCCCGGGTCCACGGCTCGTGATAGGGCGTGACGTGGTGCCCGCCCAAGGAGACGAGGTTGAACAGGGTCTCGCCGTCCGACCCGACGCCGACCTCGCGCCAGCTGTCGCCCTCGCCGTCAACGTAGAGGCCGAGCTCGAAGCCGCCGGGGATGAGTTCGTGCTCGTCGGAGTTCACGACTTCCACGACCTCCCAGGTGAACGGGAACTTGGTGGGGGAACCGAAGAACTGGACGACGGGTTCCCCGGCGGCGTCCAGGTGGTCGAGTACGCCGAGTCGTCGCGACGGCAGGTGCATCACGCGGGTGGTGGGTCTGTGAGGTGCGCTCATCGGGTTCTCGATTCCGGTCCGCCGGGGCAGTGGAGCTATCACACTGTCACACCTGCGGTGGATGTCAAGACCCTAATTTTGCACGGAGATCAATCTGACCAGCACATCCCCGGCCGTGCCGTAGGTCGTCTCGCGCTCCACGGCCTTCACGTAACCGATGTCCGCGGTCTTGTCGTTGCGCAGTCGCTGCCCCTCGGCGACCACCGTGCCGGGCCGCATCCGGACCTGCCAGCCGCGGATGATCGTCACCCGCTGGGTGACCGGGTCGTAGCGTCGCTCGTCGCGCTGGCCCCAGAACGCCGGCAGCCCCTCGGCCAGAACGGCGCCGTCCTCCACCGGGTCGCCGTTCTCGTCGACGGTCGCGGGGTTCGGGGTGTCCAGCACGGTGACCCGGCAGTTGGGTCGGAAGGTGGTGGCCACTAGTCGTCGCTCCAAGGGCCGGCGTCGTGCAGCGCGTTGTCCAGCTGTCCGTAGGTGTCCATCGGGTCGTGGCTCACGGTGACCCCCGCCCAGCACAGGCCGTAGCTGCCGACCCGGTCGCGGCGCGGTCGCAGGTTGGTCCACTTGCGCCTCTTCCAGGACACCCGCGACAGCGACTGCCGCGCCAGCGGCGCCAGCAACAGGCTGAACTCGTCGCGCAGCTCGATGCCACCGGTGGAGGTGGAGCCGGCGATGCGCAGGACGTCGACGGTCTCCTCGTAGTCGATCTGGGCGGCCTGCCACGGTGTCTGGTAACACACCGCCCGGCGCAGCAGCGCGAGGTCGCGAGGGCGCATCTTGTCGGCCAGCTTGGGGTCCTCGAGGTCGACGTCGCCGATGAGGTCCACCACGAACTGGGCGCGCAGGATCTGGTCGTCGTCGACCTCGCGGCCGGTCACGTCCAGAACCTGAGCGGTGGTCACCAGGGCCACGGCGGTCTCCTCGAGTTCGGCGGGACTGGGTCCGGACCGCGGCCCCACTTTCCACGGTGGCGCCACCACGGCCCGGACCCATGGCTCCCACGACCGGTCTCACCCGCGAAGGTGCGGACCTTGCGAGCGGCCGCGGGTCCACGTCTCCCGAGACGATCGGGGACGCGGCACTCCCGTTGGCGTGCGACTGTGCGAACCGCTCGGGGGGAGCGCCTACACCACGCCGCGGGAAGCCCGCACCCTGCCGTTCTGTAGCTGGCAGGGTGCGGAGTCCATCAAGGACGATCGTCCCAATCCACGTCCGACACGGTGTGCTCGCACCGGACGCCACAGTCACAAGGGGTCATCACAGCCCCGTCATCTCCAGGACGCTGAACGCGTCGGAGATGCCCGGCACGAACGCCGGGTACCACTTGATCTTGAAGTACAGCGAGTCGTCGCGCGCGCCGAGGCCGGTGTCCGGATCGGTGAGGTACGCCGCCGGGGTGGCCGCGTAACCCGCGCGGAACGGCGCGCGGCCGCCGATGTAAAGGTCGGCGGGACCGGTGGCCAGCAGCGGGTTGCCCACCGGGGTGTGGGTCGCGGTGCCGCCGGAGGCGCGGGCGCCCTCGGTCCAGTGGATCTTGGACACGCCCATGAGCATGTCCGTCTCCTCGTTCCAGATCGGCCGGCCGTTGCTGCCGTCGACGGGCATGTCGCGCAGGAACGACTTCCAGATCGGGTCGGCCACGGTCTGCAGGTTGCGGGCCCACTGGGTGCGCTCGGCCTGCTCCACGGACTTCTTGATCGCGGTTCGGATCTGCGCCGTGGTGGCGGCCGCGGCGACCGTGGTGTGGTGCGTCGGGTTGTCGGTGTGCACGGCGTGCAGGATCGAGCGGTACGGGCGGAGGATGTTGGTCTCGCCCGGCGTGGGCTCGCCGCTGGTGCCGATGCTGGCGTTGTCGTAGTACAGCGCCGCGTTGTCGGTGCCCCGGTCGCGGAACTGCTGGATCATGTCGAAGTCGTAGTTACCGCCTTCGACGAGGTCCTCCTCGGCGATCTGGATCATGCCCTCGACCTTGCGGGCGCGCAGCTCGATCTCGTCGATCGTCTGGTTCTGCAGGTCGATCTGCTCGAGCCGACCGTAGGCCCGCACCGAGAAGTCGGTGTAGAGCGGCTGCTTCTCCAGCCGGGTCTTCATCGTGTCCAGGCGTCCGCCGGGGCCGGTGGTGATGCCCAGGATCGCCGACTGGATCTTGAGTCGGGTGACCACCTTGCCCGACCAGGGCTGTGGGGTCCAGGTGCCGTATGCGAACGCCACGGTGGCGCTCCTCTCTCCGTGAGTTCTCGATCTCGCCTTGCCCTCACGGGCGCCTGGTCCACCCGCGCTAGGTGATACCTGGTGCCGAGGGTAACACCGCACCAGCACCAGGTATCACACTTCACGCTGACTTCAGTGTTGACTGAAGTGTCTGAGCTACTCGAACAGTGAGGCGATCTTGCCCGCCGGGTTCTTCTTGCTACCCCCGGCGCCCGACCGGGGACCCGACGCGCCACCCGCGGTGGGCTTCGCGCGACGCTTGGTGAACAGCCCCGGCATCGCCTGCTTGAGCTCCGCCACCGCCAGCTCCACGTCGTCGGCGTCCTCGGCCCCTTCCAGGTCCAGCAGCCGGATCGCCCGGTCCAGGGCCTTGCGCTGCAGGGTCTTGTTCTCCGCGTCCAGCGTCAGCCCCGCGTCCCGCAGCGCCGACCGCGCCTCGGTCTGGATCCGCGCCGTGGTCGCCTCGGCGGCCATCTCCGCGCGGAGCTCCGCCTTCACCGTCTCGAGATCCACCTCGCCCCCGGCCGGGGCTGGGCGCTTGGGTGGCGTGGGCTTCGGACCCGGGGTCGCGGGCACGAACTTGCCCGTGGCCTTCTTCCGCCACTTCACCGCGTTGTCGTTGGCCTTCTTGATCTGCGCGGCCACGGCGGCGCGCTGCGCGTCGGTGAGTCCGGCCAGCGGGTCGTCCTCGTCCACCTCGTCGTCGGCGTCCGCGTCGACCTCGTCGGACATCGGGATCTCGTCGTCCGGGTCCACCTCGGTGGCCTCGTCGATCTGGTCCTCGGCGTCCTCGTCCAGCGGGTTGATCGTCTTGGTCATCGTGCTCTACCTCCCGGTACCGGCCCTAGGGGCTCGTCGTGCGTCTCTTGCGCGCAGGACCCTCGTCCTTGCGCCGTCTGCGGACCGCGCGCTCGGAGCGCTCGATCACGGTCTTGGGCAACGCGGTGCCCGCAGCAAGCAGCCGCGCCGCTGCCTCGGTGCGGGCCCGGTCGCTCTCGCTGGGCAGCGACTCGAACCGCAGCACCGCGCGCTCGGCCTCCCGCTTGAGCGGCCGCGCCACCGAGCGCGCGTCGTCGGGGTGCACCACCTGGCGCTTGCACCGGCACCACGGGTGCACGGGGATGGTGATCGGACCGAGGCGCGCGTCGGCGGTGAAGTTGCGCACCGGCTCGAACTCCTCGCGCCCGCCGTGGGCGACGGCGCCGGCGTAGCTGGTGCACCACAGGCACGCGTCGCGCTCGGGCACGAAGATCGAGTCCCACCCCAGCGCCTCGGCCTGGTCGGCCAGACCCTGGTCCTGCGCCGCCGACAACTGCGTGGTGGCCTCCCGCTTGAGCAGAGACTCGGCGCGGGCACGCACCACCTGGTGTTCCACCTCGCCGTGCTCCACCAGCGTCACGAGCTTCTCGGTCTGCTCGGACCACCAGCGCTCGAGCTCCTCGAGGTCCTCGTAGATCTCGTCGTCCGGTGGGTCGCCGCCCGCCTCCCGCACGCCCTCGCGGTAGGCCTCGTCACGATAGGGCTGGACGATGTCGGGCACCTGCCGCAGCGCGTCGCGCAGCTCGGCGACGAACTCCTCGCGCGGCAGGGCGTCGACGTCCCCGCCGGGGAGCAGGTCGACCAGGATGGCCACCAGCTCCGCGATGAGGTCGTCGACGCTGTCGGCCATCAGGCACCGACCTGCTCGGGGGTGCGCTCGGTACGCAGCACGGCGGCCGCCATCGCCGCGATCTCGTCGACCTTGCCCACGCCCAACGCCGCGGCGCTGCCGAAGTCTTTCATCGCGGCGGCGACGTCACGCAGCCGCTTGGCCAACGCGTCCAGCTCCATCGCCGACAGGTCCCAGGTGAGGATCTCCTCGCGGTCGTAGCCCGCTTCCACCCACGCCTCCACCGGCGGCATTCCCGCCGCGACGGCAGCGGTAACCTGGGCGTAGATCTCGATCCGGGTGCGCTCCTGGACGGGCTTCCACTCCAGCACCACGGTGACGTCGTCCAGGCCGAGGATGCGGTTGGCCGCGAACTCGAGGGCCTTGACGCAAGTGACGTTCAGGTCCTCGAGCCGGGTCTGGCACTTCGAGACGAACGGGTCACTGTTCTGCTTACGGGCCTCGCCGCTGGCGTTGGCGGACACGGAGAAGAACTCCACCGGCGTGGTGCTGATCGAGCTGGCTAGCATCATGATCTTGTCGATGGGGTCCAGCAGGTTGTCCACCGATGACGGCTCGAGCTGCCCGACTTTGTCGGTGCCGTAGAGGTTGGCCATGGCCCCGGCGTCGGCCTGGATGCGCTCGTCGGCCTCGCCACCCTCCTCGTCCTCGTCGAACGCCTCGGTGCCCGCGCGAAGGGCCGCGCCCTCGAGGATCGTGCGCCAGCGGAACGGCAGACCGTAGCCGTCCATCGCCGCGGCGAGCGTGCTGATGTCCTTGATCATCAGGTTCTGCAGGCCGTAGAGCGACTCATGCTCGGGCACGCCGTAGGGGCGCCGGGTCCTGCCGTGAAAGACCGGCAGCCCGCCGTAGCCGTGCACCACCTCGCCAGGTCCTGTGCCGTCATCAATGATCCAGCCCTCATCGTCGAACTGATCCACGTCCTCGTCGGTGAAGGGCTTGAACCCGTCGTCGGAGGTGGGCAGCTCCTTGCCCGGCATGGTGGCGATGAGCTTGCGCTTGCGCTCGTGGTCGATGACGTCGACGCGTCGGTACCAACTGTCCTGCTCGGCGGTGGAGCGCTCGCCGCGGACCATCCAGGTGCGGACCCACCGCTGCGGGGTGCGCTCGGTCTCGACGTCGTAGAAGATTCGGCAGCCGATGGGGTCATAGGCGATCACGTCCACGCCTTGGCTGTCCTCGGCGCTGACGTCGTCCCAATCCAACAGGTAAGCGTCCCCGTATTGGATGACGAAGTTTATCCAGTCGCTGACCACTTGAAGCAATTCGTTGTGCTTGACAACGTGCTCCTTGAACAGCTTGTCCGAGACCGGGTCCTCTTTGCCGTCGCGCTGTACGGAGAATCCTTGCACATGCAACTTGAACAGCACGGCTTCCCCCGCGCGCTTGGCGATGTTCACCATGTATTTGGTGGCGTGAGAACCGAGTTTCTGGGCGGCGAACTTCGAGGAGAACAACTCCTTGATTCGCTTTCCCTCCCAGTAGTTTTTCGCAATCTGATATTCAGCGTCCGCTTTCTCGATCTCCCGGAGATCATCCACCAGCGTCACGTGACACCCCTATTCCTCAGTAGCCCTGCACGGTGGATCGACGCTGGCGCGGATCCAGCTTCGGCAGGAAGTGTCGCACCGCGCTGCCGATGGCGTCGACGATGTCGTCGTGCCCGCCAGGGAACTGCACGAGCTGGGCCTCGGCCTGGGGCAGCTTCTCCTCGTGCTCCACGCGGCCGCGTTGGTAGTCGGCCAGCAGCGCCGCGGCGCGGACCTCCTTGGGTTCACTCTGGTGCACGGTGAGGATCTTGACGGGCATGTCGTGCAGGATCGCGCGCCACGTGTCGCCGCCCTGGTTGGTCTCCACGAGGATGCCGCCGATCTCGGGGAACACCTCGAGCAGCCGGGTCACCTCGGCGCGCAGGGCCTTACCCGGGGGCAGCTTCACCTGGCGGGCGTAGCGCACCCGGCACTTCTGCAGCTTCTTGTTGCCGGCCACCACGGCCATGCCGGTGAAGTCGCTGGTGATCTTGTCGGTGACCGCGGGGTCCAGGCTGAGGATGGTCAGCGCCGCGGGGAACGTGGTGCCGTAGCGGAAGTCGTCCTCCGACCAGTAGGCGCCGTCGGCTGCCATCGGGTCGTTGGCGTAGTTGAGTCGATAGGACCGAGTGTGTCGAATCGACAGCAGGAATTCGAGGGACCATTTCTCCGGCCACAAGGATCGTTCCTCGCCGGTGTCGGGGTCGGAGACGATGGCGTCGTAATGGTGCACCTGGAACTTGGAGTCGGTGACCCATTCCTCCACCGGCTCATTCGGATAGGTGAGAGTGCGCACCAGGTCGTGGGTGATCGATCCGGGCATCGTGACGGTGCCGGACAATTCGACACGGGCGTGCACGGCCAGCGGAAGGATCGAGTTGGTGAGCGTCGCGAGTCGCTTGACCTTCTGGTCCGGGGAATAGACCGCGCCATCGGGTTCGATATCGTCGAGAAGGATCATGTCCGGTCGCCGCTGCCCGACCTTCATGCCCAAGGTGTTGGACTCGATGCCGCGCGCGGCGAAGATGAATCCGTTGCGGCGGATGGTGATGGACTGGGTGTCCTTGTCGACCAGGCCCCCGTGCCTGCGGCTGGTCTGGCACAGCATCGGGAAGTCCTGGATGAGCAGCGGGTTGGACTCGAGCTCTTTCTTGAACGTGGCCAGGTGCATCTCGGCCTGCGCGGCGCTCGAGGCGAACGCCGCGACGAAGTGCAGGTGCTCGTGCGCCGCGGCCCAGCACGGGAGGATCAGGAACTTCCAGGTGCTCTTGCCCGACTCGCGCGGCGCGATGTCCGCGTGCCGCTCGGTCATCGGCTGCTCGGGCTTGCCCGCGGCCCAGCGCTGGGCGCGGCGTGCCAGCTCCACGTGGAAGGCGCTGAACGTGATCGGCTGCGACTCCCCGTCGCGCAGGTGATGCGGGAAGTAGAGCGCGGCGAACAGCAACGGGTCCCACTTGGTGGCTTTGGCCAGCGCCGCGGACAGCTGCTCACGCGGCAGGGCCCAGACCGCGTCGGGGACCTCGGCCAGGATGGTCTCGAGCGTCACGTGCTCGGTCACGTTGGAGGCGCCGACAGGACGCGGTTGGGGCACGTGTCCCAGTGCATCCCAGTCTCGCGGTAGTAGTCACAGGCAGGACTGTTGTTGCTGTCCGGTCCACAACTGGCCGGGTTCTGCGCACACCAGGTGCACGCCACGTCCCCATGTGCCGGGCAACGGTGCGGCTCGTCTTCAACCAGATGCCGGCTCTCGTGCCGAGGACCGGCCAGCGGCAGGGGCACCAGGGCGTGGGAGTACAGCGCCGCGGCCCGGGCGCCCAGCTCATCCCAGAACACCCGCGCGACCCCGTCCCAGCCGTCGAACACCAGCTCGTCGTACTCGGCCCGGCTGATGAGGATTGGCGGCCCGACGCGGCGCACGACCAGCGGATTGTCCTCGGTCACCGTGCTGCCCTCCTCAGTCGTCCTCGTCTTGCGAACTGGAACCGATGCCCGACGTACCGCACTCGGTGCACGTGCCCTCGGATTCGGTCCACCCCTTGCCGCCGCACTCGGAGCAGTCGGGTGGCTGCGATCGTGGGTGCCGCTTGCCCTGCCGGTTGGGTGGCGGCGGAGGCGGGTCACCCTTGCGAGAGAACGCCACCCTCGTCCTCCACTGCGGGCCGGTTCTCGTTCGGGAACGTGGCGCGCAGGTCATCCAGCTTCACGCCGGCCATGCTGTAGCCCCGGCCCTCGAAGCTGTACGGCTTACCCTCGGCTCGGTTCTGGCCATCCACCTGCCCCCAGCGGTACGCCCCGCTGATCATCTCGCTGAGTGTTTTAACCTTGACGACCTCACCGACCCCCGCCAGCAGATCGGGCACGGTCGTCCGGACCAGGATCTCCACTCGTGGTTCAGTCACCGGTCACCTTCCGTTTCTTGTCGGCCAGCCACGTGTCGACGAACGCCGGCAACTGGGTGATGCTGATTTCCTGGCGCTCGGGTGGGTCGATGCCGAGCATCTTGGACTTGCGGTCCAGCAGCGTCGCCAAGGTGTTGGCCGCGGCGAGCCGGGGACCGGGGTCGGTGAGCGTGATCTCGGCGCCGGGGTTGAGCGGGTCGGGCACCACCACCAGCTCCCCGTGCTGGATCTTGTAACTGGGTGTGAGCATCACCGCGATGGCGGCTTCGATCGCCCGATCCAGTTGGCCGAGCATCAGCTCCCGCACCGCGCGGGCCGGCTGGTCGACGATCTTCATCGTGTGCCGGGTGATGGCCTCACGCACCGAGGCGCCGTCGCGGTAGCCCAGCTCCTTGGCGATGGCTGCGTTGGACCAGCCGTCGACGCCGAGCTCCATGGCGCGCCGGTCGCGCATCACGGACTCCTCGGACTGGACGCTGCCCTGTCCCGGCCGGACCTTGCCCTGCTTGACGCTGGGTTTCCTGGGCCTACGTGAGGGTTTGAGGAGCGGATCAGGGGCTTCCGGGGCGTAGTCCTCGGGGAGCTGCTCGGCCATGGGTCACCGTCCCGAGCCGTCGGGTCGTGGGTAGAACCGGATGGCCCATGGCTCGTCGTCCTCGCCCACGGCGGGGAGTTCGGCCTCGGCGAGCATGCCGTTGCGCTTGGCCCACATCCGAGCCGACTGCAACGCCTTGCGGGGTGTCTGGTCGTGGTCCTCGCCTCGGCGCAGACGCCACCAGCGGCCGTTGGCGAACTGGCTCCAGTCCAGCAACGAGCCTCGGCGTTCGGTCGGCTGATGCACCTCGCACAGGCACGTAGCCACTGGTCACCGCCTTCCACCACCTGCTGTTGCCGAACCTGACGCCAATCACACTATCACTGCACGACCGGTCTCCTCGGCGTGTGCGTCCACCTGATCATCGTGCCATGGGCCACAAGACCTCGAGCCCCTCCTCGGCGGGCACTTGAAGACACGAGAGTTCCTCAGTTGTGAGTTGTGAGTTGTGAGATCCCTTGGGTCCGTGGAGAAGAGAAATCACAACTCAGTAGTGACTCTACGTATACGATTCCAGTTACTATATAACTAAGAGTAATAATAATGCTATTTTGGATCACATTTATGCGTAACTCCCGACAGTCACCCGGTCTCACCCCCTGTCACAACTCACATCTCACAACTCGACCCGTCTCACACCTCGCCGAGGATCGGTCTCACAACTCGCGCCAGGGTGCGCAGATGCCTGAGCGTGCTACGGTCGCGCCATGACACAACCCACACCCGCCGAGGACATCGAGACCGATCTCCAGCCCCGCACCGTCCGCTTCCCCGATCCGCTGTGGCGGGAGATCGCCGTCGCCGCGGCCAAGTCCGGATCCGACCGCGCGGCCTGGATCCGCAACGCCTGCCGCTCCCGCCTGGAGCGCGACGAGGAGAACGACCGACGACGTCAGGTCGGGGAAGCGGCGACCAAAGGCATTTACCTGGGCGCGGGCAGGTCCTACTTCCCGGACACCCCGTGAGCGTCTACACCGGGCACCCGGTCACCCCGGCCTGGGACGGCACCCAGCGCTGGCCCGACGGCATCCTGGCCACCGTCGGCCGCGACCACGTCCGCGACGCCGTCACTCAGCTGCTCACCTGGGCGCCGGGATTCGTCTCCTGCGACATCGAGTCGGTGGGCAAGGACGGCGCGGCCCGCTACCTGGTCAAGGTCGTCACCTTCGCCACGCCCACCCACGTCGTGGCGCTGGACCCGCGCGAGGCCTACCAGCGCGCCCTGATCACCCTGGTGTTCGACCTGGCCCCGGCCGTGGTGTTCCACAACAGCGCGTTCGACGTGCCCAACCTCGGCGTGCTGGGCATCCTGCGGCTCGAGCACGTGGCCAAGACCTGGTGCACGATGATCTGGGCCAGGCTGGCGGAGCCCAACCCACTGCGACGCAAGACCCTCGGTGACTGCGCCCACCGTTACCTGGGCCTGCCGCTGGGCAAGGGCAAGAACCTGGCCGCGAAGAGCCTGGGGATGACGCTGGAGCGGTTCTACGCCGAGGTGGACATCGACGCGCCGGGGTACCTCACCGAGGCCATGCGCGACGCGGTCACCACCGCGCGGCTGCGCGACCCGGTGCGCCAGGCGGCGTGGAAGCGGCTCACCGTGCACGGGTTCGCCGGTCACGGCGGGCTGGACGACGCCGAGGAGGCGCTGCGGCTGCTGGACCGGGAGCAGGTGATCAACCGGGTGTTCCTGCGCCGCACGATCCGCGGCCTGCGCGGGGACCCCGACTTCCTGGACGCCTACCGGATCACCCACGACCGCGAGATCGACGAGGCGGAGAAGACCCTGACCGCCGCCGGCATCCGGCCGGGTAACGGCAACGACCTGATCGCGAAGCTGCTCGAGCAGGACGCGTTGCCTGCGACGCACCCCAAGACCAAGGGCGGCAAGTCGGGGCTCAACAAGAAGCCCAGCGCCGCGGCGGAGCACCTGGAGAAACTCGATCACCCGCTGGCACGGGAGCACGTGCGCTACGCGAAGCTGACCCACATCCGCGACGACTACCTGGAGAAAGCCGGCCGGGCGATGAGCAGCGTCCCGGTCACGGTGAACACGCTGCTGCCGTGGGCGGGGATGGACGACCGGCTGCACCCCGCCGTGGGGATCCTCGCGGCCAGCGCCACGGGCCGCTCCAGCTACTCCGGTGACTTCCCCGTCCACCAGATCCCGGAGCCGGCCCGTGGCGTGGTGATGGCCGACGAGGGCCGGTCGCTGACCTCCATCGACTGGGCCCAGATCGAACCGGTCGTGCTGGCCAACATCGCCGGCGACACCGGCATGCTCGAGGGCTACGAGCAACGCGGCGAGAAGATCTACCACACGGTCAGCGCCGCGGCCGGGGTGAGTTACGACGCGTCCAAGATCATCCTGCTGGCGGCGATGTACGGCGAGTCGATCTCCTCCTCGGCGCGCAACCTGGGCATCCCGATCCGCCAGGCCGAAGAGCTGCGAGACCGGATCTTCGCCGCGCTGCCGCGCTCGGCCGGGGTGCTGCGCGCCCTCAAGCGCACGGCGAACAAGTCCGGTCAGATCGTGACGCTCAGCGGCCGGGTCCTGGACGTCCCGTGGTACCCGGCCGAGGAGGGCCGGCCCGCGGGGTTCGCCGGCTACAAGGGCCAGAACTACTTCGTCCAGGGCAGCGCCTACGACGTGCTGGCCGAGTCCGTGCTCGAGTGCGAACGCCGCGGACTGGGTGACGCGATCTTCCTGTCGATGCACGACGAGCTGGTGGTCGACGGGGAAGCGGCGCATGATGTGTGCTCGGTGATGGCCACCCCGCCACCGCGTCTGGTGTGGTGGACCGGTCGGGTCCCGGTGCTGCGCACCGACATGGCGGACATGGGGGAGCGGTGGGCCAAGGTCTGATCACTCGTGGCATAGTTCGGGCCTCGAGACTTGGAATCTCGAGGCCCGGTGACAACCAACCGCCCCACCATCACGAGAGGCACCCACCAGATGCGAACTGAAAGGCACTGCGGATGCTAGCAGCAGACTCCCTGTCCGAGACCATCGGTATCCGTGCGGACGGTGACAAGACCGATCTGCGCGCCCTGGTGCGATCGATGATCTCCGCTGGCCTGGCCCCGATCCTGATCAAACCCGGCTCCAAGGAGCCGTTCTGCCCGCTGCCCGATGTCACCCGGAAGAGGGCCGACGCCGCCGCGCGGACGGCGGCACAGGCCGCGGGTCAGCGTCGCTGGGAGCGCGCGGCGCACGCCTGCGGCAAGTACCACACGATGACCGACTCCAAGACGGCCAAGAAGTACCTGGACTTCGCGGCCAAGGTCTACGGCGAGGACACGTGCAACCTGGCGCTGCACGTGGGCCGTTCGGGGCTGGTGTGCGTCGACGCCGACCAGGCCTCCGAGGTCGCGGCGTTCACCGGGTTCTGGCACTCGCTCACCGGCGAGATGGCCGGGGTGCCACCGACGGTGTGGTCCCCGGGCAAAATCGATCAGGCCACCGGCGTCTGGTCGCACTCCGGGGGCGGGCACTTCTGGATGACGATCCCCGAGGGCGTGGAGCTGCCGTCGCGGATGGGCACCTGGACCAGCCCGCACGGGTGGGTCGCCTACTGGGGCGACGCCTACGTGCTCGTGCCCCCCAGCGTCCGCGACGAGGGCCCGTACCGCTGGACCGGGACCGGTGTGCCGGTGCTGCCCGCGTGGCTGCACACGCTGATCTGGGGTCCGGAGCTGGCGTGGCGGGAGCGGCGTGCCGGGCGACTGGACGCCGCGCTCGGTAACCATGAGGACTGGTCCCGGGTGGACGGCTGGTCGGCCAAGACCTCGTGGGCCGAGATCCTC
>Ga0247758_1001041_pt1 | contig 22902 bp, 5 predicted proteins | sample UWRJL156409C4_FD_180950 | JGI IMG/M metagenome (GOLD analysis project Ga0247758, IMG submission 180950) | Plant litter microbial communities from Arlington Agricultural Research Station in Wisconsin, United States - UWRJ-L156-409C-4 | ecosystem: Environmental > Terrestrial > Plant litter >... | reverse complement strand
TAGCACTCCTAGACGGGGGTTCAATGTCACTGTAGGTCGCTGTCACTATAATGCACAGAGGTGAGTCTGAACAGTAGGACACAAATGAACAATTGAATACTAGCGTGAGGAACTAGAGTCCCTTACGGTGGTTGTGGGCACAACCATGACTATCTATACTAACTAACTAAGAGGTACCTTGTACCTTGATCACTGTGCTCTCGTCGAGAGGCAGTGAGCAGAGTGATCACCTTTCGGGGTTGCTCACCTTGATCACTGGGTCTTGGCGAGATCAGAGTGAGCAAACAACGATTGGTCGTAGGGGCTTCGGGTCTTTGCACCCCTGGCCCAGTGCGCAGTACCGTGCGTACTGCCTTTCTGCACTGTTCCTTCTGCGGGGGATTTGTCGGGCCGCCCCGGCCCAAGTGACGGCCTGCAGGGTCGTCACATAAATCCATTTTTCAGATTTTCATTAATATATTCCCTTAAAGCCTCAGCTTACTAGGGGTTTAAGTGGTAAGGCTGGAAGCTGTAAAGCTTCGCTCCCAGTTTTAGCTTAATTTCATAATCTTATAATCTGTAATCTAATAATCGTGGTATCTTTTTTTAAAATAGGGTAAACTTCCTATACTTTACTAATACCTTAAATAAATTAACTTCCTTACTTATCTGTAGATTAGCTTCTTACTTCTTTCCACCTTTTAAATCGTCATTTAGGTAATACAGTAGACCTTCTAATCCTTTAACTATCTTAGTAAACCTAACTTAAACCGTATTTAATTTTAAGGGTTTAACGTGCTTTTAAATACTTTATATATCTTTAAAACGGTTTAATACCTTCTTAACTTTCTTTAAACAGTAATTACAGCTAGGGGACTTATTAAAGGTAAGGTAGCCACTCCTTTAGTTAATTACAGGGTTATAAGTTTCCAGTTAAGGTAGATTTAGGATTATATTATACCCTATAATTAATATAACGTTAAAATCTACTTATTATTTATCCCTATTTACTTTAATTAAGAGTGGTAAGTAGTAGGTAACTTTACTGTTATTATACTAATATAGGCCTCCTTCTCTATTTTAAATGGGAATAACCTTTTTATACTCTTAATTAAGGAGTTTCCTTCAGTTAACTAATAAGGGGTGTATTAGGTTAAAAGCACTTTTGTTATTAATTACTGCTCTTACCTTAAATAACCTCCCTTTTCTATCTGTTAAATTAACATTAACAGAATAATGCTTATATTTTTTTATTATCTAGGTTATAGTAACTATTTATCTTTAAAGTCTTATTTAACTTAACCTTTAAATACCTCTCTTTCTTTTTAGGGTTTTTACTAACTAGTAAATTACTGGTTTTTAGCCCTTTTAAAAGGCCTGCAGCCTTTTCTTAATTCCTTTTAGAAAAACAGGTAGCTTTAATAAACCTAGTAATTAACCTTCCTTAGGTTTTCACACTTTAACGTCCAGTTAACTTTAAACGGTATAATGTTCTTAAAGTCTTTAATAAGTTAATAATACACTTTACAGGACTAGATTATAGTAATATCTTTTTACTCTTAGATCTGTTAATAATCCTTTTATTTCTACTATTCTTTAGCTTTTCCGTTAAGGTGTAATAAACACGTTATAACTGGGTAATTATTAAGTACCCCTCTTTACTAATATATAATAAGAGCCTGGTTAATTACAGTGACCTTTTACTTATTACCAGATTCTCTTATTAGGGAGTAGGAGACTTAGTAATAAGCCGGTTCTAACTTTACTCTTATAATAGTGTAATCCCGTCTTTATATATTAGGGAAGTAGTTATAAAGGGCCTTAAGCTTATAATACCAGTTAAAAGCATAGTTATCGTATACGTAATTAATTTACAGTATATCTCTGTAACTAAGGTAGTTAATATTAACTACAGGTGTTACAGTTATAAAGTACAGAACGGGGGAAGTAGCGCTTTTATCTCTTTCTTCTTCCATTTACCTTTATATACGTTATTTCTCCTAAACCTCTTCTTAAAACTCAGGTAATAGTAACCCAGCTTATTCTTCCATAAAATATCCTTCTTTAACAAGTCGATATTTAAGTTAATTAGTAAAGTAGACTTTATTACAGAGTTATAACCCAATTTCCACTACTTTATCTTTAAACGTAATAATAAGGCCTTTAACTTATAAGTCCTCTACTTTATCCACTAACTTTTAATATTTCTCTTTTAACTCTTAAACCCTTTACTAATATACTTACTTTATACCTTCTTAAGGGACCCTTAAAGTACCGGTCTAAGGCACACTAGCTTTAATACAGGGCAGCCATCTAAGCTATCCTTCTTTTAAAGAGGTAAGGGTGCTAATCCACTTAACGTGCTTAAAGTGTTTAAAAGTCTTAATAAGTACTGTTAAGAAGAACTTTCATTTCTCTAGCTTAATTCTCTCAGTTTATTCTCTTTCACCTTTTAAGGCTTATTTTACCATTTAGGTGGCCTAAAGGGCTAATTCTTCAACTCCCTCCACCATTCTAGTGATTTCTAAGTCAGGGTCCTTCCTGGACTTCCTTAGTTCCTAGGCTTACAGGGTAAGGTTTTCAAGGCCTGCAACAGCTAACTAAAACATCTCTTCCTAGAGCCGGTCTTCTATAACCTACACCTCCAGTAGTTCCAAGTTTCCACCTTAAAGTCGGTCTTCTATAACCTGCACCTCTAGTGGTTCCAAGTTTCCACCTTAGAGTCGGTCTTCTGTAACCTACACCTCTGTAGCTAACTCTTCTAAGACACCCTTAAGGACTAGATACACCACGTCCTAGGGTTCTTCTTCCTCATCTCCTAAGTTACACTCGTCCATCCAGGTGCAGTCTTCTTTATTACCTGCCATCCTAACATAAACGTCTCCTAAGTTAAACTTAACATGCTTTCCTCCCTTTAGAACTGGCTTCCAACCAACTTATTTTAATAACAGGCACTGCCACACCATATAGCCTTTCTTATCACAGTTAAAGCACTGGACCTGGGACAGGTCCTTAGACTGCTTCTACTACTACTATCGTTAAGGCTTATTACAGTTAAGTCGGTTCTATTAGTTTACTATACTAATGTCTATTAACCTAAGGTAATGACCTGTTACGGTTAATTAGTTTCCCTTCTTAGGCTTACTTAGCTAGTAAGGGGCCTGTTCCTTCTAATAGTTCTTCTAATAATAGTAATTATAATACCGATTATTGGCCTTAATAGCCATCTTAACTAGCTCCTGAAGGCGATCTGGTTAATCTTCCCTGTAAAGGTCTCCCGTAACGTGCTCCTTCAGACCACTCCAGAACAGTATTACTAAGGCCTCTTAACCAAGCTTAGTCTTTACTACTTCCAGCTTAAAGCGTGTAAAGAACTTAAAGATTAAGGACGTCTGCCTTAAGGCTATAAGGCGTTACTTAGCCCGCCTTAAGGTATCTAGTTCTTTAAATTCAGTCTGGAGTTAGTTAATAAAAACGTTAAAGTTATCGAAAAGGGCCTAAGTCTTAAGGGCTTCCTTTTATACTCTATCTATAAAGAGGTTATTAATTATTTTCACATTAGGTTCATACTAGTAAGCAGCTACTTTATCTAGTAAGGCTCCGGTAAACCTAACCTTTCCTTCTTCTTTAAAGAACTACTTATCGTAATAGGTAATATAACTTTAGAGCTGGGCTATCCACAACTCCAGTTACGTAAAGTCTCCCTTAAAACGCAACGGCAGGGGGAGCTTCACTCGTTTCTTCTATAAGCCCCTAAGGTCGTTATTCTCCAGTTTAACAGCATTGAGTCAAGCCTAAAGTTTTTCAATAAGACTAATGCGACTCTTAATGTCTCCAGGGAAGTGTAACGACCCTGCAGGCCGTCACTTAGGCCGGGGCGGCCCGACAAATCCCCCGCAGAAGGAACAGTGCAGGAAGGCAGTACACACGGTACTACACACTAGGCCAGGGGTGTAAAGACTTAAAGCCCCTATAACTAATCGTTAAGTGATCACCCTGATCTTATTAAGAGTACGGTAATTACAGTAATTAGAGGTATTCTAATCACTATAATCACTCCTTATGTTAAGTAAGCACAGTAATTAAGGTATAAAGTACCTTTTAGCTAGTTAATATAGATAGTTATAGTTATACCTACAATTACTATAAGGGACTCTAGTTCCTCACACTAGTATTTAATTATTCATTTATATCCTACTATTTAAACTCACCTTTATATATTATAATAATAACAACCTATAATGACATTAAACCCCCCGTTTAAAAGTGTTAGCTTAATAAGCCGTCTTTAGAACGCCCCTTATCTGTTAACGTCCTGCTATACGTTCTGTCTTAACCCACACCAGTCCTCTTAAAACCTATATCAGGTGTAGGTTATAATATAATACTAACGTTACAGTTCTGAACACTATTTATTAAATTCCCAGACACCACCTCTCTCCCATTAATATATTAACCTTTAAAAAAGGTAAGGAGATTAAAGAGGCGTAAGCTTAACCTCAGCTCCCCACTATTAACAAATTAACTACACGTTTTAAAGACTTAAACCTTAACTAACAGGGACTAATTAAAGAATTTAACAAAACCTTCCCTAAAGACATTAAAAGCCGTATCGGTTTTATTAAAAAACTCCAGGCCTAACTTAACACTATTAAGCTGGAAAATAATAACCTTAAAGGCTTATAAAAAAAGCGGGTAAAGCTCCCCTTACTGTTACGCTTTAAGGGAGACTTAACGTAACTGGAATTGTAAATAACCCAGCTCCAGAGCTATATCACCTACTATAATAAGTAATTCTTTAAGAAAGAAGGAAAGGTTAGGTTTACTAAAGCCTTACTAGATGGAGTAGCAGCGTGTTAATATAAACCCTATATAAAAATAATTAATAACCTCTCTGTAAATAGAGTATAAAAGGAAGCCCCTGAAACCTAGGCCCTTTTTAATAACTTTAATATGTTTATTAACTAACTCTAGACTAAGTTTAAAGAATTAAATACCTTTAGGCAGGTTAAGTAACACCTTATAACCTTAAGGCAGACGTCCTTAATCTTTAAGTTCTCTACACACTTTAAATTAGAAGCAGTAAAGATTAAGCTTAGTTAAAAGGCCCTGGTAATGCTGTTTTAAAGTGGTTTAAAGGAGCACGTTATTAGAGACCTTTACTAAAAAGACTAACTAGATCGCCTTTAAGAGTTAATTAAGATGGTTATTAAGGCTAATAATCAGTATTATAATTACTATTATTAGAAGAACTATTAGAAGGAACAGACCCTTTATTAGTTAAGTAAATTAAAGAAGGGGAACTAGTCGACTGTGACAGGTTACCACCCTAGGTTAATAGACATTAGTATAATAAACTGTTAGAATTAACCTAACTGTAATAAGCCTTAACGACAGCAGTAGTAAAAGTAGCCTAAAGACCTATCCCAGGTCTAATACTTTAATTACGATAAAAAAGGCTATATAGTATGGTAGTGCCTGTTATTAAAGTAAGTCAGTTAAAAACCAGTTTTAAAAAGAGAAAAGCACGTTAGGTTTAACTCTAGAGACGTCCATATTAAGATGGTAGGTAATAAAGAAGACTACACTTAGATGGACGAGTGTAACTTAGGAGATAAAGAAGAAAAAGAACCTTAGGATGTGGTGTACCTAGTCCTTAAAGGTGTCTTAGAAGAGTTAGTTATAAAGGTGCAGGTTGCAGAAGACCGACTTTAAGGTGGAAACTTGGAACTATTAAAGGTACAGGTTGTAAAAGACTAACTTTAGGAAAAGATGTTTTAGTTAGCGGTTATAGGCTTTAAAAACCTTACCCTGTAAGCCCAGGAACTAAGGAAGTCTAAGAAGGACCCTAATTTAGAAATTACTAGAATAGTAAAGGGAGTTAAAAAATTAACCTTCCAGGCCACTTAAACAGTAAAGTAAACCTTAAAAGGTGAAAAAGAATAAGTTAAGAGAATTAAACTAGAGAAACAGAAGTTCTTCTTAACAGTACCCCTTAAGACTCTTAAACACTTTAAACATATTAAGTGGATCAGCACCCTTACCTCCCTAAAGGAAGGATAACTTAAATAGCTACCTTATATTAAAGCCGGTATACCTTAAACTAGTACCTTAAAGGTCCCCTAAAAAGGTATAAAGTAAGTATACTAATAAAGAGTCTAGGAGTTAAAAGAGAAACATTAAAAGTTAGTAGATAAAGTAAAGGACTTATAAGTTAAAGGTTTTACAGTAACGTTTAAAGACAAAGTAATAGAAATTAGGTTATAACTTTATAATAAAGTTCACTTTATTAATTAACTTAAACACTAACTTATTAGAGAAAGCCACTTTGTGGAAGAATAAGTTAAGTTACTGTTACCTGAGTTCTGGGAGGAGGTTTAAGAAAAATAACATATATAAGGGTAAGTAGAAGAAGAAAAAAAATAAGGCGCTACTTCCCCCGTTCCATACTTTATAACCACAGTATTAGCAGTTAATATTAACCACTCTAATTACAGAGATATATTATAAATTAATTATATATATAATAACTACACTTTTAACCGGCATTATAGGCCTAAAGCCTTTTATAACCACTTTTTAAGCATATAGAGATGGGATTACGCTGTTATAAGGGTAAAGTTAGAACCAGCTCACTATTAAGTCTCCTACTCCCTAATAAAAGAATCTAATAATAAGTGGAAAGTTATTATAGTTAATTAAGCTCCTATAACGTGCTAGTAAGGAGGAATGCTTAATAACTGCCTAATTATAACGTGCTTATTATACTTTAACGGAAAAGTTAAAGAATAGTAAAAGTAAGAAGACTATTAATAGATTTAAGAGTAAAAAGACATTACTGTAATTTAAGCTTATAAAGCGTATTATTAACTTATTAAAGATTTCCAGAACATTATACCGTTTAAAGTCGATTAGATGTTAAGACGTGAGAACTTAAAAAAGGTTAATCGCTAAGTCTATTAAAGTTACCTGTTTTTCTAGAAGGAATTAGGAAAAGGTTACAGGCCCTTTAAAAGGGCCGGAAACTAGTAATTTACTAATTAGTAAAAACCTTAAGAAGAAGGAGAGGTATTTAAAGGTTAAGCTGGATAAGACTTTAAAGACAGATAGTTATTATAACTTAGATGTTAAAAGAGTATAAGTATTATTCTGTAAGTGTTAATATAACAGATAGAAAAGGGAGGCCGTTTAGAGTAAAAGTAGTAATTAATAATGGGAGTGCTTCTAACCTAATACACCCCTTATTAGTTAACTGAAGGAAACTCCCTAATAAAAAGTATAAAAAGGCTATTCCTATTTAAAATGGAAAAGGAGGCCTATATTAGTATAATAATAGTAAAGTCACTTATTATTTACCACTTTTAATTAAAGTGGATGGGAATAAATAATAAGTGGATTTTAACATTATATTAATTATAAGTTATAATATAATCTTAAGTCTACCTTAACTGGAAAAGTATAACCCTGTGATTAATTAAAGGAGTAGCCACCTTACCTTTAATAAGTCCCCTAGCTGTAATTACTGTTTAAAGAAAGCTAAAAAGGTATTAAACTGCTTTAAAGATGTATAAAGCACTTAAAAGCACATTAAACTCTTAAAACCTAATACAGTTTAAGTTAGGTTTATAAAGACGGTTAAAGGACTAGAGAGTTTACCGTATTACCTAAGTGACGACTTAAAAGGTAGAAAAAAGTAAGGAGCCGATCTACAGATAAGTAAAGAAGTTAACTTATTTAAGGTACTTATAAAGTATAGGAAGTTTACCCTGTTTTAAAAAAAGATATTATAACTACTAGACCACAGATTATAAGACTATAAAATTAAGTTAAAGCTAGGAGCAAAGCTCCATAACTTCCAGCCCTACTACTTAAACCCTTAGTAAATTAAAGCCTTAAAGGAGTACATTAATAAAAACTTAAAAAACAGGTTTATTATAAAGTCCTAATCCCTAATAAGTTACCTAGTGTTATTCGTCTTAAAGAAGGGAGATAATAAGCTACATATAGTTATTAATTACTAAACGTTAAATAAAAACATAATTAAGAACCGTTACTTATTACCACTTATTATAAAGATATAAAAGCAGATTATTAAGGTAAATTAGTTCTCCAGCCTTAATTTTCCTATAGGATTCAACCACATTAGAGTGAAGGAAAAGGATAAATATAAAACGGCGTTTCAGACGTGTAACAGGTATTACCAGTACTATATCATACTAATAGGATTAATAAATGCCCCTGCGACCTTTTAAGGCCTAATTAACAGTGTTCTCCACCCCTTCCTTAACAAGTTTATCTTTATATATTTAAACGACGTTTTAATTTATTTTAAAACTTTAAAAGAATACTGAAAATATATATAATAGGTTTTAACAGCTTTTAAAAAAGTAAAGCTGATAATAAACTTAAAGAAAAGCCACTTTTACGTTTAGGAACTAAACTATTTAAGGTTTAAAATAACCCCTAAAAAGCTTAAAATATAATTAAAGAAGATAAAGGTAATTAGGGATTAACCTACTTTAAAGAACTAGAAAGAGTTATAAACCTTTATTAACTTTATAAACTTTTATTACTGTTTTATCAGGTACTTTATAAAGATTGTAAGACCACTTTATAAACTTACAGGTAAGGGAAAGCCGTTTAAGTAGATTAATAGATAATAGAAGGCGTTTAAGGACCTTAAGCACACTTTTATTATAACACCAGTCCTAATATTATAACCTGCACCTGATATAGGCCTTGAGAGGACTAGTGCGGGTTAAGACAGAACGTATGGCAGGACGCTAACAGGTAAGGGGCGTTCTGAAGACGGCTTGTTAAGCTAGCACTCTTAAATAGGGGGTTTAATGTTACTGTAGGTTGTTGTTATTATAATGCATAGAGGTGAGTCTGAATAGTAGGATATAAATGAATAATTGAATATTAGTGTGAGGAACTAGAGTCTCTTATAGTGGTTGTGGATATAACTATAACTATCTATACTAACTAGCTAGAGGTACCTTATACCTTACTTAATAGCTTATTACTTAATAAGGAATTAAGTAACTTATTACTAAGTACCTCTTACTTAAAGGTCTTACAGACGCTTAATAGGTAAGCACCTTTGTTAAGACTAAGTAGCTGCTGGTTAGTTATAGGGGCTTTGGGTTTTTATACCCCTGGCCTAGTGTGTAGTACTGTATATACTATCTTCCTGTACTGTTCCTTATGTAGGGGATTTATCAGGCCGCTCTGGCTTAAGTGACAGCCTGTAGGGTCGTTACACGATTCCCCCTTTTTAATATTCTTTTCCTATAAAGAATCCTGGTAAGAGTGTTTCCTTTCTTTAACATAACTATACCTGCTAACCATATGTAAAAGCGTATTATAAAAAACAGCACCTTTTATCACCGTAACTTTATGGATTTCACTTTAACTTTTAGATTGTAAATATCACCTTATGGTCGTTATTTTTTAAAATTGCTTTCTTATCTTATTATTACATAGTTAAACAGTTACTCCGAATGCTTACTAGTAGGGGCTTTGTCTTTATGTGACGCGTTTAGTTATAGCGACGCCTTCTTTTAACGGCTCTTTTTTAAGAAGTGCTGTCTTAATGTAAAGCACGATACTGTTACGTGGAACTTAAAGCTGAAAACCTGAGAGCTTTGTGAAGCCGCTGCCTGACTTGAATGGATTAAAGTTTAGCGTTATAGGATGGAAGAGCGAGCTTTTTCTACGTTTAGCTAGGAGGTAGAGATTTTTTATTTCTAGGAGTAGGAGGAGGCCTGTCTGGCTGCTCCTCCTGAAGTTAGTAAATCCTTTAATTAGGGAGGTTTTTTGGTAAGAACACTTGCTGGTTCTTTTTCCGGGGGGTTGTTATAACTGACGACTTTTTCTTAACTTTAGTCTGTAACTCCTTTTTCCAGTATATGAAGGGCGGCCCTTTTTATTAACTTCTTTTTTCTGGTAGTACTTATTCTCACGTGGTGCCTGCCGGGAGCTCTAGAGGCCCAGCCTCCTTACTAGGTCTGAGGTCTTTATAACCTTAGTTAAGGGTTCTGATAAATGTTTTTCCATACCTATTAAGGAGTTTCCTACCACTTCTTAAGCTTTAAGTCCTATAGTGGTCTTACTCTTTAATATAGTAATTTAGATGTTAGATCTTATCTTATTTTTCTGGTTTTTATTATTAGTTTTAGTTAGTTTGGATTCTTTTAGTGGAACTCTATAATTAGGTTTAGGCACTTAAGGTTTTTAACTGGTTCTTATAAGTTACTTTTAAGGCTGTAATTTAGCTACTTAATAAGATATTTAAACGTGTTCTTTCCCCTTTATAAATCTATAACTTCTTTAACGTTGTACTTATCCTTATTAGTGTTAATCTTAATCTTCTTTTTTAAAGGAACTCCCTTTAGGGTGGGTTTTAGAAGTAAGATGTGAAAAACCTTAATTTACACCTTTATACTAACGGGTAGGTTTAGTTTATAATTAGAGGTGGTAACCTTTTTCTTAATTTAGAACAGTCTGTACCTTTTAAAGTTAAGCTTCCTATTAGGTTGTTTTAAATGTAGGTTTTGTGAAAAAAGGTAAATATGGTCCCCCTTTTAAAAAGTTGGTTTTTTAACTTATTTATTATTATAGTAAAGTTTTTTCTTAAGTACTGGTTACTTGGTTTGGTGTTTATTAGTAAACTTTTTCATTTGTTTACGTGTGAATTTAAGTTTGGTTTATAAGTGGTTATGTAATTCCTATATCTGGTTTACGTGGATTGCGGCTTAAGGGGCGCTTATAAGCGGGTTTTAATAAAGCTTAAGCTCCTTATTATAGTTAGTGAAGAATAGTGACACACTTATTAACTTAACTGGCGTTATATTATAGGTTATTTATACTGTTAGTAATAGTTTAAGTTAATTATTTTATTTAAAGTTAACGTAAGTTTAAAGATACGTTATAAGTATTTAGTTAACTTACTTTATTTAACTGTCTGTCTATGGGTAGAATGTTGTTAAAAGCTTACTTTTTACACCTATTCTTTATATTAGTCTTTATTAAAATTTTAATATAATTAGTTTATCTTAATTTATAATGATATTATCTGGTTAAAGGTGTTATAAAACTACCTTTTTCTTAAAGATATAAGTAAGTTACTTTACTGTTATGTCCTTTAAGGTTAGTAAGAAGTAGGCCTATTTCGTTAATCTGTCGATTATTATAAGGATTTGGTTATAAGTGACTCCTGTAACAAGGTCTTTAAACTTTAAAATCCTGGTGATAAAGTTAAGTGATATGGAGTTTTATAGCGCCTGTGGTATGGGGAGTGGTTTAAAAAGCTTATAAGGTTTATAGTGCTGATTTTGCTTATAGTGGCAGATGTTACAGTTATTAATCACTTCCTTAATTACCTTTTTTATTCCCGGGAAGGTGTATATTTATTAGGCTTATGTGAGAGTTTTAACCCGACTTATATATCCTTTAAGTTAAAATTTATAGATCTGTTAGACGTACTCCTTCCACTTTCCTAAGTTGTGAATATACAGTTTTTCTTAGTATTAAAGCCTTACTTCTAGTTTAAGTATACTATTTACACCTTTTAATAACTGTTTTAGCTGATAACTAGTTTCGTCGTAGTTTAGATATTTTAAGTACTCCTTACTACAGTTTTATATATGTTTTAAGAAGTCCCTTAAAGGGCATTTATGCTTACAGGTTCTTTCCGTTAGCCTTTTTACTTAAAAGTCCTATTATTATTAATAGATGTTATACTTTGTTTATAAGTTTATATAGATGTTAATGGTTTATTCCGGTGTTTAGTTATCTAACATTTATAACGTGTGTTTTAACATACTGTTCTTTACTTTATTAAATATAGTAATGGGGATTAGGACTAAATTAGTATCCTTATAATCCTGTCTCCGGTTAAGGGTATTAGCCCGCTTATTATCTTTTCCTTTAATATAGTAGATTTAAAAGTGGAACGGGGTTATTAACTTTACCTATTATACTTACTATGGATTAAGTTCCTTAGTTAGGAAGTACTAGAGGTTATTATGGTTTGAAAAGACCTAGACTGGTTCTTCTATACCGCTTAAATACAGTGCTTATTTAGCGAAATATTAAATAATTATTATTAGTTCCTTATTATAAATTAGATATTATAAGGCTAGGCTGTGGATTCCTTTAAATAAAAAGGTAACTGGGTGGCGTTTCCTATTATCCTGGATTTAGCTAAGTTCTCCACTAATTGCAAATTCTAAGGAGTTTATTTCGATTTAGAAAAGCTTTAAGAAGTTAAAGAGGGTTAGGATTAACGTTATGATAAAGGTGTGTTTAAGGTCCTTAAACACCCTTTACTGTTTATTAATTTACTTAAACAGTTTACCTTCTCTTATAAGTTTATATAATGGTTTTATAATCTTTATAAAGTACCTAATAAAACAGTAATAGAAGTTTGTAAAGCTGATAAAGGTTTATAATTCTTTCTAGTTCTTTAAAGTGGGCTAATCCCTAACTGCCTTTATCTTCTCCAGTTATATTTTAAGCCTTCCTAAGGTTACTTTAAATTTTAAGTAGTTTAATTCTTAAACATAGAAGTGGCTCTTTTCTAAGTTTACTATCAGCTTTACTTTTTTAAGAGCTGTTAAAACCTATTATATATGTTTTCAGTGTTCTTTTAAAGTTTTAAAATAGATTAAAACGTTATTTAAATATATAAAAATAAACTTATTAAGGAAGGGGTGGAGAACATTATTAATAAGGCCTTAGAAGGTTATAAGGGCGTTTGTTAATCCTATTAGTATGACGTGGTATTAATAGTGCCTGTTATAAGTCTGAAAGGCTGTCTTATATTTATCCTCTTCCTTTACTCTAACGTAGTTAAATCTTATGGGGAAATCGAGGTTAAAGAACTAACTTACCTTAGTAATCTGTTCTCACATCTCTATAATAAGTAGTAATAAGTAATGATTTTTAATTATATCCTTATTTAACGTTTAGTAATTAATAACTATATATAACTTACTATCTCCCTTTTTTAAGACGAATAGTATTAAGTACCCTGCTAGGGATTAAGACTTTATAATAAACCCGTTTTTTAGGTTTTTATTAATATACTCCCTTAAGGCCTTAGCCTGTTAGGGGTTTAGATGGTAGGGCTGGAAGTTATAGAGTTTTACTCCCGGTTTTAATTTGATTTTATGGTCTTATAGTCTGTAGTTTAGTAATTATAATATCTTTTTTCAAAACAGGGTAAAGTTCTTATACTCTACAGGTACCTTAGATAAGTTAACTTTTTCGCTTATTTATAAATTAGCTTTTTACTTCTTTTTACCTTTTAAATCGTTATTTAAGTAATGTGGTAAACTCTCTAATCTTTTAACTATCTTAATAAACCTAACCTAAACTATATTTAGTTTTAAGGGTTTAGCGTGCTTTTAAGTGCTTTATACGTCTCTGGAGTGGTTTAGTGCCTTCTTAGCTTTTTTTAAACAGTGATTATAATTAGGGGACTTATTAAAGGTAAGGTAGCCACTCCTTTAATTAATTACAGGGTTATACTTTTCCAGTTAAGGTAGATTTAGGATTATATTATACCTTATAACTAATGTAATGTTAAAGTCCATTTATTATTTATCCCTATCCACTTTAATTAGGAGTGGTAAGTGGTAGGTGACCTTACTGTTATTATACTAGTATAAGCTTCTTTCTCTATTTTATATAGGAATAACTTCTTTATACTTTTTATTAGGGAGTTTCCTTTAGTTAACTAATAAAGGGTATATTAAGTTAAAGGCACTCCCGTTATTAATTACTGCTTTTACCCTAAACGGCCTCCCTTTTCCGTCTGTTATATTAATATTAACGGAATAGTGCTTATACTTTTTTATTATCTAAGTTATAGTAATTATCTGTCTTTAAGGTCTTATCTAGCCTAACCTTTAAGTGCCTCTCCTTCTTCTTAGGGTTTTTATTAACTAGTGAACTACTAGTTTCTAGCCCTGCTAAAGGGCCTGTAGCCTTTTCTTAATTCCTTCTGGAAAAACAGGCAGTTTTAATAAACTTAGTAATTAACCTTCTTTAGGTTTTTACACCTTAGTGTTTAGTTAACTTTAAATGGTATAATGTTTTAAAAGTCCTTAATAAGATAATAGTACGCTTTGTAAGACTGGATTACAGTAATATCTTTTTATTCTTAGATCCGCTAGTAGTCTTCTCGCTTTTACTATTCTTTAGCTTTTCTGTTAAGATGTAATAAGCACGTTATAACTGGGCAGTTATTAAGTACTCCTCCTTACTAACACGTAGTAGGGGCTTGGTTAATTACGGTAACCTTCTGTTTATTACTAGATTCTCTTATTAAGGAGTAGGAGACTTAATAGTGAGCTAGTTTTAACTTTATCCTTATAATAGCGTAGTCTTGTCTCTATATACTTAAGAAGTGGTTATAAAAGGTTTTAAGTTTATAATATTAGTTAAAAGCGTAATTATTATACATATAGTTAATCCACAGTATATCCCTATAGTTAAGGTAGTTAACGTTAACTGTAGGTGTTATAGTTATAAAGTATAAAACGGGGGAAGTGGTGTTTTATTTCTTCTCTTCTTTTACTTACCTTTAAGTACGTTATTTCTCCTAAACCTTTTCTTAAAACTTAAGTAATAATAACCTAATTTATTCTTTTATAAAACGGTCTTCTTTAATAAGGTAATGTTTAAGCTAATTAATAAAGTGAACTCTGTTATAAAGTTATAACCTGATTTTCACTACTCTGTCTTTTAATGTTACAGTAAGACCTTTAACTTACAGGTCCTTTATTTCGTCTATTAACTTTTAATGTTTCTCCTCTAGTTCCTAAACCCTCTATTAGTGTGCTTACTTTATGCTTTCTTAAGGGACCTTTAAGGTATTAGTTTAAAGTATACTGGTTTTAATACAGGGTAGTTATCTAAACTGTCCTTTTTTTTAAAAAGGTAAGGGTGTTGATTTACTTAGTGTGTTTAAAGTGTTTAAGAGTCTTAAGGGGTATTGTTAAGAAGAACTTTCGTTTTTTTAATTTAATTCTTTTAACTTATTCTCTTTTACCTTTTAAGGCTTACTTTACTGTTTATATAGCTTAAAGGGTTAGTTTTTCAACTCCTTTGATTATCTTAGTAAGGTTTAAGTTAAGGTTCTTTTTAAACTTCCTTAATTTTTAGGTTTACAGGGTAAGGTTTTTAAGGCCTGTAATAATTAACTGGAATATCTTTTCTTAAAGTTAGTCTTTTGTAACCTGTATTTCTAATGGTTTTAAGTTTCCACCTTAAAGTTAGTTTTCTATAACTTACACCTTTATAGCTAACTTTTCTAAGACACCTTTAAGGATTAGGTATATTATATTCTAGGGTTCTTCTTTTTCTTCCTTATCTTTTAAATTATATTTATTTATTTAAATATAGTCTTTTTTATTACCTGTTATCCTAATATAGATATCTCCTAAGTTAAACCTCACGTGCTTTCCTCCTTTTAAAACAGGTTTTTAACTGATTTGTTTTAGTGACGGACATTACTGTGTTATATGTCTTTTTTTATTACAGTTAAAGTACTAGACCTATAATAAGTCCTTAGGCTGCTTTTATTACTGTTATCGTTAAGGCTTGTTATAGTTAGGTTGGTTTTGACGGTTTACTATGTTAATATCTATTAGCCTGGGGTGGTGACCTGTCGTGGTTGATTAGTTTCCCTTTTTAGACTTGCTTAGCTAGTAAGGGATCTGTTCTTTTTAGAAGTTCTTCTGATAATAGTGATTATAATACCAGTTATTAGCCTTAATAGCTATTTTAATTAGTTTTTATAGGTGGTCTAGTTAGTCTTTTTAGTAAAGGTCTCTAGTGACGTGCTCTTTTAAATTACTTTAAAACAATATTATTAAGGCCTTTTAACTAAGTTTAGTCTTTATTACTTTTAGTTTAAAGTGTGTGGAGAACTTAAGGATTAAGGACGTCTGTTTTAAGGTTATAAGGTGTTATTTAATCTGTTTAGGGGTGTTTAATTCTTTAAACTTAATCTGGAGTTAATTAATAAAAACGTTAAAGTTATTAAAAAGGGTTTAAGTCTTAGGGGCCTCTTTTCACACCCTGTTTATAAAAAGGTTGTTAATTATCTTTATATGGGGTTTATATTAGCAAGTGGTTATTTTATCTAATAAGGCTCTGGTAAACTTAACCTTTCCTTCTTTTTTAAAAAACTGCTTATTATAATAAGTGATATAACTTTAAAACTGGGCTATTTAAGACTTTAACTGTATAAAGTCTCCCTTAAAGTGTAAGGGTAAAGGGAGCTTTACTTATTTCTTCTATAAGCCCTTAAGGTTATTATTTTCCAGTTTAATAGCGTTAAGTCAGGCCTGGAGTTTTTTAATCAGACTGATATAGCTTTTAATATCTCTAGGGAAGGCTTTATTAAGTTCCTTAACTAATCCCTACTAGTTAAGGTTTAAGTCTTTAAAGTGTGCAGTTAACTTATTAATAATAAGGAGTTAAAGTTAAGTTTACACCTCCTTAATCTCCTTACCTTTTTTAAAGGTTAATATGTTAATAGGAGGGAGGTAGTATCTGGGAGTTTAATAAATAGCGTTTAAAATAGAGACGTTAGTATTATATTATAATTTATACCTAATATAAGCTTTAAAAGGACTAATGTAGGTTAAGATAGAACATATAGCAGGACGTTAACAGGTAAAGGGTGTTTTAAAGATAGTTTATTAAGTTAACACTTTTAAACAGGGGGTTTAATGTCACTGTAGGTTATTGTTACTATAATGTGTAGAGGTGAGTTTAAATAGTAAGATATAAATAAATAATTAAATATTAGTGTGAGGAACCAGAGTCCCTTATAGTAGTTGTGGATATAATTATAACTATTTATACTAACCAGCTAAAGGTACCTTATACCTTACTTAATGGCTTATTACTTAGTGAGGAACTAAGTAACCTGCTGTTAAGCACCTTTTACTTAGAGGTCTTACAGACGCTTAATAGGTAAGCACCTTTGTTAAGACTAAGCAGCTGCTGGTTAGTTATAAGGGCTCCGGGTCTTTACACCCCTGGCCTAGTGCGCAGTACTGTGCGCACTGTCTTCCTGCACTGTTCCTTATGCGGGGGATTCGTCGGGCCGCTCCGGCCCAAGTGACGGCCTGCAGGGTCGTCACACCTAACCCTCCCTAATTTCTTAAAACCCTTTTAAGTCGAAATAGATTCTTTAGAATTTATAATTAGCAGAGAACTTAGCTAAGTCTAAGATGATAAGAAACACCACCTAGTTACCTTCTTATTAAAAGGAATCTACAGCCCAGCCTTATAATATCTAATTTATAATAAGGAATTAATGGTAATTATTTAATACTTTATTAAATAAGCACTGTATTTAAGCGGTACGGAAGAACCAGTTTAGGTCTTTTCAGATTATAATAACCTTTAATATTTCTTAATAAAGGAACTTAACTTATAATAAACACGATAGATAGAGTTAATGGCCCTATTTCACTTCCAGATTCACTATATTAAAGGAAAAGATAACAGGTAAGCTAATACTCTTAGTTAGAGACAGGACTATAAGGATGCTAATCTAGTTTTAATCCCCGTTACTATATTTAATAAAGTTAAGAACGGTATATTAAAGTATATATTATAAGTGTCAGATAATTAAACACTGGAATAAATTATTAATATTTATATAAACTTATAAATAAAGTATAACATCTATTAGTAATAATAGGACTTTTAAGTAAAAAAGCTAATAAAAGGAACCTGTAAGTATAAGTGCCCCTTAGAAGACTTTTTAAGGCATTTGTAAGACTGTGGTAAAGAGTACCTAAAGTATCTAAATTATAATAAAACTGGTTATCAGCTGGAATAGCTACTAGAAGGTGTAAACGGCATGCCTAAACTAAAAGTAAGGCTCTGGTATTAAGAGAAACTGTATATTTATAACCTAAATAAGTGAAAGGAGTATATCTAGTAGGTTTATAAATCTTAACTTAAGGGATATATAAGTTAAGTTAAAACACTTATATAAACTTAGTAAACGTACACCTTCTTAGGAATGAAGAAACTAGTTGAAAAAGTGGTTAATAACTATAACGTTTGTTATTATAAGTAGAATCGGTATTATAAACCTTATAGGCTCCTTAAACCACTCCCTGTACTACAGGCGTTATAAAGCTCCATCTCACTTAACTTTATCACCGGGATTTTAAAGTCTAGGGACCCTGTTACAGGAGTCACCTATAACTAAGTCCTTATAATGGTTAACAGATTAACTAAATAGGCTTACTTTTTACTAACTTTAAAAGATATAACAGTGGAGTAACTTATTTATATCTTTAAAAAAAAAGTAATTTTATAACACCTTTAGCTAGATAACATTATTATAAATCAAGATAAACTAATCGTGTTAAAGTTCTGGTAAGGATTAATATAAAGAATAAGTGTAAAAAGTAAACTTTTAACAGCTTTCCACTTACAGACGGATAATTAAATAAAGTAAGTTAACTAAATACTTATAACGTATCTCTAAACCTACGTTAACTTTAAATAAGATAATTAGCTTAAGCTGTTACTAATAGTATAAATAACTTATAATATAACGTTAATTAAGTTAACAGGTATATCACCGTTCTTCACTAACTACAGTAAGGAGCCTAAGCTCTATTAAAGGCCACTTACTAACACCCTTTAAGCTACAATCTGTACAGACTGGATATAAAAATTATATAACCACTTATAAGCCAAACTTAAGTTCACACGTGAATAAATGAAAAAGTTTACTAATAAACATTAAATTAAGCAATTAGTGCTTAAGAAAGGACTTTACTATAATGGTAAATAAGTTAAGGGACTAACTCTTTAAAAGGGGGATTACATTTACCTTTTTTCTTAAAACTTATATTTAAAACGGCCTAATAAAAAGCTTAATTTTAAAAGGTACAGACTGTTTTAAATTAAGAAAAAGGTCACCACCTTTAATTATAAATTAAACCTACCTACCAGTATAAAGGTGCAGATTAAGGTTTTTCACGTCTCACTTTTAGAACCCGCCCTAAAGGGAGTCCCTTTGGAAAAGAAGATTAAGATTAACACTAATAAGGATAAGTATAACGTTAAGGAAGTTGTAAATTCACAGAAGGGAAAGAACACGTTTAAATATCTTATTAAATAGCTAGACTACGGCCCTGAAAGCAACTTATAGGAGCTAGTTAAGAACTTTAAGTGCCCAGACCTGATTATAAAGTTCCACTAAAAAAATCCAGACCGACTAAAGCTAATAATAAGAACTAAAAACAAGACAAGGTCTGACATCTAAACTACCATATTAAAGAGTAAGACCACCGTGGGACTCAGAGCCTAAAAAGCGGCAGGAAACTCCTTAATAGATACGGAAAGACGTTTATCAGAACCTTAGCCAGGGTTAAAAGGACCTTAGACCTAATAAGGAGGCTAGGCCTCTGGAGTTCCCGGCACGTTCCATATAAGAATAAGTACTGTTAGAAAAAAGTTAGTAAAAAAAAAAAAAGAAAAATAAGTAGCGACAGATTAAGTTAAAAAGAAGTCGCCGGTTATAATAACCCCTTAGAAAAGGAACCATGTGCTGGCTCCGCTAGGAGGCTCCCCTAGTTGAACTTGGGAACTGGCGCGGTCGCTTCCTAGGCCTTACACTCCTCCTTTACTATAATGTCAAACTTATAGCTAAAAAGTTCATCTACCCGCCACACTAGCCCCTTCTATTAGTCCTTAAGGTGTAGAAGTTTAAAGGCCGTGTTGTAAAGAAGGAGAGTGGTTTCACACTCCTTAGTGTTAAGGCGCTTCTTTTCATCCAGAACCCCACACAGGACAGACGGATCGTTTCCATAAACGTTATAAGATAAATATACAGTCCTATTAGCCACTATATAGTAGCTATATAACTTACTCTTACTAGCCACCTTACAGTCTAGTAAGTTTAGGCGGTGGTAGCGGCTACATTTCACAGGTATGATAATCTTAAAAGTAAGAATAAATTCAGCGTTAGTAATATAACGTTTAGTTAAAGAAGGCACTGCGTTTTTCCTGTTCTTAATTACCTAGTTAAACGATATAATAACTAGTAAAGGAAGGAAAGAACGTATAAGTAGTTTTTTATAAAAAAAAACGTTAAAAAGGGGGAATTATGTAATAACCTTATAAGCTGTCACTTAAACTAAGGCAGCCTGATAAATCCCTTATAAAAGGAACAGTGCAGGAAGGTAGTACACACGGTACTACACACTAGGCTAAGGGTGTAAAGACCTAAAACCCTTATAATTAATTGTTAAGTAATCACCCTAATCTTACTAAAAGCACAGTAATTACAGTAATTAAAGGTATTTTAATCACTGTAATCACTCCTCGTGTTAAGTAAGTATAGTGATTAAGGTACGAAATACCTCTTAACTAATTAATATAAATAGCTATGGTTATGCTTATAACCACTGTAAGGGACTCTAGTTCCTCACGCTAGTATTTAATTATTCATTTATATCTTACTATTTAGACTCACCTCTATATATTATAATAATAACAACCTATAGTGACATTAAACCCCCCGTCTAGGAGTGTTAGCTTAATAAGCCGTCTTTAGAACGCCCCTTATCTATTAGCGTCCTGCTATACGTTCTGTCTTAACCCACGCCAGTCCTCTTAAGGCCTGTGTCAAGTGCAGGTTGTAATAAAAAAGCTTCGTTAAGTTCCTTAACCAGTCCCTACTAGTTAAAGTTTAAGTCTTTAAAGCATACAGCCAACTTGTTAATAATAAAAAGCCAAGGCTAAGCTTACACCTCTTTAATCTCCTTACCTTTTCTAAAGGTTAACATGTTAGTGGGGGAGAGGTGGTGTCTGGGAATTTAACAAACAGCGTTCAGAACTGAGACGCTAGTATTATATTACAACCTGTACCTAACACAGGCCTTAAAAGGACTGGCGCGGGTTAAGACAGAACGTATAGCAGGACGCTAACAGGTAAGGAGCGTTCTAAAGACGGCTTACTAAGCTAACACTCCTAGATAAGGGGTTTAATGTCACTATAAGTCGCTATTATTATAATACATAAAGGTAAGTCTGAACAGTAAGATATAAATAAATAATTGAATACTAATGTGAGGAACCAGAGTCCCTTATAATGGTTATAGGTATAACCATAATTATCTATACTAACTAACTAAAAGGTACTTTATACCTTAATTACTATACTCACTTAACATAAGGAGTGATTATAGTAATTAGAATACCTTTAATCACTGTAATTACCATGCTCTTAGCGAGATCAGAGTGATCACTTAACGATTAGTCGTAAGGGCTTCGGGTCTTTACACCCCTAGCCCAGTGCGCAGTACCGTGCGTACTGCCTTTCTGCACTGTTCCTTCTACGGGGGATTCGTCAGGCCGCCCCAGCCCAAGTGACGGCCTGCAGGGTCGTCACACTATTACAGTTTTATAAAGCTTAGCCTTAAGAATGTCTTTAATTAATAACTGGAAGCTGTAGGAATCGCAAAGTGTATAGAAAACGTGTAAGAACTTTAGTTTTTTAGCTATCTCTTAGTAGAAGCTTTATATTATAGAGTTAGTATTGGTTACTAAGCCGTTAATTTTCAATATATCGCTATCTAAAAGGTTAAGTAAAATTAGTTCGATAACTGATATATAGCTTACAGTATCTTAACTTACGGTCTTTATATTAATTATTTCCTAATAGAAAGCCGTAAGGCTAGGGATCTGAATAGAGACATTTATTATTCGGTTACTGACAGTATTATCTAAGCCGTTTATAATAATGTTAATAAGAGGGGCTGTTATAACATACGCGTGAACTTCGTCTTGGCGCTTTAACTATATTATTATAAGTTAACTGGAGATCGCTTCCTTACCGGCCGGCTTGTAGGTAGGGTTTAACTCGTGGAGGAATGCCTTTATTGCTAGGTTCTCGAGGAGGGTAAATGGCAGCCCTATAGTAAAAATGGCTGTAACTGCTATCTTCGTAACTTATTTTTAAAAGCCTTTTAGTACCGCTTGTATTATGATTGCCGTTACGATGGACCGCTGTTGCGGAGCGGTCTTACCGCGCCGGTATGGAAGGCACCTAACTAGGTGCCGTTTCTGCCGCGAAATATTAGCCGTGAATACCTTTAAACACCATTTACAAGTTACACGTGGATTTTTGAAGCTCTCGAGCGTAACTTCGTTATACTGCTCTCGGATGACGTCAGCCGTAAGGCTTTCTATTAGAGCCTTATGGCGATCCATTGTAAAAAAAGAGGTGGAAATAAAGGGTTTACGCGCGTAAAGAAGCCGTAACGTAGTGGTGGATTTTAAGGGTTGTTAATGGAGAGTTGGAAGGCTACATTAGGGGCGGAAAATTCTACAGTCACAAGGAAGATCCTGGTTGGATTCTGCCCCATACAAAACCCTAACCCTGCCCCATTCTTGGCATCACGTGTTTCTGAAATATTTCATTCAAAGAGGGGACTGAAAACCATGACAATTTCGAAATGGCTAGGCCTGAAATGAAATTCCAAAACCCTAGTGGGGGTTGTTCGGACCGTGCGAGAATAGCACCCGCAAATGGCTCGGTTAGCGCCGTCTGAAATTCTGTGTTGCTCTTTACCTTGCGCTGAGATAATTCACTCTTAGGATTCCCGCCGGATGTATTGACTCGGTTTTAAGGTATATTCTGGTGCAGAATTTGAGGGCTGCCAGATGTGGGGTTCTCGGAGATGCTGGCACGTGACACCCAATGGATCAGGTACCCAGCCAATCAGGAGTTACCTTCGACCTTCAATTTACCTGTTTGTCCGCCAAATGTACCTTCACGTGCCCCCTATCTTTTCAAGGCTATTTCAAATTCTCCGTGTCAGCCCTTAGCCGTCAGGAAAAAGTGGGGGGGGGGGGGGGAGCACG
>Ga0247758_1001040_pt1 | contig 22920 bp, 12 predicted proteins | sample UWRJL156409C4_FD_180950 | JGI IMG/M metagenome (GOLD analysis project Ga0247758, IMG submission 180950) | Plant litter microbial communities from Arlington Agricultural Research Station in Wisconsin, United States - UWRJ-L156-409C-4 | ecosystem: Environmental > Terrestrial > Plant litter >... | reverse complement strand
GCCTCCAAAAAAAAAAAAAAAGGGCAAAAAGCCCCTTCAGAGCGTAAACAAGGTCATAATCCATCATGGCTTTTTCGTTAAATCCTTCGTTCCTCCGACAGCTACCCGCTGGTTGTACCAGCCCATTATCAACCGCTCTGCCCTACCTATACCCGCCCATCCACCCAGTTGCTCGATCCATCGCATTTTTAGCCCACCCCAGATCCCAGTTCACCGATTGCAAGCTGATCAGTTCGGCGGCACTCAGAGATTCGTGCTCCCTCCCATCGCGCTGTGCCGTCCAGACATAGTTGCAGAGATCCGCTAGACATGCGTGGGTAAGGGCCGTCGCGCCGTGAGCCGGAGCCATCAGATCCCGGGCGCCCCACATCTTGACAAGCTCTGCTAGCTCGTTACTGTAGTCCCAGTGGCCATCGGGATGCTGGAGAGCGCAAAGACGGCGGATTACGTCGATCCGGTTGTGGTTGTCGTAACCGGGGTTGGTGACGGGTGACGCAGTAGTTGTAGGGGGCGTGGATGCCTTGAAGTCGTTGCTCGGACTGATCGCTAGCGGCGAGATGTAGCCTTGTTGTTGCTGTGGAAGATGCTGCTGCTGCTGGTGAGTGTACTGGGGCTGTTGTTGCGGCTGTGGGAATTGTTGTTGGTATGCCTGCTGTTGCTGTTGTAGTTGTTGTTGCGAGTATTGCGGGTACTGCGGGTGCTGCTGATATTGCTGTGGTGACACAGCGAACTGCTGTTGCTGAGATTGGGAGTGGATCTTGACATTCGGTATTAGCAACTGGGCGACTAGATCTGAGAGAGAGACAAACTGGAGGGGCGTAGATGGGTGCCGAGATGTGCGGAGTTGACCGAGACGTCTGTCGCAGCGCCGCCATGATAAATACTCCCAATATAGCAAAATCCAGTACCACATTTACGGCAGCAGTCGCGGTGCCAACTTTCACCCATGTTGTCCATAAGGGCTTGTCCTGGCCATCTTCTCTCTTAAGCTTGATCATAAGATCCAAAGCGCTCGCGAAGTAGTAGAGAGTCCCAGCCCATACACCGGCACAAGCGATCAGCCATACTGGAATAATGTAGAGGTGATGCGCGCCCGGCTTGTTGGTGAAACAGAGGTATAGCCCAAGGATGAAATGGAGACCAGCCTACTGCGTGTGAGTAAGGTAAAGCCTCGAGGATAGCAAAGACATACGGCAACAACTGCTAGGATAAACGGAATGGTGCCGACACCGAAGACATAGATGGATGCGTAGATAACGACGGCGGCAACAAAACCCTGGATCGGTAGCAACCAACTGAAGGCCCGCGGGATCCCAACGCCTGAAGCACCCATATTGGCGAGGTTGTCGTCGTGTCCGTAGGGCGACGGTTGGGTTCAGCAGCCAGGTGTCCTGGCTACGGTTCTCGGGGGAAGATATCGCGAGAAGCCCACTCGAGCTTCAAACACGGCAAAGCCCACACACAAAAGATAGAAAAGAGAAGATGCAAGTGACCCGACCGGACGGTCGCGCGGAGAAGAGGAAATTCCCCATGCTTGCTTGTCTCTTGGCATTCGGGTTTGCGCCCCTCGGCGCTGGCTAGCCGCACTGCGGCTGAGCACGCACGAACGAAGTGTTGAGCGCATCAATGGATCTTGATGCAGCCACATGTCGGCGGCTACGTTTGATAGGGCCGATGAACCTGGAACACGCCACCGGGAAGGGCAGCAGGCGCGTCAGATGCATTCAGACAAAAAAGACGCAGATGCGGGACGGGGTGAGCTCAGATCGAACGAGATGGACGATCAGGCAATGTTGTCCATTGGCGGAGAGCACCATAATGTTTCTGCTCCCACCTTTTCCGCGACTCATCTCCGACTCTCACGGACTATCCGTCTCGCACAAGACGGCGATCAAAGGAGGAATTTGGCTCTGATGCTGGCGAAGCAAAGAGGCTGGCTAACCTGAAGCGGTGTGTGATGCCAGGCTGGGTGAGACATTTGAGCTGTCGAGTTGCTGGCAGTGGAGCGCTGGATAGTGTAGCGCAGCAGGCGCGGTGCAGTTGAGTGCAGGGCAGAAAGGGTGCGAGCCGTCGCTGCCGAGCAAAGGCGGGAGGCTGGAGATGCTCCGCTTAGGTACCGAGTAGGTACGGACTAGTCTGGGCCCCAAAACCTCACGCTCTCTATAACCCAGGTATCTCTAGCTCTGCTATCTCAATTCGGCTTCATGATGCGCTGTTGGACTTGTCAACCATTGTGCGTCGGAAGCCGGCATTGAGCTATACGCGGGGGTGTGCCGGGCGGTTATCGATAATATCTGCCGTCGTCGTCATCGGCGGCCTCCACGGGCATCCCCGGTCGCAATTCACAGTCCCGGGCGACATCTCAAGGCTCCCAGCAGGGCAGCCATGGGCAAAGCACGGCCCAATTCAACCCCGGGCCGCTCAATGCACACGCTCAGTGTTGTTGGAGTGCTGAACTTGCTATGCACCGCATCAGAGACAGAATCCGATTGGTGAGTAGCATTTGCTTGGGTCAACCCTCGCTCTAGGCATCCAGGCCCCGGCTCGATCAGTTGCTGCGCCTCACTGCCAATTGATATGGACACCATCACGCCTCGGCGCACAACGTCAGCCTTTTGGCAACGCGTCTTCTCCTCAAGTGAGGAAGCTAGCAATCACAGAATACCTGCCTGAGCCTTAAGAATTCTGAGAACACTGCATTTCCCCGTACATGCCATCAACTCTGTTTTTTTTCTTGGCGACTCCCCGCTGCTGTTTGTGTCCAGCCAGGTGACCCTGGTTATTGTTGGCTCAGCGGCCAAAGAGGCAGGCTTGGTGAGATAGGAAGCAGTCAGCAACACACCAGTCATGGATCCAACGGGCCAAGCATCAGCGGCGGAGAAGGCACAGGTGCTGCTGCACTATGAGGCCCAACAGCAACAGCAACACCAACACCAACACCTTCAGCAGTACGCCCCCTCCAGCCCCTCAGCCAGCAATTCGGTGCCCATGTCCGAAGAAGAGCTGGGAGAGCCTGCCCGCAGCCCGCACCCAGACGTTCACCAACAGGAGGTCCACGCGCTCCCGCCGTACTCCGGCCCATCAAACAGCAGTCGGGAGCCGGCCGCTGCTCCGGCTCCGAAGGGCCCACAACGGTATCCGGGCCTTCCGCAGCTCGACTACCGGCTCTACTCGCCGCCACTATTTGAGCTCACACCCGACTCCACTACCATCCGCTCCTCGGCTCCGTACCTATCGGCCAACGCTTCGGCACTCGTCGATCTCGTCAGGGCGCAGTCGACTGTACCACCGAAGCCCCAGCTCCACATCACCGGGAAACGAAACTCCAAGGTCGATTTTGCCATCAAACTCAACCTGATAAGCTTACTGGTGCCCGACGATGCACGCCTACGCATGGATTATATCCGTTGCGTGGGCGATGGTGAACTCGCCTTCCGAGGGGGTGTCAAGCCCGGTGTCGAGCCTGAGGCAAATTCGGTTGAGGAATGGGTTCGCCGCTATATCGACGACCCCAGCGCCGTGAAGAGTTTCAGCTTGGAGCGTGTTGTAGCGAATCTCGATATCAACTGGCTGGAGGGCCAAATCCGGAGCATGATTGCTGCGATCGGCTACAAGGGCCTCGTGACGATATCCTTTCCCATCACACACGCCAAGGTTGTCGTTTCTAACCCAGACAAGGTCAACAAGTTTTTTACGAGCGTGACGACGTTGTTCTCGGGTAAGCGTAAATATGAGGTAGTCAAGGCTGTGTGGCCATTTGCGACAAACAAACCAGGCGAGCCGGGAAGGCGCTGTGTGATCCAGAGCGAGGAGACATGGTGGAAGGAATGGAAGGATCCCATCAGATATGGTATGTTCCTCCTCGGCTTGCCCTGAGGCGAGTACTAACACTCAACAGCGATTGCGCAGAAACGTCACGGATGGGTGACCAACGAGGACAAGCTTGAGGCTATCATGGAAGGGCGAGGGAGGGAGCTCCCAGCCATTGATTGGGGTCCCGAGTACGGGTATTGATTTCACGCCGTTATTTATTATGTCTGGGCGGGGTTTAATGTAATAACCATAGCGATGGAGTTTTTTTTTGGCTGTGTTTTTGGATAATTGTCTGTCAAATTCAGAGGCCTCTCACTTATGGGCGGTTAGCTTGACATGTTTACCGCCCCTTTTTGACTGATACAGTGCTACTCGCATGGCGGCTGGGCCGTTACAAGTGCAGAAGCACAGACAGAACACAAGTGTCACTCGTCACCAGCATCAAACCGTGGCACTGAAGTCAAAGCCAACCGCATAATGAATCCGCACTAAACACGACTCTGGGGTAACCAGTCGCGCAGTGAGTCACCCCGGATTGAACCCCAAATGAAGAGAGGCTTGGCATGCTGGCTTGCCGAAGACTCAGCCTCAGCCTCACTCTCACCCCCGCGATTACCCCTGACAAGATCAATTGAGAGTGTCAATAAAAAGGTGAAATTCCCATCTCTCCGCTTCAAATTTCATATCTATATTGAAACTCATTGCATTCATTTATTTCGGGGGTCACCAATTGACGTACCCCATACTCCACTCTCCAGGCCGCCAAGACGCCGGCTGCCACTTACACCCCTTTCCCAGCAAAGCAACACCAACCATCACAAGCCATGGCGACTCCCGAGACTTCATCCCCCTCCCCTCCAGAGAGCTCCATACCCACCACATCCCACGACACAGCACTCTGCATCATCCCCCCGCGGCGCCTCTGGCCATCAGTCGACCGGCTCCGGGCGCTCTACGACAAAGCCTACGAGAAATGGCCGCCTCACATCAACATGATCTACCCCTTCGTGCGTCCTGACCTACTTCCCTCCGCAGCCCAGCGCATCCAGGACGCTCTCTCCCATTCCGGTATCCAAGACCCGCTCCACATGTCCCTCGGTTGTGTTGATGTGTTCCCGCACAAGCATGACAACACCATTTTCTTGCACGACAGTTCTGCGGAGACATCCGCACGCTTGAAGACTCTCCGTGACGACATCCTCGGCGCGCTGGGACAGGCCCGTTCCTCGGGACAGCAGTACCGGATGCACATGACGGTGGGGCAGAGCGACGACGTCAACGGGTCGCCGCACAAGTTCCTCGTCGACAAGGTCGGGCTTTTGCCTGCGCTCGAATGGGAGGTGGAAACGCTTTATCTTCTGGTCAGGGAGCGGGTGCAGCTTGATGGCACCGCGACAAGCCAGATGAAGATCTGGGGGACTATCAGTCTTTCCCGGGAGGGTCGTCCTGCGGAGCTCTCGCGCCCGGAGAGGCCGCTTGCGTTTTACGAAGGACAGCATCACCGCCGGTTGGTGACGGAAGGGGATGAGGACAGCGATGCTGCAGTGGAGAAAGACAGTCCCCAGACGCAAGAGGCATCATATTGTTTTGACGACGAGAGAGACCAGTGGCTCCCCTTCCCGGCTGCTGACGATTATTCATCGGAGGAGGAGATCCCATCGGGAACCCTCTCCATCGCAAGCTACAACGTCCTTGCCGAGTTCGAGCACCCGCCATCCTCGGCACGCTACCCACTCCTGTTGCGGAACATCCTCGCCGAGGACGCCACAGCAGACATCCTCGTCCTTCAAGAAGTGACCGACAGCTTCCTCAGCTATCTTCTCGAATCCCCTGCGGTTCGCGATCGCTTCCCCTTCACCTCCCACGGCCCACCAACCCAGCCGGACGTCGACCCCCTCCCAAGCCTGCTCAACATCGTGGTGCTCAGCCGATTTGCCTTCGACTGGGAATACGTCTCCTTCAGCCGCAAGCACAAGGGCGCCCTGGTAGCACGCCTTCCATCCCTTCCCCCTTCCACTCCCCCCGAGGGACCCCAAATCCCCCTTATCCTCGCCGCAATCCACCTCACCTGCGGCCTGACCGACGGCTCGGTCACAGCGAAGAAAACCGACGTCCAGCGCATTCTGCGCTACCTCACTGAAACCTACCCCCATAACCCGTGGGTGCTCGCAGGCGACTTCAACATCTCCACATCATCCTACACCATCGACGCGGCGCTCAAGAAGAACGCTGTCTCGAAACTATCAGTAAGCCACCTGGCTTCCATTGATGGGTTGCTAGCGGAAGCGAAGCTCGAGGACGCATGGGTGGTTATGAAGGATTGTGGTGATGGCGATGAGGATGAAAGCGACGATTTGCTCGAGGGCGAGCAAGGCGCGACGTACGACCCCGTTGTGAACGAGGTGGCGGCTGCTATTGTTGGCAGCGGCTATGGGATGCGTCCGCAGCGGTACGATCGGATTCTCGTGCGCGGAGAGGGGAGTTTCAAGATTGCTGAGTTCAACAGGTTTGGACTCGGCAAGGGGCGGGCTGGCCAGGCCGAGGAAGAAAGCTATGCGAGCGATCACTGGGGGGTGCGGTGTATGTTGGAAGTTGGAGATGGACAAGGTGTGCTTGGGAAGACCAAAATTTCAGATGAGATTAGTAGTCTGGTGGTCCCTGTTGAACTTACGGAGGCGCCTGCAGCATTGTCGGCGCCCGAGAGTGTGCATGAGGCGTTGGCTGAGCTGGGGGTGTTTCCCACCGAGAAGGAGGGCGCACAGAGGAGGGCTGCATTGAACCTCTTGAAGAGCATCCTTCTTGAGACTCCTGCCGCGCCAGCTGATGTCTCAGGGGCAGCGAGCAGGTTACAGCCCACGGTCGTTGTTGTTCCCGTTGGGTCATACGCCCTTGGTGTTTGGACGTCAGCATCAGATATTGACGTACTCTGTATCGGCCCATTCAGCACCAGCACCTTTTTCGCCCTTGCGACCCGACGCCTCCGAAAGGCCGCCGCACAGGATGTGAGGATTCTTCGGCGCGTCAAGGCCAATACCGGCACCATGCTAGAGTTGGAGGTTGGAGGTATCAAGATGGACTTGCAATACTGTCCCGCAACCTCCATCGCGGAGCAGTACCCCCAGGTACTTCGCATACCGCCCTCGAATCCAGTGTGGTCCCTCTCCGCACCGACGCTGTCTAAGCTCAAGGCCCTTCGCGACATGGACTACCTCCGCCGCTCGATCCCCGATCTCACAACCTTCCGTCTTGCCCACAGGTTTATCAAAACCTGGGCCCGCACACGGGGAATCTACTCAGCCCGCTTCGGCTTCCTCGGCAGCATCCAGATCTCTCTGCTCCTTGCTCGAGTTGTAAAACTCCTCCCCCACTCAGTTTCTCTCCCTGACCTTCTGACCACCTTCTTCTCACACTATTCAACCTTCCCCTGGGCAACCCATCTCGTTTTCGACCCCCTTTTCCATAAACAACGTCTCCCATACACCCGCACATCCCGCGAGCCGCTCGCTATTCTCGGCTACTTCCCCCCAGCCCTCAACACCAGCCATGCCGCCTCGATGCCCTCAACCCGTGCCATTGTCGCCGAATTCTCCCTTGCCAGCACCCACCTCAAGGCACACACGCTAACTTCCTGGACGGATCTCCTCCGCCCCAGCGGAGCAACAACTTTCCTCACCTCCTACACCACCTACGTCCGCCTCGATGTCCAATACTGGGGGATCTCCCCCTCTCGTGGGCGTCGCTTCATCGGCTGGCTCGAAAGCCGATGCGTCCTCCTCCTTGTCGACCTTCACCGGCGAGCCACAGGCCTACACGCACGAATGTGGCCTGCACGCTTCGTCGTCACCGATACCTCCCCCGCCTCCAACCCCACTCCGTCCTCAGAGGACGAAGGACAAGGAGAAGAACCCCGCGACTACCGCGGCTGCTACCTCATCGGCTTGGAGAAACTCAACCCCGACATGAGCAAAGACGACCTCAAGACCGCCCTAGGGGGGATGCGTACCGCTCTCCGCCGGTTCGAAGAGCTAATCCGCGGAGACGAGAAGTATTTCGACTCCCGCAGCTGCTGGCTCGCCGCCGAGATTGCGAACCGCAGCCATCTAGGAGGGGGGGACATCCTCGAGATCGACGACCGGGAGTGGGGCGAGTACACCGCCGGCGACGACGAGGAAGACGAAGACGACGACGACGAGGACGAAGACGACGCCGACGGCCTGGGCAGTGGGCTTGAAGACCTAGACATTAGTGGTGACGCAGCAACAAAGAAGAAGAGCAAGAAGCAGCTGCGCAAGGAGAAGGAGAACAAGCAGGAGGAGGCGTATAAACTCGAGACGGGAAAGAAGTTCCGGACAGCGGCGGATGTGATTAATCGCATCCGCTGGGATCCGGAAATTGAGAGCAGTGAGTTTTTGGTTGGGTATGAGGATCGGTTTGTCGGCGCACGAGAGAAGGCGCTTGATGCTTGGAAGAGCGAGCAGACAGATGAGGAGTTCATCCCGCAGCATCGGATACTGTACTTTAAGCGGAAGAATGATGGGGAGGTGCTGTGGGAGAGGAGGACGAGGAAGGATGAGATATTTGGGAGTGGGCTGTAGAGTTGTTGGATTGCATGGCATGATGCCGTGAATTACCTAGGATTACATGCCGGCGAATAATGCTAGTTGTTTTCCACCATTGTGTCTCTTGACGGGGATCGGGGAAGGGCTACATCTCCCGCCCAGCGCTCCTTCCCTTTTCTGTCTATCTTGGATTACCTAGGCAAGGCACATAACGGGCTGAATGTGCACACCTTGTGTATTTGGACATATATATACGGTTTATCTAGGTAGGTATTCCTACGAAACTTGAACTGGGAACTTGAACTGGGTATCATCTATGCATCCGCCTCACGCTCCCTCAATAACTCTTGCGCATCGAGCTCCCACTTTGAAGCAACAAATTCCAGGCCATCCCTCCACCCTCCACCCCCTGTTGTTCGCGTGTAAATCAATTCATCAACAGGGTGACTAAACCCGGCTGGTCGGGCCTCGAGCTGCTCCGGCTTGACCAAGTTCTCCGGAGGCGTTCTGCCCAGCATGGCCCACAAGCGTTTTTCTTCGTTATATGATGCCCGGGAGTCCGCAGCATTAGCATATGCTTCTTGAGCGTGCGCTATCCGGATCCGGGCCTTCAGCGTCCGCGTTGCTCTGGTCGTTGTTGGGTAGTCGAGCGCCGAGAACTTCAACAGTTCCTTTGCCTCCCTTAAGACCTCTTCTTCGTCAACACCGGGAATTGGTTCATGTCCATCTTCGTCTTCCTGGCTCGGAGGTGCAGCCTCCTCTTTGACGTTAACTTCGTCAATTGATGGCGTGTCAGATAACGAGGCCATGTCGCTCTCGTCGTCGGAAGAGTCGGCCTCTCGTCGCCTTGACGACGTTCGATCATCACCCAGGCCACCGAGTGCTTCTTCGACGTCGCTGTACGACAATATTTCGGGTTCTTCCTCGTCAACGCCATTGCCAGAGCCCTCGTCGTCATATATTTCCAGCCTCAAACGCCTAGGGCACCCTGCCCAAAACTTCTGACTGTTGGTTGGGAATCCGAGGGAGAGCACCGCGGCTTCAACATCCTGCCGTCGTACCTCACGCTTGAGTCCGGCATCGACAAGATCTTTAGCGCGAGCAGTGTGGCTCGACTCACTGACATAAATTGTAGCAGCGACAATCCTTCTTGTCACCGATGCCGTCAGCGAGTAAAAGTCCTCCAGCGCAGTTGCCCTGATTGAGGGGCGCTCCTCTGAAACGCTCGCCCAGTTATACTCAGAAAACGCGGCATTCATGAACACACGTTCGGACAAGTCCAGCCACGCTTTCGTTCTGAAGAGCTTGACAGAATTAAGTTCCGGGGGTGCAGCCTTCTCAATCTCCCTTCTGTTGGACCGCGTGATGAGCCAATGGTCTGTGCCCCATTGCCGTTTCTCCTCCAGCTCTTCGTAGGCATCCTGTCGGACAGAGATTCCATCCGCTGCTTCCTCGAGGGCGCTGCAGCATGCCTGGCTCAGTTCTATGGCAGCAGGTATTTCTGTCGGAACGGTGTGTTGCAGCTCACGGCCCTGTTTTCGTGCTTTCGCCGTCCTCTCGAGAAGATGGAGGTATTGTGCCACCTCCAACTCGCCCTTCGTCCTAATTCTAGCGGCAATATCCGCCGCTTTATCAGGGCCGAGCCGCGACAGTGCTTCGTAAAACACCTCCTTTTCCGCAGTGGTCCAGTAGGTAATGCCAACCTGTGAAGGAAAAAGCTCTGTGCTATCGCCGGGCACAAACTGGTCGGTGGTATCCCGAATGTCGTCGTTCAGAAGGTCGAGGTATTCATGGTTGAAATTTGCCCGGCTGCGCTTGAATGGGCGTTCCTCTTCCTCTTGGGGAGATGACAACACGCGCTTCAACAGCGACCGCGGAGGCTTATCGAATTCCCTTTCGGGCTCTGCTTGGGCTCCTATGCCATCTCCGGCGGCACTGTGTTCGTCCGCCGACGAGGGATTGTACTCGCTTCCGGCGGAGGAGACGCTGTGCCGTCTGGCGGGAAGCTTGATGTCAATGTCGTCGATGCGAAACTCATCTTCGGACGACTCGGCCTTCACGATGCTCGAAGACGGCACGTCATCATCTGGCCCAGGACTACTTGACGGATTGTCTAAGTCCATGGTCATGGTTGGGCGGTAGCACCAAAAACAGATGTGATTGGTGGCGGAGCTACCGTTGAGAGAACATGTCAGGCTGGACTTTCCACTTTTACCTCGCAGTGTGGGGAAACTGCAGCGTTCACTCAGAGGATGATTGATTGGTAGGTGAATACGAACTGGGGCCCAGGTGGCCGGTCACGCTTCGGGTTTCTGGTCCCTCCAGTTCGAATTCAGCGAATGTATCCCGGGCGCGTGTAGAAAATTAGGCAGCGTTACTATGTAGCGAGGCGGCACTTTGATGGATGCAAAAAGAGTGGGGCTGCCACATGGAGACATGCATCACCCCTGTCAGCAGAACGCGCGACAGGGGTACGTCTGAACGACATCGCATCTTTGTCCGCTCGTTCCCGAACCTTCACTCAGTCAAGAAAAGGTCGCTAGTTCAGTTTCCAACCACCATTGATGATTATTTCTCAAAAAAAAGTACAAATTTCGCCAGCTGGCATCTAAAGCCAAGATGAATCGGCTCATTATAAGCCGATTCTCGGAAATTACAATACTACCAGCCTCTCTCAACTCGGTCCTTGTGCCCTTGCATCGAAGGCCGTTTTCAATATCAACGACGCGTTCCGCAAAGCAAAGTGCCCCCGACCCACTACTTAATTTTCAACTCCGCGAATACCAGGAAGAATGTATACAGTCAGTCTTGGCTTCACTAGAGAATGGCCACAAGCGACTCGGCATCTCTCTAGCCACGGGTAGCGGGAAGACCGTGATATTCACACAACTCATTGACCGCGTCAAGCCCTTATCCGACACGGCAACCCAGACCCTCATTTTAGCCCACAGAAGGGAGCTCGTTGAACAAGCCGCTAAACACTGTGTCAATGCATATCCGGGCAAGACGATTGAACTTGAGCTGGGAAAGCTCACAGCCTCAGGCACCGCCGACATCACTGTTGCCAGCCTGCAAAGCATCACATCCAAGGACCGCCTTCTGAAGTTTGACCCCAGCAGGTTCAAACTCATCCTTGTTGACGAGGCACATCACATTGTGGCCCCCAACTATCTGAAGGTGCTCAAACACATGGGCCTGGGGACGAAACGATCCGATTCTCCCCACTTAGTCGGCGTATCAGCTACCTTCTCGCGCACCGATGGTCTCAGACTGGGTGCGGCCATTGATGAGATAGTCTACCACAAAGACTATATCGATATGATTGGTGACAAATGGCTATCTGATATCGTCTTTACCACCGTCGAGTCCACGGCGGACCTGTCAGGTGTGAAGAGGCTGGGGCGAGGAGGGAGTGGCGATTTCGACACCGCCTCCCTCTCCCGTGCCGTCAACAATGATGATATAAATGACGTTACTATCAAGTCGTGGTTTGCCAAGGCCACCGGGAGGAAGTCAACATTGGTCTTCTGTGTTGATCTTGCCCACGTAACGTCCCTGACCCAAAGATTTCGCCACCATGGAGTTGATGCGAGGTTCGTGACGGGCGATACGCCGACGCGAGAGAGAGCCGAGCGTCTGGAAGGTTTCAAGAAAGGGGAGTTCCCTGCGCTGGTCAACTGCGGCGTATTTACCGAAGGTACAGACATCCCAAATATCGACTGTATTCTGCTCGCAAGGCCAACGCGCTCTCGCAGTCTTCTCATCCAGATGATCGGCCGTGGCATGAGGCTGTGCCCCGGAAAAGAGAATTGCCACATCATTGACATGGTATCGACCCTGAAGACTGGAATAGTCACAACCCCGACGCTTTTCGGGCTCGACCCTAGCGAGTTGGTGAGTGGTGCCAGTGTCACCGACATGGAGAAGCTGCGAGACAGAAAAGAGGCCGAAAAAGAAAGGTCGGACCAAGTCCAGCAGAGGATTGACGATCCGAGTGCCATCGGTCGTAGCCATAATGTTACCTTCACCGACTACGACTCCGTGTTCGATCTGATCGCTGATACTTCAGGGGAGGAACACATCCGCGCCATCAGCCAGAATGCGTGGACCTGGGTTGGCGAGGACCGATATGTGCTCTGTGGGCCAGATGGAACATTTCTCCGACTCGAACAGGTTGTGCCAAAAGACTCCAGCTCGCCCATGTTTGAAGCGTGGGAAATACGGGCGTTGCCACAAGGAGTTGGTAGGCGGGTGCCCTGGATGAATCCACGAAAGCTCCTGAGCGCCGCGACATTCGCCGACGCGGTACATGGGTGCGACAACTACGCAAGCAGTGCAGTGGATCTGTTCCCGTTTACCTTCATCCTCAGAGGGGCACCATGGCGGCAAAAAGAGCCTACAAAAGGGCAGCTCAAATTCTTGAACAAAATAATGACCAGGGATAGAGAACCGCTCAAGGCTGACGAAATCACAAAAGGCCAAGCGATGGAAATGATCACGAAACTCAAATTTGGCGCACGGGGAAGATTCGCCAGTTACGAGGTTGAGAAGAGGAAGCGGCAAAAGGCGAATCTCATCGCGGAGCTGGAGCAAGCCGTCCGCGAGGGCGATGCCTTCGAAGTCGGTCCCGTGCTTTCGTAAATTGCATATGCCCCTACTACGTAGCAGGCCATTCAGTTGTCAGACCGTGCTAGACCGTGCTGAGGAAGTCCTCGGGGTGTGTCATTTGAGTTGTGGACGATGAGCTGGACGAGCTGGACCAGCTGGTCATGACGCTCCTTCCCGTTTTAATCCCAAGTTTTGACAAGTGGATGTGACCGCACCGCAAGGCCGTTGTTTTCCACCTGGAAGCGTTCGGTCGGCACACTCTAGAGATTTGAACCGCACCTTCCTCGCCGGTTGATCTGCTGCTCGTGTCCTCGGTCACCGCATTTCTCCCTCGTTGAAACGTCACCGACTAGAAATGTGTTCGACACGACGATTCTGAGGCGGCGCTGGGGATGGGAAACTCCCTCCCCGCCGCCCTCGCGTTTACAACTCTCTCGATCACTCTGTACCCGCCACCGCGGTTCCATTGTACTCGCCCATCTATGCACTTCCTATTGAGTGTAATGGCCCCGCGGACGTGAGTTCGGAACCCTGCTACCTCACCTCTCGCGCGGAAACAAACTCGTCAATTCATCCTCTGCGCTTCGCCGCCTGCCAATTCGCCCACACCTGAACCTTCTTCCTCGCCTTGCCCAGACAGTCCTAAAGGCTCCCGTTTGCTGTTACGACATCGGCTATTCCGACAGAAACAGCAACAGAAGAGAGGCGTCGGTATTTTCGCTCGCACACAGCCTTCACGATGGCTCTGCCTTGCGTGACGGTGCTAGCCGCCCCAGCTCGAGCGGATGCGCCGACGGTTGAGTTCGTCACCCAGTTTCGCGGCCAGAGCCCGGCCTGGACCAAGCACTCCTCTGAGGACACAGGAGGAATCGCCCAATTGGATCGCGCTCGTCCGGAACGCGGAATACACAAACCTACCCAGATTCTTCCAGTGACTAGTCCGGTAGGAATTGGTTCAGGTCGACGTTACAACAATGCCTACCCGACTTCGACAGGTCGGGGGGTTGTCAAGTCCAAAAGGTCGCTTCGCGACAGCGCTTGCGTTCTCACACCTCCATCGTTTCTCCAGCCCAAGGCAGCCAGGCCACTCCCGCCTTCTCTCAGCACGACGACTCCCGACAATTTGGGTCAAATGTATACTAGCAACGGCACCACAAATCAAAGTGCTATTTCTGCCAGTGATGGCATTCGAGGCGATCTGCCAGGTAGCGCGATTCCGACGGTTGTCCTGGTTCCAATTATCACAGCAGAAACGAATGCCCATTGCGTCAAGACCGAGAATACAAGCAACCCCTACTCTACCTACCCCAGGGGTCTTTCTAGGGAGGAGTTCCTGACAGCGTATGCCGAAAGCGCTCGAATCCAGCTACAAGCAACTATAGACAGTGGTGTCTTCAACTGGCCGCCTCGCAACCTCGCAGCGGAGCACGCTGCATACAGGAGAGTTTTCCCTGAGGATCCACGGGCCACGGCCGGCTCTCTAATCAACATCTCTGTCACGCAGGCTCTCGTGAAAAAGCACTCTGCGCTCTGGAAGCCATTTGACGCGCATGTTGAAGAGGAACGGAGACAGCTCTCATCCCTCAAGAAAGATGCTTCCGACAAGTTCGCCACGAAGCAGGATATTGAGCAAGCAATCATAAAGATGCGAATGGGTATCAGGCGGCAAGTTGGGAAAGGCCATACGATCGACACCGCGCATCCCTGCCTCAAGGTCCTTTTCGACACCCAGAAGAGATTGGACGAAGAGATTGCCAGCAATCATGCTACTTGGCGGGAGAAAGTGAGAAACCTCTACAAATTCATCGAGGAGGGGTTCAGGCTAGAGTATCACGAGAACGAAGTGGAAGAGGAACTCAAGGCGGTGAAGCGGGTAGAAGAGGCCAAAGAGACCGAGTTTCACAGAGTCACGAGGCTCACAGGCTGGGGCCATATCCCGTACCCTGAGCCCAACCAAGGCGCTCGCCAGTTCCAGGTTAGCACGGATGCCGTAACCATTCCGGCTTGGTTTGAAGCCGTAGACTTAGCAGCAATCGTCCAAATTTCGGCCGAGGAACCGAAACAGCGGTTCAACAAGTTCCTGAATATCATTCATGATCTGGAAGAGCAGATGAGAGCGGATGCTGAACGGAGAACCAACCCTCCGCCGCAGCCGAAGCAACTTCGGAAAGCTTGGCATGAAAGCAACCCTGGCTGGCCGTATTCAAGCTGGCGGAAGAGCGGGGGTTGGTGGGTATGCCGAACCGGGCCGGGCGCCTCTAAGGCAGAGGAGAAGTGCCAAGTATGTTTCTCCAAGCGGGACACGAGGGGCTGTGGGCATCAAGAGAGCCAACAAACGCCCACCGCAACGGAAACCTATAAAAGGATTCTGGCCGAAATACAGAAGGCAATGAGCCAAGAGCTGATCGAGGACAAAAAGGAGGTCAAGGCGAGGTTAGAGAGGGAACGCCGGGCCGCAAGGAGAAAGGAATCGCTCTACCGCAATGGATGGGATGGCGGATACCTATCTACACCACGGAGGGCCTGAAGACATCGCTCACGTCAGAGGTGATGGAGGCATGAGTACTTATATGGGTTTCGTCGAGCTAGAACCCGATGGGGGTTTTGTGTCATGGCAGGCATGCGTCTTTGGTTTCTTTCCTTGTTCCCTTCCGGCCGCTTCGATCGGGAGGATGATACCGTCTGGATGCGTTCAATATACCCTGGGAAGAGGATTGGTTTTAGCGTGCGTTCATTACGCGTCTCAACTGCCGTTACTGAAGCGTTCCCTTGAGGTGTGTAACCTTGACGAATGGGGAGTTGGGATGTGTCCATGACACAGAGGCAATGTTTTCGATGGTATGGTTCGGGCATTGGCATTTTGGCATTGTGTTGCATGCATCGGATTTCGGGAGGGGGGTAATGGGGAATGGTTGAGCTACGAGGGCCAACAAGTTTGGGTTGACGATAAATGAGCTAGCGTAATTATAATGCCCAACGACCATACAGACAAATGGGTCGGAATTAATATCATTACAAAGGAAGAAACTTGTTGGCATCCATTCCATCATATCGCTTGAAACGAAAGCCTTGCGTAACACCGGGTCCTATGCTGCCTTGCTGATAGACCAAAATATCCGAATCAACGCCGCTGGCATAAGCCACAAAACTTGAGATATATCTCGCAAGACATCACTGCTGATATCGTCCGTATCGAGGGGAGAAGAGAGTCACCAGTTATCATAGTTCACGAGTCATGACCTTCGAATTAGAGAATTAAGAGTTCCGATTCCGTCATGCCGCGGCCCTCCTCCTTGGACCTTGCTCCCAGGACCCCGAGCTGACCAGATAGCCGCCCTCATCCTGAACCTGGCATGGTTGCTCTGCCTCTCCCTGCTGGTTTTCCCTGCTTGTCTTGGCCTGCGGCTCTACGGGGTCGTGGAGACCGACGATGCGGTGGTTGTCACAGTCTTTATCGGTGGTCCGCGTGATCATCCATTTGTGGCTTTGCGGTGGTGAGCTAGCTACCTTTTGCCATGCATGGAAATTTGGTCGCGAGGGGGGGATGACTTTCTGGGACGGTGGTGGGGGATGTGATGTGATATCAGGTGAAGAGCGGTCTGAGATGTCTAGAGAAACGACAAGATACATACCACTGGACGCCGCGGTTGGAGTTACAGACATGCTGGGTTGAGGTGTAAGATGTGCAGCCGCAATGAAATTTCAGGCAGAGTTTCCAACAGTAATACTGGCGGTTTGGCATTGTCTGTTTGGGTGGGTGGACGTTGCGGTGTGCGTGGTGTGGTGTGGCTTTGAGACGCTGAGGATGATTGAGAGAAAGAGAGTGACAGAGGCCGTGAATAGTTGCAGCTCAGCAGCCTAGCAGCATCTGAAGGCAGCTCACTACGCGCGGTCGACAAGGACTTTCTTGACGTGGTAGTTTATTTGATCATATCTCGTGGGTTCGGTGAGGTGCGAGGGAGGAGGTGAAGTTTGAGCAGATGGGTTGCCTTGGGACGTTTGTGTGTCTGGCTTACGGCTGGACAGCCTTTCCCTCCCCCTGTCTACCATCCACTAAGAGCACTTTTCCTCAGATGCACCTCGACAATTCGCAATAGAATGGCCGCTTCTAGGCTGGAAACCAGCGAAAGGAAGGCAGCCAGCACATGCCGCCTCACATCTTTCTGAACCCTTGACCAGGGAGCCTGCAGATGGATTTCGCCATTCCTATTGGATGCCCTGAGCATTTGGCTGCACTTGCTGCATCTTTTCTGGTGCCGTGCAACTCTGTGACCCGGGGTAGTGTCTGCAAACAACGACAACTGGATGCTGTGAGTTGGCTGGCGGCTCCGGCCTCCGGATTCCGGACGAGGCGGGCATGGTGCGAGAAGAGAACTCTCTAGGTTACCGTTAGATGTCGTTGAATTTGTGAAGAAGTTACTCCGTAGTTTGACTTAATCGAGAAGCCACACCAACTTTAAGAGCTGAGAGCCTGATGAGACAGCGTGGGCTGCAGGGAACCTCCCCTGACCTGTGCTGAGGCTTGGCAGTGGCCGGGCGCTCTCCGGTCTAGGCCCACCCCCCTGGGCTCCTTTCCACTTTCCACGCCAGTGCCGTCATTAGAGACCACGACAAGCAATCCGTGCCTGGAGGCTCAGAGTTGGCATCTTTTGGGGTCTTTGAATCACCGACTAGACCCAGACCGCGACACAACACGACCCTTACCATTAGTACGCTGTCTCTGTTTCGCTCGCGCTACACAGTAATTGTCTGTATTAATTAGCATCGTTTTAGCCTTCTCTTTTTGTCGTCGTGTTCGAATCAAGCTACCGAAGCCCCCTTTTCTGCCTTCAGCTTTACGCGTTTCCGCAACGATGGCATAAAACCCAACCGCCGCTCACTCAACAAATCGATTATCTCTTTTACGAAGCAGTCCGGGACTCGAACTCAGCGGTTGCGCCGTCATCATGCCGCGTAGCAGGCCCCCCACGACGGGCTACGAGCGCCTTGCGCAAGCTGAACAACTCAGCGACGACTCGGACGATGACGCCCTCGCATACAGCTACGCTTCCTTACAGCCGGCTGCGGCACCTCGATATGCGCCCGTATCACAGCCGCGGCCACACTCCGGAATGACAAGCCCTAAACAGACAGGAGGGCCCGCGCGCGGCAGGCACCGCCGACGGATGCGCAGCAATTCCGGCGTCGACCTCAAGGCCATCAATGCCCGCCTGGAGCGGTGGGCCGACGAGATCGCAAGCAAATTCAAACGAGGGCGCCATAAGAAGACGGGGGAGGAGGATGAGCGGCTTGAAATACACCACTCGGTCTTCCAGGCCCCGGAGGGCGTTCGCCCGGTCACCGCTGAGATGCTCGCCCGGCCCGAACCCGGATACATGACCGCGGCCGAATTCGATACCATTGTCAACAGCGTCAGGATAGCCATTGAGCAGGGGATGCACCCGCGCATGATATCACAAGGCAGCTCGGGCAGCTACTTTGCGAGAAATCTTGAGGGCAAGGTTGTCGGCGTTTTCAAGCCGAAGGACGAAGAGCCTTACGCGGCTGGAAATCCCAAGTGGAACAAGTGGATTCATCGCAACTTGTTTCCCTGCTGTTTTGGTCGAGCATGGTAAGTTCAGCGACCCTAATTCTTTTGCTTGGCTTTCGTCGTTCGTTCCAGTTACTGACCGACTCTACCTAGCCTCATTCCCAACCTGTCATACGTCAGTGAAGCCGCTGCCTATGTCCTCGACGCTCAACTTAGGACGCACATGGTTCCCTATACAGATGTAGTCAACCTCTCCTCCAAGTCATTCCACTACCCCTTCTGGGACCGCTATAACTTCTCGAGAAATAAGAAGCCTCTGCCTTCGAAACCGGGCAGTTTCCAGGTTTTCCTTAAAGGGTTCAAGGATGCCAATCTCTTCCTCCGGGAGCACCCCTGGCCAGACCAGTATCTCTCGGGCTTCAGGACAAATGAAACCCACAGGAAGAAGAAGAAGCGTTGGGCGGATAGCTGCCGGCCGTCAAGCACTCCTGCGGACGACGCTGAGAGCGACGATGGGCAAGACAGTCCCCAGTCACTCACCCCTGGACCAGACAACTTCATGTGGACACCGTCGTTAAAGCAAAAATTCAGAGAGGAACTGGAAAAGCTGGTAATTTTGGATTATATCATGCGCAATACAGATAGAGGCCTGGACAATTGGATGATCAAGGTAGATTGGGAAACACAAGATGTGTCAATAGTATCGGAGCCGGTCCGACTTAACATGGAGGGGTCTCAAAGCGATGAGCAGGGTCCTAGGCCGGTCGATCTTTCGCAAAGAGAGGCGCAGCCAACACGCGCTTCCTATCCATATAGGACACAGCAGCCTATGGAAGCGTCCACGCCGTCGGGGAGCGCTTCAGACCCCAAGATCTCAATAGGGGCCATCGACAACTCTCTGTCATGGCCCTGGAAACACCCTGACGCATGGAGAAGGTGATAACACAATCCTCCCCTAGCCTGCGGTTGCTGTTGGAAAATGCCTGCTGACTGACCGGTCTAGTTTCCCCTTCGGCTGGCTTTTTCTCCCCGTCGACTTAATTGGCCGGCCCTTTTCGCAAAAGACCCGCGATCACTTCCTCCCACTCCTGACTTCAACCCAGTGGTGGAGCCAGACGCAACTCGCTCTGCGCCGCGTCTTTCAGATCGATCCCGACTTCCAGGAGCGCATGTTTGCCCGTCAGATCGCCGTGATGAAGGGCCAAGCCTGGAACGTAGTCGAGACGTTAAAGACGCCTGACCACGGGCCACTCGAACTGACGCGCCGCGCAAAGGTCTGTGTGTGGGATGATCTGGTCGACGTGCCTGTTGCCGTTCCTATGAGGGCCACGAGCTCCGAAATACGCCGTCGTGCCGAGTCTGAGTTTACGATCGAAGAGGAGGAGATGGATATTGGTGCTGTGAATGCTTCAGGAAGCGGCGCTCCGTCCGGTTCCGACCTTTTGACCCTCGCTACCCCACCTGCCAAACTTCCTCATTCTGGCCGCTTTGAGATGTCTAGTTCCATGACCCTTCCTGGAGATTCAGCATCGGCTCCCGATGCCGAGTCACCTATGGTCCTCAACGGCGGTGTCGTTAGCTCCTCGAGTCCCAACGCTGGAGGCTACCAGCAGACAACGGCTGCCGGTCACAACGTTCGCCCGCCTCTGCCTCGCACATCCTTTAGCCATGGCCCGCCACGTTCACTCAACATGTACTCGCCCGAGCGTCAACGCGAGCACCAGCGACGGTTTTCGTTTGCCACGGCTGCCGGTCGTCGGAACAGTAATAGTATTGCCGCACAGCTGTACGGTGGTGGTGGAGACTACCCACGCTCCAGTCAAGATGGCTACTATGGGTTTCCCAGCGCCGACGACGACGAACTCGAGGGTGACCTCGGTTTTGCCGCCGCTGAAGGTATGGAGGGGAACCGCCGCAAGGTCATTGTCGAGCGTCTGGAACCCGTCAAGACCAAGAACCCCGTGTTTACGTGGTGCTGATCGATAGGATTGTGGAAGACTCTAGAGCATTGTACGTGGGGTCGAGCGAGACAGAAGGGGGAAGGCCGGCTTTGAAGCAGACCTGAATTCTGAATTGTTCTGCGTGGTTTACCTACAGCGTCTAGGAGCCGCAGTCATCGATACACGGCCTTTTTTTTCCGTCTCTTATCTCTGTGATAAGGAATGTACTACAAGGGTAGCCTCTTTTTATTATTTCTTCTGAGGAAACGCAGCAAAACAATCGGGGTTGGGTCGGGTCGGGTCGGGGCATATTGTTACCTTCGCGCGGCGAGGTAAACACGAGAGAAAGAACAGGGGCAGGCAGTCTTGGCCAACCAGCAGCGGAGCGACCATAAGCAATAGACAGATGAAGAGGTCTAGACGAAAGCAGATGTGTATGTGGGAGAACAGAGGGAGTCAAAGCAAAGGTGGTGAACGACACTAGCTTGCTGGGGGCGCTGTTGATCTCGAGCACGGCTTAGATTTCATGATAATTAGATGGCTGGTGGAGTAGGAAACGTTAGCGGAAGGTAGTTCGGGGCGGCAAGCGGATCAAAAACTCCGTCTTGGGAAGGGGGAGGACAATAAACAGCATTGTACTATTCTACAAACAAGCAAAAATAATAGCCCGCACAACTACAATCCAAGGATCAGGGTAGCAAAAGAAATGATGCTCCTGTGACTCTGATATGGTGCCATGCGTCGGTACAATCTCTAGGTCTCGGGGGTCCGAGTTCTCGGATGAGCAGATAGGTAAGCTCTGCATGTAATAGCAGGAGATAAGTTACTACATACCCACAATTCATTGTCCAGCTAAGTCCCCCCCTCACCGAAAAAGTGGTGGTGGTGCGGACGAACAGCTCATCAACCTTACTCTGTGCTCCTTAGTGCGATCATATCTGGAAGGTAACACAGACTGCCACTAAAAAAGAACTTCTACGAGAGAGAAAAAAGGCAGCGATCAACGGAAAGTAGCAAGACGAATTACGGACAGCTGGTTGGTGCCTTTACGTGCCCAAAATAAGCAGCAGATGCTGCATATCCTTACTAGCCTTGACTATTTTCTTCCTTCCCACTCCATCCCGTGGTGCAGGTGCGGTTTCCTTTCCAGGTCAACCGAGCTCCTTGACGTTTTGGGATGTGCGCAAGAAAGAAACACTGGTCTAAGGCCGGGGTACCGTTGGCGCTGTAGAATACGTCAGCAGAGACCTACAGTAGCTCTGCTGTGAGACCGGGAGCAAGCGAGGGCAACATCGGCTCTTTCTTTAGGTCTCGCTGCCGTCCCGTCTCGGGGCTGTCCACCAAAATAGGGCTTCGGCCAAGAGCAATGGTCCCCGATGCCAATGCAAGCATAGCCTTGCTGTTGAAGCAGAATCTCGTGTGAGGATTGGGTACCCCAACGCCTTTCGCACAGAGCAGAGAGACCTTCCCCCTTTTTCTTGGAGCAGAGCCTTTGAGCCGACCTACGAAAGGGGGAGCTAATAAGGGCTGGGAATTTTCCAGCCTCGGCCCCCTACAAAAGTCCCAAGCCACGCTGGGCCCGGCAGGCAAAGAGATGACGCCAAGGCTCCCTTTCCGAAAATGGCTGTGAGTGATGTGATGTCGCACATGGCACCAAACCACTCTGTCGGGTGAGAGCTGGGGCTCGGGACTCGGAATGGGTGTGAGGCTCGTCTGTTCGGGCTGAATGAAACACACGATTTAGCTTGCACCCCCACAGTTGAGTGCCAGTAGAGATAGATGAGAAGCCTTTTCCCGAATCAGTCCACGGACATCCATATTTTTGCTTGCTTGCCCCGGAGTCCTTGTTCTGCGTCGTGCAGTACAACAGGGTGTCGAAGATGGCGCTGGAAGGTTTGGTCATCTGCTCCTACTTGTCATGAAAACCTTGGAAATATGGCCGGAAACAGCTGCATGCAGATGGTAGTGATGCAGCTGGATTGAACTAGGAAAACGGGGTGGCTCTGAGAGTTAGGTGCCCGTGCCGTGGGCCTTTTCCTCTCGTCCCGAGACGGTGGTAAAGCCCTTGTCGATTACGACAGTCCCGCCGAGCACGCAAAAAAAGACCCTTGTTGATGGGATGGCTCCCCTGCCCCCTGCCCTTTTGTTCCAAAGCTGGCACGGTAGAACTCGGCTCAGTTCTCTGTTCTGAATGTGACTCCTAATGACATATAGTATACTCTTCTTACACTCTCACGATAGACAGAAGGTGAGGGTTCCATATGCATCCCTAAGGCTGGCAGGGCCTCTTCAGAATAGTTCCCGCCAAGACTTCGCAGCGGGGAATTTTATGTGGACAGACGCTCCTTGTTCACACTGCCAACCGCGGGTATGGTAAGCTAAAGACGCAATACCAACCTCAGGGTTGGTGTGGCGCCTGCACGAGGTCACCTTTCAGTTGGGACAGGACGTGCGTATCTAAAACTGGAAG
>Ga0247758_1001038_pt1 | contig 22963 bp, 17 predicted proteins | sample UWRJL156409C4_FD_180950 | JGI IMG/M metagenome (GOLD analysis project Ga0247758, IMG submission 180950) | Plant litter microbial communities from Arlington Agricultural Research Station in Wisconsin, United States - UWRJ-L156-409C-4 | ecosystem: Environmental > Terrestrial > Plant litter >... | reverse complement strand
TATCTACTCGGCTGGAAGACTAACGGCGTGCTACAAGGAGTGTCGGGTTAAGCGGGTAGGTTCTTGCTCGGTGTAGACTAGCATAGACCCATGAGTCTCAGAGGTTCAACAGCACCGTCACATCCTATGATTGTCAGGGTTCTCTTAGCGAGAATGATACCTCCAACATGTTCAAGTGGGAGGCCATAAAAGGATGACTTGGGACATTTTTGGTAATAAATGGGGCACATACGGAGTCGAGCTCAGCAGGGAGGCATGGCCATGAGTAGCAATGACTCGAAACTATCACGTCCCCAACAGGGCCGCGTCGCACAGCCATCAAGTAGGTACCATTTATTACATCCTGCTCCACCGACAAGCGTCAAAAATGCATCCCCATCCTTCATGCTCCATACTTATTCCCCAAAGCCTTTGACATTACCTCCATACGTGTTTCTGCTGTACCTCACGCGAGACCTCCGAGCAGCCCTCAATCAAACTGAACGGCACAATGCAGCTGTAGCCATCGATCGAAGGCAGCGATGGCCTAGACAGCTGCAAAAAGACAGCCTCCATCCCCGCGAACGACCTGAGAGTCTCCGCATTCCCTATTGGCGATGCTGGATGGTCCTGCCTGGAGAAGTCGAGAAGCTGGCCGGCCAGAGCGGCAGCTATGCTGGTGGCATACGATGTCCCTGTCAGGAGACTTCCTTCCAGTTCGTACTCCTGGTCCTCCAGTGAGATGCCTTCGCCAAAAATGGCAAAGTTGGTCGCCCCTACTCGGTCCGGGGGGTTGATTCGGTGCGATTCATCGCCAATTTTGCCTGTTCCGTTGGTCGAGTAGATGTAGAAGACGTTATGTTTCATTCTAGCTGGAAAGCTTATTCGCCGCATGTAGCCGTAGTTGGAAGCAGAGGCGAATACAAGCACGCCGTCGACGCTGGCCTTCATGATTTGCTGTTCTATGCCGAGGTGCTCCTTGGAAAACCCGGAGGCCATGGTGATGTCGGCCTTGCACTCTTTGTGTGCCCATCGGATTCCCTGATTAGACACTTAGCACTCTGGGTTCCTGAAAGACAGGAGGATATCCTTTGAGTTAATGGGACCTACCGCTGCCATGAGGTCTCTTGTGTTGTCATCTTCCTTTGACAGACGAAACACACGCCCCACATAGACATCAGCCCTATCAAAAACCTTGAAGACGAGGGTGAAGGCCCTTGTCCCGTGATCGGTGATGTCGATTCTCACGGTCGAATCCTTGTCCACAAAGTCTTTGTAGCCCTTTAGGAACTTGCCGTACTTGCATGTTGGTTTTAATGCCGGTATCGAGAATCACAATTCTGACGCGACTTTGGTTTGGGAGGATTTCTTCCTTGCGCGGCTGGAGTGCGGAGTTGAGTTTATCCAGGTCCTGAAACCATCCAATTGATATCCTCGCTCTCGGGCTAGAATGATAGTAATATCAGTGCGTGACCAGACACCACTGTGTGCCCAGAGAGGAGGCTTATGGCTCTTACCTAACCTGATGCTGGGGTATGGGCATGGTGGTTTTAGGTGCTTGGTTCCCTGTAATCTTGATGGTGGGAGCGTTTGGCCTGCACTGAAGTTAGTTGGTTTCTACCTATGGAAAGCTTCACCGGGTTGTGAACATAGACATGGGTACCTACCTGTATTCCAGTGCCGGAACCGTGGGTTTGAGCAAGATGGTATCGGGCGTGCCAAACAATTGCTTCAGCATGCTCTCGATCGGGGTCACAATGTCGCTATGTATTGCGAGCCTCATTGAAGGGCGTTCGGAGATGCTCGGCGGCTTTAAGCACGTACCTATCACCGCTTTTAGTGGATTCGGTACGCTCTCCATGCGCTCCTCGTCTTCGAAGAGCATCTGAGCAGTATACGCGTGGTTTGAGTGATCGTGCTTGTTGTCCATGCCTCCAAATTCTGGCAGTCGCTCCATTTCTTCATGCATGGGAACCCTTAACTCAATCTCCATGAGCATGACACCGAAGGCCCGAATCCGCATGGTTTTTCCATCAGCCAGGTACTTCGCCCCGATTTTCGTCGAGATCGTTGAGGGCTCAAAGGAGCTCCTGATGAAGGGTTCGTTGAGGAAAGGGAATGCACCAAGTTGTTCGAGAAACTTCATGGAATCCAGTCGCCTGTCGATGAAGAATGGTTAGAAGACCGAGAAGCCGATTTCCGGTGGTGGGCCAACGGGCTCAAGGCCAAAAAAAACAGGACATTCCTCGCTTGACTTCAGAGTGAGAAACCGACCAGATATCCGGAATACTGTCACTAGCCTTAGTTCAGGGATAACGGATGTGATTGACGCTTACCTCCGTGATGGTGAGTGAGCATCCCGGGGTTTCGTTTCAATAGTTGGGTAGATACTCAATAGCGGACTGACGACATCTCAGACCACGTCGACGGCCCCAGAGACATTCAACCAGGACAGTCTCAGTTGGCCACAGACAGTGGTGAGTACCTGGTAGTTATCTCGGATAACCCCTTAACCGCACCCCTGGCTAAGTTGAGATGTTCACCTCAGATACGGACTCCCGAGTCTTCTACATTGAAACAAACATCAATTTGCTCATGGACATATCCGTTGTAATCATACGATCCGGGACGAAATTTCGCCACGAACGGGCTGACAAGGCTTTTTCATGGGCACCTATTAGCTACAGTGAACTCAGACAGCACTTGGCGTTCAATATCTTGATGGAGCAGTACGAATGGGCCCTCGTCAATGCCGTCAATGCGACGGTTAGTCGAGGCCAGCTGCCGTGTTCAGTGGCGATAGTGGTCCAAGCCTGGGTTCGAGACCCAGCCCGGTTAGAAGCACCTCAAAGAAATGTGGTTGACGCGGTTCTTGTTCGGTGTAACAGGATACGGTATGCCAGAAAGCCGTGGATGGTTAAAAAAGATTTGCCACCATCACCACTCTCTACAAGCCCTACAAGTGACGAACAACTTCGACCCCCAACAGCTTCAAGAACTTCTCAGACCCATGGCCAAGCCCGAAACCAGTCAACATCACCGAGAGAGATGGTCGCTCAGCCCCCCACCTCCTCTGACTAAGCTGAAGCAAGCGATCTACTCGGTGGCTCGGTGTTGACCCTAACGAAAAGACCTGCGGTATCTTTGCTAGACACCAGACTCCCGAAAAAGGCCGCTTCAACAGTGTTTTCTTCTGCTAGTACAGCGACATTCTCGTACACAGCGACCGGCATCGGTTCCACATTCGATACGTCAAAGCTTCCCGAAAAAGAGAGGATCGCTATACAAGCCCTGGCAGTGAGGTCGAGAATCGGGCTGCTGATGGACTATCCCTTCCGTCCACCGTTGCCTGCAAGGGGCAAAAGCTTCAAGTGCCCCTATTGTTGCCAGGTCTTGCAAGCTGAGTACCTTGAAACGAGGACCAAGTGGCGGTAAATACACGTCCCCAGTTCAGTCGATTTTCGGTGCGTTCGTATGCTGGCAAGACTAACTCCTTCAAATCTCTTTGCGGCCAGGGGGCACATTGCGTATGACCTGATGCCATACAGTTGTGTTTTTGAGTCTTGCAGCTCGTCAGCCGAGTTTTACAGAACGACAGACGATTGGATTGGGCACATGAAAGAAAGCCATGGCCGTACTATGTGGATTTGCGAGACCTGCCCGACCAACCCCCCAACCTTCGACGTCCCCGTGTTTGACGCCATTTCGGACTGGAGGGATCACATGATGTCCCAGCATGAGACGAAGTTCAGTTTGCCGAAGGAAACCATGGCGCTCAAGTTGAGTGAACGGAGGATCCTCGGCAAGGTTCGGTGTCCGCTCTGTCCGCGTTCATTCGAGTCAAGGTCCTTGGAAGAAGACGATCACATTGCAGAACATATGCACTCGCTAGCATTGAGAGCAATACCTTGGGAGGGTAACCCGGAGGCGATTCACAGTGATGACCGCATATTACCCGATGGCCCCTTGGTAAAGAGGGAAGCTGAACCCAGCAGCGGCCAAGTATCGACGGAGAGTTCCTCCACCAAGCACAGCAGTTCATCGGACCGCATGGATCTTGACGAACCTTCATTGCCATATGGCGAGCATATTCCCGATGCTAACTTGAAGAAGGAACATGTGTGGATGAAGAACTTTGGATTGTGGAAAGATGACCGCCTGCAGGCTCCCGGAAATGGCACACCTCCTCCACTGAGTGTTTTAGAGGCTCCTGACCAACTGACCTGTGTTTCTGGACCCATGTCGGCCTGGACTCGATTACGGCCTTCTATGTCAGGAGATGGGGCACTATTATCAGCTCAGAACTTCGTACGTTTTCAAAGTTTCATTTTGCCGCTATGTGGGGGTGAAGACAGTTGTGTTGAGCTCGATACTAACATCAATTTTCAGGCTATAATAGTTATTTGGGATAGTGCCATACGTGGCCCGGCTGGACACCGGTCCTGGACTTTATCATGCCCATCTTCGCATCAAAGTTGAATGCCGGGGTCCCTGTGGACGCAATCGGGACCGGCAACCAAGAACCTATCTTTGCAACCGGCGACGTCCTACAACACTTGAATAAGCCCGTTTCAAAAGATGGTAAGACCTCCCAAACTCGCAGCAGCGAATAGGATTTGACGCAGTTTTCAGATAGCAACACATGGCCCCACAGTGCCCAAACGTCCCAGCACCTACAATCATTCCAGATTGTTCACACAGCAACAACTCATGCAGCGTCGAAGGTTCCTTGCCTGATAGTACTTACCTGTGTCAGCAGCAGGGGCTTGGAAAACAAGGATTATCCTCTAGAGAGTGTAACGCCTCTTGTTCTTGATTACTTTGACGGGTTTGTCGCCCGGCGAGGGCGGCCTCAAAGAAAGTGGAATTCTTCTAGGAGACGGAGGTTTGAACGTCGAGGCGTGGACATCCGCATCATCAATTTCGCCGATGACAAGTTTGGCTATCACGTTCGGGACACCTTGGCAGCACTTGTGTCTGATATAACCGAGTAAGGCCTCTTTCCCCCCTTTATGACCTACAGCACAGATTAAATCAAAGTCCACGAGTGCGCTAATGCGAATATTGTAGCGAAAATAAAATCGAGGTGAAGAGTTGGGAGGGGGCTACAATGGCCGACGAGCTGTCCCGGCCGACACCTTTCCACCGAAGCCGTGGAACGCAACAAGGTTCAACTAAAATCGACCCAGAAAACTCGAGCAAGACGGACCCTCCGTAAAAACCTTCTAAGGATGAAGTTGTTTCCAAGAGGCACCAAGGAACGGATCTTGGCCAATCAACAAAGTCGTCATCTTGGGTTTGGGAGTACGTTTCTACCTACCGGCTTCGCAAGGATCTTCTACTAGATTACTTGAGGAATCTATTCCCGAAACATCAGGACTTTAAACTCAGTCTTTCTGATGACGGGAGAGAGTTCTGGGTGATGCAGATACCGCGGCCACTAACAAAGGTATGTGGCCTACCCATAACGGAAGTGGACACCATATAACATGTCCCTGCTCTGCTATAACTCAAGGAAACTAATTACCACCATCCACAGAGAGAAAGAGACTAACTTGACGACCATGTTAGGTTGCCGTTGTTTGATGATGACTTTCATTGATTCATCCACGGTGTCCGGTAATAGAATTAGCGACAATCTCGCATTCCCTACGAGGAATCTCGAGCAACGTGTTTAAGTATCTCAGACAACTTGCCTGCTTCTACTGAACTGAGACTTTTGGCCCCTTGATAGCTTCTTATCTTCAAAATTACCACCCAGAAACCCGACCGGCCCTCCAGCTGGTTCCAATACCGCAACATCATGACCATGAAAAGGATGAGGTAGAGGCTTCTTGAGTCCCGGCATCGGATCAGTTACCTCAATAGGAGGTAAAGCTTCCTCGCCTTCATTCCTGACGCACTGATAGTGGGTAAATTGCGCTGTTTGCTCTGTCGTTGTTCATCTTACGAAATGGGAATGCGGTGGTTCGATCAACATGGGAATGATCCTATGTCTTAGGCTTTCCATCGTGCGATAGCTCAGTATCACCCTTACTAGGATGATCTCCGGAAGTAGAATTTTCCATGTACAGGTTGTAGGATTCGCTTAGAGCCAGTCACAGCAGCACGCCACTGCTATTTGCCGGTCTCCCCAGCCAGACATTCCTCGTCCCAACCCACGACTCAGCACTGCTGAACACGGCCTCGCTACATATGTCCGGGTTCCAGGTCCCGTACTTAATGCTGTCCTTTCGGGTGGGATAAATTCTGGTCGTCAGTGCAAAGCGGTCATTGACATACACTTCCAGCAGCGATCCGTCCAGAAAGACTCGCATCCGGATGTCCTCGACACGCCCGCCTACCAGAGTGTACGGAGCGAAGGAGCCTTGGACTGCGTCCGTTGCGACTAATCCCTCTCCCAAAGTCGTTGAACGGTGTCGATCCACGATGATGGTGTGGTTCGACGGATCGTAGTGGATCGTTGTCCACTCGTGCTCATTGTCTTGCCCACGACGCCTGTCGTCATCCTCGTCGCCATCCTTCAATATCGGTGGGACAGTGGAAGCCGCGACGTAAACCCCCACTCGACAACTTGACAACATTGCCCCTGAAATATTCACCTCAAACTCCATGTGGAGGCTGCCATTATTCCGTCCCTCTCCCTCAGGCCCAACAGACGGAAGGAGAGTATGATGAGCAGCACCTTGCCGAAGACCCCACACCACATCCTCCAGCGGCTTCATCCCAAGCGTGCTCGCCGCGTAAGTCCCCTCATGAGTCCAATAGAAATTAACCCCAGACGCTTCCAACTCCTCCTTAGTGTTCCACAACCCCTTGGTAACATGCGCGAACAGCTCACGGGGGAGACCAAATGCCCCCTGAAACCCCTGCTGTCTTGCGAGGGACAGTTCAAGAATATCTTCTGGCGCCCAGCCCCATTGGACACGTCTATTGTCGTGTTTTGTGTCGAGGAAAGAGGTCTGCGCGTAGAAGAGCCCCCAGTCCGTGGCGCCGCCGCCGTTGGGGGTGAAGACCACACTGCCGTTGAGTCGCAGGGATATTGTGCCCTCGTTGAACAGCGACCAGTGGTTAGAGGGGTGGGAGGAGATGTTCCCGCCTTCGGTGCCCATGCTGACGAAGTAGTGCGGCTGGTTGAACTTGTCGCGCAGGGAGAAGAAATTCGATCTAGAGGGTGTTAGCGTCGTTGACGGGTTGTCCTGTCTGTGGTGGGACTTACACCTCGAAGTTGAACGCCCATGAGCCGGTTGCAGCAACAGGACCAAACGAAGTATTTGCCTGTGGCTCCCACAGAGCGCCAAGGAAAGTCCAGTTCGTCAGATCAGCTGCCAGAGCGCTGTAGAGCGGCATCCTCGGTCCCACGCCTTTGATACCGCTACCCAGGACGGCGTAGTAGTGCGGCTCGATTTTCTGCAGGAGATCGTCCATCTCTGGCCATGGTAGGAAAAACGGGTCGCGCCATCCTGTGATATTCCATCCGGCCGGTGGGGATGCGATGACAGGGTTGTCCTCGTATTCCTTCCAGGTCCTCCCGCTGTCTGTAGACACCGCGAGACTTTGAGATTCGGCGCTGGGGATGTACGGGGCGTTCCAGCTGATGGGGAGCTGTGATACCGAGGTGTAGAAGATCAGGAGGGTTCCGTCACTGTCGCCGTGGAGATTGACAGGCTGTGCTGTGCCGGAGAATATCCCGAGGCCGTTGTAGGTGTTGTTCTCAAGCGTAGGGGCGAGTGCTTGAGCGTTTGTGTCCTTCCAGGCGGGTGTCCCGTGGTGGGGGACGTCGGTCCATGTGACGAGGTCTTTGGAGGTGGCGTGGCCCCAGGAGATGTTTCCCCATTCGATGTGGTTGGGATTCCATTGATAAACTGTTGGCGAGCGAATCAAGCGTCAGCTGTAGGAGTGTGTCGTTGGGGCTCGCCGCGTGCTTACACAGGTGGTCTAGGAGGGGGTCAGTCGGAATCTGCTTCCTCAATTGAGAGTAGGTGCAAACTTACATTCGTCCCTTGTGGGGTCGTACATCTGCCATTGTTGCCCAGGTCAGTATTTTAACCAAGCTGCATTGGGGATTGACAACTGAAATCCGCTTACGGGACCACAGGGGTCGTTCATCCACCCAGCCGGCGCAATGAATCTGCTGATTGGTCTCCATCGTGTAAAGTACGAGTTGTCCGTCTGAGCGAATACAACTACCGTAGCAGACATCCACACTGCGCCCAGGAGGTTGAACAGACGGGAGGCCATTGGTGGTCAAGTCAGGGAAGACGGAGGTACATATGAGAGTACTAGACCGGGAATGGGATTTTACTGGAACGGCAAAGACTCGGCACAAGTGAGGTTGATAAAAGAATGACACAGGATGAAATTCTTCGCAACGAAAAGGATATAGGGAGAGGGTCGTACGTCATAGATGGGGAATTACCCCGCAATGGATGCCAATTTGTGAACCCAACATGTTTTTACGGCCGGCCTTGTACCCGAGAACTGAGGGGTCTCGGGGTAAGGTGTACCGATGATATTTCGCACAGTGGAGAATGTACTTTACAAATGGGGCCTCATCCATTTTTCTAGTTCCAGACGCCTTGATGAAGGTCTCATCAAAACCGGAGAGGTATCTATGCTTCTTGCGGAAAGGTTCAAGAACCACATACCGAGACGACGAGGCCTGAATTTCACATTCCGCGACTTGCTCGCACTGTATGAGGCAGGAAGTCTTTCTAATAAAACGCGGGAATTAGAGAATGGGGGACGGCGTATACCTAAGAGTAAGAGACATTAACTCTTTGGATGGTACTAGGAGCTAGGTAGGCCCGCCCTTTTGTCTAAGGCCTTTGAACCGACCTAATCACATGTTATATGGACAAAATAGATAGAAGCTCTGCAAAGGGGTGTTTCCTCCTTATGATTGTGTGTGCCAATCGTGATCGCGAAAGTCTGTCTGGTGATGTAGTATGTGGCTCGCTTTGGAAAGATGATGACGGCGGTTGGGGTGTTGAAAAGGCTTCTGCACCTAGTCAACCCCGAAGGCGGAACATGCATGCCAAGGTAAACGAAGCTGGATCTTCAATAATACCTCCTTGCCGTTATGTGGGGCCCGGGTGGTATTGAAGCTTTTGGAATTGTGCGGAAGCTGAGTCCTCAAAACTGAGCCTCCCCCAAGCCCCTGAAAGCGCCTCATCTGTAGAAACCAACCGTCAGTCACAGTTTACCGTGAAGCAATGTGGCGTCTAATCTCCTCACGATTTAAATGGGTTTCTCAAGGACGTCTGATACCTGGGCTTCCCACAACTTATTTGCTGCCTGCACTCTCAGAAGTCAGTCATTACATAAGCCAAAATGAAGGTGAGACTCACAGTCCATTTTATGAAGAATCTTGAAGTGCTTGTGACATCCTTCAATGACCTCGCCGTACGCCTGAGTCTAAGCACTGGGAGAGATTCCTTATTTATATCTGGGTAAGCCCCTTAATAAAAGGACGGTTCTTTGTTTTCTCACAGGAGCGGTAAACAGTGTGGGAGTCGCATACGGCGTGTATTGCAAAGGTGAGCCCGCAAATGGGACAAAATAGTTCTTGCTGGCGTTAGAGGAAGAGATGCTTTTTGATAGTGTGAGGACCTCTCATACTTCGATAACGACAGAGGCGTTCTTAAGGATTACGTAGCGAGAATTGACATGGGAATGTGAATCGGCCTGTGTTACGTACCGGAAACTCGCCCGTTCCAACTTCTGGTCTGGGAATGGTTACGGGTGTGCTTTCATCATCTGAGTCGTCTTCCGTGCTGTCTTCCGAGTTTCCATCATAAGGAGTCTCACAGGTGAATCGAGCCAGTTCCAGCTTAACAATTTCGTCCAGGATGATTGGGGACCGCTTTAAAGAGGATTTCGCTAACAGGAAGCCTGAAAGGACACTAGGGATGTGTTTGGCTCCCTCCACCATTATAGCAGTTGACTGAGTTTCTCCCCTCTAAGTGGTTCTTGTGAACAAAGACGTGTGCCTTTGTTTAGTGGAAAAGGCTACCAGTAGCGAGACTTCGTGGTAGAAGGCGTGGTTAGGCCGGCGGCCCGACAGTGGAAGGATAGAGACGAGGGAAAGGTTTATCTTAACACCCAAAGGGGTGCCTTGGTTGAGAGTAGCGCAGATGTGTGGGGCTATTGACTACGGGAACCGTTGTGTTTTCCTCAGGCCAACAGTTGTCAGCGATATTGCAAGCCCGACGAATAGGTTTGAAGCGAAGGCCGTGAAAATGGCCAATGCGGCACTTTTGTACTTCGAACGGTGTTCAGTTCCTGGTTCGGAGAAGGCGGGCTGAGACGGTGGGGATGGTGGTAGGGATAGATCAGTGCCATGGCGCACGAGAAAAATGGCAATTTCCTCACTGCCGTCCGAGATGGCGATGATAGCTGGGAGGCGTCCCTCAATACACTTATTAACGTCGACCCCTTATTCCTGGCAGCTCCTCACCGCGGCCAAGTCGCCGTCGTATATTGCCTGCTCAAGTTGCTACTGTGAATTCTAGGTCCATGTCAATGTTAGGCGCGACCTTATCGCCCAAGCGCTAGAGCTCTAATCGTGCTCCGACGCTGGACTTTTGCGGATGTATGAACGAACCATGTTGACTGGCCATCCTCTGTGATGATCTTCAAAAGTCTCCCCGATGGTGTTAGCTGCTCGCTCTTCAACAGAACAAAACGCGCGCTACGACCATCATGACAAGACAAAGCATTTGGTGGAAACGAGCCTTGCCCCACTAGTTTTACCTTTTTTGCTCTGCTGAAAATAAAACGCCCGGAGCATGCTCTCTGGTCCAGCACCACCTTGAAATGCGCCTTTGCAAGCTGTTGGGAGACCTACCTTCACGTGATGCCTCCCCACCGCTGTCTGGCGCTAGTGTATTTATTTTGCACTTGCTCCATCCCCCACTCTCCTTCCACCTTTGCAACCTCACAATTTCCCACATCACCCTTCTACCTCTTCTCATCTCAGACTCTCATGATCCTTATCCATCATGGACGCTAACATGGGCGAGAAAATTCTCAACCGCTTGCTCGAGATGAACACCAAGATCGACAACATCACACGCGACTTGGGCGACCTCATCGACAATGTCGCACACAACTTGGGCCATAAAATGAGCGGCCTCGCGTCCCAGGTCAACACCCATCACGGCAGTGTGACAAGTTAGCTCAACAATGTGCAGGGTGACCTGGCCTGGGCGACCTTCTCACCAAGATGGAGAACCTACAAACCGAAACCGAGGATCTGCAAACTAAATTTACCACCCTCGATGCCAAAACTGCCGCCCACACAACAAACCATGGCATATTCGATGCTCGGGTAGCTGCTGTGTAGGTTTCTTCTTTCTAAAACGGTTAGGATATGCTAACAACCCTGGAGTGAAAACAATAGCATCATTACACTTAAGAACTCGATGTTTGTTATTCGAGCTACCGATGCTATCAAAGCCCCATTCTCCACTCGAGCAGGTGCCAAACCGCGGGATTTCCCCGGATCCCTGGCCGAAATTGACAACCTTACTGTCGCGTCTCTAAACCAGATTCTCAATGAACTTAGCGTTCGTGTACTAGGCGGTACCAACGCCGCGGAAAAGCGGCGAATCCTCAAGCAGTGTTGCGGCATTACGCGAACTTGATAAGTTATCAGTTAGATTCACAATCAGGCACTGGTCGCATTCACAATTAGGCGTTGGTCGCATTCACAATATGGCATTAGTTAGATCCACAGCCAGGCGCTGGTCACATTTTGGGCGTTAGTTGGGTTTACGTTTGGGCATAGGTTGGATCACTGCATTGGTCATGGGCATGGCATAATGGAGTTTGTATTTATCTTCTAGCCGGAAGACCTAGACTTAGCGTAATAATCTATCATGCAATCAGAGGCTCTACGATTGTGAGCTCTCGGGCCGGCGGTGAGACATGGCAGAAACGTTATCTGGACTGGCGGTGAGGAATCTGCCCCACGTCCACGTCTGATGGCGGACATGTGCGAATGGCGGGCTTCTGGCAGGGCAGTGGGCGAGCAGTGGCGGCGAGACAACAGCAAAAAACGTCGCGTCGCGCGAGAACAAGCGCCAGCAAGGCTCACCGGTCAACGGGTATCTACTCCCCAAGACGGCGGGCTCATCACAGCTAAGCTGGCCCAGGCAGGCGGCAGCAGATTCTGCCAAGAGCATCTCCTCGCGTGCAAGAAACTCTCGTCCCTCCGTCAATCAAGACGACGGTACGCCTTCGCCTCGACCACTTCCATCGCTCGCGACCTCGCTCTTGTCCTTTTCCGCGACTTCCATCGCCATCGATTCCATGCACTAGATTCCATCGCTTGCGACCTCGCTCTTTGTCCTTCGCTTCAATCGCCCTCGACCTCGCTCTTGTCCCTCGACTTCCATCGCCCTCGATTCCATCGCTCTCGATCGCGCTCTTTATCCTTCGAGCTCTTTCTCAACCTCGCGCTTACATTGCTCTTCATCGACAGTGCTTCCATTGCCCTCGCTTCCATCCATGCCACGCAACCACAACTCAGAGCGATGTCTGAGTTCAAATTAAATAAGGCTTCGTGGGATTTGGTACGACCTACAAGCAATACATCAAGACGTATAGGCAATGCAAGAAGTCCCTTTTCAAACACGATGCCGCCTGTATGGTTCAAAGTCATGGCGTACTTTCTCAGTAAGCAGTCGTCCAATTCACCAGCTCAGACCTAGCTCAGGCATCCCTCAATTGTAGTTGGGCCATTTGTTCCCACAATCGCAACCTTCGTCATGGAACAGAAGGCATACTTCTTTCCATTGCGTGCGGTACATCATGCACTCACAGAATTTCAATCTTTCGTGCTTCTACGCCATCAAACAGCGTCGACCCTCCATTTTTCGCTCTCGAGATGAACATTCCAACCCTGTGGTATTTCCCCGAGTTCTCGAGAGGATACACCAAAAGACCACATACATCCCTCGGTCCTTCCCAGCCTCGACAGCAGAAGCATGTTTCGCATTCAAGCTTATGATCCGTGTCCTCCAGGAAAGTGCTGTGGTATCCCGCTCTGCGCAATTCGCAGAGTGCCACCTCAATCGGTTCGAGAGCTAACCTTTTGGACACCCCATGTTCTTCCTCTGAGCAGCAACTCGATATCAAAAGCAACTCCATGTTACTGAGCTCAGTCGCTGTTGTGAACTGGGGATGCAGCAGGCCAGTGTCCTCGCCAAATTGCGCATCCCAATCATGCCAGATAAAGACGAAGCGGTTCTGCCCCAAGTTGGCACAAGGCCAGTATCCGTCTCTCATAGAGTCTCCCGTGAGCGTCCATCCCTCGCCCGAAATATCCGACATGCGGATCATCCGGCCCAGAAGTGTCAACGGGTGTGGCCCTGGCTTCAGCCGCCCGAACGGATTCACTCCGTCCACCCCCGCGCTAGATCCCAGAATGGAAAATTCAGGCCACAGGTGCATTCGGACGTGGCATCTCAGATTGCTCGCCACGCTGATGACAAAGCCACCAAATTCATGGCAACTAGCCCAGCTCCACGATGGCGCGTGAAGGGGATTCCCGATGCGCAAACACTCTGGGCAGAAGGTCGACCAAGCTTGGAGGAGTCCTCATTTATCGTTCCTTGGTTTTCCAGATCAGACTGCACGCCAGATCCTTCACCCAGCGTCCTGCGAGATAGTCGTCGCGAAGGACTTCGTGAAAGCGGGCGGCTAGACCTGAAAGGCTGGGGGATACATCCGGTGCATTGGTCCAGCTCAAGCCCACAAACCTTTCAACGACAGTGTTTCATTGTACTCGTCGCAGACTGATAGTCTCAGTTGGGCCGGAGGCAACGGGTGAAATGTACGGGTATTCCTCAACAGCTGGACGTTCGTCTGGAAACTTCTCCATGCAAGATGAAGATGCCAGAATGCAGATAGTCAAAGAAGCTCCCTCGTAAATGAGCGGCATGTCTTGACTCTGCTCCTCCCAGTCTTTCTTGCTATCTTGGAGTATACAGAGCGCATTAATCTAGAGATACTGGATATCGAGCGTTCTACAGACCCGGAAGGCGTCTCGCACGATAGGTAAGGGCTGCTCGCTTGGGATCTTTTGACATAGGCTCAAAATATTGTTGTTAGTGAGCTTGAACTGCTTCGCGGCGTCCTCAGGGGGACCCCAACAGCAGCTCAGGGCAGTGTACTGGGCAGGTAGTCTATCTTAGTTCTCGTACACGAAGAATTTGACATGGCCATCATTTGACAAGTCGATGAGCCGTGTTGACATAAACTTGGGTTCGTTTGGTGTGTCCTTAAGTTGTGACTCCTACAGCGCAGCAAGGCCGCCACTTAGGTCTGGAAAAGACCGACAGATTATGGGCTTCTTCCTCTTGCTCTCTCTGCCGTACAGGCGTTTCTCAGGCCTAATGGGGCTAATCCGGTGGTTTCTGAGGGCTTTGGAGGCGTCGCACAAGGCCGTTGGCAGATGCTCGATAGGGGTCGGCGTTACGAAGAGACTGTCAGAAGCGCGGCACTCTTGAAAACCGTGGAATTGATGGGGTTGCAACTGTTCAATTGTATTGCTCGGGTGATAGAAGCCGACTTGGCAGGCAAATTGCCAGCGGGAGGCAGGGCCGGAGAAGGAAACTGCAGCCTAGATGACCAAAGATCATGCCAGGTCATGAGGCAGCATGCAGGGATTTGAAAATCGGAAAGACAGGTATCCTAGGTACCTAGTCATCTTTCCTTGGCTCTCGAGACTGACCGCGCTTCGAAAGCTCTCGCCCACCGTCGCCTTGCCAAAAGGAGGGACCTCGAGACTGGCTTCCTTGGCGAAGAAGCTGCTGCTTCAGTCCCACGACGGTCGTGGTAAAAGTCTCTAACGCTATTGTCTTTCGATTTTGAACACACTTGCAATGTCCTGCGACCACGGCAAATTGTGACCGTGCGAAAAAAGCAGAGGCCATTGCCTCCGGCCTTTCTATCGTCTGCGTTATCTCGAGCTCGTCAACTTGATGCGCCTGCTAGAACTTTCTCTAGCAAGGCTCCTGCTTGCTGGTAGATGCTATCGAAAGGCGCGTCGTCGCTTTCAGGGCCGCCGGTGGCCTCGTAAAGGGCCTTCGTTTTGCGGTTGCTTGACAAAAATAACAGACAGGAACGAGAAAGTATTGATCGTGGAATTCGCTTGGGTGCCCGAGGATTACGGATTACCCCGCACTGGCTGCCAAATCCCAACACAGGCCTGGCAGCCCCCAGAGCTGGCAAATTTGAAAGACATAGCATCAATGGTTGCTCAGACCTGGAAGGTATCTCAGCACAGAGCCTCCTCTCAAGTTCAACGCACATTGGTCACTTTTTGGGCCAGTGGGCATCACCGTAGAGGCTGGCCCCAGGGTTGGCTGCACGTGGAGTCCTCGAAGAGACAAGAATTTCAATCATCTGACTAAGGCCGCGTGGCCCAATGGTTAGGGCGCCAGATTTCGGCTCTGGAGATTGTGCGTTCGAGTCGCACCGTGGTCGATGATTTCTTTTTTGCTCTATGTGGATGGCGTGGAGGTGAGGATTTACTGGGGTGGAGTGGTTGTAGATGCAAGGGATTGCAGTTGTCTAGTGTCGTGTCAAGCTCGCAGCGGCTGACGACGGGACGGGCAGTGCCGCTTTGCCGTAACGAGGAACTGGGAGCATATCAACGGGGATATGCAGGCCAAGTCTGGTTGTTACTCATCACAGCTTTAGTTTACAACTGCTTACATGCGTACTGCCGGGGTTCGTCTAGCCAGGAACTGCTTCTATGGTGAGCACAGGGTATGATCCATCTCTCTGTAGTGTAGTGCTATCAATTTAGACTTATTGCCACTTAGTAACTGCTTTGTAATGCTAAGGGGAAAATTAGGAGAAGCTTAGGACAAATCAGCTACAGCTCACCCCAGCTCAGGACGACAAACGAAAAAGGAAATTTCGTGTGCCCAGATTCGTCTCAGATAACCAGGCTGTTATGGTTGAAAAGAGAGAGAATCCTCATAGTGTTGAGCTTTACGTGTGGAGTGTGGTTACGGAGCACTGCGGAGGCCAACGGAGCCTGACGGAGCACTGTGGGGTCACCAGAAGTTATTTCTCAGAAGTACCCTCCTATAGAAAACAATAAAATCTATACCTTCCAAACGGATTACGTCAATGGCATTGATAGGCGCTGATAGGCGCGCCTCAAAACGGAATGGTGGGTGGGGCTTGTACTGCACTAGTGTTTAAAAAGCCGGAGGAGAAGTACTAGGCTAGCGAGATCGGCGAGAACGACGCCCAGGCAAGTAAACATGGGTATTTACAAGTTCCTCATTACAGTTTGTACAAGATTTGAAAATTTTGCCCCACTTTTCACTATTGGCTCTCCAAATGAAACAGCTACTGAGCGGGATTTGTTATGTAGGATTGCTGGCCAAGCTCTCAGCTGCACTCCGTCGGACCGCCGATCGGCTTGGAACGACCAAGCCATCCTCCTGAAAGCACTGCAACATGGCCAGGCGCAAGCCGCCCCAGCGACATATGCCGGCCCATTCGCTGAATCAGACTTTGATCAGGGCTGGTGTGGTCTCACCCGTGAAGTTCAGCCTTTGCAGCCTATCTCCTCGACTTGGCCCCCTTTCGCCAAACAAAAATTCCGCCGCCTTTTCCTGCTGCCTTAGGCTACAAGATATCCTCCAAACTTCCGCCCCCTAGCCATAATGAAGCCTGCTCAGGATAGGCAGCCGCCGTTGGCATCTATACCGTGAGTATGAGAGGCTTTCACAATCTTTTTTTCTCTCGTTTTTTCTTTTTTCATTTTCTTTGCTAGCTGGCTGGCCAATAAAGCTGTAAATCACTAACACCGCTGCAGTCTGCAATCCTAGTTAGCTGTCTTTGGCGCCTTCCTCGCTCTGTTCGGTACCGTCGGCTTCCTCAACGCGTACGGTGTCTTTCAGGCTTACTACCAGCAGCACCTCCTCGCCGATCGGTCAGCATCGGACATTGCCTGGATCGGATCCGTCTCTGTCTTTCTCTTGTACCTCGGCGCAGGGTTCGCCGGGCCTCTTGTCGACCGATTCGGGCCGACACGACTGCTCTACGTGGGCAGCCTCGGGCTGCTGGCTGCCGTGTTTGCCACGTCCCTCTGCGAGACGTACTGGCAGCTCCTCTTGGCACAGGGCGTGCTCCTGGGGGCCGCCATGTCGCTTGTGTTTTGCACGCCCCTGGGCGTGGTCATGAGGCATATGCCGCACCATCGCGGCCTAGCCGTGGGCTTGGCTATCGGAGGCGCCTCGGTTGGCGGCGTGGTTTGGCCCGTCATGCTCCAGCGGCTCCTCGAGTATCACGAGCTAAGCTTTGCATGGTCGTTGCGTGCCACCGGCCTCGCCCTGGCCCCGCTGCTGGCCATGGTCTACTTCACCGTGGTCGAACCGCCGAGTCCACGCTCCACCCCGCCCGCCCCAAGCGTAGACAGTCCCTCGGAAGCGGAAGAGAAAGGTAAGGAGGAAGTAGAGCAGGAGAAAGAGAAGATAGTTAAAGTGGCCGTTACGACAGCTAAATGCGTCCGCCGTGTCGACTTCTCCGTCTGGATGAATCGCACTTACATTAATTATCCTCTGTGCCGGCTTAGCCATTTCCTTTCTCGGCTGGTTCATTCCAATCTTTTATATCTCCGCCTACGCCATCGCCCAGGGTCAGTCCTCCTCAGTAGCCTTCTATCTCGTCTCGGGGCTCAACGCCGCTTCTTGCCTCGGGAGAGTCATACCTGGCTAGCTAGCGGACAGGTACGGCCATTATAATTTTCGCGCCATGTTGACGATCCTAACGGGGATCATTGGCTTCTGCTGGACGAAAGCAACCACTTTGGCCGGGCTGGTAGTTTGGACGCTGGCTTACGGATTTCCTTCCGGTGTATGCATGCCCCATCCACCTAGCTCCTTCCCTCTACTGCCTCCCGTAGTTATCTAGAAATGATGATCCCAGAGCCACTGAACCGTCATAATCGTCTATGCCGTCATCAGTCTGCAGGCAGCTTGTGCCGGAAAAGTCACATCTCACCAGAACCAAGGGACAGCTGTCGGGTTTTTAATGGCTTGCTTGTCCGTCAGGTAGGTACCCGGTATCTGGGTTATCTCTCGGCCCCTAAGCCACGATTCTTTTCATCTGCGGTGAATTGAATCACCTGCACACTGATTTTGAATGACCGCTTTTGCTGACTGCGCTGGATGACATTCTAACTATAGTTGAGGCGATACGTGGCGCTCGGACAGCCTTCCACCTCTATCAAGACACAATCATGGTAAGTCCAATGGGCGCCTTCTTGGACCTGCCTCACCTAGTTCCCGCCCCCGGGGATCAAAATCCCTGTGTGCGCCAAGCCTTACAGCGCCTGCGAGACCAAGTGCTCCACGAATCTGACAAGAACAGCAGTGCAGCAGTTGCAGATGTTCCTGGACCATGGGACTCGACCCCAATCGGTTGGCCGCTGCTTGGATGGCTTCAGTCGACGGCGGCTATTGGGCTCGTCTTCGCGATAACCAACCCCACGCGGTTCTGGTCTTCGCCTACAGCACCCTTCTCATCCGCGCTTCAGAGCACGAATGCTGGTGGATATCCGGATGGTCTGAGCGGGTTTTGCGGGCTTGCAGCGCCATCCTCCCAGCTCTCTAGCGAAGCTAGAGAGCCAGGAGTTGAGGATGGGGGCGCTTAAGACTACACTTTCGGGTCTGACTTGAAGCAAGCGAAATATCGTTAAATTTGTCTGAAAAGAACGTGTTTAGGCTAATCCATTCAATCCTAACTGAACTGTGCTTAACCCTCCTCCAAACAATGGTTACTAAACTTGAAGTGAACAACGGTTACTGAGCTTGAAGAGAATGACTGGCCCCCGGTTTGCGCAACCCCTTTCCCCTTTCCCCTCTCTGCCATTTCCAACCTTCGCATGGCATGGCAAATAGAACGTCGCAAATAAACTCTTACCCCCTGATACCTACCCAGGGCAGCATGATTCCCCCTCACCCACTTGAACAGACTCACCGGCCGCCACGTGTCGACGGTCACTCTGTCTCCGTCTCGTTCTGTGCCTGGCGCCCGCTGCCGACACGGTAGTACGAGCTGACCCCTCTAACCACCGCGCCGCCGAAGCCATCGCAGTCACCGATGCGGAATCTGCCATCGCCGCCATCGGCCCAGCCGTGTTCCCACAGCGGGCCTGGGGCGCAGTTCACATTATCCCAGAAGGTGGCGTACTGGTGCGAGCCGCCGTAGTACGTCGGCTTGTAGGACTTGAAGCCGTTCATCCAGCCGGCGCAGGTGTTATCGTAGACGTTGACTTCCTGGGTACTGCCCGTGCAGCCCTCATTGCTATAGGTGATGATGACGAAGGCGCTAGCCTGGGTGGCCAGGCCGAGGGCGGTGAGGGTGGTGGCCATAGTGGAGAATGAGAGCTGCATTGTGTTTGGGGCTCAGTTGGTGATGGATGGCGAAGTGAATTTTAGAAGTGTCTTAACAGACGAGACTTGTATAATGGGTTGCTGAAGTAGTAGGCTCAAGATTTGAGGAAAAGAGTCTTACGGGCGGTGCGTGTGGGAAGTGGTCTGGTAGAGGGTGGGGAGTGAAGATGGAAGGAAAAGTACCTGTAGCGAGAGGGAGGTGCAGATATAAATACTCCAGGCCATTGATTTCTTGTACGCCCAAGGAATGGCAGTAATTGAAATAAGAACGTCTGTTGCGCACTGACCTCGCGGATGTTTTTTTGTCCTTTTACCTAATTCCATGCATGGCACCAGCGTTGGCATAGGATACCAAAGATATCAACAACCATTAGACTGTGCCACTGCACATTCGCATCACGCCCATCCTCGAATGTGACCTTCGCCCCCTGCGCCAAGTTGCTCCTGGCGAGGAGACCACTTAGATAAAGCGATGCAAGGCAGAGTCGTACCCAGGAGGGTCGTCTGTGGCACAGCAACCAATGGGATTCGCGAACAACAATAAGACGTGGTTACACAGGATCGGCAATGTACCTTAGAGACTCGAGATGAGGTTCGCGCTCGGGTCTCGTAGGATCATGCCTTGCACATCGTCCTATCAACACCTAGCATTCCAATTCCAGACTCACATTGTTAGCCCTGCTGTCTTAGCAACCTCGTCGCATGGTCTCGGCCAGGGTCTGGCGCAACCTACTTGATGGAGAGTTTGTGGATGGTTCCGCTGTTGGTGAGCCAGATTTATGAATCATCCGTGCAGACGCACCCAGACCCTGACTGATCCCTCCGCCACGTCCTCCTGTTGCATTCAGCTCGTCCAACCGTGAAAGATGGCTTGACCGGAATCCTAGTGTACGACGTTACACCAGGACCTTTCCGGCCCCTCGTCACCATACGTATATGAGAAGGAGGGGGGCTTCAATGCCCACCATCTCTAATTTGCCCCCGACTTTACGGATGACTTTAGAGGGCTGACAGAGCGTTGGACACTGGGTCTCAACTTGCCGACTCACTCCTACTGGCCAATAATTCCTGATTCTCTAACAACGCCACTAGTGGTGATATTCCTGGTGTCATATAGGTTTGGCCTCGTGCTCGAGGAGGTGGGGCAGCTCGAGCGGCGTAGCGAGGGGCTTTATGACAAGAGTGTGTAGAGGAGAGTTAGCTTCGCCTGTGCATACTGGTCCGATACCATTATGCATCCTAAGAATTGGGCTCCGTATATCCACTTGGTTAAAGAACAAGTTGTAGGATGAATATTCCGCTCGTGCATGGGGACTTTGGAAGTGCTCTCGCTGCTGCGTGTTTCTGGGAGGCGAAACATGTGGGGCGGTTGGTTGAGGCTGGTGCGGTTCTAGACTAGGTGCTTGGGCATGGTCTGTACAGGACGGCGTTGGAAACTGCTGAGGCGGGTTTGGAAGATGGAGAGGGGGCGCTAAGGCACAGTAATCTTGTGATGAGGTGGAAGGGGCTGACGAAGAAGAGGATGGCATAGGGTATGGAGGTACTGAGGGGGTTGATGGGGACGACGAGCAGATGAAATGGGGGGAACGGCGAAACGGGTTACTACGGATTTTTCCGCAGAGGTTGCGGACACTATTAACGAAAGTCAAACTAAGTTGGGTGGCAAAAACGTACTTTGTCAATGATATGCCCGTCTTCCGCACACCAGGCAAAGAAACTGCAAGACAAATAATTGAGAACCAACGAATCAAACCCATCCTCCCTGAAGTGACTAAGTTTTGGCCTCCTCTTGCGAAACGAGTTGTGAAACCAACTCCTCTAGACCCTCGGCCTTCTCTAAGAGCTTTTGGCGTCATTTTCCGAAGCAATATATAGGGTTCTCAGAGGAGTTTTGACTTTCTCCGAGACAGTTTTGTCGTTCTTCTTTGAGGGAGTTGCAGCGGGAGAATTTTGGGTTTGTTCTCCGAGGGAGCTTTGACGTTGTTCTTCGGGAAAGTTCTGAGGCCGTTGTTCTCACAGGTCATACCGAAGATTTTGAGGGCGCTTTAGTACTTCAGATCCGGTGCGGAGGGTCTAGCGAGGGCATTGGAGAGCTATTTGGCATCCTTCATCTGCAGTTACAGAGTCTCATGGTAGGCGGCGCGGCAGTGGCTGCAGAGGCAGTACTCACGCCCCGGGAGGGCGAAGGCCTTGCCATGCATGAAATTTGCAAACGGGGCCATGATGGCGTGGAAGCGGCAGAACTGAGCGTACGGAGGAGGAGGCAGGGTCTTGCCGTATGCGGCACGCTAGTCTGGGTCGAAGAGGAAGCCGTAGGTCTTCCTGACTGTGACGAAGGTAGCCGACTGGGTCTCAAGGGCGTTTTCTGTCCTGCTATCGGATAAGTTTTGAGAGATATCATAAGATACGCGCTACGAATCTCCTTCGCTGTAGCGCCTTGACGGGCTCTAAGCGTCTTGTAGTGAGGGTTGTCATTGTTGCGGCGGAGAGCTGTCGAACTGCAGCCGTGGCGCTCAGGCGCTCTACGGACCGTGCTCCGTTAAAGCACAGGAACCACTGATCAGGTGCTCTCCCCATACACAGGGAGCTTTCTTTTGTGTATAACTAGCCGGGGCTTCGCCCCCCCCCCCCTTTTTTTTTTCTACCTAAATTAAGTCACTTTGCAGCTGCATTTCCACTGCTCGCGAGCCCCTCGATTCCTCAGCGGCCAATCCGAACACAGGTTTACATCAAGGGCCCCGCGTCGACAATTTGTCGCAGACCTGTACGACAACGGGAACTCTGGGAAAAGGCGGGGGGAACTTTTGCTAGGGAGATCTATCTTCATTTATTGGCCTGGATTATTCCTCAGTCGCAAGTCCAAGAGTCTGAGAGCTAATTGTGGACCAGATAAGCAATCCCATTCGCAACAATGGTTCAAGTCATCTAAATAACCTCACTTCCATTCCCCAGACGATCTGGGCCCTGACCCGAGCTTTTGGGTCCGCACAGTACATAAATTACACAGCAGCAACTGAAGCCACTGTATTGCCTGTGGTCTCAGCCGCATGGCATGGCGTTTCTCACATCGTACCATCACCATGGTGTCTTACCTCATCACTGCGTTATCACCACGCAGGATCCTGTTTTGGTAGAATGGCTAACGGTTGCAAGCACGGCTTTGCCGAGCCATTGTTGCGTGGTAACCACCCCATGGAATCCTTTCCCAGATAAAAGGAATCGAGGAAGTCAGCCGCGGCAGCGATTCCAATCCCATTCATAATAAAAACTCGGACCGGCTCCAGAAATCTGAACTCGTCTCTCCCTCTCTCTCCCTCCCCAGCACACTCCAGTCGACATCACCAAGAATCCCATCATCATCCCAGACAACAACACCGTGACCTCCAACATGCCAGCCCAAACAACCCGCACCATGTCATCAACAAACCAAAACCAAAACCACCAAGCCCCCCCAAGACGAAGCCCCCTCCTCCACCTCCCCGGCGAAATCTGCAACCTCACCTACACCCACCTCCTCCCTCCCCCGCGCAACTCCCTCCTCCACCCATACCAAAACA
>Ga0247758_1001035_pt1 | contig 23009 bp, 24 predicted proteins | sample UWRJL156409C4_FD_180950 | JGI IMG/M metagenome (GOLD analysis project Ga0247758, IMG submission 180950) | Plant litter microbial communities from Arlington Agricultural Research Station in Wisconsin, United States - UWRJ-L156-409C-4 | ecosystem: Environmental > Terrestrial > Plant litter >... | reverse complement strand
TGGCAAGGCTCTCGGCGGCCACACCGCTCCGACACCTCGTCAGCAGTAGTACCCCGTACGTGATTCTAAAAAGCCATAAGCCCTACCAGTTACCACCTCTCCAGCGCGTGCCACCCCAGCTCCGTGTTGGTAACGGTGGGATCGCGGATCATTAAAACCCTAGCATCTTGCAGTAACACACGGGATGGAGAATATTGAGGAGCCACACCCCGGCCAACATCTCCTATGTTCTCCGTCGCTAGCAGCCTGCATGGGGCCTCAAGAGGAGAACGACCTGGCCACAACGGGATTCACGCGGTTCTCCAGCCAGCGAACGGCATCGAGCTTGCTCTTTCGACCACTTTATCAACTGCGAGCCGCACAGCGGCTACCTAGTCATCTTCGGAGGCCGATCGACCATCATCACCAGCGTCACACCCACCGGCTCAGCCCAAGATCTCGCCGGAGCAGACTCGCATGCGGCCCACCTGTGCTCAGCTGCCAGGCTTTGGTCGAATCCGTCCGCTCGATAATGCTGAGGGAAGCGGTCTTTGATGAATGGATTGAGATGGATGGTATCTCTTCGGAACCGTTGCAACGGCTCTCAACGACGAGCTTATCGGAAGGACTCAGCGTCGCAATCAAGACAGTGCATCAGCGCAGTGGAGCCATCAGAAGCACCACTCTGGTGGAGTGTTGGGACCACGCGGCCCCCGACGAGGACATATATAGCTGGGAAGCTGAGTTTGAAAAAAGGATGGGCTGCTCGGCGGCGAGGTGCGGAAGGGAAATATCAGAAAGAAGGGGCTTATTGCGCCGGGTATTTAACCTCTCGTCCAAGAGCGCGCCATCGCGCCACTGATAACACGGTGGTTTGTTTCATCCCTGCTCCGTTCACTGCTTCCCTCGCCTCTGCTTGGCCACTTCTTCGACTCATCAGTACCACCGGGGCTCCAGCATAATATATGGAGGCACTACGGAGGACCAGCACTACCGCGTCCGGCCTTGGAGGTCTGTATGATGCACGGCGAGTCGATCCGCAGGTAGGGAATGTTGAGCGAGCGGCACATCTCGATTGCATTTCGGAAGGTTCGTGGAAAGAGCTCTAACGCTATGCCGGTTTGCAGCTGAACAATATTCGAGTCCGTCAGCTTCAAGGCCACGTTACTGCCCCAACTTTGGCTTAGAGCTGCATAGGTACCGCAGTCACCTCCACGGTTGATATGCAGAGATGGGCTTTTCCCACATGTTACATCGAGCACCCTGTCCGAGAGCAGGGCGTGGGAGGTGGGCGTGCATCCCATATGGTTGGCCAAACAGTCAGAGATCCAAGACCCGATAAGACGTACGCTCTGCTCAGCGCCCGCGTCAGTGGTGATACTGCGAGCAGAGCCAATAACCGGCCAGGGACAAAGGGTGCCTGTGCAGGTCACTTGTCAGAACGATCATCACCACCAGTTGCACAGCGCATTCAACAACGAAGACCCACCTTCTTTTGTGTATATTTCCACTTCGGAGAAGTGGCTGTACGCGGTCTGCAGTCTCATTATGAGGGGCGGGTGCTCTTCGGCGGAGTACTTGCCATCGGCAGGACTCCTGAATGAAGGAGAGGTGCCAGGCTCGGACAGCTGGGAGCGAGGAGGAGGAACCCCTGGACTACTCGGAGACGCCGACGGATATCTATGAGGCGTTGGAGAAGCATGCACATGATATCGGGTTCTGCAAAAATGATCTCAGACAAGCGCTCCTGGCTGTTGAGAGGGACGGTGTGCATGGGTTCAAGGCACGCAAGGTGGATATAATTCAGAACGTGAGACAGCGCTGGGAGGGATTGAACAACGAGGAGGCGCTTCGAGAGGTGGGAGATAAGGACTAAGTGCCACATGGCGCTTTCTTTCAAAACCCAATGTCATACTCCTCGTCCAGTCCATGACCGCAGCGTGTCCATTCACCGTCTATGAACTCTGGCTTGGCGGGGGCTGTGTCGATGTCACCCATCCGGCCATCAAAACGAACTGGAAAAGAGAGAAAGGGGGAAGCGATAATAGCCGTATTTCATTATCTATTGAGAGGGTCAAACGGGTAGTGATTGTGAGGGGCCGAGTAAGGTGGATACCGTTACTTGGTGACTGAATCGATTATGGTTTCTATGAAGAAGAAGATCAAGAGTAGATACAGGAGCTGCGCGGAGCGCAGCTATATAGGCGGAGACCCGCCTCCATGGGAGCGGTGGTCTGGGCTCTCAGCCCAGACCCACTTTGGGGCCTTAGCCCCGTGACAGTGATAGACATCAAGCTTGTCTGTGTTGTCAGCGTGTGTCGAACTAGAGACACGCCTGTCATCGCGCGTCCTCGTTAACTTGTGAGTTTGCTCTTATGAAGCGGCGCGCGAACAGAAGTGTGGCAAGGTATTCTCGTAAGTCGGAGGCCCATTAGCATGCTGGATTGCTTTCAATAACTTGGATCATCGGGAAATAATGTTAAATTGGATGATGATGTAATCCCCTCCGGCGATCAGCTAGACACTTAACCTTAGGAAAATTGAGCGGAGATGCATGTGCCCTTTCCCATTGTGGGCGACATGATGGGTTGTAGTGAATAACACGAGCGCCTCGTCATGCCGCTCAGACCTACCCCCCAGCTCAAATGCTGTATTGAAGAGGTGTCGGCAAATGACAGGATCGAGGGAGAAGGAAACGGCTTCACCGACCACGGCTTCAACCGCCAGTTTTCTGTCGTGCTCCGTACCCAGACCAGGGCATCGGCACTTGCCCCCTCTGCATCTGCCATATGTTCTTTCATATATCGGACAGGCTGATCTAGACCGCACTGTGGGGTCATGGCAGACAGCAGGTCCTGACATTTGCTGGTGTCAAATTACGTAATCGCGCCTTGGCGCCACGGAACCGCAGCGCGGCCGAGCACCAGAGCTTCGCTTGGCTGAGAGGACGGCTCCCTGAATACAACAAGACTTGAGAGCGTTAATTACTGTGTTCTTGGTTGACTGCGTTGAATTCTACAGCTGGATACCAGACTGCATCAATTTGATTCGCATGGCCCGTGCCCGCGCTTTGACAGTCGGCCCAACCAATGCGGGGGCAACTGATTTCTTGTACAGAGACTTGTCTGTAAGTGTCATGTGAGTTTTCGCCCCCACCCACCCAAGCTGTCAGATCTCTGCCACTTCTAACAACCGTGGGGCGTGAGACACCTCCCCGCTTTCCAAAAGCTTGGGCCACAGCAACGTCTCGCAAAGCTTCAGCCCAAGTCTTGGGCTCGAAAAGACCAAACAGGACTAATACACTCCCCACCGTTGGGTCCGTTGGGGTCTCTGGTGTCCGCTTGAGCTATATAATCACATTTCCCAATCTTTCCCTACAATTTCCTATCCGATGCCAAAGATCCATGATCTACCGGACGAGCTACTGGCGCAGATTCTCGGGTTGGTGGTCCGCTACCCCACCCGGTCTTGGTGGGCCCCGGATTTCGACAAATATTTCAGGAACTCGATCTCGGTCATGCTTGTTTGTCACCGCTTCCATCGCCTAGCCACCCCGTGCCTGTACCGGCACATTGAAGTCGCCGCTGGCTGGGTTGGTCCCAACTTCCCGGGCGCATCACCGAGAAGTACCGAACTTTTGCGGAGGACACTCACCGAAGACTCGTCACTTCGAGAGAACTGTCGAGTTCTGCATGTCCATATTGGTGCCCATGATGGCGATCCACCGCCGAGGACTGCTGAAGACTTTGTCACCTGGCTTGTGAGGACCAAATGCCTGCAGATTGACGGAGGTTTCTTCTCAAGACCTAGTGTTTGGAACAACGCCATCAACGAGTTCCGGCCCGTAGAGCCATCTGCGCTGGATTACCAATGGACTTGGCATCTTATCCGGACTGCAGTACGAAACATGACCTCCTTGGAGGAGCTGTCGTTGATGCCGGGATCGGGCTTGCTATCTCTGGAAACAACGATCGACATGCTTCGCGATGCAGCTCGCCTGAAAATATTGAACCTAGCTGGCATTTCGTTTACTGGCTTCACGCTGCCTGAGAGCGCGTTCAAGGTGGGTTAAGTCCTGGTAATTTCCTGGGCCAATTTGGCTACGTTAAAGCTGACTTTGGAGTCGCTGCGCTAGATACGTTCTGCTTCGGTCACATCGGTTATATTGAGTAACTTCCAAGACACCTCGCAAAACCTCGGGCGCTTCTTACTTTTCCCAGCCATGCTTGAAAAGTTTAGCTTTGGCTCTCTGCGTCTCAACAGAACCGGTCCATGGAAATTGTCAGTCATGGCCAACGCGGTCTTTCCCCACAGAGAAACTCTTCGTACGCTTCTTATCGGCTCTCTTCCCGAATGCAGTATGGCAGACTTCGATCTAAGCGAGTTCACCGCGCTGGAAGAGCTTGGCCTCTCATATTGGGCCACAGGTTGTGAGGCTGGCACCGAAGCTCAGCTTCTTGCTCCTCACCTTCGGAAGTTTATCTGGTCTTTTCATGCTGAAGAGGAGCAAAGCGAGAGCTATTTCGATTTCCAAAAGCCGCAAGAAACGTGGCTCCGGACATTCGTCCACACCGCCGTTCACCGGGGCGTACCCCTTCGCGAAATACACATCACCTTTGATCCTAGCGACTATGGCAAGCCTGGCGAGGCGAGACCGAGCGAGTGGCCGTGGGATTGCATGGAACGAATCGGCGGGGAAATGCGAGCCGTGGACATGAGCCTGTCCTATGATAAGCCATCCATCTCTAGGCAAGCTTTCTATGAGCTAAGCGCTCCACTATAGCTTGTCTCAGCTGTAGTACGAAATTCCTTACGGTAAAGGCGATTCCACGATATTACGTCAGGTAACAGCGTGTGGGAATATTGACTCCGCAAGCTGACTATCAAGTATTATTTCTGTCGTTGGTCTCTAGGCTTGTGGCCTCGTAACGTTTAGGTTTCCTCATCTACCCGTGATTAAGACTCTATCACTTGATTGTTATTACCACTCAAGCTCCCTTGCGTCAACTCCAATTTACACGGTTCAGAAGAACCATTTCCGATAGCTCCCATGGAAATTCGCTCTGTTTATATCCCCCGTGTGGAACGTTTTGACTGAGGAACGAGGGGCTCAGGAGCAGCGGAAGTGCAGTTGCAAAGTGACTTGATTTGGTAGAAAAGGGAAGTGCGAAGCACTCCCCAGTTGTGTACAAATGGAAGCTCCCTGTGTGGGGAGAGCACATGATCCAAGGCCCCTGCGCTCCAGCCAAACCTGGAGCGGTAAGGCGCCTGCGCGCCTGAGCGCCAAGAACTGCCGCTGCAGTTCGACAACGGCGTTTTCGCAAACCCAACATTGACAGTCGTGAGGTCATCTACAGTCATGGTCTATGCTGCGCCCGTCAACGGGTTCAATATCGTCCTACGCTAAATTCCGGGGAGCAATAACAATTCCCCAGCAGCAAGAATAACAAAGATAGCAACAACAACCCCACTACCAGAGCCGAGCGAACCGCCAGCCAGTGGGCCAACAGCGGGCACTATTGCAAGGGCTGTTCTGGGAGGTGTTTTTGGGGTCGTGGGCCTTGTACTGCTGGGCTGCCGGGTTCATCGGTTCCGGGGGAAGCGTCGATCCCTGCTCGCTAATGAAGCTGCTTTGCCAGAACTTGCGGCCTAGGGTCCTAGAGGGTGTGATAGGGCGAAGTCTAGGACCATGCATGATGAATTGCCCCCGGAGACTTGGAGGTATGAGCTGGATACTGAGGTGTCGAGAGCATAAGGGGTTTGTGCTCGGGCAAGGTGCGCATCTAGTTATACGGTGATTGCTGGGGGGAACTTGAAGGTGTCACACTGGCCTACCCTCGGCCCACACGGATGAGTGAATCCGAGTGAACTGAAGTAAACGCCGAATAACAAATGCTCCCGAATGGCAGCTAGCATCCTACCTCCACGAGAAGTTTATGTCGGTAGTCAGTTAGCGAGACGCTGAATGGGCAATCGAGAATGCATGAAGGCTCAGGCCGCCACACGCCACACAAGGTCTGGAGCTTTGGATTGGTCAAGGAAAGAGCTAAGCCCTTGAATCTTGTTCCGGGCGCTATCGGCCATGGCTTGGCTTAGAAGTTCAGTTTCCATGTCTCTCAGTCGTCAGAGCTGGCCGGAAAGTCAGGTTTGTTGTTACTGCAATGCCAGAGACCTCAGTTTAATAGTTATATAGTTGTCACTGTAATGGCAAGAATGGCCAAAGCTTTAGTTCTAGTTTTTCCGGAGCCTTTTCTTTGACAATTATTTGCCCTCGAGCAAACCCCTTTGGTCAGGAGAAGATGGTGCCATAGAGAGGGCTCAGAGGACGTCGGTGTGGCGAGACTCTAGCCGAGGGTCGAAAACCGGTCCCAAGCCAAGTTTAGTTTAGAGCACCCGCCTGGGTGGGCGACCCCGGCCCCCGCTTGTTACCGTTCCTCTCACGTCGAGACACTCGCCCTGGTCGGCAACCCTGGTCGGCAACTTCCGCAAAATGAACCGGCATGATGCGGCGTTCTGCAGGCAGGGCGAGGAGTGCCAAGATTGTAGGGATGCAGCCTCACGAGTTTGCGCCGATGCTCAGGTACCGTCATGCCAGGCGACGCAAAAAACTACAGAAAATAAATAAAAAGTTCCTGTAACGAGCGTCCTCATCTTCCGTCCATTGATGTAGAAAATTGAAGTAGGTATGGGCTCGTTTTTAGCGACGACGAGAACCCTAATTGGAACCATGTACTCGACGGAGTGAGGGGAACGCCCGTGTGTGAGTCACTGCCGTGAGCCCTGCCCTGCGAGGCTGCTGACCCCTGTTCAATTGCAGGGCTTTGGATATGCTAGCGCGGCGCGAAAACACGCTGCCCCTGGAACGCTTTACGCGTCATGGGGCCTGTTGAGGGTCAGCAAATCCCCATGGAAACGCATGGCGGGCACACTTTCTCCGACTCAAGAAAATGCGAGCCCAGGACAAACTTCGTGGCCGACAAAGATGGTGGACAAGTGTTGAGCAGTAACGGCCCGACACTCGCCACGGCCATGGGACCACGCCAAAAGTCAGCTCCGGACTCGACGGGGAAGCAGCGGAGCATTCTGGGGTTCTTCTCCAAAGCCGCTCCTAGTGTTGCTACCTCTCCATCATCCGCTCTCTCGGCTCCCAGACACGCCTCAAACCCGGACCCGACGGAGAAAGATAAGGCCGGGGCGGCCCTCACAGTCCCGGCAAGAGCAAGCAGCCGCACTCCGACGGTAGCTACCCGCTTCGGTCAACTGTTTCCAGCGCTAGTGCAGTCAACTAACGGCCCTCATATGCAGAAATATGGCCCTGGCTGCCTCCAGCCGCTGCGCAAGGGCAACCACAATGACAGAGGCGATGATAACGACGGCGACGACGGTGACGAATGCGAAATCGAGAGCAGAGAAGTGGACGGCGATGACAACCGTACGCCGAGCGGTCGTGTATCCCAAGTGCTACGTGGCATGGAAGACGTCGTGGTTTGCGACGATGGCGACGACGCACATCAGAAAGAAGGGAAGAGGAAGCGGCAGTCGGAAGATCACAGCCCACGTAAGCGGTCGAGGGCGCCATCCTCATCGGAAGACCCGAGCGACCAAGGGAACATGGGCAGGTTCATGCACCGGTGGGGGTACGACCCGAACGATGCTCGACCTGCCCAACCCGTCCGACCCCGCCCGGCACCACCACTACAGTTAGCTCCGACGAGGCCCCTCCCCCGCAAGGCCAACAACGAAAAGGCCCACGACATTAAGCAGCCGCGGGGGAAGAGCGCGTGGCTGGCCAACGTCATGGACATGGAAAAGAGGGCGCCTGACCATCCCGAATATGACAAGTCGACCCTCTTCATTCCTCCGCATGTGTGGAACAACTTCACCCCTTTTGAGAAGCAGTACTGGGCGGTCAAGCAGAAGTACTGGGATACAGTGGTCTTCTTCCGCAAGGGCAAATTCTACGAGCTGCTCGAGAACGATGCCATCCTCGGCCACCAGCTCTTCGACCTCCGCATCACAGAACGGATCAACATGCCCATGGTTGGCTTCCCCGTGAGCGCCTTTGACACGTGGGCGAACCAGTTCCTCTCCAAAGGCTTCAAAGTGGCAAGGGTGGACGAGATGGAGTCGGCGCTGGGCATGGCGATGCGTGTCCGAGACAGCGCTGCGGGCTCCAAGAAACAGCAGAAGATCATTCGGCGCGAGCTCGGCTGCGTCTTGACCAGCGGGACCCTCGTGGAGGAGGCCATGCTCCACGACGACATGGCAACCTTTTGCGCCGCCATCAAGGAGTCCACCATCGATGGCCAGCCGGCTTTCGGCATCGCCTTTGTTGACACCGCAACGGCCCAGTTCTACGTCTCCCAGTTCCAGGACGACGCCGACCTGACCAAATTCGAGACGTTTGTGGTCCAGACCTCGCCGCGGGAGCTAGTCCTGGAAAAGTCCAAGTCCGGCCTGTCGACCAAGGCCCTGCGCATCCTCAAGAACAATGCAACGCCAATGACCATCTGGAACCATCTCAAGCCCGGCCCCACCGGCTTTTGGGATGCTGACACGACCCGGTGGGAGCTTGATTCCGGTGGCTATTTTACGTCGGACGAAGGGACAGCATGGCCGGAAACGTTGTCCGCGGTCCGGAACAGCGACCTGCTCCTGTCTACCTTTGGCGCTCTTGTGCACTACCTCCGCACGCTCAAGCTGGAGCATAGTCTCCTCTCCCGGGGTAGCTTCCAGCCCTACAACCCCATCCACCGAAATGGCGGTGCTCTCATACTCGACGGACAGACGCTCATCAACCTAGAGATCTTCGGGAATAGCGTGGATGGGGGTAGCGAAGGGACGCTCTTCAGGATGATGAACCGTTGCATCACGCCATCTGGTAAACGCCTTTTTCGCCAATGGGTCTGCCACCCTCTACGCGACGCCCAAAGTATTAACGAGCGCTTGGACGCGGTGGACCTCCTGCTGGCTGCCGGCTGCGACCTCCGAGAGCAGTTCTCAGCCGGCATGGCTAAGCTTCCAGACCTCGAGAGGCTCGTTTCCCGGATCCACGCGGGCAGCTGTAAACCACAAGACTTTGTGCGCGTCCTGGAAGGCTTTGAGCAGATTGAGCACACTACGATGAACCTGCTGCGTGGTGCATCCAACGGCGGCGACAATAATAAGAAAAGCGGCATCATTCGCCGGCTTCTGGCGTCCATGCCGAACCTGAGCGAACCTCTCGACTACTGGAAGGGCGCCTTCGACCGCGACAAAGCCTCGCAAGAAGGGCTGTTTTGTCCCAGCAGAGGGGTTGACGACGACTTTGACAACGGCGTTGATGCGATCAACCGTATCAAAAGCGAGCTTCAGGCCCTGTTAACAAGGCAAAAGAGGGAGCTCAAGAATCGGAGCATCAAGTTTGCCGACATAAGCAAGGAAATCTACCAGCTCGAGGTCCCCAAGGCCGTCAAGGTCCCCAAGGACTGGCGACAGATATCGGCCACCGCAAATGTTAAGCGGTATTATTTCAAGGAGCTGGACAGCCTCATTCGTGAGCTCCAGGAGACCGAGGAAACCCACTCGCAGACGATTCGTGGTCTTACATCGAGCTTTTACCAACGTTTCGATGCGGATTCGGACGCCTGGCTCCAGAGCATCCACATCGTTGCGCAGCTAGACTGCCTCGTAAGCCTAGCCAACCTGTCGTCTTCCCTGGCTGAGCCACGCTGCCGCCCAGTATTCGTCGAAGAGGAGCGGAGCGTAGTGGAGTTCGAGGAGCTACGCTATCCGTGCGTGCTTGTGGACGACTTCATCCCCAACGACATCAAGCTCGGTGGCGACGAGGCCAAGATCAACCTACTTACCGGCGCTAATGCAGCGGGTAAGTCGACGATTTTAAGGATGGTACGTGGTTTCTGATCCTCTCTTGTCCTTCCCTCACTCCTCCTCCTCCCCGCGGACTATACTACAACTACAGTAGGCAGAGTTTCTTTACCAGCGGTTCTGACTATCAGCAGACTTGCACTGCCGTCATCATGGCCCAGCTTGGCTGTTACATACCAGCAGCCTCCGCCCGGCTCACGCCCGTCGACCGGATCATGTCCCGGCTAGGGGCTAACGACAACATCTTCGCCGGGCAGTCCACCTTCTTCATCGAGCTCTCCGAGACGAAGAGAATACTGACCGAAGCCACCCCCCGCACGCTGGTCATCCTCGATGAGCTTGGCCGAGGCACCTCATCTTACGACGGGCTCGCTGTCGCGCAGGCCGTCTTGCACCACATTGCCAGTAACATCGGCTGCATCGGGTTCTTTGCAACGCATTATCGCTCCCTAGCCACCGCCGAGTTCGCCAAGCACCCCGAGATCCGGCCGCGACGGATGCAGGTGTACGTCGACGATGCGCAGCGGCGCGTCACCTTCCTCTACAAGCTGGAAGACGGTGTTGCCGAGAGCTCCTTCGGCATGCACTGCGCGGCCATGTGCGGCATCCCAGCCAGGGTGGTGGAGCGCGCCGAGGCGGCGGCGCGGGAGTGGGAGCACAGCGGCCGTCTGAAGGCGAGTGTTTTGGAGCGCGCTAACCAGACGGCCTGTTATATCCCCTTGGGGTTTCTAAGCGACGTCGCGAACATGCTGCGAGAGGACGGGGCCGGCATGACCGAGCACGGCATCAACACGCTGCTACAAGCCATCGAGGCGCTTTGAGCACATCTCGCCCATTTCTGCTTCGTTCACTTGAGTTGTGTGCCTGCGGACGGGACCTTCTCCCCGCGTGTAGCAGCGGTGATCTAGTAGTAGGGATAGCAGCAATAAAGATTAGTAGATCCGCTGCAGGATATCTTAGTTCGTGTAGGTTGGATACGAGCTTGAAAGGGACGAAGACGAGGGGTTTGATGCAGATGGTGGTTGGGGGGATTGGGGCGCGTGAAACCGAGCGGGAGCAGGATTCAGCGGGATGCGGATTAGGTCTATGGACGAGCAACATATGAAAACCCCGTGTCTGCTACGCTGGAGTTACAGTGATGTCTTATTGCCCCCATCAAGACGGATACTTCTCACTTACTCTCGCCACCCCGGGTCTGTTCCACCTCAGTCCATCAGAACATCATAATCGGCACCTACTCGCGCTGTTCACTCACCAATCCGGCTGACAAACCCATAGCCCTGGCGTCTGTGGTCAAAACATTTCGCAAGCACACTGACGACTACCTCGCGGGCCCGTGGGGAGGAAACATGGAATCCTAGCTTTGCTGGCACCCAGCCCTAAAAATCCCCGCTTGGATCACCACGATATCTCGCTTGCAGGACCAGGGTACTCAAGACCTCTCTCATCTGTACGTGGACACATCTAACTGTCATTACGCGGACCCACGCGATAGGATCTTCGCTCTCATAGGGTTGGTTTGCGACCATGACGCAGCTTGGTTACTAGTAGATTATTCGCTCTCCACTCACCAGTTATATACTGGGCTGGCGGCATATTGGGTCCGTCAAGGAATGCACAAAATAGCACCTACAGTAGGGCTTCAGTTCGAGAGCCCACGCTGGAGATTATTCACCAAGGAAGGATTGCTAACTTGCCCACATGGGTCCCGGACTAGGGAAAACAGTTTGGAGAATGGAGCCTGAGGTATTCCGCGGCGAGGCTTTCTGGCAAATTCACCTTGTTTCTACGTCAACCGCACACTCGGACAGCGAATATTTCGCCCGCGACTCGCGAATGCAACTCGGACTCCGACCCTTTGCCACACACACTGACACCGATGACTTCTCCGTCCATTACTGGAAATCCGATACTTGTACGGATGACCGTCACCCTCTTCCCGACTCATCCGAAGGATTACTAGCGGCCAGTGCCTATCCGATCTTCAAGTACCAAAATGGGAGGGTTTTGATGCTAGGAAATGGTGGAAATGACCTGGATTCCGCCACGGCCAATGATTGGGTTATCCAAGATGATGACCCAGACCATGAGAGCCAAGCCCTCGAGATTTTCTGGATACCATCGTTCTCCCAAGCATTCATCGCAAGGCGCCATGGGCTCAACTTTATCTCGTTGCAGAATTCCTGCATGATCGCAAACTTCAGATCACTCCGGAGCACCTCCAGCATATTTGAGAGGCGGATTACGCTGGTCTACTTTTTCGGCCTAAGATGGGCAGCATCTCTTCAAGCACGGCCACCAAATGGCGAACAGGACGGGTTTCCGGCGGGAATTTACTTCTTTGAGTTTCCAGGCCACAGGTACACAGGCCATCTTCGCGAGTGGGTATGGGACAGCGTACCACGGGATGAAACCCTGCGCACACCTGCCCAAATGGAGGCCCTCGGATGCATGCGGGATGAGGTGATCCATTTTATGGCGCAGGAAGAGCTGCAGCGTCTCGAGCGCTTGAACGAACATTTTCCCGCGGCTCCCCGACACCGAGACGAGAGGCGTGCTAACTCGAACTATGGTAGCATCTTCAAAAATAGATGCATTGACGGTGCTCTAAACGAGTGGAAGACGCATTCCCTGGATATCGACCAGGACTTAAAGGACTGGAGACAAGGAATCATGGTTATGAAGAAAAGATTGTGCGAGCTTAGGCCGCTCTCTGACGCCGTTGAGGCTCTTAATACCTCGAAGGGTAGCACGCCCCTCAACCCCTCGCGAGGCTGGCAGTATACTTGTCTCGATGCTGGGATTTCGGTCTTCTCACCACCGCATCAACAGGATTGTCCTGATATTATTGAGGCGACTTTAGGCACCTTGTCTCCGGCTCCAGTTAGCATCGCCGGCCTGATTTGTCGAGCTTGGGAATTGATGGGTGAAACTCGACTTGATCCTGCACCGCCGCTGGAATGGAACCGACACTAATTCTGGATATGCTTTATGACCTTGGTAATGCTTGCACAGGTGCGGGAGGCGATTCACGTTGATCAATATTGCTCTTATCCAGGGGGACAGGTGTCTGAAGCGAACAAGGAGGATATTATGATTGTCCGAGTTTCTGCGCTACTTCTGGTGGTGATTTAAGTTGTTGACTATCTACTGTCTTTTGTTATAGGGATGAACATGTTCGCTGAAGATGAGCAAGGTCCGGAAGTCCGTAATATCGGCATCGTACTGCTGCGACACACCTTTAAGCTTGAGTTTCCATCTTTCTTTGAACATTGGGACGCCTTTGTAGTCTATCTAGATAGTCCCTGAAGCGGCTGCTGTGCGGCTGGTCCCGGCTTGATGATGGCGCCGACTGGACTTTTCTTCCTGCAGGGTATGTCGGCATTCCGGCTTCCCTCCGCCGCCATTTTTCTCTTCTAATTTTACAGGCGAAAGGCCACGACGGTTGTGAGAAGAGTTCAACGCGTTGCCGTCGATGTATCTGTTCGAGGGCTGTCCCGATGGTTATTGTCCCTTCGTACCTTATTTCAGGAGCATCAGGGACGATATATAGAACAAATAGTCCACGTACAAGTTGAAAGTTATTGTATACTTGTATTGAATATATACTTCTATGGTCACACCCGACTTTTTGTTTTAGCCAAGTCTGTATTAGTCGCAGATCCTAAGCAAAAGGTGAGCCGCACTGAGGGCCGCCTGAGCCGAGGTGAGTCCCGGCTATACTTACCGTGACCAAAAATGGGTCTGCGTGGTTGTAAGGACAATCCTCGGCCCAATTTTAGGAAACCGGCCCCCCTGCACGTAGCGGTCGCTTTCCTCTTCAGGGGACCGCCGTTTTCTTCCATCCGAAAGGCACGGCGAGTCTACATTCCTAATCGACTAAGGATATCAGGTTAGAATACAATGGTTGTGGACCTATACCAGCCTTCGGCATCCTGAGCAGTAATTTTTGCCATACTACAGCGTACGTTGCGGTATAAGACTTATGCTCGAATAATTGCTCCCTCAATATGCTTCTGTACGTCCTGGCAACAGTTGTGAAGCCGCCGTCTCATTGCACACGATAGCAGAGTGTCCCAATCTTACAAGTAACATCAAAATCCAGCTTACCGTTTTTTCAGGATCAGCATCTCCTTACACAAGTGAGGCGTATTGAGTTCTAATCAGTGCGGAAAGGCCATCTACCCCCAGAACAGCACTCTTTTCAAGGCCGACAGTGTCTCCTAACCTTGGATCCAGACGTAAATGCTGGCGGGAGTAATGCTCGGAGCTATACTGACGCGTTCCGTCTGGAAATAATTAGTTGTTAAAACTTATAAATAGCAATAGCATTAAACTATCGGCCCTTATATAAGTAAATCCTCTAAGAAATCACTACATTTGGAAGTACTAATACGTATCTTGGTTGGAAAGGATTTATATTTACTATCGTTCTCCGTATTGGCCGCATAGTCCTTCAAGCAAGTCCTGCAGGGTAGACATGCTGACTAATGGGGCTTCTTCTAAGTAAGGAGGCCTCATATCTACGTGGCGATATTCCATTTTCAGAAGGCGGAGCCGCGACGAAGTCTCACGTACTAAACCAGCTTAGTATTTGTGAGGAAGCTGTAATGTTAATCGTGAACCTACATTAAAGCAGACTAGCTGCTCTCTTAACTAGATATATAAGTAATTACAGGCTGGGTGGAAGATACAGTTAATTAGTTGAAGACTCTCTTATAACTTTAAATAGCTTTAAAAAAATCGTTTAGCTTCACCAGCCGACTTTATATAGATAGGAGTAGCTTTTCAATAGTACTTAGTACACAGTTAACGTTATGTGCTAAAGTGGCGCTAAGCTGCTAAATTAGCCACTAAAACGCGCACGTGGATAGACTACTGCTATACTAAGCCTAGGACAAACTGCGTCTCTCCCTTCCCTTCCTCCTCCTTCTCTCTGCAGCCATTGTGGCTATGCTCTCTGCGTCCCCCCCTGCTTGTTGTTGTGTTATATATATGCCATTAATTTGCATCTACAGGCCTTGGCTCAAGCTTAGGACGCTTGCAGTTGCAAATCGAACATCACGAACAAAAACAGCCATTAACTAACACGCTGTAAGGCGTACCGTACGATATTTCTATCGTTCTTCATTACGCTAAAGCGCCTAAAGAGAAATTTTTTTCGGTATATAGAAATTTTGTAGATGGGGGTTGGCTATGGTCGGGGGTGTACGTCAAATTTTCTAGGGTGTGCGCTGCGTATTGCTCTTGCCTAAATGCGGACCCTTCAATCACCATATCGGAGAACTCTGAGTGAGTTTACGTCATTGTATTATCCAGCGGATGATTGTCGTTGCTGCTTTTGGCATGAAGGTTGATCAGTTTAATGTCTGCGGTTAAAACAAGAGAAAGTATAATAGGAAAAGTAAGCACCTACTCGGGAAGCACCAGGTTGGGCAAGAAGAGAGACATTAGGATCGCCAGGACAGAAGTCCCCACCCCGACATGGGAGAAGTTCTTGGTGACTTCGGTGTACTAATAATACCAAGAGTGTTTCTCAGCACATCAAATTAGAATACGGGCATAATGACCTACCGCAAGGTTGATGGCGTCCCTCTGCAACGTCCCCCAAGCCGGCACCCCCTTGGTGATCGAATTGTACAGATTCTCCACCATCTGCGCCGTCGCATTCGCTCCGAGGTATGCGCGCAGCGCCGGCCGCATGGTGTTGGTGTAGATGCCTCCAGCAATCGCCGACCCGACGCTCTTTCCCAGGAAAGCCATGGACAGGGTGAGGGACAAGACCTGGGCGAGCTGCGCGTGGGGAACGACGATCTGGGGGGGCACCAGCAGCACCGCGTGGATGATCCCCGTGCCAATGCCCTGCAGGACCTGCTGGATAAATACCTCGGCGAGGCTGTTGTACTGCCCGCGCAGCCTGTACATGAGAGCGTAGCCCAGCAGGCGGACTACTGCGCCGCCGACTGTAAGCCACTTGTACCGGCCGGTGGTGAGCATTACCCAGCCGGTGAGGATGCCGAAAAGGGCTTGGGTCACGCCGGCGCTCAGCCTGGAGGGGGGTCAGTATTATATCCTCTGCATGTAGGAGGGGTCTTCTCACGAGAAGAAGGTCGCGAGCCGGGGCGACATGTTGTAGCTAATCGTACCCCAGGCATAGATGTACGTGTGAGTAGCGCTGTAGCCTAGGTAGTCGATGGTTGTTAGAAGCATCGACAGTATGATGGTGGCTTCTCGGAAGTAAAAAGCCGGAAGCAGAGGGCTCTCGGCGACATACTTCTCGTAAAAGAACAGCGCCACCAGAACGAGTACACCAACGACAAGAATGGCTGGGATCCACGGCGTGCGCCAGCTGTCTGGGAGAGACCCAGCAATAGACATGGGACATAACAGCAGGCCGAGACCAACGACAAATAAAAGGAGGCCGCCGAGGTCGATGCCGGAGCAGAAGCTCCGGACCGCCATCTTGTTGGAGGAGATGAGACGTAGCCGCTTTGCCTTGTGTTGGTAGTGGATCAGGGTTCCGATCAAGAGACATGATCCCACGGGCATGATGAAGACGAAGAGCCGGACGCCCCACCGCCAGCCGATTCCATTGACGAGACTGTCGACGATGAATCCCGATACCCATGGCGTGATGAGATAGGGGAAGTAGGAGAGATTGATAGCGAGCCTGCCCAGTATGTTAGCTGCCGAGTGTTGCTAGGGCTATCATCTGCAGTGACTTGCCCTCTCTGCCGCGGGGTGGTGATATCCGAGATGACCACGGTTGAGATGACGTTGGCGCCGGATTGGCCGATTTTTGAGAGCACCTTGCCGGCAAAGTACAAGGGCAGGCTGGTTGCCGATGACATCAGGATGTAGGGCACAACATAAAAGAAGAGGACAATGGCGAGCGTGTGGCCTCGGCCAATGACGTCGGAAAGTTTGGCGATGGGGGTCTTGATAACAGCGAAAATGATGGTGCCAGCGGTATTCAACATTCCAAGTGACGATAAGGCGCCAAACTCGGATAGGGAGTAGTTGTTGAGCGCGTACACCGTCGAGTTGTCGAGCTCGCTTGAACATGTCAGTTATTTCACGGCCCCGAGACACGGGAGATAGGGTCATGGCATCTTACAAGACGATCATGAGCAGGGCCAGACTATTCATTCGTGTTAGAGCACCGGCCATGGTGAATCTCTTTTGGTGGGGTAGTATGGTTCCTATTCTTACCCAATGGTCAACAACACCATGCCCCGTTTGCCCCCAGCCTGCTGGGCGGCGCTCATGAGCGGGAGGACTTCGCTGGTGCCGGTTTTCGACATCGCTGCTGTGGTCTATCTCTGTGCTCCGTGGAAAGTGGATGACTGAGTTGCAGCCTCACGCTCAGCATTTCTGCTGGGAGGCCGTTGGTATTTAATCTCATGACACTGGAAAAAGGGCAAGCCCATGGCAGACTATCCTTCGCCCATGGCCTATGGCGCTTTTTTTTTCTTTTTGTATCACGGTGGCTTCCTCTATCACTGCGCAGCAACTACCTACGCAGGTAATTCGCCGACAAGAACGGCCGGCTTCACCGCCATCACATCAACCTAGGTAGACAGGGTGGAGGATAGGGTGGGAAACAAGGCGGATGGGTTTCTCGCAAACCCCCATTGGCACTAAGATGCTAGCGGCTTCCTCACATGCATGGCTTGATCGGTGAAGGCCCGTGTCGCAATGCGGGATTTCGGTCACGGTCTGGATTCTGGTGGTGTTTGATTGGTGGAAGGTCAACCCTTTCCACCTGGCAACTCGTGGTGAAGCTGCCAGAAAAGAACCATCCCTTGTTCACCGCAACTTGGTATTTCCTTCATTTTTCTGATAACTATGACTCCAACCCCGAGTATTACGGCGCGAGCCCAGTTGGCTCTGCAACCTTCACGGCTTCCTCCGCTAGCACCCCCGCTTGACGTTGGTGTGGTGACACCGCAGGGCTGACGCCAAGGCGTCCCATATTTTCGAGCGCGTAGCGGGGTCGGAAAAAAAAAAAAAAGCAACACCCTCCCTGGAACCTCCTCGGTCTTTTTTTCTTCTTCTTTTGTTCTCTCCCTCACACCGAGCTCCATGGATAAGTCTAGCCCCCTCCCCGCCGAGCTCCTGTGCCCACGTCAACGGTCACTTCCGCAGACTCGGTCAATCTCGCTCACTGCATTTCTTGCGGCGACGGGATTTGCCATTCTGCTGGCTGCCCAACACATCCTCCGCACAGCTACCCCGCTTCCGCGACCGAGACTGGCCACGTCTCCGTTTGGGCACTTTCCGCTGCCCAACGACCCTTTCCAGTTTATTCCTTGCACAGCTGCCTATTCTCTGCCACCACTCAACGACAGCGATCCAAGTCGAACATGGGCCGGCCTGTTCGATCCTGATCCTGCCCATTGGCGCTGGGGCTCGGCTTCCCCGAGCCCCAAGCCCAGCGGAGTGGTGCATGACGACCCGTATGCCGGGCGTGGGATCCACCTCTGCGGCTACCTCGATCTGCCGCTCGACCACCGAAATGTCTCAGATCTCCGCATCACACGCATCGCCGTTGCCAAGTTCCAAGTGTCTGGCCTCGTTCGGGTCGAGACTCATCCTGGGCCACATGGGCAGCCCCCCCTGATCAGTGCCAAGAGTGAGCGAACCATTGTCGTGGAACCCGGCGGTCCGGGGGAGAGCGGCGTGGAGCACGTATGGGCATGGGCCGAAAACCTTACCAAACGATTCAGTAACGGCCGCTTTGACATTCTCGGGTGGGATCCCCGCGGTGTACACCACTCCCTTCCCCGGGCAGCCTGTTTCCCGCACAATGGCTATCGTGACCGATGGTCGTTACTGGCTGGCCGGTACCTGGAGGAGTCGAACCCGACACAGCAGCTCCGACTAGCCGACGCCATGAACAACGCCACCTTCTACGCCTGCCAGAAACGCCTTGGCGATTTTGGCCGCTTCGTGAGCACCGCCTCGGTGGCTCGCGACCTCGAGGCGATCCGTGAGGCGCTAGCCGAAGAAGAGCTAACGGCCTACTTTGTCAGCTACGGCACCGGCATCGGCCAAACCTACGCCAACATGTTTCCTGACCGCGTCGGCCGCGTCATTCTCGACGGTTGCCAGCATATCAGGGACCAACAACAGCTCGCCGGCTTTGCCTGGGCATCGCTGGATAACGTGACAGATGCCTGGCGTGAAGGCTTCCTCGGCGAGTGTGTCAAGGCAGGCCCTGACAAGTGCGCGTTAGCCAAAGGGCCAACCTCGACGGTCCAAGAGCTCGAGACCCGCATGGACAAGCTTCTCGCGTCGGTCCTTGCGCAACCGCTCTCGGGCTACACGCCGGTAGAAGGCCCGTCCCTCATTACGTATTCCAACCTACTTCCCATCATCTACAGCTCCTTATACAGTCCGTGGAAGTGGCGGTCCACCGCCCGGATGCTCGCCGAGCTCGAAATGGGCAACTCCACACTCACTGCCATCGCTCTCGGCGAGCCCCTGCCGTGTTCCGCCAAACAGCCCTCCAGTGCCGAGCTCACCTCTCTGGTCATCTGCGCCGATTCCTACGATGCACCGCAGCCCAGCGGGGGCCTGGAATGGTGGGGGCAGCTTTGGGCAAACATGACAGATCGAAGCTGGATATCGGGAAACCTGCGATTCCTCCACGTCTTGCCGTGTCGCCATTTCACTCAGTACTGGCCGCGCGTGTCCGAGGTGTATCGCGGCCCCCTCAACTACACGTTGCGCAACCCCGTCCTCCTGATTGCACCCACCCATGACCCCGCGACGCCCCTGCGGAATGCGAAAAGGCTGTTGCAGGATATGGGACAGAATGCGAGGCTGGTGATCCATCACGGGTACGGTCACACGTCAAGGTTCCACCGCTCGAATTGCACGGATTCTATTGGAAAATCGTTGATCCTCAATGGGCGCCTTCCTACCCAGCGAGAAACGACTTGTACTGCGGACAAGAATCCCTACCAATTTTGATGGAATCTGACCAAAATCATCACGAATGGGTAACTACCCCCTGACCCTAGACTAGTCCTTTTTCTCACGAGTCTCGGAAGCAGAGTTGGAGCCCTCGGACAACCTAGTTGGGGTGCGAAGGGCGAAGCGGGAAACCTCATCTACAGAGTCCAATTAGCGTGGTGTCTTTTATCTCAGCGGTTCCCCCCCAGAGTATCTGACCAGTGTAGTGATGCACCGGGCACGTGTCCTGGCCCTGGGAATCCACAGAGCCTGCGACTCCGGTAGAAACCTCTTCGCCTTTGATCCAGGCGCCATGTTGGCGGCAGAAATAGCCCTTCTTGCAGGCTCCAGGGCATCGGATTTTACCCCACTGGTCATACTCCTTCAACCAGGCGTCGTGATCATCCTTGTTGGAGAGATCTGGCTCCGGACGAGGTAGGTCGCTGAGGCCCAGGGGCACCCCCTTGATGCCGTAATCGTCTTGGGTACAGTCAGGGGGGGGGTCGCCGCATCCGTCCGTGCCACACCTTAAACTTGTCAGCGGGAAACAAAAAGGAAAAACATGACAGCATAGGGGTTGCTAACATTGTTACTCGACCAAGTAGAGTGAAGAGAAGTTGAGATACGGCGATCAATGGTCTCAGATCAGACGGCCCAGGAGGTAGGTTGCGATGCCAGTGCTCAAAACATCAAGTAACAAGGAGGCGAACCTCCGATACTTGTACAAAAAGCAAGTTCTGGCAAGCAGCGACATATCTTTGCCCTGATTCCTTCTAACCCCCTCCAAAAAGAAAAAGAAAAAGAAAAAAAAGAAACGAGGTTGGGAAACGTAGAGAAGAATGCCTTACACCAGTGTGTACCCATTCCGACACTTTCACCACAACGGCAAATCGCACCGCCTGTCACACTGACCCAATACAACACAGCAGCAGCCCAAAGATAAGCCACTCAGTTTTTCCCTCCAATCATCTCCGAGCCGTTGAAATGCTCATCATGACGACGTATCGCAGATCGAAACGTTGTGGTCTCGGCAACGCTGTGGCACCCACATTGCAGCTGCCCAAAGTCAAGCTCGTCAGATTTCCTCCAAGTTTTTTCAAGCCGTTGAGGCCCTGCGCTATGGCGACGTATCTCGGGTCGACACGTTGAGCTGCTGCTTGGCGTAGGGCATCGAGGCAACCCCTACGGGGCCCGGCATGTCAAGAGGGGCTGTCGGCAGAGGTAAGGCTCCGGCTGGAGGGGCACAATGGGAGGACCCACTCCTGCCCTGAAAGATTGTTAGATCGAAACCTCGGGGGGGTCCAGAATGGAGCCACCTGCAGGGGCATATCGGCCTGTAACTAGCATTCACTAGCTGAAGATGGCTTCACTTCAACATGGAATCGAGTCAGAGCCTGCCAAGCATTTACGATATTATTCTTGAGGAACAGAGAGCTCAACCTGCCCGTTGGACCAGCGATATATGTGACCTCATACCCCCCCCCAAAAAAAAAAGAAAAGGAAAAAAAAAGACAGAGGATGGAGGTCGCCGGGGAGGAAAGCTGGCCCATCCTAAGACGTGGCAGAACTGTGATGGGTTAGGTGTGGCTCCTAGCGAGGCAGGTTCCGATCTAACAATCTTTGAGGGTTGGGCTCTGAGGTGTACATCCAAGGTGCAGAAGGGGGGAAAAAGGAAGTACTGTGGGTGTCAGAAGCCTTGGTGCCTGGTGGTATGGCGGTGTGGTGGGGCAGCCCTCCAAGGCGGTGTGGGCCCAAGGCGGTGCGCACACCGTCATTGTCACTGACACGGCATGCTTTGATCTCTGGGGATGATAGATGTAGATATGCGAGCTTAAATTGAATGGGGGGTGGATGTGTTGGCGTGGAATACCATCGAGATGACTGTTCCTGATTTTCGAATCTCTTTTTCGAGGCATGTCCTCCTCCACGTCTTTGTCTCCTCCCGTCTTTCTTTTCCTGCCTCTTTTGCTGTTTCTTCTCGTTTTTTTCTCGTCCAGGCCAAGGCGCCTGTTATCATATCTCATTCAAAAAATGGCTGACTTGACTGTGCCGTCGCTCCGCGGCCGTGATGCTGAATGTTGGCGTGAAGCCATCGAGGTGGGCTCATCCCAAGTCATTTCTCATTTTATAGATCTGCAAACGACTGACCTTATCTGGTGTTCTTCCAGCGACATAATAAGAGGCAGAGAAAGGGGCCTAAAAGCGCAAAGTTCATAGTGATGGAGACATGCATCACCACGCCAGACCTGGGACAGGTAGACCACCGTTGTGACGCGCAAGGACATGCCCAGGCGCTTATGAGTACCGCCATAAAGTCATACAATGATCTCCGGGATGGAGATGGTCATGTTGCCAAAGCCTTGGTCTGGGTTCTCCATACCGTAGGCCGGTTTTCCCGCGCCGTTGACGTCTTCGTTCAGTGTGACCCGACCATCGCATGTCTAGTCTGGGGATCTGTGCGTGTCTTGTTACAGGTTTGTATCCTCGCTCTGCTTTTACGGAAACCGCATGGTGAGTGGGTTGAAATAGAGCTAAATGCTATTTGTTATCTAGATAGGGGAGGATGAAGAGCGGGCTTCCCGGATCGCCGCCGAAGGTATCGTCGAAATCATTCGCCATGCCGATCGGTGGGAGCAAGTAGCCGACATGCCGAACCTACTGGACCCGCCTCGCCTGCGTGAGATGGTGTTGCAGCTCTACGTCGCTGTGTTGGACTTTCTTGTGTCATCCAGAAGGTGGCTGAGCAAAGGCAGGCTGGGTATGAGCCTAATTTACGCTATCCGCAGCGAGATCTAGCTAACCACCCACGGTTGCAGCGAGAGTCAGTATATCAGTTGTAGCGGATAAGGGAAACAAATTTGAATCAAAGCTCAACGAGCTAAAACGCGCATCTGACCTTGTGGACAAGGAGCTGCAAACACAGTGTAAGTCAGTTTGCTGGTGTATACAGGGACGGTGGCTAACTTCACTCAGCAACACGCAGAGGTTCGTAACTATGCCCTCTTCAACGCCGTCTCCAGATTGGGCTTTGTTTGCTGACCACATGCTTAGTGCTGAGCTTACTGGGGACCATGACACCGGATATTGAGACGGTCAAAAAGCAAATGGATGCCGTGCTAGAGCAAGGCCGGCATCTTTCACGTAAGCACGAATGCTCTACTGCCCGGGGGGGGGGGGGGGGGGGAGCAGAACATAAATCATCT
>Ga0247758_1001034_pt1 | contig 23040 bp, 19 predicted proteins | sample UWRJL156409C4_FD_180950 | JGI IMG/M metagenome (GOLD analysis project Ga0247758, IMG submission 180950) | Plant litter microbial communities from Arlington Agricultural Research Station in Wisconsin, United States - UWRJ-L156-409C-4 | ecosystem: Environmental > Terrestrial > Plant litter >... | reverse complement strand
GAACACAGTAATTACCGCCATCAAGTCTTGTTGTATTCAGGGAGCCGTCCTCTCAGCCAAGCGAAGCTCTGGTGCTCGGCCGCGCTGCGGTTCCGTGGCGCCAAGGCGCGATTACGTAATTTGACAACATAATGTTCTTGTCCAAGGCGTCTTTGAACGGGGAATGCTCGCCGTGTTCGCTGAGTGGAATTGGCGCCAACACCGTGGGAAAGGCGCGAACGTAGCGACGCGGGAGTATCTGAACAAGGCGGACAGACTCAGAGCGGCGAATGTCTAAAAGGTCGCGATTTCCGACCGACACGTCTTCCGGGAGAGCAAAATGAAAAATGGGAAGCACTGCCGTCTGTGAATCCTCAATTTCCTCTATCGGCTAGTTGCATGCCACGTCTTGGTTAGCAATGGTGATGCTGATGCTCGGTCGTAACGATCCATAGTGCCATGATGGGTAGAGTCTTGATGTATTCATGAACTCCCTCGATGAGGGAGCTAGGATTCCCATGTATTCCTGTTCGCAGTCCGGAGCAGCTGCCCAGGCGAATAGAGACATATCAGACGTTGCCTTGATGATCTCCTCTTGTAGTCGGAGGAAGGCTTTTGGTCCCTCCCCGTAGAGCATCGGCATGTTGATGTCGAAAATGCCCATTAGGCTGTAGGCGATATCCTCTTCCCTGGTCGTTTTCCTGTTGGAAGCCCATGACATGCGCACTGCGACCGGTAACGTGGATAACTCTTCTTGTTGTTGGAGAACGTGCTTGTCGATACGGGATATCCGCGAAATCTCGGTGCACAGACTGGACTTATCTCCTCGGATTCGCCACGTTTTGCCGTAGAATATAATGCTTTCCGGGGCCACAAGCTCCCGCAGTGTCCAACCGCGGGTCCACCACCGACAACCATAAAATGCCGGCTCTTCCGGGTCCCAGTCCTCAAGGAAGGCGAAACAAACGGTTGCCTTCAGGTACCATTTGAACATGGAGTTGATCGCTTCGCTGAGCTCTGCGCTACTCGACTTGTCGATGCAGCATGTGTCGACCTAGGCGTACTTAAGTTTATATTCCTCGCGGGCAATTCGGCACGTTGCCTGGATTTTGCGCAATCCGTTCTTTTGAGCCGTCGGCGAGGATAAAACATCAGGCGTCATCTCTTGAAACGACACTTCATCACGATCGCTGCCCCACGTGTGCGATAAAATCGCATACGGCGGCGCATATCTCACATCCGGGAAACTCGCGAGCTGAAGTGTCTCCGTGTTGATCAATCTCATGGCGGTGAAGTGGTTGGCGGATTGTTTGTGGGCGGTGAATTTGAAGTTGGCTGCGGCGCGTGGTTAGGTATCGGAAAGAACATGGAAGTAGGGGCAGCCGGTTCTCCTCTTTGGGCGACACATTGAAAAATCTGGCAGATCGAGAGCTGCCCAACCCCTCCACCCCAGCGACCTATCCAATCAAGGCCGCATGCACAATCCTGCGGGGATTGTTGGGCGGTAGCAGAATGTCGATGAAAGTTCTCGTCAAAATCATGGAACACGTCTGGGAATGTGCTGATTTACAAGTGGACCTTGACATTTTCGGTAAACCTCAAATCAAGATGCCTGCCCGCCTACATCTGAATGGTCCTCGGCTGCTCATCCACCCAGACCGCCCTACCATCCTCACCAATCTCCCCAAACAGATAAGCTTCCACTACAACCGGTGGTCCATCTTGCTTCATAGTAGCCATCAATGTGTGCTTCTCGGCAAACATGTTCCCATCCCGCAAGAAGCAGTGTGAGTTGAGCTCCACACTCGCCGTGATGCTCCGTATGTGCATCGCATGCGCGAGGAACGCCGCAAAGTCGTAGGTTTTACCGTCAATATTGATCGCTGTTTCTCTTGTGTAGAGCTTCAAGAACGTAGACTCGACATCTTCGTCAGGTCCGTTGAAGGCTTGGAGGATTGTTGCTGTCCAAGCTTCTTTGCTTGTGTAGGGGGAGGCGTCCGACATTGCTGGGATAGGATTTTGTTGTATATGACCGGCTTGAATTGTGTTTTAGTGACTGGAACATTGATAAATCTTGGTTCAGGGTTTGGCATTTTTACGCTGTTATCAAGCTGAGGCGGCTGCGCCCTTAACTTTTATGCCAGTCCCAACGCTTGCGGACAAAGCTACGTAACACCACTTAAGCAACCATTCAGGGACGAGCTGCTTGCCTGCGATACGTCATCCGAAGTAAGTGGAACATTACGTGGAATATGTACCTGGTTTTGGGTTTGAGAGGCGGCGTGGATGGTGACGCACCACAATGACGTTGTGCAGTTGAATTCGGGCCAATAACACACCGTGTATGACAGGGCAAACTCGCCTAGGCTTTTGGCGAAGCCTGGGAACTTACCCAGCCAACACCAGGTTGCTAGTTCGACACGTACTGTCCTTTTTCGTACCTCCCTTAGGTAGGTAAGCTAAATGCGATTGCGAGTCCCAAATGCGACGAGATCAGAGGTACCTTATCCTTGGAGACTCACAACGATAACGGCAAGTAAACAAAGTCTAACAAACCACCACAACCCAAACACAAAAAGTAGTGGCGGCAGCATTACTGTCCCTATATTACTGTTTTCTTTCGCCTATATTAGCAATTACCGTTAATAAACCTTTTACAATTGCTATTAGTTGTAAAGTGTAACCTCTTTGTTTCTGACAAGCTGCGTCATATCTTGACACCTCGCTTAACCTTCCTCCTCTTCTGCACAACCCTGTCTAGCCCCTCTTCGTCGTTCGCCCACTGTCTCTTCCTTGACCGACCGCGACTTGGGCTCTTCTCAGTTAGCCTGCTATCCGTCTAGCTATTATCTCCGATGTCTCCGTATAGCAAATCGTCCTGAAGGCTCGCGTTATTGCTGGTAACCTCCAGTATCTTCCTTTTCCTTGGACTCGCGCTACGGGACCGTGACGCAGCGAGGAGTGCATGGACTTGCTTGCGATTGCGGCTCTTTAGGGTTGAGGTTCCGGTGGTAGGGTTGCGGACGAGAAGGAGCTGACTTGTGATGCACTTGTCCAAGAAGTGGCCTAGTACACCGGGTGAGAAGATGGTCTAAGCGAAGCGGGTAAAGAGGCACTTAATATTACATCTTAAAGGGAGTAGTTTGCGGTTGTGTTAGTGCTGGTGAAAGTAACCGTCTGTGATGGGATTAATAACGTGTAAAATGAGTGATAGTTCCCCTTAGGCCTTGTGCCCTGGTGTCTGGCCTCGCGATTCAGAGGCATAAATGCCGTGACGTAATATCTCGATTGCTGAACGTCGCACTACCAAGACCACTCATTTTGCCACACCACGTGGTTTGCTATAAATTGGTGGGTTGGTGATAGTGGTGTGATAACGATGCGAGCCCTGCTAGCAAAGGCTCATGACCTGATCTTATTTAAGCATACCTTAGAAGAGCACGATCACTATTCATAGAGAGAAGTCCTGGCCAGGAGTATATTCAGGTCAAAGTATTGTAGTTACAGAAACGAACGACACCAAGCTTCCAATCCCTTTCACACATCCTCCAACCCCCCCTCCTCAATAGAGACATCGGATCCATCATTTGCAACTTCAAAAAATGAGCGAAGAAGTGATGGGGACCGTTAGACCTTAGCCGCAGAAAGTATAGGAACTGAGGGCATTGCTCCCGCCCTGGCCATTCGTAGCCCTGAAGCACGCCCCAACCTGGTCCGCACCAGTGCACGAGGTCGAAGGCGCAACACAGTCATTGCGGCTGTACGCCGTGACGCGTTGACCACTACCACCTCCTGAGGTAATCCGGAAAGACTGGAAGCCTCCAGTTCTGGCGCAGGTGTTGTCAAAGACGTTGCGGGACCCGGCGTGGTCACGGCAGTCCGGGTCGCTGAATAAGTCGACAACTGCGGCATTAGCCAAGAGGGCGAATGCCGTTATAGCGGCAAGAGAGATCTTGTTAAGCATCATGCTACAAGAAAGTTAGGAGGGAGATGCTGGGAAGAGGGAGGTATTCTTGACGGACTTTGCTGTTAGCTTGGGGCGTTTTTGGCGTGAAGTTGTGAAAGAGATGGCGTGGGGAAGTCAGTGAAGATGGTATGATTTTTGAAAGAAGAGCTCCCTTTTCCAAAGAGATCAAGGCGTCTTATATAGTTAAATAGCTGTTTGTCCCTCGGCGGCCTCGTTGTCACAGCGATTGACTTTGCCGCTTAAGCTGCAGACAGACTAGCTAAGTGGCAGCTGCGTAAAAGTAGAGACATCATCATTCAGATCATCCACATCAAGGCACATTCGTTGATTCTGCAGAGGTACCAACAGTGGAGCTACCAATAGTATCTTTACACTAAGGCGTCTTGCAAAAGGGCCTGGCATGAGTGCAAGCTTTGTGCTACCTTCCTATAAAGGGGTGTGGTTGGACATTAGGGGCACAGGGTTAAGCCTTATACTTCTGGCCACTTTGACCAATAACATTAAGCGTTAAGTTCAAGAAGACTTCTTACTGGCTGTTGTAATATCATCAGGTAGCTACGTGACAAATAGGTGACAAATAGGTGACACCTTTGCCGTTCGGCTGCCTTTTGTGTAACCGCTCTCGTCGGCAGGTACGGCACGGTATACTGTAGGTGGCGAGCTGACCTATCAGTTAGGAGGACCTTCAGCCACTACCTTTGGACTTAGCCTGTCCAATGCCCAATCAAGAAAACTGCCTGAAAGGATTTGAGAGGATTATGCACTATTCTTTAGAGGATTGATAGCTTAACCTATTGTTTATGTTAAACGGATTAGGCACACTCAGCCACTTCGGTGCGCAACAACACCCAATAAATCGGCGGATTTTTCAGAGGGATGAAGGAAGGGAATTCTAGGTTGACTTTTACAGACGGCTGTTTCTCAGGTAGATTTGGATAGGGCTGGCACTTGCAAAGCCTCCCTCAGCCGACGTTCTCCCGCACGCTGTCAATCCTCGTGTATGGAATGTGACATCACAGTCAAACTAACTACCAAGGTCTTTCTGCCTTGGAATGTAACCTACCAATATTTCTGCCTAGCCATTCGAATCATCGCATTAGAAGCGACCTCATGTATAGTGGCGAACGGCTGGCACAAGGGCTATTGGTATTTGGGAACAAGCCCGGGGTGACGCCTAGGGTACTCAGACTCAGCTACTTCGCAGCTGACACGGCCCAACACATAATGTTGTGAATTTCATGTACACTAAGGGAAAGACCCACGAGAATTTATAAAAGCAGGATTGTATAGGTTGAGTACCTCTTCGAGACTTGAGACATAACAACCGCAGTGACATTAAAGTAACAATTAATTAACCATCATTAGACCACCATTAAGCTATAGGATTAGTGGCGATGCTAAATAACATTGTTATTCTTGGCGAGGCATATTTATAGGGTTTAGGAAAAGGCAAATTTCTGGAGACAGCGAATAAGCTGCGCAAGTGATGAAGCAGCAGTGGGGAGCAAAGGCAAACAAACCCCCACAACTTGACCATCACACCTACTTCCTGTAAGCCGGCCAGATCCAGCCCCTCTGATTCGACTGGGCCATCCTGATCCGGAACATTCCCATGGCCTCCAGGGGCTTGGCCGAATACGGAAGTCTTGTGCAATGGATTTTCCTCCACAAGGGCGCGGTTCACAACGGTCGGCATTAGCCAGCTGATCTAGTTTGCAATCGAGACGGTCAGATATGGACAAAGGCTTTCTTCCTCACGCAGGCCTGTCACGGTTCATACGGAGGGCTCTTATTGTTCAGATCAAGGCATTCCATTCCGTAAAACTGTAAAAAGCGATGCTAAATATAGAGGGCCTAAACGCCTAGGGTTTTAATGCCTAGATCCGTCGCGCGAACTAGTGCCCCGCCTAGAAGCCTCCGGCTTCCACTAATCCGGCTTCCTTCCGCACTCTCATTTGGTGAATGGAGTCCCTGAAGCCCGTTTGTCAACCTATGATGTCGCCCACTCTCAACAGCTACTACTAAACTCCTAGCTGACAGGGCTAACACAGCAGCACACTACTACTTTTAATAAACTTAATTTTAGCAGAAGGTGAAACTCGCTATCGCGGAGGGATCGCCAAGATTATCACAAATAGAATGTTTGACAGCCACAAGATAGAGAGATGAGAGATAGGTGTGGGAGTCGTAGCTAACTCGAAATCTGACGGATACTTATTAATCTGAAACGATACTGCTTTTGGAAGCTCACTGAACACAGCCGGGCCTCTTCATGCTTGTGCGTGCAGCGTTGCAAGTCTCCGCATGCATTCCATGCACACATCCCAAGTGACGATAGAAAGTCGATTCCTCTCGGTACCTATCTGTGTATCTCCCCCCTTCGTTCTTTCCCTTTTCAATTACCCCGGGCTCTTGCTAATGGCTCAGCTATGCTCTACCCAAAACGAACGTAATTCATCCCCCTTGGCCATCATCCTGTGTTATTCCCAACACTCACTCTACTGCCCACTCGAAGCAAAGAACAAGAGAAAGCAATGCCTGCAGGATGCCATAAAATCACGTTCATCGGCACCGTCTCAATGATCATAATCATGACTGTCGCCCTTTCAATCTTCTTCATTTCTGGTTTCCCCTCTAGCACCCCTTTTCTCTTTCTATCATCGTCCGAACAACAGGATGATTCAGTTCCCCCGCAGTCCAGTGCGTTGTGATGATATGATGAGATATCAATCACATCCTAACCAGCGTCATAGAGGGTACAGGACGCGCAAGGGGAGTGAGCTCGGCTAATACAGGCCCGGGTACTAACACAGGTATGCCTCGGATACATCCGCCGGAACAAGAGCCGGTTTTGGGTGTCTAATGTCTGGTCGAAGGAAGAGGGGTAAGCGCGAGGCCCTGCCTGGATATTGGCGCACCGAAGAGGCACAAAGAGGAACACAAGAGGCACAGGTTGCGGGCATGGTCACGGTTTAGCCTAGTTGTATCAGGTAGTTCCGTATAGAGTTTCAGACAGCACAACTAACAGCATCTCTCGAGTGTAGTGTAGGCAAGATAAGATATGCCTACAAATACCTCAGGTACCTAAATAACCTGCATTGACAGGTAGCGACGGTGTTTGAGACCCATGCTCTCTCTTCATCCAAACTGCGCAGCCTTGACATGTTTGTTAGGTACCTAGGTACCTCAGCCAGTGCAGAATATGACGATGCACGCCCCACCACAGCCATTCAACTGGCAGGAGAAGATGACAACGGGGCAGGCGCAAACCCTCTTGGTCAAGCCTGGGCCCCCAGCCTCCTGGTCTGCTCTGCGGGCAGCCAGTGCATTGGTCATGGGCGTTCCAGCGGCCACAGCGGCAAGGAGACCGTTCAGCTCGGCCTTGGCGCCGGGCAATTCGCCGCTCTTCTTCATGTCAGCGATAGTCGAGGGGCTGGGATAGGCCGCGCGCGCCCATTCGTCGAGAGCACCGCTGAGCGTGGCCACCTGCGTCTTCGATATCTGGTCAACTAGCATCATGGTTCCGCCCACAAGCTCAATTGACACCGTTTGGTTGTATGCATTGGCCGTGGCGTACATTTCGTCCTTGGTCGTGATCGCCGGTGCCGTCGCGTCCAGTTCGTACTGCCAGCCAAATAGGTCGCTTGCTACTGATTTCTGAAAACCCCAAGTCAGACTTTACCCTCAACCTCATGTAAAGCCATGGAGTTTCTTACCGCCTCTGCAAACTGCAGAAGGAAACCGACAGCCGCAGCAACAGCCTGGGTCGACGAGGAGAGCTTCATGTTCAGGTCGACGTCTGTTCAGGAACTGGAAGATTGAGATGAAAATTTGAGATTCGTTGCCGATGTTGACTGCTCTGATCCAAAGCCAGGTATCAATCGCAGGGTTGAGGGCATCTATTTGTACTTTCTTGCAGTGGAGTGTTTAGGCTTCAATACTGGGTACCTAGGTTGGCCATGCCGATGTTGCAATATCCCTACGATGCGATTAAATATGTTGCAATATCCCCACAATGCAAGTATATACGAACTGTCATCATGGTGGTTTCACGAACTATCGCGGTTTACCTTACAGCTTTGGTTCAAGCAGTGTGTCAGCCTTACTTGCATCGCAGTCAATATATTCACAACACAGTATAGGTGCTGCGCCATCGGTGGGTTAGACAGGCCGTAACAACTTGAGCCTGAGAATCTGGAAAGAAAGGCGCAGTTAAGGCCCTTTGATCCTACCGGTCAAGTTGTGCAGCGCAGGTAATATAATTCTTCATCCCAGTATCGGCATCATCCCGGGTTTGCTTATATTCAGTTCAATCCCATCTCGGACTATTTAGCTCACTATTCGCCACCTAAATTGCTGACTGCATCAAATGCTTTATTCCCGCCACCCCCGCTCTCGGCATTCTCTTAGCGGATTTGCTCGAAACTGCGGGATTTCCAAGAAACAGAGCGATTTGCAGTATTGCTTCTCGATAGGGGTATATAGTTCCGATTCTGTAGATTTGCGAATGATTGCAAGATGGTGGTTATTCTGGTAGTCAACTGGCTCGAAGATGCTCAGTTTTCTGGCTCAAGAGGTGGAACAAAGGAATTTTGGAAGATAAAGCCTTCAAAGAAAGATCAGAGGGCTCGAAACTTGTTGGGCTTTATGGCCAGACTGGTCACATAAACGAAGCGACTGTTCCAAGTGGTGATGTTGATTGTCTGGAGCCAACTATCTACCCACAAACTGTGGTGGCCTGTAATAGACCAGAGCAAGTGGGGCCGCCAGTCCCACAACAGGTGCGCATCGTCCCGTTCGGCTGCAGCGCCACCTGGGTGCCCAGCTCCCGCTAGGTGCGCGAGCTTCGGCGCCACGACGGGCATGAACATGATGGTCGCCTTCCTGCGGGAGCTGTACGCGACGTGATAGTCAATAACGTCGTCAACGAGGCCGAGTATATCCCCATACCAATCCGCATTGAGATCCGTTTTCGGTTCTCTTCGGGGTGGGTGATCGAATTGTATCAGCTGTTGGGATACGATAGTGGACATCAAAGAGACTAGCTATTTGATATGGCAAGGGATATGTCCTATCATCCAGTACAAGGTCTATCGGTCGCTTCGCTCTCGCACCTAACAGCCAACCAGCACAGATGCTCATTTTGCCAGAACTCGGACATTGCCATCGACCAAGTGCTGCAAGCCTCAGACAGGACGACCATTGGAATTACCATGCACATCGGCCAATGGAAGAAAAAAGTCGAGTCGTGCGATGTGTATCGAATCATCCTTTCGGCCATTCAACCACACATCTCCTCAACTTCGGGAGGTACGGTCAATTTTAGGCTCTTCACGGTGCCGCTTGTGCTCCATAGGGAAGGGTTTTCCGAAGAGGTGCACAAGACAGGTCTGCCGAGGGTCTATGCCGAGGTCCTAGATATCAGCGGACCAGCTACCTTAGCTACCTCAGCTACCTCAGCTGCCAATCCCGCCATAATCCCCGTCATACCCGACGCTCGCAGTGAATACGAGTTTGAACTGTGCCAACAATGGATCCAAGCGTGTAACGCCATTCACGACCACACACCGGCGCGTGACACGCCTCTGCCCACCAGAGTTATCGATGTCGGCACCCTGGAGTCGGACTCGGTCCGCTTGCGCATCACCAATGGAAATGCCTCGGGAATTTACGTAGCGCTATCGCACCGCTGGCACAGCAATACGCCTACAACGATCAAGTCCAACGTCCCACGACAGGCGCCACGGCATCAAGCTCTCTAGCTTGCCGCAAATTTACCAAGACTCGATTTTGTTGACGCGCAAGCTGGGCATCCGTTTCATTTTGATTGACTCGCTGTGCATCCTCCAGGACGATAGTACCGACTGGCACATAGAGGTTGGCAAGATGGGTGACATTTACGCCTACGCGCACTGTACCATCGCCGCATCATCGGCGACTCAAGAGGGCGAGGGTACCTTCGAGCAGCACGTCGAGGAAGGGGAGCTGAGCAACCGGGGCTGGATTCTGCAGGAACGCGCCCTCTCGCGCCGGACTATTCACCTGACGGGCCGGCAGACGTATTGGGAGTGCGGATCGGTCTTGTGGTCCAAGACGGACGACAGGGGCTTCCGACCTGCAAACAGGCTGGCGAGTTCCTTCTTCCCACAAGTCAGCGGCAGAAGCGATAGATCTAAGGAGGGACTTCTGACAGCGGTCCATGACATATTTGCTCATTACTCGAAACTATCCCTCACAAATCCGACAGACAAGCCTGTTGCCATCATGGGCCTCGAGCACCGCCTCCAGAGCTTTTACAATTCATATAGCTATTATGGCGTGTTCGAGGAAGTGTTTGCCGAGAGTCTACTTTGGCGACGGTCTCAGGAGAGTTGGCTATCGCCCCTTATTGACTTCAAGGCCGACATCCACGAGTGGTCTGTTGCCGGCTATCGCATTCCGTCGTGGTCCTGGATGGCCTACACGGGTGAGATCAGGTTCCATGACCACACCAGCCCTGATGCTTTGACCTATGCAACTGACCTGAGTATCATCCGCGGAGACGGTGAGAAAAGAAGCGACCGCGGTGGCGTCATCACCATAACATACACAAGGAACGTGTTCGCACTCTCAGCACCGCTCCTCCATCTGCCTGCAGATTGCGTGATCAACAGGGCCCAAGACTCGAATTGCGAGATTCGCCACGGCCATGACGTTGTTGGATGGGCCAGATACGACTGCGACGACGCTGGAAATCAGGATTGCCGTCATTGCATCAGCCTTGCCCAGGGAGAGGCCCAAGCCTGGCCTGCGTATGCGGCGATTCCATCCTCTCGTATAGATGCTACCAGTGGGAATCCGTTCCGGATTGTATTGCTGCTCATGCCGGTAGAGGCTGATATCTATCGCAGAATAGGGGTTGCTGTTGTCGCCCACAAATATTTGGCGTCTAGCGAGAATATGGCACGGGTATTTTAAGAAGAGAATTGAAATCCACGCCCTCGGCGCTAAGCGGGTCCTTGGCTAAGGCGGTGTTCTGCAAAGGGATCACCATGGAGTGGTTGCGTGCAACCCTAGCGTTTCCGAGAATGTAGTGCGACTCAGGGGAGCGAAGAAGCGAATGTTCCGACAAAGACCGAGAATCGCCAACGATTCTAATGACGGTTGTAGAGCGGAGCTGCACCGTCGGCTGTACACATGGCACACGCGAGTAGAGCACGTTCGCTGGGCCGAAGTAGGAGCGCAGCGCCCTTCGGTTCTCGGCAGACCGTAGCGGCAGCAGCGCACGGAATGTTTCTCCCGTGTCTTGGAAATCGTCTCCGGATGACGCATCCTCGCTGTACTCGGCAAGGCGTGGGAAATTTTGCGGCTGGGCCCGCCACGGCGTGTTTCCCGTTCCGCCACCGGTTATCGGGCTCGATCCCGTGAGGTTGAACCCATACGCTAGGCTGATATTCCGCACACCAAAGACGACGGACTGGTCGCTGAAGTCGAGAAGCAGGATAGTCGAAGAGAACTGGGTGGCTACCATGGTGGCCAGGGCCACAAAGACAAGTAGGACCTGGGGGTGAGCAAATACTGTTCTGATATCCATTAGGGCTAGCTAGGCGACGTGCTGTGGTCCAGAATTTACGGCGCGCAACAGGCTCATGCGCGGGAAGCTGGCAAGACGCACGCCGCTAGTCTCGAGAACAAGAACCTCCCCCCACGTTGGCCGTGATCCCCCATATGAAACTCGCACTTGCCTCTGTACGTGCTACCTCCCTAACTATGTAACCTGGTATCTCACGGATCGAGCACTCCACTCTTCATCAGTTTTGTCTCTAAAGGAACTTTGCAGCAAAGAGGCGGATCTCAATGTGTCTCTTCTAATCAAGTTCATCCATGCACTTATTCGACGCCCACAACATTTCTGAAGCGCCTAGATTGCGTTGCCCAGCATGTCTCGCATCGACTCATCAATCGCGCTACCAGCCCCTCGCAGTCTGAAGCTCCTCGTCTTTTCTTCGTGCCTGGAAAAGGACCACCAAGGACGTCAATTCTTGCCCCTCCTCTCCCACTGTCGCCCAAAGACTCCCAGCATACAATTGGTGGATTCCGCGAGCACAGCCGACAGCTAGAGATAGGCAGGGCGTTTCGGTTGTGCAATTTTACCTCGTGCCCGGCCTCTTCGGCCTTTCCGCTATCGCGCGTCAGGAATGCTCACGAGGAACACGAAAGATGGTAAACCTATAAGTATGTCCCTTGGAACCACTCCTTCACAGATATTACCTGGCGTAGCATACAGAGGTCAAACCAAGCAGTTCCGCCTCAGCAATACACCTCCCGAGTCCAGACGGTAACTCTCGACCACCCCTACCCGCCCGGTTTTACCCATTACGGTCGCGACCAGCATCGAGAAGGAAATCGTGATGACTTGGGCTCCGCTGGACCACCCAGACCACCCTGGCAAAGCCGGTCTCGCCATGCTATCCCCCGTCTGCGTCTGCCCGACCCGCACGACGACATCGCCCCGGATAGTCGGCCAGCGCTCGCCAAGGAAGACGAGCTGCGGCCGCAGATGAGCATCACAATCCCGATCGGAACGCATTTTCAGTTCCGGTCTTACGGTTCTGTGTTGAAAATTGTGGGCGTGACGGTGCCGCCGCCGCCACGCGAGGATATACCGGTTGATGATGACGCTGTGGAAAGCGGAGGTTTTTTCTCCTGCGAACAGCGCGACGGCGGTGGAGACCAAGTGATCAGCATGGTTCTGGGAAATGGCGTTCCGTCGATTTTTTGAACTGCTTATGCTGGAACTTGAAGCATCTCCGGGGGAAATACAATACAATCCTTGAATGATTGCGCACTTGGTACTTCAACACTTCCAGATTTGGGCTGGGTTATATATAGTACCACAGGTTTGGCAAACGACACGAGTTATTATCCAGCCGTAACAGCTGCTTCGGGCGTAAGATAGGCTGTTCTGCCAGTCTGAACAAGTGGTGGAAAGAGTGTAGATAAGGTCAATGGGTGGAAGCTTTTCTTCTTCTGCGCAAGTGGCGTGGAATGCAACGTCAGGCAGAAACCTTGTAAGCATGCTGCTGTCTCGTGATTTGAGTTGTTCTGAACTCCCTGTGTGTATCATCAGATTGTATAAGTATTCTAGAATAGACCAAAGCCATTAGACAAAGTCGAGGGCACCTTACCTACTAGGTATGCTTTCGACATGCAACGGATAGGTCTGTTCCGGCCCATTTAGGAGCAGACGGTTCTAGATGGTTGAATCGAGAGTTGCAAGCGGTGAATGTTATAAGTTCCCGATTTCGAGAGGGAGAAGCCACACAAAGCCCGGCCAGATTGCGCCACCAAACCGAAAATGGGGTTAAAAATATATATCAAGGTCACCCGGCGCATCCCAATTTGACCAATTTGAAGGGTGCCTTCCGCTCTTCTGACGCCAGCGCCACAGGGATATACTGATGATTTGAAGGTGAGAAAGGCTTGGGTAATTCTTGTCTTCCGGGCGTGCTCCCTTGCAGGCTGCTGCATATTTGAGTGCAGGTGGTGACAACCGATAATCGTGATACGTTAGTGAAGGCCACCAATACAAGCTGCCCTGCTTATCGCCAGCCTTTCAGGAGCAAATCATGTCGTCTAGCACTACACCATGATATATCGCCCTATTAGGTAAGAACCAGACCATTGCAGCCCCTCAAATCCGTCACCTGAAACATTCTCGTGAGCGTTGGAAAAAGCAATTCAGCTCCTAACCCGAGCACCGACATTCGTACACTATTTGTTGTCGATGACAATCATAGCCCAGGGCTACAAAACTATACTCCGCCCGACCGCTGCCGTCTTTGTCTTCAATTCAGAATGCATTCCACGAACGCTGTGTTACTCCCCGACGTCTTTGACCCCAAAGTCGTGAGACTCGGCTACATTTTGCGCAACCCCCTCGAGCCAAGCGTCAAGAAATTCGTCCCGTCGGAGGAAGCCCTCCAAGACGCCGCCGCCGAGATGGGCGACGAGGTCGTCACTCAGCCTTTCCGTGCTACGCTCTCCCTCGATAAGACGGGCTCCTTCTCGGTCAGCGTCACCCGGTTCCTGGGCATGGCCGTGGGCGGCGAGCACGCCCGGTTTCTCGAGGTGGAAGCGGAGCGTCTGACGGAGCAATCCTTTGCGGACGCGGATGTCGCCCTCGCCAGGATCTGCCGCGACAACACAGCGCTGGAGGAATGGATCAAGCCATTCGCCAGTCTTCGGAAGCCCGTGTACTTTGTTATCGGCATGCAGACGCTGCACAATGCCACGTTCAGGACGGCCGTCGGATCCGGTGCGACCGTGGAAGCGTATGCTACGCTCCCTATCGACGCGTCGGCGCAGATGATCCCGGTCAACGTCCGCGCCCAGCTGACTAGACGAGGAACCGGCACGTCAGGAGGCACCGTGAGCGGTGTGTTTGGGCTGAAGGTGCTCAAGGGAACCTGGTCCATCTTCCAGGCCGCCGAGAGGCCCCGCTGGGAGGGAAAGCCGTACTGGACCTGGGTATATGAAACGAAAGGAGGGGCCGATGTGGAGAAGCTTACGGGACTCGAGCTACATGAGTTGGATCAGGACGATCTGGAGGAGCTACAGAGAGAGCGGTGGGCTGACGAAGAGGAGGCAGCAGAAGATGACGACGACGACGATATTTGACGCCGCGCTATTAGCCCCGAGACTAGATTTGATTACATTTTAATAATCACTACGCAATAGCATCACGTCGTCACCGCTATACTGCCACGCAGATGAACGGCGCCCAGTACAGTGGTTCGCCACGAGTTTCTGCATCGCTCCTGGAGCGTCTCCCGACTTGAAGCGTCGCTGCGTGGCAGGCCTCCGCAACACAGCGCGTAGTAATGACGCCTTGATGGTAAGTGCCGAGGTACTCGTAGAACCCCTCGACAAAGTCTCTTGTCTGCTTCTGCGCAACCCCCCACAACGACCCGACAACCCGAGGGAAGCCGGCGTCAAACAGTGACGATGTCAGCTGCAAACTTTCGTCCTGCAGATTGTCGACCCCGCTGTTGGCAGTGAAGCAGGCTGATAGCAGGACAAGCTCGGACTTGATGTTTAGGTTGTCAATGACCTTGACGGTGAGCGGATCCTCTTCCCAATCCCTGAACAGGATGATGCTGTTGGAGGGATACATATAATTGATGTAGCCATGACACGACAGGTGGACGATGGGTATGCCTGCCTCCAACGCCGTGATGGCTTCTTTGGTCGTCGGGTTGAACTCAGTGCCAATACCCGCCATGTCGGGCAGCGGGAAAAATCGATGGACCAAGGCCACTTCTTCGCGAGAATACTTGAGTACAGGCCAGTTACGTCTCTCTGGGGCGTCCTCGGGGTTTTCCCAGAGGCCTTCGGGAGGTAAGCCAGGAGTGTTAATCATGGCCAATGCCACGGCCGAGGGTGATGATGGCGGGGCTAGGCCCGAAGTGGATCCATGTGACATGGCACGGCTGCGCCTGATGAGACTTCTTAGCGATGGCGCGTAGGACGAAATAGCGTAGTTGACCAAGTTGCTTTTCTTGTGCAGCCCCAGGCCCGCCGCGTGCATAGGATACAAGCTTAACACCCCGGTCGGGATCCAACAAATATGTGGCCATGTGGAAAGAGGTCCGTCTTGCCGGTGAATCTGCAGGCTGACGAGAACCGGTTTGACGACACATGTCCACATCCGCCGGAGAAGATCCAAGAGCAGGTTATGCGCCTCGTGATAGAGATCCTCGCGATCTTGGGCAAGACGGTACTGAATTTGGAAGCTCGGTTCGATCCATTCGCTCTCGTCAAGGTCGGGTAGCGGCACCGCACGGAAGCCGTCTTTGGTGATGAGGATAGCATCGCTTCGAACACTTGTCATGTTGATGATGACGATGTGATAGCTAACCGCAAGCCCAGAAATGGCCTGTTCGCTGAGTTCATCCGATATGCGGTCGGTGTTCATCGCCGAGTGAACCGCAGCCTCTGCAGCCCTCAACTTTCCCAGCAAGATTTTCCGATGGCGGAATGACATCTCCGTAGAAACGGCCGCCCGTAACGCTTTCCATGCCTCCAGATACTGCGCTCGGAGTTCAGTCGGGATCTCAGTACGTCGCTGCAGCTCCCTAGTTGACGTGGCATCAAATAGCGCCGACTTCGCCAGGCCGCGGCCCTTCTCCAGTAGACAGACTGCATGGTGGACACTTTCTCCCTTCTCGAGTGCCGCAGCCGCCGCTAAGCGCGGGAGACCGTCCGCACTGCTCGCATGCTCGGTCAGGTCGAACTCGAGTGAGGTCTGAATGACGTCGTCGAGAAGCGAGACACAGTCTTTGAGGAGGTCGAATACTGCACATAGCATGGCTCCTCTGTGCTGTCGCGGTAGTACCGCGATGTTGGAGCAGAACTCCATGACGTTCTTGATCTGCTTCAGAGGCCGAAGTTCATCGAGCTCAAAGGACTCATTGAGCATCACGGCGGCGGCGCTCGCGGCTTCCCACCGAGACGGCAGCTCTGAGTCCCCTGTTTCGCTCGCTAGTAACTCGACGGAGACCCCGTAAGCCCTCTGCATCCGAAATGCCATGTCGCTTAGCGCATCACTGCGGATCTCCAGAGGGCAATCCTCTCCCACAGATGATAACACCTTCTGGCCCAGCCGGATCGACTCCCTGAAGTCGTCGGGGTTCCCGGTCTCGTCCCATCGCAGCTCGTATGATTTGCCCCTGCGTCTCACCGATTCAATGCGAAGCTGACCCTGGATGCCATGATGCTCCAGGTCCTTTTCTATCTCTTCCGCAAGCTTGAAAGCCTTCTCGGCCGCGTCAGGGTCCTTACAGTTAAGGCTATCGTTTTGACTGATTAGGCATTGCCACAGAAGAGCGCTTCTCTCCGTCCGCAATAGGCACCTGTCGTGGTCGGAAGCGCTCGGGAAATTCTCGAGTGAGTGGTTCGCGTACTCAATCGCATTTCCGATGTCTGCCGGGTGCTTTCCCCGTTCGAACCGGAGCTGTAAGCATCGTGCGAGCAAGAAGCATAGCCGGCCAAAGGTTTCAGGCTCTTGCGGCCCTGGGCCTTCGAGGAGGTGTATGAGGTGATCGGTAGCCGCTTCGAGCAGCTGGAACTCTCCGGATTCACAGTATTCATCGTAACACAGAATCGCCTGTTGCTCTTCGTCGGATTGCGTCGCCATTGTTTTGGCGGTATTGTGAATGGTCAACTAGGTTTTAGGGATCAGGGCGACGATGAAGGCTGGACGTATAAAGTGAAACTGAGAGTATGGTAGGTCACAGCAAGTGCGGGGTAGATATCACCGCCATCGTTCGCGACAACGCCTCGCTGTTGCCCGAGGCAGTAACATGCGACTGATCATTGGCCCGATCCCGCTACCCTCCACTTCCGCCCTTGACCATTATGTGACTTTGGCTTCAGCTGCATGGGGGGCATCTCGGGAAATGGCAGATGGGTAGAAGCCCCCGATCTGCTCTAAAGGTCTTGCAAGCAAAATCAACAACCCTTGGCTATGCTGGGAGCTTCCCAGTAGCCCTAAATCCATGGAAAGGAGCAAGGGAACGAAGAGTACCTCGTCATCTTCAAATGCCTGAAACGGCCGCCGACTCGAGCAGAGTGGAAGTGCTTGTGTAAGATGCCTAACGTGAAAAAGAAGACGGCCAAGCGATCAATCTGGTGCCAGAGCAGACATTGCCCAAAGACCTAGGATATGCTGCAAGACTGAATTCCTGCACACTTGTTGCGAAGGTAGAGTGGAGAATCTGGGCACCTGAAAACGCTCGGTTTTGCCCAGAAACGTGGCAGAAACCCTAACCCTGGTGATGCTCTTCAATCCCAAATGGTGCGCAATCCCCAACCCCGCTGTGCATCTCGGAGCCTTGCGCAACAGCAACTAGCAGCAGCATCCCATCCAGGCCATCTCCTCACCACGCAGCACAAGTACGTCCGTGCCCGTTCCGCCATCCTAATACCTGTTTTTTGAGACATGGTGCGGCGTCCCGAGGGCATCAGCGACACGGGGATATCGCTCGTTCTACGCGCCCGCTGTCGTGGTCCATGGGATGCAGGGCCATTCGGACCCCCGCGACGCCACAGCCGCTGGTGGCGAAGCGTGGGAAGCAGGATTTTTTGCGCGCCCTGTTCCCGAGCCGACGCCGGAAATCGTCCCCAGTGATCGAGGCGCCAGCGGACCCGGCCCACACACTCCATGAGCCGTGATTTGTAAAACTTGACCGGGATTATAACATTCGGCTCTGTTAGATGTAGAAGTTTGATCTTTTTACCTATATAAAAATATAGACATGCGATGCGTAAAGCTTCGAGAAAATATTTGGAGTGATTAGTACTTCTTGGTGGGAAGTGAGAATTGATGGCGGGCCACTGCCGGGCTGTCACCGCTATCCTTTTGATTACTTAACATTTGGCATTGAACCAGATGCCCCCGCCAGTTGCTGCCTGGTTGATCATGCAGGGTTTTAGCTCATGTGACTTCGCGGGCATCTCGCGCAGCCATTGCTCCAATCGCAGTAGGCTTTTCGCTTGCTATGACGCGCCGATTCGTGACATTCCTGCAATGCCCCGCTGCTGCTGCCTGCTCTGTCCTGAAATCTGCGGCATCAAGACGGCACTGTTCAGTAATCAATTGAGCGAGCAGACAACAAAATCTCGTTTTTTGTATGTGGATGGTAGATTCCGCTGGGTAAGCTCCCTGGAAAGCCTTCTTCGAGAGTGCGGCATGTTGGTGATCGTCGCGGACGCGAGAGGGGTGAAGCAGTCAGACGGCTCTTGAATCGCCCGATCGCTTGTTTCCTCATGACTTATTGCCATTAAATAGTGGCCTTCTTTCATCTAGATCCCATTTTTACACATTTACTCCCGCAGCTTCCAAACTCCAACTATCGCACCTGTCATCTCGTCATCAAAACACCGCCCTACCTATTCGATTACCCTCTATGGGACTCAATTTCTCTAGGCAGCGCTCCACTCCAATTAGTAGTGTCGGTCCGAAACCTCGAGGACCATCAAGGCCGCCAAGCCAGAACGACCAAGATGACCGCCAAGGTAGACCTACCCTTCTACCCCGGTCTCATCACCCGCTAACCAAAAGCCCAGATCGTCTCCGAAGCTGAGTGGGTCGCCGCCCGCAAAGAGCTCTTGATCAAAGAGAAGGAGATGTCGCGCGCACAGGACGCCCTGGCCGCCCAGCTACGTGAACTACCCATGGTCAAGGTGACCAAGGAGTACATCTTCACGACGGCGTCGGGAGCACCCGCCACGCTGCGCAACCTCTTCAGCAACAAAAAGCAGTTGATTGTCTACCACTTCATGCTTGCACCGGGTGAGGCCGAGGGCTGCACGGGATGCTCCTTCATGGCGGAGCACTTCGCGGATCCGCGTCTCTTGGCGACCAAGGACACAGCTTTTACGGCGGTGTCACGTGCTCCCATCGCCGATATTGAGGCGTACCGGGCCCGTACCGGGTGGCAGTTCCCGTGGGTGTCGAGCTACGGTACCGACTTCAACTACGACTTCCAGGCGACGCTGGATGACGCGCACGGCGACTACAACTTTCGCACACGCGCTGAAGCCGTGGCGCTAAGCAAGCGCGCACCGGGCAACGGCGACATGCCGGGTCTGACAGTGTTTTACCGCGAGGGCGAGCATGTCTACCGCACCTATTCGGCCTATGCACGGGGCTTAGACCGGTTTGCCAACACGTTCCAGTTTTTGGATGTCACGCCGCTAGGGCGGCAGCAGGGGCCGTTGGGGCCGGGAGAATTCAAGCGGAACTACGAGTATGACGCCGAGGAGTAAGTCGTCGAGCAAGACATTCATGTAGCTAGAATTAGCAGCCCGGCTGAGGTTCTTCGAAAGTACGGAGCAGAAAAATATAGAATTGCCAGAAAGAACAGGGTCGCGGGGCATCTAATTAGCAAGGCTGACGGATTCCTGGCAATTCCAGTGGGGCAACGAAAGCTACACCCAACAGAAAGGTCTCTAAAAGAAGAAGATTCTGCTAAAGCGTCGCTCCCCAGTGACCTTGTCCAGAGAAACATTCGTGCCGCTGGAGTGCTCATGTATGTAACATTGCTTGAGAAGGGGAAAGGTGAGATAGGGGGCCTTGTCAAGCCCGGGATGATTCACGTGTACGACATTGAAGTTGCTGAGGATGCCATTCCCGAATCGCACGATTATGAGGTCAAGTCATTCTGTCTCATGAGCCCGGAAGCGGTCAAGGAAGCTCTGCTGAAGAAGGAATTATTGCTATGCCTCAGGGACTCTAAGACCCACCGTAGGGACATGTACGCTTGGTTCTTACAGCTGCGCTACTATCGAATTTGACTGTCGCCGGTTTGCGTTCCGAGCATCAGGGCTATCCGCCTTCTGACTAGTCTTGTTCGGCTCAAAGGGCCAGAGCAGAGAAGACGCAACGAGGCCGAGTCCTAACACTATAGATATAACCTGTTAAGGGGATTGGAAAGTGAAGCATGCAGTTCTCGTAGACTATTTCAGAGAGTGGCGGGCTCCTCAGCCAAGCATGTAGACCCTAGCCTTTTTATCAGTCACGCAGCCCTTAGGCTTACCTCGAGGCCATGAGATGTGCCAGCTCCAGACACTTCATTCGCACGACAGTATGGGAGGAAACATTTGATTATCGGGAAGTCCCTAGGTATGCTACTTTACCGTGGTGAAATCAGCGGTATTGGAACTGTGTGATTTTATTACGATCTTAGATATACTCTTAACCGCGAAGCGTGCCAATGCCTGTACCCCTCCGGCTGACCGTAACAAGGCCCTCTTCCAACCGGATGCCCGAATTCACCCTCCCTGTGGCCATGATTGGTGTGCTTCTCTCCCCATCGCTCCCTGTGATCTCGTTGATTGCATCCCTCATCAAGCCCATCAGTATCCTTTTGTTGATCACCCTCCTGAATCCCTCATCCTCTCGGTACTTGTGTTTTAACATCCCATATAGCGGTGGAGAAACTTCAACCCCAATGAAAAGTGCGATTCCGAGGAACAAGGCCCCCGCCTGATCGGTGTCTGAAATTGACTGAGGGGCGCATGGCATGAAAAAACAGGACTCTGAATGGACGGGCCCGCTGAGAAGATAACCCTTGAATACATAAAAAGTCGCGACTATACCGAGAAACGAGCCGAACATGTACCAATGCAGAAAGAATAGGCCAAAGAATACCAACATGAAGATCGAGTAGAGCAAAATCGCGATCCCTTGAACCACAGAAATCGCCCCCGCGAACCCCTCACGAAGTATGCTAGCCGTGAAGATATAGCCTGATCTTGAGCTCCAACCTGAGTGCACGAACTCTTCGATGTATATCGAAAGTCCGTAAATTAGAAGTCGCGACCCCACAACCGATCGACCTGATCGCCGATCACAATTTCCACCATTCCTCCTCGACCACCCCCCCATTTCCACCACCACCACTCCTTCAATTCTTCACCAAAACACACCAAATTCAAGATGAATACTGTGCGTGAGCAGAATATTGCGTCGGCAATCGATGAAGTCAAGCGCGGAGTCACACAGCGAGAGGCAGCGCAAAACTGGGGCATCCCTCAAGCAACCCTCTGTGACCGTATCCACGGCGCAACCAACAAGAAAACCAGCAAATTAGCCAACCGGAGGCTCTCTCCTGAAGAGGAGTTATTCCTCGTTAACTGGTACCTTAATGAGGAAGCCTCCGCGCGGCCTCCAAGCAAGGCCCAGATTACTAGAATGGCTGTAATGGTCCTTATTAAAGGAGGTGATTTTACTCCTATTGGCTACCGTTGGGTAGACCGCTTCCTGGCACACTACACGCGTGTTAAAACAAAGTCGGTACTGTTAGAAAGCGCGAGGAAGCGCGGTTTTACGAAGGAGGCTTATAAGGAGTTCTACGGCCTTCTCAGCTTTCACTTGGAGTTTAAAGCTATCCGTTACACTAACATCGCTAATATGGATGAACATAGCATGTAAGAGGGCGAGATAGCGGCTGGGACTGTTATAGGCGATTCTCTTACGCCTAGAGCCCTTATTTAGTCCTCTAATGGAATTACCTGGGTATCTATTCTGGAGACAGTCACTGCAGACGGCTGGAGGTTAACTCTAGTTATCGTCTTTACGGGGGTAAGTCTCTAGGGACAGTGGTATCTTAAGTGGGTTAAAAACCAGCCTAATATCCGCGATTAGAAATACGACTACTCCCCCACTGGCTTTAGTAATATAAGGATAGCCTTAAAATGGTTTAAGGAGGTCTATTTACTAGAAACTAAGCCTGCAGACCCTACAGAGTGGCGCTTTCTTATTATAGATCCCCATTTAAGTCACAAACTGGAAGAATTAGCTTACTTGGCCTTTAAGAATAAGGTTCAGGTACTGTTCTTACCAGCCTACACCTCCTATAAAACTCAGCCTTTAGACCGTAGCGTTTTCTCGGCTCTTAAGACCTACTATAAGTAACGAACGAAGCTACTTACAGCCTATTAAGGCTTAGCATTAGCTTATAAACAACACTTCCTTCTAGCCTATAGGGATGCCTCCAGGGAGGGTGTAAGCCCTATTAACGTAAAGAGCAGCTTTAAAAAGACTAGTATATGGCCGTTTAACCCCTCCTAAGTCCTTAGTGATCCTAAGGCACTGATTGGAAACTCACCCCCCCCCCTTAAACGGCCGCAGACCCCTAAGATAGCCCCTATCTCTGTGGACAGTGCCGTTAAGACTCTGTAAAAGAGCCGTGATATTCTCTGGGCTGTTAACAACGCTAGGGGGTACGTAAGCCCTACTAATCGAACTGTAAGGAGTGTTCTTCGCAAGGCAGGGAAGGCGCTGGATTAAAGTAACGTAAAGATGGCCTTGTTGGAAGCCGAAAACGCGCGTTTGAAGGAGGATTTGAGGGCTACGGAACCACGTAGTAGGAAGAAGGTGAAAGAGCCTCCAAACGGCAAGTTTGCAAGGATAGGCGACATCGTTACGGCCGAGGAGGCTTCGCAGAAGCCCCCAAAGCGGAGGCGAGTCACCGCGCGCATAGACCCCACCCCTGCGATGGAGGAGGCTCAGGAGGTTATATACCATGGCTTGGAGAGCCTTCGTCGCG
>Ga0247758_1001033_pt1 | contig 23050 bp, 27 predicted proteins | sample UWRJL156409C4_FD_180950 | JGI IMG/M metagenome (GOLD analysis project Ga0247758, IMG submission 180950) | Plant litter microbial communities from Arlington Agricultural Research Station in Wisconsin, United States - UWRJ-L156-409C-4 | ecosystem: Environmental > Terrestrial > Plant litter >... | reverse complement strand
CCACCCGGCCGCCGCCCTCTGCCTCCAGCAGCCCGGTTCCCCCCCGCCGCCGCCGTACACGCGCCCCAAACGATCCACGCGCGCACCCCAAAGAAGAGCACCGCAAATACATATCCCGCCCAATCCGCCTCCCCCTCCTCCGTCTTAAACCCCCAAGACGAACCCCCTGCCAGCTCAGGATACACCCTCTCTCCCTCCTCCGTCAATGCCAGCCTATACTCGACTCCGCATGACCCGCGCAGAATGTACGGATCGTCCGGCGACGAATATCCTTCGCATATCACTTCGGTGCTACCGAGTTTGAGTGTCGATGGGAGGGCCGCCGTGCACGCCCATTCAATGTCCTGCTCGGAGTAGGAGTGGCCCTGGTTTGTGCACCGCAGGATGTCGATTTGGTGGAGCGCGCAGATCTTGGAGGGGGAGACGCATTTGAGCTGGGGGATGGCGGAGACGCGCCGGTGGGAGGTGGGCTTGTTGGCGCGGAGGGTGAGGGTTTGGACCTGGAGGGTGGGTTTGTCAGTAATGGGACCTGGGAGGATGGGAGAGGGGGGGTGTACGTACGTCGGAGAGGAGGATTGCGTTCTTGGGTTTGGATACTGCGGCGGCAGTGGCTGTTGCGAGGAGGGCGAGGAAAAGGAGCTGTAAAAGGGGGTGGTAGTGCGCGAGCGAGTCTCGCCGGTAGCGCATTTCGGTTGTTGGTTGCGCTAATGCGCAGATGGGTCGGTTGGGGTTGCTGAAGGAAATGGAGGCAGCTGGTGAAACGTGTAAGTTGGATTGATGTGATGTCGTTGTTGAAAGCTGGCTGAAGCTCGCAAGGTACAAAAAGGCTTGGCAGTTTGCGGTGCGGCTCCCGGTTTGTTAGGTTGCAGGTTTATCGTTTATCGGGAGGGTGTAAGTCCAGGTGCACGATCGAGTTAACTAGGCTGTATATAAATGGCTACAATCAGATGCAGTGGACAGGTAGCCTTTCTTTTTTCGCGTACTGACGTTTAGAGCATTGATTTCTAGACGTAGCAGAGTCCAGTCGCTGCGGTCGGTGCCGGTGGCGACGCCAGGCTGGCAACCTCCATTTGAACACGTCAGTCACATCCCTTTGACGCTCAAGAATCAGGCCACCAGGCAGAAGCAACTTTGGCACTTATCTTTTCGACTGAGACTTGTTATTCCATTTAGTAATATAATTAAGCAGCATACAACCACAAGAAAGCTTCTACAAAGGCACTGCGATTGCCCTTCTCAGTTTCCTGCACCACGCCTATTAACAGAAGCGTTTAACACAAGAATCTCTGGTGATTTTCTCCTCTACAGCTGGTCAGCCGTCTTCATTAAATAAATAATAAAACAACACCGCAAAGTGTTCGTACATTAAAGAAGTTTACCCCCCCAAAAAAGAGTCGAGTATCCATCTATATTCAGGCGGAACCAACAATATGTATCCCAACAACGCCTCCCAATGCTATGATATCTCGCCGTAAAAGCACCATGGTTCGATTACCATTGACATCCCACTCTTCAGTGCTTTTGCAAGCTCTGGAGATTCACCAACTCGGCATATCGCCCATTCCTTCTCATGAGTTCCGTATGTGTGCCTTGCTCGACAATCCGGCCTTGATCGAAAACATAGATGATATCGGCTTTCTGGATGGTGCTGAGACGATGAGCAACAGCAATTGTTGTACGCCCTTTGGCAGCCTTGTCCAATGCCTGCTGAACGACATATTCGCTCTCGCTGTCCAACGCGCTGGTTGCTTCATCAAGAAGGAGGATCTTTGGGTCGCGAATGAGCGCTCGCGCAATGGCGATACGCTGCTTCTGCCCCCCGCTGAGAAGCGTGCCCTTGGATCCAACCACGGTGTTGAAGCCGTCTGGTAGGGAAAGGATGAACTCGTAGATATTGGCCTCTTGGCACGCGAAAATGATGTTGTCGTCAGTGATCTCATGTGGTGCTCCGAGTACAATGTTCTCCTTGATCGTCCCTTGGTACAGTGTTGGCTCCTGAGACACAAGCGCAATGAAGCTGCGGTACTCGTTTACGTTGAGGCTGCTAATCTCCTTGCCGTCAATAAAGATCCCACCGGCAAGCGGATCGTAGAAACGTTCCAGAAGCGCAATGGTGGTGGACTTTCCGCATCCGGATGCGCCGACGAGCGCGACGTACTGGCCGGGAGAGATAGTCAAGTTCAAACCACGGAGAACGGGCTGCTCGGGCCGTGTAGGGTATCGGAAATGAACATCACGGAACTCGATGGTTCCGTCAACAGCCGTAAGCTTGTTTCCATCTGAGGACCAGGTGTCGATGGTCGGCTTCCGGTCAAAGAGTGTCTTAAGAGAGCGTGCAGCTTCGGCAGCCTTACCCATGTCAGGGGCAAAACTGAAGACCGACCCGGCGGATTGAGCGCCGAAGATAACGCTGGCGAACACGACAAAGAACTGGAACATGTCGTATTCGAGCTTGGCGATCAGCGTCCCGCCGTACCAGAACCCAAGCGCGAAGGCCAGAAACATCAGGGATTGCGAAGCCGCGTAAAGCGTACTCGACCTCAGCACCGACTTCAGACTTTCGCGCTGCTGTGCGGCGAGAGATTCTTTGTATTGCCGAAGAACATCATCCTCCCGAGTCAATGATGCAACCGTGCGGATGGAGGTTATCGCTTCCGAGGCGAAGCTTGCAGAACTAGAATATGCTTGTTTGGAGCGGCGTTGATAATGCGCAAGCATCCAGAAGCGGAGGAAACCACAGCTAATGACAACAGGCATGGTTGCAATGCACACGAGAGCAAGCTTCCAACCGAGTGCGAGCGCAAGCGCACAAGCTGAGACAAGAGTTGAAGAGACCATCAGTAACGTTCCGAGTGTGGAACCACTGAGTCCGGCAACGTGTGTTGTCTCTGTGCTAAGGAACGACGTAAGGGCGCCAGCCGAGTTTTCGTCGCGGTCGAAGAACTCGACGTCCTGGCGCATCATCGTCCGGAAGGACTTATCGCGGACACGGTGGATGAGACGCTCGCTGCACTTGGCAAACAAAATGCCGTTTAGCGTGAATGAGATGAACTGCACAATGGCAAGCATCAAGTACATCAAGCACCAAAATGACGTCTCGGACTGGATGGTGGAAATCGTCTCGGGGAGCACGGGTACAGATCTGCAGAATAGCGGTTAGCGCATATCCAATGGGTGTTGAAATGACTTGACGTTGACATACAACACGGAGATGAGCTTCGCAAAGAATACGGCCTGCGTAGGATTTCCGAGACCGCAGAAAATCGAGAAAATGAGTCCGAGGCACATGATCTGCCATTCCTCCTTGTTGAAGCTGGCGATTAGTTTGATGAGAGTCCACAAGCTATACTTCACGGGGATTTCTGTTTTTCGGCCCGCAAGGGCCATTGAGCTAGCACTCTTCTGTGTTGTACTGCGGCCTAGCTTAGCAGCGATGTCATCGTCAGGATCCTCGACGTAGGCGCCGCTTGCGCGGCCGCTATCGGGCTGGCGTTGATTCGGGGCCGAAGCCTTGCGTATTAGGAGCTGCTCCTCTTCTTTGTTCAAGGCCTCCTCCTCTTCAACTGTCATCTCGTTAACAGCCGCGATGGCCTGGGCAGTCACGAGGTTGAAGTAGGCACCGCGCTTCTCCAGTAACTCGTCGTGCGTCCCCTGCTCAACAATGCGACCATGGGCCATGACGACGATGTTGTGGGCGTCTCTGATCGTAGACAGTCTGTGGGCAATGGTGATGGTTGTTCGACCCTCGGAGGCAACTTCGAGCGCGGCTTGCACCACGCCTTCTGATTTGGTGTCAAGCGCAGAGGTGGCCTCGTCCAAGAGGAGTATCTTGGGGTCCGATACAATGGCGCGGGCGATAGCAATGCGTTGCTTTTGTCCGCCACTGAGCAAGAAGCCACGCTCGCCCACATTTGTTTCGTATCCTTCGGGAAGCTCGCTGACAAAGTTATGAGCGTTGGCCTTTTTAGCAGCTTCGTAAATGAGTGCTTCCTGCTTCTCGCGGCTTTCGTGCTCCCACTTTGTTCCGATCAGGCCGTGGCGAATATTATCATAGATGGTTGTGCTGAAAAGGGTGGGCTCCTGCGAAACAAGAGATATCTGTTGACGCAACCAGTGGAGATTGAGAGTCGAAATGTCCACATCGTCCAGGTAAACAGAGCCTTCGATGGGAGAATAGAATCTTTCTACTAGTCCAACGATTGTAGACTTGCCACTCCCAGATGCGCCGACCAAAGCAGTAACTTTTCCAGCGGGAATTGTGAGACTGACATCTTCCATTACAACAACTTCCGGTCTAGAGGGATAGATGTGCTTGATATTCTCCAGGCGGATGGTACCTTGAACATTTTGGATCTTTTCACCATCGTCGCTGGACGAGTCGATTGGCGAGATGCGGTCGATGGTGCTGTATATTTTGGCCGCTGCGCCCAGCGCAGTGGTGAACGCCTGCATGTTCGGTGCGACATTGCCCAGATTAAACGCTCCAAGCATGACGGACATCATGACAATTAGAACCTTGCTGAGGGGTACCTCCTTGTCGACGAGGAAGCGCGAACCCATCCAGAAGGCAAGGCCGTAGTTGAGGTATAGAATCAGCATCATGCACGCAATCATCATGCCGAGCGCGCCTTTCAGCTTGAACCCAAAGAACTCAGCCCGGGTGAGATGGGCATCGTATTGCTTGGCAAGGCGATCCTGAGTGCCGAAGGCCACAGCATTGCGAACGCTGCTGATGACCTCCTCAGCAATAGATCCACCCTCTGCATACGCGCTGACGTTCTGCTTCGAATACTTCACAATGAAGGTTGAGCCACCGCCCATGCAGAGCATCAGGGCAACGACAGTGCTCAGCAAAATCAGCGCCAGCTTCCAGAAGCTGATGAAAGCAATGATAAAGGCGGTGACAAAAGCTACGGTAAAGGTTAGCAAGCTGTCTTCGAAAGCGAAGCAGAAAATGGACACTATTGGGCAGGTCCAGAGCTGAGTACGTACTGGCTACGGCGGCTATCGTCAACCCGACTTTCTCGGAGATGCCGTCCTGGATGAGGTTCGTGTCGGATGTGATCCGGGTGGTGACCTCACCGGCGCCGAGCTTGTCGAAGAAGCCAATATTCTGCTTCATACAGCTCTCCAGGTAGTGCTCGCGAATCTTGGCGCTAACGTGCTCGCCAGTATAGATGAAGCCAACAGTAGCGATATATGTAGTAACGAACTCGCCTATGGCCAGATACACGAAATACAGTACCAATGTGGTCAGCTCGCCGAGGAAGTTGTCATAGCTGATCTCCTGCTGGAAATAGCCCTGAAAGGTCCCCTGGAGATTGCCGAAGATAATGGTCATTAAGGGGAGAGCAGCTCCCGAGGCAATGGCTGCCAGCGTGGAGACGGCCATGATAATGAGATCGTTTCGCGATGCATAGCGATAGAGCGTAGCGATGCCGACCTTGGCGTCAGGGGTGAAGACCTGTCCCTTGAGGATCGCGGCCTCCCTCGCAGGGAGGTGTCTGTAGGGATCCTCATCTGTCGGTTCCTTTGGCAATATGACTTTGCTGTCGGCTTTCTCCACGAGATCCATTGATCTCTTGGGCGTTGGCTGCTTCTGGCTGGTAGCTCTGGTAGAATCGCCATGGCTTGAGGCGCGTCCAGATGGCGCGGCCCCAATGGCCTTTTCTGATGAGTCGGCCGCCATGATTAGGGAGGGCGACACGGCCTTGCTGCAGTAATGAAGCCGGTCGGTAGGTAAGAAGTGGGCGCACGAGAAGCAGCGAGAAGCTCACTCGCAACCGTTGAACAGAGAATGAATCAATGAGCGGCTTGCTCGCTTGTTAGGTATGTGGACGGCCACATGCCAGGGCGGCGAGAAAGTACCGACTGGAATTAGAGCGTGATGTCAGGCGGAACGCGCAACAAGACGAGTTCGGGCCGCGGGTGTGGTATGTCGTGCAGCAGAGCAGACAGAGATCGGGGACAAGGGTGGTGGCAACCGAGTGTGGAGGGGGGAAGCCAAGAGATAACTAGGGAAACCAAGTTGTCACCGAGGCTAGGCGGCAGTAGGTAGGCGGTCGACAGGAGACGAAGAGAAGAAGATTGCACATGGCAAAGACGGCGGCAGATGGGGAACAGGTTGAACAACCTGCCTGAGTGAGCAGTTATCGACCTACAAGCACCACAACTAGCTACCTAGCTACCCTCCATCCTTGATGCGACGTTGTTTGGCCACCCCCCAAATACAGCCAAGACTCGCTAGTCTCCCGGGGTTTGCAGCTTCCCGTAGCCCGCGAGGACCGCGTCTTGCCAGGCACAAGATGCGCTGCTTTGGGACAGAAGTGTGAAAGAACTGGGGCCCTCATTCGCCAACAGCAGCCCGGTCAGCTCGATCCGCCCCACTCCGAAGGGACTGGACTTTGCCCCGTAGTCGCTTTCGCTTTAGCTTGCGATTCGGTCCACACCCGGACAAATTCTTATCTTGTCCGTCCGCTTGCGTATTGGGCACTTTCTGGGGGCTAGAGGGCCAGCGAGAGTGAACTTGCATTACGTAGTATAACAGCCCAGGTACCAGAGATGGGTTTCTTCCGATAATGCACACAGGTAGCTCGCTGTTGCTGCACATACTTGTAAACCTGTATATCTCTAAAGTTCCAGCCTCACAAGGTGGCGTCTCTCGGAAAGAATAAGCCCGGAATCGAGAGAAGAGTATAGGGTTGTGGAGGCGAGTTTTGTGCCTCGGCTCATTTCGACAACGGCGCGGGATTGGTCAGCCACATCCCGTCGACAACGAGCGGAAACATACAACGGTGGTGAGTCAACCGGCGTTCGGGAAGTTTTAAGGGTCCGAGTGGTCGGGTGTAAAAGACATATGACATACTTGGAAATAGGTTCAAACAGATCAAATCCGCGACCAATTGGCCGCTACCCGCACTCGGGCCCGTATTCGTCGGGTTCGTTGGAGCTCGTCAGGAATCCCGACCTCCGACAGCTGCCTTTGAAGCGTCCTTGTTATTCACCACCGGAAGGAGTATCAGGTGGTCTAGCAAGCCACGCTCAGTTGTCAGACAAGTCTGCTGTGCCGCGGCAACAATCTGTCCCGGATTTGCAGCTGTCCGCCGGTGTTACCGGGTAAGCAGTCGAGTGAATACCACCAAACGTATGACTTGCAGATTCGATGTCGAAGAGATCGGCAGGAGGCTAAAACTGCTGTGCGGCTCAATTGATCCAGTCCCAACTCCTTGGACGAGTCGTTATTGGCCACTGCAGCGGTTGCATAGCCATGCGCCATAACCCCCAGGATCTGTGGACACGGAAAGTTTTCAAGTACTACGCGATACGGGCAGGTGGGACTGTTTGCAGCTTTTGTGTGTAAAGGTGTAAACGTCCGCATCTATTTGGCCAAGCATAGTGGCTACGACCCATGCTACGAAATCGACAAAACCACGAAGCGAAATGGACGCAGATACAATGGCGCGGCGAAAGATCGCTGGCGAAGAGCGAAGGCCAATGCAGAACCTTAGGGTACTTGCTATACTTAGCATCTGGGCTCGCGACTAAAGAGATGTTTTGGGCCAGCGGGCTCGTGATCGGACTAGAAAAAGCATACATCAGGCCCTTGCAGAAGCAATGTTAGTGCACATTGACGCTTCCTTAGATTATGTCCGGCAATTCGGAACCCATACCTGATCTCGATTCTCTGATCTTTCCGTCTCAAGGACGAAAGCCCAAGCCAATGTGGAGACTGCCTTCGTGCGTGCCGTCTCATCAGCGATTACTTTTTAAACCGTGAGTTTTACGGTACGACACGAGGCGTGGCGGAGTCTTCAGAGATTTGACAGTGTTTTCCAGAGGCGCGCCCGCCTCTTCGAGGTACAGGTCAGCTCAATCAAATGCTAATAGCTATAACCCTCGCTGTCTAGATTGAAGCGGCGTGAGGAGTTCTCCGACTCATTTTCGCACACAGTAGGGTGACACTGTATTCCGCAGTCCTCCTACAGTAGGTTTCCTGCAGTATCAGACCTATAGCACAGTCGGAAGGAGCTCCGAGCCAAGATGCCGGTCATGTCTGACTGTGTCGGAGCTCGTTATCAGTGTCGTAGGATTCGGGTCCGTCTTGGCAGAACCGGCACAGTACGGCACCCCCCACCGTGGAGGCGTTAATGCGGCAGGCCGGGCGGGGTTGAGCGGTTGTTTCACCGCCCAAAAATTCATGTGGCAGAAAAAAATAACCAGCAACTTGATTCCATGCCACACCTCCCGCACCACAACCCACTGAAGCCGTTTGCCATCTTCGCCCGCAATACCTCGAGTTTCGCCGTTTCCAATTGATACACCAAACCTCACCTAAGCAGCAGCACAGAAGAGACCCCCACATACCGCCAAAAATGCCCAAGTCAAAACGCGCCAAGGTCTTCCACCTCACGCAGGTAACCAAGAAGACCCGCGAGCAAAAGGAGGCGCTGTTTGAGAAGATCCGCGAGGCCATCCCCAACTACCAGTACTGCTATGTCTTCGCCATCGACAACATGCGTAACTCGTACCTCAAGGACGTCCGTCACGAGCTCAAGGACTGCCGGTAAATTTACATCCTATTTCCCCCACAGTCTGTCTGGCTGGCTAGTTTTTCCAAAACTAAACCCTCTTAGTATCTTTTTCGGCAAGACTAAGCTCACCATCCGCGCCCTGGGCGCAACCCCCCAAGACGCTCAAGCCGACGGTATCGACCGCTTGACACCCTACCTCTCGGGGTCGGTGGGCCTTCTCTTCACCAGCCGCGAGCCGGAAACCATCAAGGCGTACTTTGATGCCCTTTCGCAAGTAGACTATGCGCGCGCCGGCACGCGCGCAACTCGCGACTTCACCGTGCCCGCTGGAGTTGTCTACTCCACGGGCGGTGAAGTCCTCGCAGAGCACGATGTACCGGTGTCGCACACTCTGGAGCCGGAGCTTCGGCGATTGGGTGTGCCGACGCGCATGATCAGGGGAAAGGTGGTGCTAGGCGGAGACGACAGCGGAGATGGTAGTGATGGGTATGTGGTGTGCCGCGAGGGCGACGTGCTGGACTCGCGGCAGACGAGGCTGTTGAAGCTGTTCAGCGTTTGCATGAGCGAGTTCCGTGTGCAGCTGCTGGCGCGCTGGAGTGCGGCGACGGGTGAGGTGACAGAACTTAGCAAGCGGGTAACGGCTGCTGCCCCTGCTGCTTCCGCGCCGGTAGATCCAGATGTCGATGCCATGAGCGACGACGAGTAGAAGTGGAGAAGGAAAGGATGGATTTTGATTGATCGGCAAGACAGTGACGTCGATGGTTTTCTTTTCATGACATTCTATAGGGCTACATGATACCAATAGCTTTTTGGGCTGGGCCGGGTACACAGGCGTCTTAGAGAACGGAAAAATTGCTGCATTTTTCACACATTGATTTGTCCTCCCCCAAGACTTCCGCCAGGATGGACAGCGGTGCCTGAGTGACATTAGACAGGACAGTCTCGCCATTCCTTAGGCGAGAAAAGAATCATCAACGCTTTTATTAACATCAGCGAGTGGGGGCATTGCCGCCAACACTGAGAGCTGTCCGGTTGCTAAAAATAAAAAAATAAAAAGGTGACCTATACACAGGGGAAGTAAAACACCTTATACACACGCCTTGCCAGTTGTGCTGGTCAAGGGAAAAGTCGATGAAGCTACTTGGTCAGTAGGCAACTTGAGAAGTCCCTTACCTCTGACCTTACCTCCAGCTCGCATCGATGTCAAGTTTCCTGGTTTGGTCTTCTGCTGTCGTCGCTCGTACTACTATTACCTGAATCATACCAACAGCCCCTTTTTGGATTCCCATTCCCGATGTAGCCACAAGGCGCAAAATAAAATACAGTCAAAGGAAAGATGATTACCTTCCGGCCCAAGCGTGGTTTCCTCCTTCGATGTGGTGACTTCTGAATTGTTTCAAGACAAACCAAGTGGAGGACGGATTGTGGCCGACGGTGAGGTTTCTGAGGCATAAATGATACTTGACGGTTCTTGACCCTAGGCCTTCGGTGGAGAACCAAGAAGGTTACGTTGGCTGAGCGATCGTTTTGATACAAGATGGCCTTGCCGCGTGGTTCTTCCTGGCCGAATGTTTGGGCACCGGGAGATGTGCGGTCGAGCTTACCCTCTTGTCGAAAGCGAAGAAAGGGGGCGGAGAGATACGAACTGAGAAGTTTTGATACCCACCACAAGACGTCAAGGAGATTTGTCTTGTTAGTAGCGTCGCAGCTTCCTGGGGTCTTCGTAGCCACCGTCGAAGCCGCGCTTCCGAGAGTCGTCGCTGTCTCTAGGCCTGTCGTAGTCTCTGCCTCCACGGTTGCTGCCACCATCGTCGCGATACCCACCATTTTCTCCACGAGGCCGGATGGGCTCCATGTTGCTGCCGGACTGTCGAGCGTTGCGGTCACCACCGCCACCACGGTCGCCACCACGGAAGCTTCCGCCGCCGGATCTATCGTCATATGAGCGACCGCCGCCTTCACGGCCATACCCACCACCAAATCCGGAGCCGCCCCGCCTGTCGTCGCGGCCGCCGAAGCCGCCATCGCGACTTCCATCGCGACTGCCGCCAGGGCCGTTTGGTGCATTCGAGGGAGGGAAGCCGTTCGAGCCGCTGAAAGTCCGGTCGCCGCCGCGATCACTGCGATCACTACGATCACCAAACCCACCACCGCGGTCGCCGAATCCTCCGCCGCGATTGCCGAATCCGCCGCCACGATCTCCGAATCCGCCACGGAAACCGCCGCCACCGCGATCTCCAAATCCTCCGCCGCGGAATCCACCACGCTCACGCCCTCTAAAACCTCCTCCGAAACCGCCACCGCGGAAGCCGCCTGGGCCACCGCCAAAGCCACCAGGTCCCATGGGTCGGGCGGGCATAGCCTTAGTATAACCCCGGCCTCCCAAACCGCCACCCAAGCGACGTGGCTTCCAACCCTTGACTGTTCTTCCTCGCTCGACGTCAACTTTGACGCGACGGTCTCTGATGCGAATTCCGTCACAACCATCTAGAGCAGCTAATCGCGCATGCGCCAGATGCGCGTGTGTCAGTAATGCCTTACCATGAAGAAAGATTACCTTCTCAAGGAGGAGTGATGGGGGAGTGGGGGGAGGAGAACCAGGACTCGTAGCGACAGGCAAGCTTGAGGGCCTTGAGTCCTGATGACATGCAACCATGCTCCAACGGGCGGGCTAGATGGGCTGTACGGGGAAACTTAGATATGTTGACAGTATTACCTCTCATGTCTTTTTCGCGATCAAACACGACGAAAGCGTAGCCGCGATGGGGTTTGCGCTTCTTATTTCCTTTCTCACCGGCGTGAGTGTCCCTGATGATGCGAATCTAGCCAGAACGATCAATGTCAGTAGGTCTTTGGGACATCAAACGATAAAAGGGGCAACGTACGCGCTCAATAGGGCCAAATCGACCAAACTCGCGCTCAAGGTCCTTATCATCGGCCTTGTAGTCAAGGCGCGCAACTATCAGCGTCTTAAAGGCATCGCCTCTGATGTTTGGATCATCGTTCGGGTTGTCTATTTTGTCGTGTCAATAGAATTCTCAAAGCATTTGATGAAGCAACGCGTACATTTAGTTGGGCCCTGGGCGAGCAGCTTTTCGATTTCCTCCTGTTTCTCGCGCTTTTTGCGGTCACGCGCCTCGATCCAGCTCTCAGTCGGGTGGTAATCGTATTCGCGCTCATACTCTGCAAGCGCTGGGAGGAAGCTGGCGATCCCGTCGATGGTAGCCGTCTTGCGCTTCTCCGGAGGCACGTCGCTAGGCGGCACCCAGCGCAGCGGGGGTCGCGGCGCAAATAGCGCAAGCAGATTAGGCGGGAGCTTGTCCGTCATGATGATACCAAATGAAGCTCAATTTGGGAGCAGATGGACAAAAGACGTAGAAAACCACGAGAATTCGTGATAGATTCGCGGAGCTGAGTAGAACACCAGCTGTTCATCTTTTGCGCGAAGTTGCACTTTCTGGAGCCGCTCCACGCGAGAAAGCACAGACTATTTCTACAGCTAGAGTCGAGTCATTCCACACGGTGCGACCAAGTGATATTGGTAGATTCTAGCACTGTCCATCGCGAATGCGACAACCGGCATTCACAGTGGAAAGACTAGTAATATTATGGTGCAAGTATCTGCATACGAGCTGTACGAGCTGCAGATTTCTTGAAAGCCAATAATACATCTACATACACAGTTTTCGTATTGGGCCTCTCTTGGTTTGCAGAAGGAAAACAGTCCATCAACAGAACTTCGCACTAACCCAGATGGCCATTTTTGGCAAAGCGCAGTCCAATCACGTGCCGCAGCCAGCCTGGGGGCTGGACCGTGTGGTAGTGTCTTTTCGATGTAGCGACGCGGCGGAAAACCTGCGCTTCTCTGTCCAGATCATGACCCCTGGACGCCGGCGACAATGACGGTCAAAGGATTAACACAAATCTCCACCGGCCGCGTATGCTCAGCCATATTCCCTCTCTTCATCAGACGAATTGGCTAACGGATTGGGCGCTACAGAATGGGGTCGGTGCCTTCATCTTGCAATGCAAGAAGCTAGACATTCACTACTGTGACTGGGCGGGAAGCTCGAAGGGCATGAAGTAGGTGTTGTGTTTCCTACCTAACTATTGTTTTCATTGGCAACTCAGTACTTACGCCGGTCCTCCAGCTCCTTCATCAAGTCCATCCTACCGAAGTTCGCGGCCGCGCATCCCCAAATCGAGATCACCGTCTCCCCCCGACCAAGAAAACACCCCGTTATCATTGGCCAATATATCAACGGCCGCGAGAAGGCTGTCTGCGTTCGGAATATGGAGCCCCTCCAGGTCCTCCAAAAGGCGAAGCTGCTCAGGGACGCCAGTGGTGAGAAGCTGAAGAGAGTGAACAAGCCGGTCCAGAGCGTCAACGAGAGTGTAAGAGGCGTATGGAGTCCTTACCATGGCAACGGTATGCAGATATAGAATGCTGCAAGGCGGTTTTACGGGTTGTATGAATAGGCAGGTATTCCAACTGCGAAATCTAGGCGGCCGGTTGCCAGGTCAGGTCGCCGTTGTACTAACTGGCAGACGACAATTGAGCAAGGGTTCAAAAACTATCACAAGGCACGCATGTAGGAAACAGCATGTGCATGTCAAGAGCTGTGACTCGGCATGCCTTCTATTATATTTGATCCATTCGCTCCCATTTTTGAGCTCCTTTAATTTCCCCCCTGACGCCGTCTACTACTCAAGCTTGGAGAGTAGTTGATGGTGAGTTTCTTGGATCAGAGGTTGGAGTTGATGATGTCGACAACTACACGAGGTAAGCTTCCGGGTGGTATTGGGTGGGATGGGAACGAAAACTCACACTCGGGCTTCAAGCTGGCGCCACCAACAAGGAAGCCGTCGATGTCCTTCTCCTTGGCAAGCTCCTTGCAGTTCTTGCCACTCACACTACCACCATACAGAATACGAGTCTCCTCGGCAACCTTCTCGCTAACGTTGGCCTTGAGCCACTTACGGATGGCCTCATGCACCTCCTGGGCCTGCTGAACAGTGGCAACCTTGCCGGTGCCAATGGCCCAGATGGGCTCGTAGGCGATGACAACCTTGCTCCAATCGGCAATCTTGGAAGCAACGGCCGCAAGCTGCTTCTCGATAACGGAGATGGTCTGGCCGGCCTCACGCTCCTCGAGCGACTCACCGCAGCACCAGATGACGTTGACACCGCCTTCGGTAGCGAACTTGGTCTTGGACGCCACGACCGCATCGGACTCGCCGAGGATGGTCCGTCGCTCAGAGTGGCCAAGGATCGTCCAGTTGATGCCGCTATCCTTAAGCTGCGAGACACTGATCTCACCGGTGAAGGCACCGTTGGGCTTGTCGTAAACGTTTTGGGCCGCAACCTCTAGGCCAGGCTTCAGGTGCTCGCGCACGAGGAGGAGGTAGAGTGCCGGGGGTGCGATGACAACATCTGCAGAAAAAAGATTGGTGAGCATCTACGGTTGCAAGCTTTGTACCACCCGAGTAACAGAATCTTGACATACCGACATTGGGGTCCAGCTGTGCGTCACTGAGGTTCTTGGCAATGGCCTTGACGGACTCAATAGTCCCGTTCCTAGTACATAGCAACAAGAGCGCTCAAGTTAGCTTTGCCCCTCGAGCTCTGCCTTCGACGCGGGGCAATGGCGGGGTAGTGCGAGTGAGCCCACATCTTGAAGTTGCCGCCAACGAAGAACTTGCGAGACATGTTGGGCAGATTTGATGCTGGTCTGGGGAAAAGGTGTAGTAGGTCCGCGTGTATGAGGCTGCTCAAATATGTCGTCTTTGGTGAAGTTGAAGGATGAGGTAAAAAGAAGCTTGACGAGAGGTCGGTAGTTGGATGCTTGGCGACGGTGCGGGACTTTATCGGATGCAGCTTCCACTTCCTCCACACGTGCAGACTGATCTAGTGGAAGCCACATTCAACACCATATCCACCTCTTACCTCCCTGCCCAGGTACGGATGTGTCGAAACCCCTCCTTGAATTCGACGTTGTAGTGATCAATAGTATGCATTCCGGTCACTAGAGCCATGCGCCTTCCTATTCAGCCCGTCTAAAGGATAACGCCTTTTTCCACTTAAACAGGAGAGGATATCTGCCCCATTTATTCTACAGATCCTCCCAATGCAATGACATGCGCCTCGATCACCGACAACCCACCGAGTCGTGCTCTCAGCTTCACATGATCCCAAATCGAGACACAAATACAGCCCTTTCTTCCCCCTAAGCCCGACTGCATCTCCCGATTCCCTTAGTGACTCTTGACGAAGAAGCCGCTCTTGGCCTGGGGTGCTTTCTTCCGCTTGAGCAGACTCTCCCTTAGATTTACTGCAGTCTTCTTCGCTTTCGGCGCCAGCTTCTTGTCCCCGCGGTTTTCTACAACCCTGAACACCGTTGATCCCACTTTCTGGTCCCGTGGGGCTTTTGCTTCGGGAAGCCATCCAGTGACAATTTTCTGTTTCTTGGTCACCCCCTTGCTTGTGGAAGAATCCGAGAAATAGCCGGCCTCATCTTCATCATCAGACTCCAAAAGCTCAAGAGGAAGAAGTCTCGGGACTTCTCTTTTCCTCTTTTCGGGGAAAAAAGCTCCTGATTTGCGCATTTCGGGTTCACTACCCTCATCTTCGCTTTTGGCTCCAGCCGGCGTTTGTGTGCTTTTCCTCTTCTCCGCCTGCTGCTTGAGAAATGTGTCACGCTCTTGGCGCTTCTGCTTCTGTGTAGCAGCTTGTCTGTGTTGCGCGTTAGCAATCACTGGTTGCCCGGTCATAGTTTGAACATGCTGGGCTGCTCACTTTTGGGCGGCCTTTGTAGCAGCCTGGGAAGCCTTGGCTAAGTGAGCTTCGGCCGCATGCGAGGAGATGGCCTCCGGGGCGTCGTCGTCAGAGTCCTCCTCTTCCTTCTCCTCTGCAGCCTTGGCGAGTTTGGATGAGGCCACAAGATCCTTCTCAAGGGGATTCTGCAGCGGAGCTTCCATAGGTGTGACAAACTCCTCCTGGTCGCTGTCGTTAAAAGTGATGTGCCGCCTCTCCATTGGTGTTTTGAAGACATCTTCTTCGTTTGCGTCTTCACTGCCCGGGACCTCCTGGGATTTGCCGCCCTTGGCAAGCATCGATGAGCTCAACAGCGGGATCTCTATGCTGACGTGCCGATGCCTCGTAGAGCCCGTATCCTTAACACGGACGGGTAGTTTGGCAGGCATCTGTTCACTCGCTGACAGCCTCTCCTCGTCTACACCTTGCTCAGTCTCGTACTTGATACCCTCGACTTTGAGAAGCGGCATTTCATCGTAGTCTTTTTGGTTATATTCTCTAACAATGACCTCTTTGGCGGGTTCGAGAACCTGCTCCTTAACGACCGGGGCATCTGGCTCGGAATCCGATGAGAGCTCTATGACCTGGGGCGACTTCTTGGGCTTCTTTGCCGCGTTCTTGGGCGTCCGTTTTGATGCCATTTCATAGGGTATTTATATGATCATTCAGGATCATCCGGTATTGCTAGAGGCGTCGAAGAATGAGACGTATGGCAGTCACAGTTTGCTGGTTGCCAAACCAAGGGTCGTCGATGCTGTTTCTGAAAATGTGCCAAAAAGTTTGTGTGGACCAGCTTGACTTTTTTAGCCTGCGCTTCAATTGGCTGATGCTGTATTATGGGCCCACAAATCTACGCAGCACCCCTGTCACAACTCACTTCAACAAACGACGAGCCCCATCTCATGAGAGCCGGCAGCCTCACCCTCAGAACATCCCTCAAACGCCCGACATTCTGTCTGTTGTTGTTCTCTCGTTCAAGACGCTTTGGGAAGCAACAAAGTCCCATCTCGCTTATCACGATGAGGTAACTCCAGATAGTTACACTACGCATTTTCAAGGGTCTACGGAGCAGGAACACGAGCGGTTGATTCCAACTCATCCCAATTACAGCAAAGGCATTCGACTCATAAAATGCAACGAGGTGGTGCACTAGCGCCAGGATGCTGGAGGAGCGCGTCGCTACTTCAACTCGCAGGGACTGCAACATCATGCTGCCGGATTCGCTCTCCCGCATGCTATACCGGGCAGCCTCAACAGCGCCGCCAGTATGCCGTCATCATCAGGAAACCGCGATTCAGGGCTGCCTCGCCGTTGCAGCCAGCCGAGGGCACACTGATGTTCACAGCCGAAGACGTCCCCCCTATGTCATTTTGGGAGGCGGCGGTGTCAGGCCCCGACGGCCTATCCGCTAGAGACTTCCACAAAATCGCAACGCAGTATTGCGCCGTTGCTGCCAAATCCTCGGCCCACTCGGCTTGGAAAGGCATGCTTCAGAGGGGTAGGCATACACAAGCATTGGCTGGCGCCGCAGATGGGAATGACGATACTAAATGAATCCTCAAAAAATAACAGATTATGGTATCGACCCCTACATGCTTCACTACACATCAATGGTGTTGCTCGACAGCCCCCCGGGGCCAGGGTCACTCTGGAGGCTCGGTACCCACATGCTTAAGACAGCATCGGGTCTTGACTACACGCCTTCCACCATCTCCTTTCTGCGCCTTGTTTTGATGATGCGCGGGGGCGGTCCTGAAGATAGCAAGTACAGAACGCACCTTCGGGGTAGCCTAGACCATCTTTACCGCCTCGTCAAGGCTGGGGAGCACCCCGACGCTCTCACCGTGCATGCCCTCCTGCGACTTCGTGCTGGGAATTATACCAGAGCTCTGAAGGACCTCGACGCCGCCATCGAAGCCGCCGACCGGGCCGGTGATGCGTATGCCCCAGTGCCAGCAAAGCAGGACACTCGTACAGGCAGCACTGGCAACGACGCGGCATCACAGCAACGAACGCCCAAGTGGGCTTTCGAGTCAGACTGCCACGTCGAGCGCGGCAGGATCTTGCTCCGGATGGGCAACCACACAGCTGCCGCAGAGGCCTTCCGAATTGCCGCTTTTGAGCTCGATTCATCCCAGGCGTATATGGAGCTTGGCAAGATGCTGCCAGCCAACTCTCAGTTGCAGCGCGATTGCCTTCTCAAGTCGGCAGTATCGGGGAGTGACGAGGCCTGTCGCTTGCTCTCCGCGTCCGAGACGGTCAAGTCTCGCGAGGAGGGATTGGACAAGGTGATGCTGGAGGAACATCTGCGGTGGGCAGCGGAATGGGATCTGCTGGGGCACCGTCCGACGGGAGACGAAAACGTTGGTGAAGTTCCGGAGCTCGCATTGTGAGAAGGGAGAGGGACTCTTCACACCGGGTTCATTTCAACCTCGCAGCTCTCGTGCCATGCAGCCTATTAAAAAATGGTGGGCTACCAACCAAGGACTTCCTCCTTGACAGGACAGACGAGATGGGATGTCTCCGGGGCCGAAAGCGCCATTCATGTATCATATGTATGCAACATACAATGCAGACAAAAGCAACCAGACACATCGTCCCAGCACAATCCCGACAGTCAACCGACTGGCCCTTTCTTTTTCCGACCAGCATTACCTTGCATTAGCGCTCCTAACTTACATATGTACTCTCAGTCCACCAGCAACGGACTCCGACTCATTGTGCAGCAAAGCCGTCCTGTAAAAAATCAGGCAGGTGACACTCCCCCATCCCATTGCAGACGCCCCCCTAACCAGCCCAAGCCAGTGTCCCCGCAGCATCTGCTTCCAACGACATTCCCCCCTCCCACAGCCTTAGGCCCCTACCTCCAGCCAGCCAACCCGACAGAACCACCGCCACATGTAGCAGCAACTGAAGAGTCCCGCAAAGAAAGAGCAGATACGCCAAAGCAACAGTGATCGACAAGATCGCCCGCCCCTACCTGCAGCGGCCTTGGCCAGATCCCATCCGAATTCTTTCGGACGTCCTTTCCGCCGGTTGCCATTGGGCACCGGGCGACAAGCCACCTCGTACGATTTTTGGGGTTTCCTCCCTTACATGTCCCCTCGGCTGTGTCTCTGTCTCCCCTCCCCTCCCCATGGGTAACCGGGACCTTGTTGGCGGGTTTCCCGTAATCACTGTATGTACAATCTGATCGATGCTGCCGGTGCTGCTGCCGGTGGCTGCTTGTGAAGCCTGCGTAGGTACCCGGTGACTGGGTGTTGCGTCGCTCATGGTCTGGCCGCCGGCAGGCAGAGAGACAGGAGGAAGAGCTTTTTCCTGACACACGCACACACGATTGATGCAATGGTAGTTCGTGGACCGTTCACAACCTCAGTCAGCAACCAAGATCCCCCCATCCACGCTGTCGCGTTTGCCGATGGTGTAGAGGGAATGGAAAGAATCCAGCTCACCTACTCTTTACGGCCGATAGAGCCGCGGAACATTGCACCAAAAAAGATTCACACGGCAGCTTGTTCGCAGACCTATTGGTAATAATGATGATTCTTTTTTTTCCCTCTTCTGTCTTCCTGCAATTCTTTTCGATCAGCAGGAGGGGAACACAAGCTGCGCTAGTTTTGAATTTTACTCTCTCCCTTCCCACAGAAGAGGACCTAGTAGTCCTATGCCTCGACTCCCCCCGCTCACCCGCGGAGATGTTGGAAGGCATGAAGTGGTTAAGCCAGTAAGTACACCGATTCGTCTATGCCTAAGATGGCATATGGCAGAACAGCAACAACACAAACTCGTGAACTGGCGTAAAGAAGGGAAGGGAAGGAAACCATAAATTCCCCCCCGAAACAAAACCTGGTAGCAATATTCTGAGTTCCATGCAAGGTGACACAATTTTCTAAGCGTGTCTCAACCCGAGGGCCTGTTTGTCATTCCGTTTCGTGTCTAGTAGTGGCCGAAAATGCAAGAGCAGAAGAAGAAAAAAAAGATGTCTCATCCAGTTCGTTCCGTCCATCCTGTGCCGTTCAGTTTTCCTTGATGTGTCCTCGCTTAACACCATGCCGTTTCGTTCCGTGTAGGATGACTTTGATTCGCTCCTCGTCCGTCAAGGATTTGAAAATCCTCGAAAAAATGGGTATATAATAATAATGATTATTCCGTTTTGGCGCGCTTCGAACCAAATGAAGAAAATAAGGGACCGGGACCCAGGAAAGAGGCTGGCCATCCGTCTCTACTCACCCCTATGTCGTCGATCAAGACACGTCTAGTCGTGGTCTCCTTGTCTCCGACGTTTCCAAAACCAAAAGAAAATCCTCGAACGCCGCAGGTGCTTGCATCCTGCCCTAAGAAAGTTTGCAAGCGTGGCGTACTATGCCGATGGGCGCTTCTGTTTCTTCCGCGGGCGAGATTTGGTGTCCTCGTCGTCATCATCGTCTCCGCTCTCGTCACGATCATGCGCAGCGCCGCTCTTTTCGTTGCCTTTTTTGATGCTGATCAGGCAACCCTGTTCCTTGAGCCGCTTGGTGAGGGGCGTGCTAGCCTTCATGCCTGGGAAGTCCTTGGCGTTATATACCTGGAAAGGCTCGCTCATGGCAGTCGCGACGATGGGTGATTTCTCGCCAGTGATCATCCTCATGGGGTCGAGTATGACGAGAGCAAACTTCAGGCGGAAAGAGCCGGGTGTGCGGCAACTGAGATCCGGGAAACAGAAGAAGCAGCCTTCTTCGTTCTTCTCATCGAGGCCAACGAACGGGCTCGCTACCAGAGTGCCCATCAGCCGACGTTGCTGGCGAAAATCTTCGGGCATGCTGCTCATGTCCTTGACGCCGCGGTCGTCCCAGATACTGCAGTGGACCACGCTGAACGGGTGGCGTAGCTGGTTGGCCCGCTGTTCGGGACTGAGGGAAGTATCGAGGATGGTCAGCTGTACGATTGGTGGCGGATCAATGACGCGACGGTCTCGCTCTCCAAATCCACAGCTACGAGCGGCGGATGGCTGTTGTCGAACGATAATGCGGTACTCCGATGGCGGAGCCTGCACTGCTGACGGCATTGGCTGTTTGGAACCGTTGCTGCTGTCGGAGCTCAGAAGGTTTGAGATGCTCATAGACTTGGCCTCCTGCCTTGGGGAGGCGCTGGACTGTGTGCTGGGAGGACTCTGCGGTAATGGTGCCATGGATCGACCGTTAGGCCCCGGGTGGTAGGGCGGCTGTTGCATCTTAATATGTGGCCGCGAGTGGACGTTTTCGTAATGGTTCATTGGGGGAGAGTGCTGGTAGGGACGTGGGATCTGCCCCTGTCCCTGGTGCTCCCGAATGGCGTTCACTTGCCTGAGCCGCAGTTCATGGGCGGCTTCGTCCGATGACCGGTCACTGGCGGTCGAAGACTGGGCTGGCGAGCGGCGTACATCCATCGGTCTCCGGGACATCGGATGGGGGTCGCTGCTTGGCGCAGGGAGTTGAGGAGGTGTTTGTCCCACGGGTGATGGCGTTGCGTAGTCGGAGTAGTAGCCCGGCCTAGGACCAGGGTAGGGGACATCGCGGCCGTTCGATAATGTGGAGCTTTGGCCTGCCGCGGCGGTTGATATCATGGTGGCCATGGGTGGCAGTCGCGGTGCTTGCTGGTGGTGGTGCTGCGGCTGCTGATGGTGGTGCTGCTGCGGCTGCTGCTGATGCTGGTGGTGCTGATGCTGGTGCTGAGGCTCCAGGGGTTGTTGGGGAAGATGTTGTTCTTGGGCATAGTACGCCGCATGCCGCGGGGCATACGCCTCGTGGTAGGTGTGATGAGGTCGAGCCATACCGTCCAGCATGGTATGACGGCCAAAATCGTGAGGAGCAAACTCAACAACTGCAGACATTGAGGGAGAGTGCCACAAATAGGCGCTTGATATCGGTGATTTGATACTGTAGAGCGAGTTAGTCTCGATATGGGACTTTCTGCGTGACACCAGAGAGGTAGGTTCCCATACAAGAAGGGAGGCGTTTCACAGGTACAACCTGTTGCTGGTTCCGAGCGACCACAGATACGTTTCCGGGTGACGGGGTCTGGGGATAGGCGGTCGGCGTCTGTCTCACCCAGGGAGCCAATGAAAGCCACACACCCGCGGGTGCCAGCAGAGCAGACCTCTAGCGTGACGAGTCTCGAGTATCGGGAGGGGATCGCGGTGTTCTGGAGCCCAGTGGACCGGACACTCAGGAGTACAAAGTGGCCTTCTCGGGCAGCTGCAGCAAGCCGGGTTCAGGACCGGGGTGGTGTCGATGGGCGTGCCGGCAGGACACAGCTGCTGGTAACCGAGAGCACGTGTTGGCCTCAGCGTCGAGGCGGCGCTCCGAGAGGACGCTCTCCTTGGATGCTGGATCCGTCGAGGCTAGCTTTGGCAGCCGTCGTCGGATATGATATGTGGGCTAGTGACCAGGAGGAGCAGGCGTGGATGGAGGCGGGAGCCTGGGGAGGGGGAGCCGGCGGCCTTTTGTTTGCTTGCTAGGTTGAGTTGGCTGCAGGTTCTGTGATCCCTCATCTGGGATCTGGGGTGAAGCTTGCTGTGACGGTTGTGTTTGCGAGTTGCGGGCTGTGGGCGGCGGTGCAGGAACAGGACGGATATAAGACAGTTCTTGACAGGCGTGTGCGGGTGCCGGTACGTGTATGTGTATGTCACACTGATTGATGCCGTGTGGTGCTGTGGCGAGCAGGGGACTCGGGCAGGACAGGCTTTCGGGATATTTCAGAGTAATATGGCAAAGCCTGGGTGGTGGGCCATTGTGTGAGATTGAGAGGGCAGCAATAATATCAAGAGGACGTATCGATATCCTGAATGTCCATCGGCGCGGAGGGGCCTGGGGCGGCGAGTTAAGTACTCCGTGCCCTGACTGGACCAAACAACACCCTCTGCAGATTGCCTGACAGGGATGGCAGGGGTTGATCGCGACAATCCAGCAGGCGGGTTAATGGGTCAGGGAAAATGGGCGCCCGAGAAGTACCGTGGTGGCACTCCCTCCGCTCGCCTGGTGCGAGTGTATGCATTGGGGCATGGGAAACAGAGAGAAGATGTGTTTGGAAGCAGCAGTGGAAGGGCAGGAAGGACAGGGGGCCGACATGCGTTCTTCGGTACAAAGTACTTCGGGGGCGGGCTACGGTCCGTTGCAGTGTGAGCGCCCTGGCTGGTAGGTCTCAGTCCCGTCCACCTGAGTCGACGACGCCGCAGCGGCAGCACACACCTACAAGAGCCGTCCTGCACAGCACATCCGGACGTGGACGCCGCGCCCAGAGCCGGGATTGCTGAATGAGGCGGCTACCTGCTGCTCGCTGCTCCAGCGCTGGGTGCATTCCAACGATTGACCCCCCCTTCAAGACAACCCCCACCACCCCGGCTTCAACCCCAACCTCGACCCCAGTCAGCGATCGAGCAGGCTGGCAGGGTCGCAGGCAGACAAGGCACGTCAGAAATCAAATCGTCTATAGCCCGTCGGCCACGGCTCGCTGTGCCAATTGGACGCCAGCTTCGGGCTGGAGTCGGCGGCGGCGCAAGAAGTGAACGCCTGCACAGAAAGGCCGTCTCGCGGTTGTTGAGGGGGCAGCTGCGGGCGCCCATCACAGGTTGCCCTCAGTCGTCAGTCTCCTCAAGCAGTCGACGCCACCGCTGTCCTGGTGGGTGGAACATGCATGACGGTGCAGCCTCTGCGAGCGGACACAGTGGTGAGCGCGGCCAAATGCCCAA
>Ga0247758_1001030_pt1 | contig 23062 bp, 28 predicted proteins | sample UWRJL156409C4_FD_180950 | JGI IMG/M metagenome (GOLD analysis project Ga0247758, IMG submission 180950) | Plant litter microbial communities from Arlington Agricultural Research Station in Wisconsin, United States - UWRJ-L156-409C-4 | ecosystem: Environmental > Terrestrial > Plant litter >... | reverse complement strand
GAGGAGGCGGCAAGAAGCTAGCAGGAGAGGGCAGCAAAAAGGCCCAGGGCCAAGCCCGCAAAGCTGACGCCGCCGCCCAAAAGGCTGAAGCCGAGGACGCGAAGAAAGCAGCAGCGGAGGCCGTGGACTGGAACCAAGGAACGAAGTCGAACGCCAAAAAGTGAGTTGATGAGCATTTCTGCATTTTCCCCCAGAACACACCGAGGTCCCACCCAGGATCTCCGCTCCCTTAACCCCCTGCGCGCCTCGCCCTTGGGTTCCGTCTCAGAGGGCGTACTTTTTGTACACCCTATCGTGTACTTGCTCTGCACTCAATGTACCCATTCGGGCCTCTCGCAAGTTTGAAGGCATGGTTAGCGAGCGCCGCTTCCCAGCACCATGCGTCTATGTCCCTCGCGATGACGGACAGTTTAGGCCCAGTCACCATAAGCACCTCCACCATCTTGGGCAACTGGTGCAGGAGAGTCCCTCGCTTGGGCCAGCGCACATGGCTCACCCTTGCCCACACTGTCTGGTCTGCCAACCGGCTCAGGCCCGCTGCGTGCCTGGTGAGCAGAAAAAACAGCTCATTCAAGCATGAGAGAATAATACAGTCGTCAGCGGATCTCAGGTCAAACAAGGCGCGGGTGGCGAAGCGGGCCAGCGTACGAGCCATATATGGACCGGCAAAGAAAGTTGCAAGAATGCATGCTGACACTCATTGACAACTACTAGGGAGGCTGAGGCGGCCAAGAAGGCCGAGGCTGCGCGCAAGAAGGCAGAAAAGGACGCTCTCCTGGCCGAGGAGGAAAAGAGCCTGCCCTCGCGAGCAACACCCAAGAACGCAAAGACCGCGCCCAAGAAGACGAGAGGACTTGACTTGTCGCAGCTTGACGATGGCACCGGAAACAAGAAGCTACCTGGCCTTGTGGCGACCAATATTGACGATGCTCTGGACGCCCTGGGGTTGGCTGATCCCGGAGCAGCGGCCGAAAAGATCGATCGACACCCCGAGCGGCGCCGCAAGGCAGCCTACGCCGCCTTTGAGGAACGCCGCCTCAAGGAAATGGACACGGATGGGAGCGGTGCTGGTCTGCGTCTGAACCAGCGAAAGGAGAGGCTCAGGAAGGAGTTTGAGAAGAGCCCCGAGAACCCCTTCAACCAGGTATCTGTCAGCTATGACGCCTCCAAGGAGGACATTGCCCATATCAAGCAGACGGAGCAAAGCAAGCTCGAGGGCCGGCTGGCCCGCGAGTAACAGGGGATGGTTTCGTATTCCGAGTATTGCACCTACGAAGGTAGCAACGGAAGGGAGCTTTTCTCCTCAGTAGGAATTATCGTCCCTTGCTCGGCCTGACCCGAAGCACCCCCTGAGCGCCTGACCGAGGCGTGGCGACAGGAACTGGCGGTCAGGAGGCCAAGAACTTTTTTTTCCAGATACCTTAGGCACTTTGTGTTAGAAATAAGAAAAAATCAATGAGAAAAACGGCGACATCCGGACTCCATGGGCTGTCCGGGTTCTTAGAAATGGTGCGAGATGCAAAAGACCGGCAAACGGGCCAGACCCGGAGCCAAGCTGGAAGTGCTGTCGCCTTGTTTTTGCCTTGCCATCACCTGGCGTCGGCGCGCCTGGTGTCGGTCTGTAACCCTAACCCTATCGGGAAGCACACCCAGCCGCCGAATGCATGAACCTGGTCAAACATCCTGGCTGGCCACAACTCCAGAGGGCCCCTGCATCCATGCTCCTTCAACCTCCAAACCCCAATCACGTACATCGTGCATATTTCAACTACGCGGCGCAAAAAAGAAAGGGAAAGGGAAAATGAGTTCGCCAACGGCGGCTGCGAAGATGAGCAGCTTGCCGGCCCTGAGACGGCAGCACCTGCTGGCCGAGTTGTGCGTTCCGCCTTCCGCCTTCCACCTTCCACCCCCAGCCATTTCCCCTGCTTCGCGGCTCAGGTCCTGGTCCTGGTCCAAGTCGTGTTCTTCGGACCGACAAACGCCTGGCTTGACCTGAGTTGACTAGACGGCAAACCACCTGGCTAATCGCTGAAGGACACAATGCACAGTGCTGGTCTCAAACAGGCATGTCCTAACGGCGTCTTCGTGAGCCTGACCCCGGGCGACCCAAGCCTGTGGTCGGGCGTGATATTTGTCCGCAAAGGTTCGCGCACCAAATCCTCTCAGCCTCCTTGCTAGCACACACGCGCTCGCCCCACTCACTTACAGCCGATCCCGGCTTCGCTCCGTCCCATCCCGGCTCACCTCACTCCCTCAGCACTTTGTTCGCACTCCCACTGGCAACGAACGGCAGGAGGCCCTTGCTAACCAACAGGAAAACGTAACACAAATCCAGGCCCATACGCCTCGGCCGTACTCCGCTTCCAGATCTCCTTCCCGGACACATTCCCTTCCCTGCCGCCGCTTGTGACCTTCTCAACCGACATGTTCCATCCGCTCATCACCCCGCTTACCACTTACATGTATACCACCGACATCCAAGACGGCGGTACCGTAAGCGCCACTGACGAAGAGCGTTTACCCCCCGGTGGTTTCAGTCTGCGCCACGGCTTCCCAGACTGGTTTGGCCGTGCGACACGGCGCAGCAGACAGGTGAGTTCCCAGTCGCAAACACAAACACCGCTCAGCACACCCCCTCGACCAGTCGGCCGGAGTGCCAGCGCAGCGGGGAGCACACCTGGCTCGGCAGCGTCATCAGCGGCAAGTGACGCGCTGGCAAGCCACGCTCGGCGGAGGGATGTCTCGACATTCGAGGTGTTGAGGTACATCCGGAGCACCTTTGATGACGAGGACGTGCTCGACTCGGTTCCGCTCGAGGCGGCTGGGAACCCCGGGGCCTGGCACGCATGGAGGACGCACCGGAAGCAAGTGGCATCCCTAGGTGCTGTGACTGGGACTGCAACTGGAGCTGGCATTGGGGCTGGCAAGGCGCTACCTCCCGAGCCTGGCGCTAAAGGGGGAGGGGTTGGAGCGGCGAGAAAGCCGGGTGAGTGGAATTGGGATGGTGTGTGGGAGGAGAGGGTCAAGAGGGGGATTGCAACGAGCTTGTCAGAGGGTGTTCTGTATGGGAACGCAGTTGCGGCGGACGAGGTGGTAAGTCTGGGATTGCTTACCTTACCTTACCCTCTGCTTTTGCGGACAGGACGCTGACTTGGGCAGATCAACTTCCTCAGTATGGATGACTCTGAGGTGGAAGGGGCGAAGAAGAACTTGTTTCGCACTCTTGGAACGGCCTGACAGGAACACCAGAATCTGCGCGTGTTTTCTGTGGGACATTCTTGCTTTCTTGGAACCTAGCTACCTTCCAAAAACCTGTCCACCACAAAGAGTAGAAGTACTCCTTCCTGAGAATATGGGATCACAGCAGAAAACCTACCGTGGTTCATCCCAGACTGTCTCCACAATTGCCAAATCGTGCATGAAAAAAAAATCTGACATCGATCGCATTGCTGGCATGTTTAGCGATAGTTACAGACAGCGTTGGATCGCTGTGCCTATCCCTATTTTGTTTACTGGATCCGTTTAAGAACCCGTTTAGTGGCCGTTTAAAGTCCCGTTGTTTGGCTTCAGTCCGCCTCGCACTTCGCGAGTCAGGCCGTTGGCGCTGTTGACTGCTCCCGGGGGCTCGAGCACGCTGGCAACGGTTTGGGTAACGCTGGCCTCGGTCTTGTTTCTTGGATAGGAGTCGGCGGGACACGGTTGACTTGCACCCAGCAAGATGTCCACGCATTCGAAACCACAGATGTCGGACCAGAGTGACGTGCCCCAACCGCTGCACATCATCAAGCGCCCCGACAGCGGATGGGGCCGGAAGCCGCCATCCCGTCGATACAGCACCGAGGGTGAGAGCGGGGACTCGGATACCAGTGTCGGGAGCGTACCGGAGCCGCCAGGCGGTGATATGCCCCTGACCATCCCGAAGAGGAGAGGTGTTGCGTCAACCTCCAGACCCATCACGGCGCCGATATCAAGACCGAGGAGGTCCACCTCGTGTACTGACCCACGCGAAGCAGAAGGCGGCATTGTCCCCCATCAGCCATCTGGCCAGGTAAATGTACCACCACCCGTAAAGCACAGGCAGCTGGTGGGAGTTATCGCTCAGGGTGGAACGGGCAGAAGGAGAACCAAAGGAACAGACCAGTCCGCTGCCAACCAAGCATACACACGGCTCGACTACTCGCGGTTACGCAATTCCAAAAGCATGCTTCACATGACAGCCTCACCATACCATTCCTATAACAACACATCGGAAGAGCCATCGGACGTACCGCTATCGCCGTCCGATTCATATTCCACACGCGATTCGCCCCAAAGCCACCCTGTTCCTAGCCCCTGTGTATTGGTGCCGCGAATCACGGTCACGCCCGAGACCAAGGTCCTCGACGATGGCGTTAATGATTTGTGGGTGGCTGTTCAACTTTCTGCCCAGGTCTGCTGGGCCAATAGCGCTTACCACACACCCGACGACCATTATGGTAATCGCAGAGGTTCACAGCCGGGTATGTGCTTCATGGCCTCATCTGTAGGCGTCAAGAGTATCTGACGTATTCCCACAAAGATGAATTTCAGTACGGATGCTTGTACGATGTTTCGGTAGATGTACTGCCAACGGCGAACAGCAAGATCGTAGAGGTTTTTGATGATAGGGCGTCTTGCACAAAGTAGGCCCCCAGCATCCTCCCCATTCCCCGGATCCTAGTTACCTATCTAACGCCCAACGGCGAAGGACGACATTGTATCCAGGGTCACGCTTACTTCTCATGGCTCGGATCCAGCTCTCTGGGGCTGTCACGGTCGGTAATCGTGCCCGGGGTCACGTACGCCAGAGCTCAGACGACCTCATCCAGGACTTGGAACATGCATTGGGCACCACTGCCATGGAATATTTGCAGGTCCGTATGACCTACCGTCATTCCGGGTTTCCATACCAAGCCCCCGTCCCGAGTGCTTCAGCCGGCGAGTCCGACACAACTATCACCACAAGATCCGGCGCGGATACTACGAGCATTGAGACCAAGATGGAGACGATGGCTCGCGCTACCATCAAGCGGTGCAACTCAACCTCTCCCTGGTCACCTCGCCCTGGTATGCTCCAGAACCCGCCGCTGTTTGAGATCATAGCCTCGCATTGGGGCCCAGCCAGTGCCCGCGAGGTGATGCACCGCATCACCGCACGCTCTCGGCCCCTTCCACCCCTGCCGCGAAAGCCGGCCAGCTCCTCGGCCCCGCTATGTGGCAATGACATACCGCCTTCCACCCCCGTTATAATAGAGGAGAGAATAAGTGATGAAACAGTCCGAGCATCACCCGCGCCGGCGCCAGCGCCTCCTCCCATCCGTGCCGCGCCGCCCATACCAAAACGGCAGACCAGTCTCCACCGCGCGTCCATCCCGCAGTACGCTGTCCAGGCGCCTCAAAGCCAAGAACCGGCGAGTACGTCTGTGGATCTTGAGGATTATGACAGCGAGTCAGACCCGGCAAGAAAGATCTGGACTCAGATGCGCGGTGCGGACAATGGCGCGAGACCGAGCTACCATGTGAGCCGCGTGAAGAAGGTGCCGTCATCGGCGACCATGATACCACAGCCAACGCCTTCAAGCATCACACGGGAGGTTGCGGTGGCGGTGCGACGTCTGCTTCCGGATGAAGAGCCGGCGGAGCTAGCTACGCCCTCGTCGAGGAAGACTGGCAGCGGCGTGGCAACGATGCGGGGAAGGGGCAGTCGGGTGGAGATGGAAGTAAACAACAGGGCGACTGGTGGTGGCGATCATGCTCAGGCACGGATGTTGAGGGGCGCAGCCTCTTTGGCGAATCTGAGAGGAGATGAAGCAGGAGATGGGAAAGTCAGGAGAATGGGCGGGACGGGGATGGGGACGACTGGTGTTGGGGCTGGGATGGGGGTCGGGCCGGCGGGGATTGCCGTTGGGATGGGACTTGGGGCTGGCACGAGAATGATGCCGGATATGGATGCCGGGCCGGGCACGAGACATTATGGGACTACGACGGGAAAGGGGGGGAAGAAGGATAAGGATGCTGGGAAATGGGGTTGGTCGGGGTGGTGGCAATGATAGCCACAATCATTTCAGGCCGAGATGCTCAGTCAGATCGAATGGAAAACGGGATACAAGATGGAATACCCGAGTATTTGGCCGCAGTGCTGTCGGTTTGCTACCTTGGATATGTTATGGTGGTTGACGTGAGGAAAGATGCATCATCTATTCTGTACTGGCCGGCCTGTTTTCTTCCCGTTGATATCCCTTCCGCCATCCCAATCATGCGATCTTTCATGATACCGGCCTTGGCGAGTTAGACACTGAGTCTTGCGCCTCCTGCTCTTTTGCAGAGAAAAACATCTTCAAGGAAACCCAACTCCAACAGAAAAACCATGTTCAAGGAAAGTAAATAACTCTTAACAGATAATCCCGACTGACAATGAAAAGTACTTTTAGTGATCCTCGTTTCGCATCTTCCCATGACCAAACACATGAACACAACCACCCATCTCTCTCTTATTTTTCATGGGACCGCCCTTCCCGGAAGCTGTGCTCGTTTCCATGAGCATAGGGACGTTTTAGATATCTTCAAGCCTTCTTCTCCCGCTCACTGCCATTGCCATTGCCATTGCCATCATCCCCATTCATCATCCCCATCAAACTCGCCTGCGGCACATCAGAAACAGGCGCCGCTGCCGCGGCGGGCACTCGTCGCCCAAGCCCAGCCATCGCCAACAGCGGCCCGAGGATGAGCACGCCAGCTACGCACACCACTGAGCTGAAGAGCTGGAACCAGCCGTACAGCATCGAGCCGGGGCCCATGAGGATGAACTTCAGGAACTCGTTGACTTGGTAGAGATCTTCTTGCTTCTTGATGCGGTACCGCCGGGTGGAGGTTGAGGGAGTGGTGGGTGCTGCGGTCGAGGAGGAGGAGAAGCTGGCGCGGGAGTCGGCGTCTGGGCGTGTGTTTGTGAGGGACTGGGTGTGCGCTTTAGAGGCTTTGTCTGCTGCGGTGGCAGTGTTAGTTTCGGGGGAGGCGACTTCGGCGAAGGAGGGCTCGGTGTCGGCTTCGCCGAGGGGGAGGGAGTCGGTGATGGCGTTTTCGTGCGAGAGCAGGTGGGTGTTTCCGTTACCCTTGCCGTTGCCGTTGCCATTTTTGATGGAGTGGTTGTTGTTGTTTTTGCTATTGGGGTTCGGCTGGTCCGGGGTAAGGTGCAGGACTGTCACGAGGTGGACCGGGGACTTGTGGAAAGGGAGGAACCAGATGGAGAATGTCTGCCGGATGGTTACGTAGAGGAGGTTTGCGCGCTGGTCGAAGACGGTGGACTCAACTTGGAGGTCGATTTTGGGGCTGAGGATCTTGTCTGTAAGGGGGGGTAAGCTTTCAAGCATCATTAAAGATCCAGGGAAGGGACGATGTTGGTACGTACACCTACGACATGTTGTTAGCAAAGTTTCACATGTGTAGAGTTGAGGTGAGGGTGTCACATACCACTTATAAATGGCCAGGACGAGCATCCTCGAGTCGACCTCTCCAACGAACGGCAATTGCTTGCCCTCGAAAGACGGGACCCGGCAGAAAGGATGCACGAACGAGGCTGAGGGGAGGTAGTACCGATTGATGGTATCCTGTTGCTCTTCGGGCGTCCCCTGCGCCAGTGAGCGGATGATACCGCGGATGTCTCTGACTGGCTGGGATGTTAGTGTCTTGTGTTGACAGCTCGCTCAGGGGCTCAGGGGTTTATTCACTTGCCTGGATGCTCCATGATAGGTCGACAATGGCTTCAAAATGTAAAACTGGTGTTGTTGCACTGGATTTGTTGATTCGTTCTTCCCTAAATCGATATTATCCAGAAGATAGCTCGGGAATCAAGTGAGGAGGGGAGGATATAGCTCCTGGTAGGGCATAAAGGGGCCCTGTCATGAGTGATGTCATTGCCGCTGGGTCCGGACCCGAGCATGTGAAATGTGGACTGCACGCTAAATGCATCCGGGCGGGAGATGACGAACACCTTGCGGAGACACAAAAAAAAACAAAGAGACCAGATGAATTAGCCCGTAGCTATAAGAACCGCAAGGATGCATCCAGGAGGGCCCGAGGTGAGTGCATAATGGAGCAAAAATTGAAGCTTGCGGTTTATGTGGATCGAACACATGACCTTCAGATATACAGATGTATTTTGAATGAAGTGAAACTTCAGTCTGACGCTCTCCCAACTGAGCTAAACCCGCTAGTTGATATTCTTTAGACCACTCCTGCCGCTCATGGCAGGTGCGACGGTGTGCAGCGCAGCGGGAAAAGGAAATCGCACTTCTGTTTCCAGGCGGCATCCTAACCCTAAACCCAACCCCTGAAGCACAAAGGCCTCCTACCTTCCTACCGTCACTAGGAAACCTTACAAGCAGTTTTACATTCAAGGGAAACGTGTGTTTTGGCTGCGAGGGTTATTTTACAGGAGCTACTACTACTTCTAGACATTTCAAGAAACTGACAACGAAGCCATTTACATCAAGTACTGCGTACAGTAGAAACCAAATAGTTCCTGTCAACAGCCACCCAGCCACAATGAGTTAACAATGACGGGTCAATGATATCCGATCCAACTATAAATGGTCTGACATACGTACCCAGGCAACCGCTTTGCAGCATGCGCGCAAACACCTGCAGCGCAATTGCGCACGGCGTTTCGGGAACCGCTGCCCGGCTTCCACCCGACTTGGCTTATGTTAAGCACATGTACCCATAAACCGAATGCATTCCGCCAAAGAGCACCTCCTTTCCAAAATACATCCGAGTTCCCTGGCCCGTTACTTCGGAGGAAAAGGGACGCCGCAGCTTGCAACCTCCTAAGTACCAAATCCAAACCCAAAACCTTCCATAGTCTACTCCAAAGTTGCCTTTTTTCTAATGCACCCACAACTCAATCCCTCGTTACGAAGCTCTTGAGCTACTATCATCCCTCCGAGAATATGCAGCGCTTCTTCTCTCCGCACTGCGCACCCTCGATCTCCTCCTCCTCTGTGGGGAATGCTCCTCAATCACGACAACCTCGTCATCACTATCCACCACCCTAGGCGGACCCCTAGGCGGACCCCTAGGCGGACCCCTCGGCCCTCGACTCGGCCTCCTCGCCTCTTCAATAATGATACTTTCTCCACCGCCGCGGCCACCTCTCACAGCCTCTTCGACGATCACTGCGGATGGTATACCTCTCGAAGTCCTCGTCACCTCGATCGTAGCCTCGCCGCGCGAGCGCCGATGGTGATGGTGTGAGTGGCGTTGGCGGCTCTTTCGTTCCATGACAACCGACCCCGTGACCGAAGACTCGGCATTCTCGGGTGGATTGCCAATGTTGATACACACGTATATCAAATACAGCACGAGGAGAAATCCACCAACCGCGCCGAGTGTGATGCCAGCAACCGCCCCCGGGCTGGGGCTGGAATCGGCTGAGCCGTAAAGCGCCGGGATGGTGGCAGTTGTAGTTGCCGCCTGACGCGTGACGATAGGAGTTGCTGCCAAAGGTGGCGGCTGGAAGGGTATGGTATTCTCGGTGGCGTCCCCGGACGCTGGAATCGGTTCTTGTGAAGCTGGGGGAAGTCGTGCGCGGCGCCGTATCGGAAGTACCAGTGGCGGCATTGTGGATTGGGTATTATGTTGAGGGCTGTGGATTGTGTAGGTCCCGCTGGGGTTGCGATATGACGCGATGCGCCGGCTCGCGCAATGATGCGCGTCAGTAGCCTTGCGACTTTGCGCGTCTTTGTGCGACCTGCTGCCTTGTGACTGACTGTATGGCAAGAAAAATGCCTGTCGCAATTATCCTCTGGTGATATATCGCGCCTTCACGACGCGAATTAGTGAAACTATACGTGTATCGTTCCTGGTGACAGCACAGCTGGAGATGACTGAGCAACCCGTAAGCGTAAGCGCCGCGGGGTCAAAGGTCTGTCGATATCTGTGCTGGCGCAAACTACAGAGCGAGCAATCAAAATCGCGGGCGCAGGAGAAATATCCCTCCTAGCGATGATGATGCCGGAAAGCGTATGTATGGGAATAAAAATAGAAGAAGACGGACGCAATCGAGATGGACGGGAAGACACAGCGCGGGGAAGATGCGGACACAAGCGGTCGAGACCAAGGTGATTGCGTGCCGAGTCGAAGCAGTCTGTGAGCGCGCCAATTCTGTCGATATCTTCGTTGCCACCGCAGTCCCGCGCACTTAAGGACGTAGGCTACGAAAGTAATGATAGGTATAGTGTCTTGGTTATTGTCAGTCTGATGATCAGAATCCAGGAACACAAGTGGATCGCGGGACGGGAAGGGGCGGTTCGCTCGGCTGCTGGTTGGCGGGGGGCTGGGGACCTCAGGCAGCCAGGGTCCCCGATCCTTGGCGTGGGTTGCAACTCCCCCACCTGTTTACTTCACCCCCACCCCAGCAACGGATAGGATCGAGCTTGGATGCAGGACTGGTACAGGTCACACCACAATATTCTCCGGCTGACTACCTAAATGGATGTAACCAGGCGCACAATGTAGGGAAGCCCATACGCCGATTGAGGCTTAGTTTGAAGCCAACTGAAGTGCTGAGAAACTTTGGCAACGAGTCTCCCACGGAGTCGATCAGAAACGAATACCTCGAAGACCAGCCCCCGACTTCTTTTCCTTTTTGTCCTTTTTGTCGGGTTTCTCCTCCTTCTTATCCTTTCTGATTGCGTTTTGCACACCTCCTAGATTTCAATGTGTCAGTAAACATTCACCACTGCGTTGGTCTTCTGTGTAAGGCTTACCTCGACCAAAGTACCTCTCCAGCTGCGGACTCGTGCTTGTACCGGTCTTGTCCCCACCATCCGGTGGTGTTGAGGGCCGTTGGTGTCCTCCTGACCCGAGTGACCCCGATACTGGTTCCAGTGGCGAGGTCGCATTATGCGATACCCCCTCGAATGCCTCCGGTTCTGAGAAGCCACGGTGAGTTCGGTTCCTAATAGCGATTGGGTTTCCTGCCATAGGCATCTCGGCATCCCCTGCCGCCCCAAACGAGGACGAACCGACGTCATTGGCCCTCCTGTCGCCTATATCGCACTGTATGTCCAGAAGCGATGACTGCAGCACGGTGAATTTCCTTGTGAGTGCGCTGAATTGCTTCTGCAGCTCTGCCTGCTTGACCCGGCTCGTAGCCAGAGCGCTCTCGTACATCGTCGTTATCTCGCTAGTACGCCCGCGCTGATTATCCCGGATTGCCTCTGATGACTTGTTGCTAAGTGCAGTGATTTGGATTTCGTAGTGTTTTCTCGCTTGCTGCAACTCCTGCTCTCGTGCCGCAAGATCCGTCTTCCACTGCTCCGCTCTGCTCTCTGCCGCCTCTGCCGCTTGCATGGCCCTTTCCATCTTTAGTTCCTTGCCTTGGTATTCGTGTTCTACTGCAGATAGGCGCGCAATGTCCGCCTTGAGCCGCTCAATCTCGTCCGCGTTGATATCCACCGCCTCAAGGTCTTGTTCCGACTTGAGCCGCTTTTCCTCCGCCTCAACGATGATGTTGCGCAACCTCTCGCATTCGGCTTGTGCCCTCTCAAGTTCCTGTTTCAGCGCAGTCCCTTCTGCGCTCCACTTCTTTTGCTCTTCGCGAAGTGTCCGTAGCTTAGACGAGACGTCGTTCTCCCTTTTCTGCGCCATGTTTCGGCGATGATCAAATTCCTTCTTAATCTGCCCCTCTTGTCTCTTTGCCTCATCTAGCCGCTGTTTGAGACTGCGGTTTGCCATGACGAGATTCTGCGTCTCAGCTTCTGTGGCCGCCTCCCTGATCTGCTTGCGCCGTAGAGCCCCCATGTGCGTTATGTGCTGCTGCTTGATGTACCTTTCGAACTGCAAGTCATTGTGAAGAAGCAAGCTCTGATGGTAGAGTATAGATGCCTGATCGCTCGAATCAACCCCACTGTCGCCATAATATCGGGGGGTCTGTAGGCGTGGCAGTTGCGCTAAACCGTGTTCTGCTTGGGACTCCTGGGGACCCAAGCTTAGCGAGGGCACACTGTCGTTTGCTAGCGACTGATTCAGGCTGGACTTGATCACCTTGTTAGAGTGTATCATGTCTTGAAGCTGAGTGTGCGATGCGCTCTGAACAAGATGTGGCGGCAGGGTCGGGCTGTCGCCACCGAGTTCCCGAGACTTGCTGTCCATGGAGTCGTGGCCAGACGGATGGCTGGATTGTGAGTGGCCTGACCTAATGCTGTCTCGGCCGCCGACAGACAGCCCAGCAGGGCTGATCTGTTGAGCCAGGTTTACCGACGAGGAGTCTCTCAGCAGCGGAGTTTCAACGAAGCCGGAGCTGCTTAGAAGAGGATAGTCGAGCCCATCTTTGTCGGCGTCCTCTAGGTGTGAAGAACCGTCCAACATCCCTGGAAGCTCCGTCATTTCCTGCTCATCCTCGGGCTGGTCCTGTATAGGTATGCATAAAGCCAGGCAGTCAGCAAGAACCTCGTCTCCTTCACTCTTAATCCAACGGCTGAGATCGGACTTCTCGGATTCGATGGTGAGATTGTAAAAGTTTGGATGTAGGCGGTGTCTCTCTCGGAATCGCTCAGATCTGGCCCGGATCTCCGTGGCCTGCACATCGATATCCTCTACGCTGCTTGCATGGCGTAGATATCTTTGAGGCTTCCGGATATAATCCACAAAGTTGATTGGATATAGGCCGTACAAGATTGTAAAATATCCGGGGAGATAGTGAATCGAGTGTCCGTCGTGATCAGGGTCCAACAGGGTCTTTTCCCACGCCATCCCTCCCCCGATATCCTCACTTTCAATTCCAAACTCGGTATGCTCCTGGGCAAAAAGAGAATCTCTATCCCAGAACAACAACCGAGCATATATGTTGAAGAGTGTCGATAAGAAAGGAACGAGGGAGCTTGGCATGAAAGGCAAGATCATGATGAGAGCAAGAAGCGCCGTGTTCACCGTCGAGGTCGACTCATCCTTTTGAAGCGAATGTAGGATGCTGAGAAACAGTGGCGTCTGAAGAATCATATGTAGATGCGGCGGTTGGCTGGCGACAAAGTCGCAGAGTAGACGGATGGAGTTGTTTCGGAATTCTTTCCTGACCAGGAAACCGTCCAAAGCTATCATAAAGCCCTTTGGGTCCTTTTTACCGAATATCAACAGCGCCTCCTTGATCATCCTTTCCTTCAGTTCGACGAAAGAGGATCTGGCATGTTCCTGTGACTCCTTCACCTCCATCCAACGGCTGAGAAGTCGGTCGATAAACGGAGCCAGCCCAGCCTCATTCCAAGTCGCTGGCCCATTATTTTCGTCAAGGGACAAGAGGTCGAGAGTGTGATCTAGCACCTCACGGGCCAGGCCTTTTTCGCGGTCGACATACTCCAACACGGGATCGAGAAGCTTATTCCACCACTCAAATACACGCCTAGTTGTATGAATTGCTGGACGGAGCTCTCGTAGGATAGCGAGAAAGGCGGCATATTTTCCAGGGTGATCCTTTACGATTTTATCGTACAGAGACACAAGTTCGTCGTTCAAGCGATCCGCGGCGCCCTCCTCAAACTTCGCGTGCTTGTTCAAGTAGGCGGATACGATGGCAAGGATCTCGGCGGGAAGCGGGACACTAGGCGACTGGAGGAAGGCATTGAGGGCTTTCGTGAGCTCCTTCGAAGATCTGTGCGACGGGTGAGCTGTCAGCGTCGCGATGCGATTGGGGTATCAAGGCTGGGATATTCGATATCCCGGTAGCCAACCTGTCCTCGGACGGAAACGTACCCGGATGAAGCCATCCTGATCGACGCGCGAATGGCACATCGAGATGCTGGCGGCAGACCAGGTTGAGCTCCCGGACCCGCACTTGGAGATCAGCTCCCTTCGGTAGCGTTCGGATGGAGGCTCCAGAATGGGTCTTTGGGGATAGCAAAGGATCCACTCTTCGAGGTAGGCACTGGAATTTGATTGCTACTGGTCGGGGTGCGCAATAAGGAGCCTGTTTCTGAATGTGCAATCAAGTCAGAGGTGTGGCTGCAATCCAGCATTTCTTGCTTGGGAGCATGGATGCAGCTTTTTCGGACATGGCCCAGCGGGAGCTAGATGCAGCTCTCCAAGCTGTATCTGGGGCATTTGGGAAACGCTAACAGCAAGACCCACCCCAGCATGTGACCTGCCTGCTGCTCCCTGCTGACCAAAGCCGGAAGCTAGGGGCCGGGGTGACGACAGAGTCCTCGCGGGGGACAATCAAATGCTCAAACATACGCCCCCCAGCTATATAGCAGAAAACCAACCTTGACAACCTCAATCTCGAGAAAATTGCCAGATTGAAGTGATTTGAGCTTTTGACAGAGGACCACCGCGATATACAACTCCATGGAGTGTCCTTCTGATCTTTGATCCCTCAGATGCCCGCCTGGGATTCGCAATTCGTGTGGGGATGAAGGTGGAGCCTGGATGGAACCCCGCATTTCATCGCAACGGGGCCCACAAAGCAAGTGGACTGGCGTAACCTTACAGGCCTGCAGTTCACGGGATGACCTGACCTGCAGCAGCGTGCCCCTCCTCTGAGCAGACAGCGGGGTTGTCTTTCGATGCCGCTCCTCGCTCTAGTGACTGTGGTTGATCTCCATCGATTGGAAGAGCAGTCCACACAACAGGTTGGGCTTTTCATCAATCATCAAAGACCGTCCAAACCCACCATCACCCCAAAGATTCCCACTTCTCACCATCTCCCTCCTGTCCTACCTTCACCTATATTGAGTCCTTGACACCCCAAACGCAAACTATCATCCCCCCGCACCAATCCAATTCGGCAAGATGGCATCCAAGACGTCCGCAGTGGCTGACGAACCCGTCGACGTTCTGTTCGCCCTGCATCCCAAGTTCAATCTCCTGGACTTTGCTGGTCCCCTTGAGGTTCTGACCACTGCCTTGCACGACGCCAATGACAAGTGTAAGTGAAGCACATCCGTCTAACGGCTTTGTATCGCGGGGCTCAACGGGCTGACTCATCGTGGCGGGTTACAGTGTCCAGGGCTTTCGAAGTCACCATTGCCGCTGGCGAACCTAAAGTCCTCTCCGAGCAGGGCGTCATTGTTGGATCGCAAGTCTCCTGGAAGGAGGCCCATGACCGCCTGTCTGACTTCGACGTCCTCGTCGTTCTCGGCGGCAATGTCGAGCAGGTCATCAAAGACAAGGGCGAGCCCCTTGATCTGATCTTGGCCTTCGCTGAGGTCCAGAAGGCGGACCCCGCTCGCGAGCGCACACTGCTGTCTATCTGCACGGGGTCCCTCCTGCTTGCTCATCAGGGTATCCTCGCTGGCCTCTCTGCCACAACCCACCCCGATTTCATCATCAAGTTCGAGAACCTGTGCAGCCAGGCGGCTGTCCGTGAATTGGGCGAGCGCACCGATGTCGTGGAAGACACCCGATATGTAGTCAACAACCTGCGCTTTGATATCGGGGATGAAGACGAGAACCCCTATATCCGCCGAAAGTCCGACGCCGGCCGTCGCCCGTCCAATGCACGGTATGTTCACCATGTCCAGACTGTAGGCGATTAGAGCTGACATAAATGTCCAGAAAAGGATCGATCTCCTTGAAGGGCTCCAACAGCCGCCGCGAGTCGATTGCCCGCCGCGCCGCGATGCGCCTCGGTGGCCTTCGTGTCATTACGAGTGGGGGAGTGGCCGCCGGCATAGATGCGGCCCTGTATCTTGTCGGCGTTTTGGTCTCGGAAGACTCAGCCAACGAGGTTGCCCGCGTCATGCAGGTGGACTTCAAGAAGGGTATTGTTGTTGATGGAATTGATGTCTAGATAATGGGATAGACAAAAGCTGCCAGGGGGCCTATGAGTGATGTAACGAATGATATGGAATGGTAAAATGGCAAGCAAACAAATGCACGGCTTTCACTACAACGGTGTCGTTCTTCTAAACGAACTCCCGGTGCACTTTTGCCAACGTCTCAATGGGATTGCTCAGTATGCCGTCATGCCCGGTGTACCGGAGCTAGTGTAGTTGCTGGGCGGCAGGCGAGCTTGGGCCGACGACTTGTCTTGGCACGACAGCGTTGCTTCGGGAGGTCACCATATCTGACAGGCCTCGCCACCTGCCAGCGGTCCGATCCAGTTTGCGCCTGTCCCAATGTCGAAAATCTAGATGTGGATGCCGACCAGAACATTTGCGAGAACCTCATTCAATAGCGCCCATCACGAACGTATCCACCCAATTGCCTCGAGCTGTCCTACCTACCTAGACGAAGACTTCCTGTCATAAAGTCCGCCAAACATGGCGACCTCCGTCGCCAGAAAAGCTGCCCAGCTTGCTCCCGTGGGCAAGAAGCAGCTCTTCCTGTACGAACCATTCTCGGCACCCGCCCTCCCCCAAAATGAGGGAACGACAGCTAACCTTGACGCAAACTTTTAGTCCCAACCATGTTATCACCTTCATCCGCCCCAAGTCGAAACAGCCCAATAACCACGCCATGTTCTCCGTCCCTCTCAAGTGGAACAAGTTCGACCTGCGCGACTACCTCTTCCATGTATACAACGTCGAGGTGCGCGGCGTGCGCGCCTTCGTGAACCAGCAGCAGCCGGAACGCCGCGGCGGTACTGGAAAGTGGTATCGACCGCAGGCCGAGAAGATGATGGTGGCCGAGCTGGTGAAGCCCTTTGCGTGGCCCGACGCGCCGGCCAAGGACGCCCGCGCCGAGTTCGATTATGACCAGCACCGCAAGATGAAGGTCTACGAGAAGCAAAAAATGGGCGATCACGAGAATCTTCAAAAGGGGAAGATCGCGTTGCGGACGGAAACTGCGATTCCAGTGGACAGGAAGGGGCTAAGGAAGCAGGCCGAGGCGATGCGGGCTGCCCCGGAGGAGTGGGAGTCAACTGGCGTGAAGGGCGGGAAATGGAAGGAGGTTGAAACTGAGGATAGCTTTGATTTCGACGACCCGGAGCAAATGGATGTGGTAAATATGATTAGGAAGGAGGATGGGGGGGAGACTCCAAGCTCGAGGTGAGACGCCTGAGTGAATGAGAGGGACATGGACTGCCGACGGGCTGTATGATATTGCTATAGATCTGATGTATACATGTACAGTACAACACACCAAGATTACAAGTCAGTCGAGGCTGCGACCGGGCATGAGGCTACAAATGCAAGGTTGCTACAGGGCTCTGTCGGGACCCCTCTTCGGTAGGTTCTTTCCAGTGGTCCCGGTGCTGGAAGAGGAGCACTTCGTCCCCCCATGACCACCAGCCGGCCGTCAGATTCCGGGCAAACACCTCGAGAGCCTCATAGCCTGGGGGTACCAACCCGTCCTCTTCGAACAGCTGGCGAAGACTCGGCTTTCTCGAATGCACGTCAGGCACCGTGACGATGACCTTCCTCCCGATCGGCCGTCCGCCTTGGCCACCACGCTTCCGTGAGATGAGCAGTCTCTCCCATGGCTTTCGCCAAGCGGAGTCAGGGCTCACGATCGGCTCACCTTGCGTCGTTACCTTCAGCCACGTCCACTCTCCCACCAGCTCGACGTCCCACTGGGCAAAAAGCCCTCCTTGTGACGAGGTGAGCAGATCGGCAGCTTGCGGGGAGTTGGTGACCCAAACGCCGACGAGCCCGTCAGCAGCAAGATGAGACGCCACTGGGATGAGTGTCAGGAGGCTCCGAATAGACTCAAAGTTCCGGGCTGGATGGTAGCCGCCCCTTTTGCGCTTTGCGGACCGGTTGGGCCAGGGTGGGTCTATCAGCATGAGATTAAAGCTAGAGGGTGCATCGGAGAAGAAGGCAGTCCGTTGTGAAACGATGCTGCCGTGGAGATAGCGCGAGGCCTCGGGAATGATGAAGGACGAGAGGTCAAGCTCGACGCCGTCGTCCCCTACCGGCGGTGGCGGAGAGGATGCACCACGTGGACAAAGGCGCGGCAGGCACCAGGGCCCCTTGTGGGACTGTTTGATCTCGGCGAGGGCTGATTCGGCGGCTGCGAGGGTCATGAGCCCGGCTACTTGAGCAGCGGGAGACGCTGCGGAGACCAAATTCCCTGCTTTGGGCTCCGGGGTTGGGAACGGGGTTGTCGGCGGCGCTGCCGAGACCAACCGCTTGAGCTTCGGGGGGTCCACATTTCTAAGCCGGTGCGACAGTGCCTGGGCTTCCTCCAAGGATCGAGGGAGGTCCAATACGACCACTGTTTTGTTGCCATTTTGAAAGAGTATGGACGAAGATCCCATCTGCATATGTTTTGTGTGTGTCTTGACGCCGGCTATCAGATCAACGGGCAAAAGCTTGGGAGGCTGTGTTGCAGAAGAGCCTAGAATGCGTGTGGTCTCGGCGCGCAATTGAAGAGACCGGCGTTGGTTCCGGTCGTTGTTCGCGTGCCTCTGGGGGCTGAGGTCGCCTGTGGACCCGCCCGCAATCGGGTTCCTGCTGATGAGAAATCTCGGCAATCCTCGGCTTCTGGTCGGTCTGGGGGATCTGCTGCCCCCAAAGGCTAAAAATTCCTCCGCAAAGCCACGGCCAAAAGGGATGACGTTTATCTTTTTTCATGTCGTACTTGCCGAAACCTGAGTGAGACCCTTCGCATCAGCGTCGCCAATTCTTAACCACGCCACAACCGCGGAACCCACACTTTCCAAAACGATAACGACCTTAAAGTTCAACTGGTGTGGATGTAAACCGCGCAACGAAAGCTGCATACAGCATATAGTGCGCGGCGACGGAGCGATATCCGTCGGCGCAGTTCAGAGGAGGGATGCCCGCGGCTGGAGGGCTCATACGCCATGGCGCACACGAACCACGAGAGGCAACGCGCGATGCGCCGCGCCTACCCCGGGACGAGAGGGATCCGACCCTTTGTCCGACCGATGACGAGGCCGCAGTTCCGCGCAGGAAAGGAATACAGAGCAAGCAGAGTCTAGACTATCTGTGGAGGTCTGGTGTCGCTGGCGGCATGGCTGGCTGTGTGGTGGGTTCGCCCTCCCTCGCGCATGGCTGGAATACCCTGGTTAACAGTTGCTCTCGCGTAGGCCAAAACAATCGTCGCACCGCTCGATAGAGTCAAGATCCTCTTCCAGGCGCATAACCCACACTTTATTAGGTACACAGGGTCGTGGTTCGGTGTCGCGGGAGCCATGAAAGACATATACCGCCAAGATGGAATGCTAGGTCTATACCGGGGCCATTCGGTCACCGTGTTGAGGATATTTCCCTACGCCGCCATCAAATTCCTCGCGTACGAGCAGATTCGCGCTGCGATAATTCCCAACAAGCAGCACGAGACCCCTTTTCGACGTCTCATCAGTGGCTCGTTGGCTGGCGTAACGTCCGTCTTCTTCACATATCCCCTCGAGGTTATCAGGGTACGACTCGCCTTTGAAACGAAAAAGGATAACCGGTCGTCCCTAAGATCAATATGCAAACGCATCTACAGCGAGAAGCCTACGCTGAAACCCCTGGCGACCGACTATGCCAGCGGGGCGGCCACTGTCGCGGCCACCGCCGTAAATACAGTTGCACCACGCGCCGGTGTTATCAACTTTTACCGCGGATTTTCACCCACTCTCCTCGGCATGGTGCCGTATGCCGGCATGTCATTCCTCACCCACGACACGATGGGTGATCTTCTTCGCCATCCGAAGCTATCAGATTGGACGACCTTACCGCAACCTAAGAACGCGCCGTCCGGCAAGGCAGCACCCCTACGATCGTGGGCCGAACTGCTTGCTGGTGGCGTCGCTGGCATTATTTCTCAGACGGTGTCGTATCCGCTCGAGGTCATACGGCGGCGGATGCAGGTTGGCGGAGCAGTAGGCGATGGGCACCGGCTACGCATTGGCGAAACGGCCAAAATTATCCTTCTGGAGCGGGGATTCAGAGGGTTCTTCGTCGGGCTGACGATTGGCTATGTTAAGGTGGCCCCGATGGCAGCGGCAGCTTTCTACACGTACGAGAGGATGAAGACATGGCTCGGCATTTAGAGGGATTTGATTACCATCAACATTGCATGGGACGGCGTTGGAAGGCTTTTTGCATTGTATACTGTATTGCTTCTTCGTCAACACTTGACAGGAAGCTGATTTGATATTCACCATCGCGGCGTACGGAGACTTGTATCTGTCATGTACGACAGGGGATACATGCACCACAGCAGAGTGATAGATCTGCTAGTTTTTGGAAACAGAAAGCAGTTCCTTTTGTTCACTGCGGTTTCAGATGATCTATGCACCGTTCTAGCATTGTCGTCCGAGTAAGTTCCTGCTCACACCAAATCCAGCGTATATCGGCCAAATTCTATTTGTAGGCTAGAGGCCGACGACATTGCTTCTTAGCAGCTGCCATGACAGCGCTCCTACTAACGGATCTGTCGATCAAAGAGGGGGTAGCGACCCTTTCATTCTCCTCTTCTAGAGAGGGTTGGCAAGCACCTGCTGGTCTCCGGTCCGCTCGAGATCCGCGACTGACACTAGCCCATCAACTCTCTGCGACTCGGTATCCAACATCTAGCCTCACCCAGTTTCCCTTATTCGATAGAGGGCTCTTAAAGGGGGCGAATACTCCTTTTCATCAGCCAAAGCTGTCCTCGCACCCACCCGCGCCTTGAAACCCCTTCCATCTCTCCACCTCATCAACAACATGGCCAGCAGCGCAATGCAAACCGGCACCGGCGGCCCGGCTGTGAAGCCCCACTCCGCCCCCGAAAACCACAGCCAGTTCATCAAAGACCCCGTCGCACACTTCCGCGCCATCCCATGGTGTGCCACCCTGCTCAATGACCCCGCCGTGCTGGATGTCATCGTCGTCGACCGCCGCCCGCTGGCCACGGGCGAGTCCAGCTTTGTGAGGAAGGTCATGAACAGCGGCACCACGGTGCGGGCGTGCGTTACCTTCTTCCGCATGCTGCAGCCGCCCGGTGGGAAGGGCGGTAAGAGCAGGGAGACGCTGGCGGCACCAATCTCGAAGAGTGAGGCGCTGATGCGAGGCGGGGGCCCGTCTGATGGGGAGGACCCAAAAAACCCGTTCCTCTTGCTCAGTGCGTTGCTTGATTTGGGAGAGGATTTGTGCAGCTTTACCAATACGCTGCACGGGGGGCTGTTTGCGGTGTTCATGGATGAGGTCATGGGGACGGCGGCGAACTTTCAGGCGGGTGAGTAGTTACCTGCTTAGCAGGGTCACGAGAGAAGAGGATGGGTGTCTGTTATGAAGGGAGCTGACAACGGGTGGTAGAACATGGCGCGTATACGGTCCAGTTCAACACAATGTTCCGCAAGATGGCCAAGACACCGCAGGTTGTGCTTGTTCGGGCCAGAGTCGTCAAGAAAGACGGCCGCAAGATCTTCGTTCGGGGAACGATTGAGGACAGGGACGGTGAGTGATGCCTGTTTCCATGTTTGTTGGTCTGGATACTTTGTTGACAAGAAAATAGGAAATGTTCTGGGAGAGGGAGATGGGCTCTGGATCCAGATGGGCAAGAATGTGGGCCGAAGTCAGCTGTAGACCAGATCTAAGCATGAAGAAAAAGCTCATTTGTTAAGGTTGCAGTATGTATCCTGTACTTTTAGACACAATAGACGAGAATTCTGTCCCTGAATACACCTTTGTAATAACGAAGCTCGCTCCGAGTTGAAGTGGTGTCTTTGCTGCCGGTGACATCGGCTCTGTTGCTCCAGATCCGACTGCGTGGTACTGCAGGAGATTCGCAGCAAAGACCCGCTTAGCTGTACCATTTCCACCTGGCACACCCACACAGCTGGGACACAAAAGAGCAATTTTGGAATGCTAAATTCATCAAAAGCGTCAGTGGTTTAGTGGTAAAATCCATCGTTGCCATCGATGGGCCCCGCGTTCGATTCGCGGCTGACGCATGATACCTTCCAACTCTTCATGAGTTGGGTTTCCTTTTTGCTCATGGCAACCTTTTGAAGTGTTGAACTTCAAAAAAAAGAAATGCTGAAATTCAAATTCAGAAGTTCTGGAAGTGTGGAACAGTCCATGTAGCCTGTCAGCTGATTGGGCGTCACGAGGGAGTCTCCACTTTTAAAACGCAACTGGCGAGGCGCGCTTGTCGACGCGCCGGCTTGTGAGACGCCCAAAATTGCAGCACTCACTGAGGCTCTCACTCACTGTCAACGACCACCCTTCATAAAAAGCCACAGATCTGACATTGTTTCTGAGCCCATTCAGCCAGCCTGGGAACATGTCAGGCCGTAAGAACACGTCGCAAGGGAGAAAGCGGCCGCGGGTCCAAAATGAGGACGACTCGCCTTCAATCACGCCCGTCACCACCAAGCGGCCTCGACTCAATAGCGCAGCTGAGCCAGCTGGTGAAATAAGCCCAGCTCCTCCCAGCCTCATTTCGACCGCTATCAACGGGGCTTTCAGTCTGGGCCGCCGCGTCGTTTCGGGGGGTCGCCCGACTCCAGAGAAACGAAAAGCAAGTGGTGACCCTTGGGAAATTCCGGACTCCGAGGATGAGAGCTCAAAGGGGCCAGCGCAACCTAAGAAATCGCAAGTGACAAAAGTCAAGCCACAAAAACCAGCAGGACATGGTAAAGACGCCATCTACGATGTTCCAGACTCAGGCGACGAACTGGGTGGCGCCGCCAACACCCCAAGACTGTCACGGCAAAAAAGCACTGTTGCTCCAAGCGAGCCGAAAGTAAAGGTGTCTGCGAAGAAAACCGCATCAGGACGTGGGAGACGCGGTCGACCCACCAAAGAGGCAGCAGACGAGACCCAGGAGGAGCCCGTAGCAGCCGATACCCCTACGAAACCTCGATCTGCCAAGAGACTGCCTCCTCCAACCATCAAGGAACCGGATAACAAAGACTCGGGCAATGAAGCCAATTCAAGGTCTGTGCCGCCGAGATCCCGACGACGCAAGAACTCGGAGGGTCAATGGGTAGACCTAGAACCAAAGCCTAAAGGGATCCTAACGCCCATGGAGAAGAATGGTGACCGGCGCCGCAAGAGCGTTGCCTTCAACAGCGCCTCCGGTGGCAAGAAAGGCGCTGGATCGTTTGAAGAAGCGTTGTCTAAAGCAGCAGGGTCAGCATCGAAGCCTACCAGAGGGCGGAAGCCAGCAGCTC
>Ga0247758_1001028_pt1 | contig 23103 bp, 28 predicted proteins | sample UWRJL156409C4_FD_180950 | JGI IMG/M metagenome (GOLD analysis project Ga0247758, IMG submission 180950) | Plant litter microbial communities from Arlington Agricultural Research Station in Wisconsin, United States - UWRJ-L156-409C-4 | ecosystem: Environmental > Terrestrial > Plant litter >... | reverse complement strand
GGTTGTGGGGGAGAGGGCCGAGGGGATAAGGGGGCTGGCGAGGAGCGGGAGGGAGGGACTGAGCGTGGAGGAGGATGTGGTTGTTACGAATGGGTTTGAGCTGCCTGTGGTGGTGAGGGCGGTTGGCGAGGAGGGGGAGGAGAGGATGGAGGAGAGGGGGTATTTGGGGGTGTTTCCGGAGTTGTCGGTGAGTTTGTGCTTGTTGAGTCTTTGCTTGTTGGGCAGGTGTCCAAGGGGCTGTTGGGACCAGGGGAGGTGGAGCGAGGGAAGGGGGAGAGAGCGGGGGGGTTTAGAGAGAATGAAAAAGGTGCTGACGTTGTGAACAGAGGGTCAACCATGCTTGTCACCCGAAGTGAGTGTTCTGGTCGAAGAGGAAAGAGGGCTGGCTGACATTCCATGGTTAGTGCCCATGTCCACTTCTCCGAGACGACGATGGCCATGACCGTCTGGTCGGCCAAGGATATTAAGTCGGGTGAGGAGATCACCATCAGCTGTGGGTTTCTTCCTTGAAGGAAGAGAAGTGCTGTTCTCCTGACATCATCTCAGACTCCAGCATAGAACTCACCTCGGAGGAGCGCAAACAGACACTGAAAAGCATATGGGGCTTCGACTGCACTTGCAGCCTCTGCACAGCACCAAAGGCCGTGCTTGATGCTTCCGATGCACGCCGTCGGGAATTCCGTGCTGCTAGGGACGAGATACTCAAGCTCGTCCAGAGCGAAGACTTTAAGGGCGCCGCCGACACTACAGAGAGGCTGTTCAAGATTGTTGACGAGGAAGAGCTCGGACCGCATTTCAGGGGTTTACATGAAGTCCCGGCACGGCTGTACTATCAGCTCGGGGACCTGGAAACCGCAAAGAGGTACTTCGAGCGGTCCATGTGGGAGTTACGTGGGCTGGGAGTTCCGGGGCAGAAAGACGTGGCTAGTCTGCAGAATGCGGAGAAAATATTGGCACGACTGGAAGAAGAAATTGAGGAGAAGAGAACTAAGAAATAGTCGTCATTATACCACTTGGCCAACTTGGTAGCACCACACAAGTCCGAACCTACCATTGAAACCGATATAATATCCACACCTATATAAAATAGGGTTGCATGCCAAGAACCACGAGCTATCGGCAACATTGCCGAAGGTCGGCGGCTCAAAACAGTTGATTTTATCCGATGCTTGTAATCGACCGGGACCTGCGTTTACCCCAACACTCCGTACGCGTCCTGCGTGCGGGGCGAGAGCACATATCGCTATGTCCCTATAATACTGCCCATTCCCAAGTTTCTAGAAGATCTCTCCCACGCGTCGCGTTCAACCCAACCCAACCCCAAATCGAACTTCAACATTTAACGGCCGACTCTGCCACACACAGTCGAACACTGCCACCGCCTGCCCAAAATGGCACTCCTCGCCCTCCTGTCCATCCTCCCTCTAACTCTCACCACCGTCCTCGCTCTCCCCCAAACCGCCCCCGCCCCCGCCCCTTTCTGCACTCCCGGCACCACCTTCCCGGCGCTCTACACCTTCAGCAACCTCCTCGTCAGCTACGCCCCCTCAGCCACCTCCCTCGGTGCCGGCGCTCCCACCACCCAATCCACCGCCTCATTTACGCTCACCAACTCGCAAACCAACCTCTCCGAGTCCCTCACCTGCAACTTGCGCATCGGGTACCAGTGCCAGATGAGCGGGACGCCGAAGAACCCAAACCTGCAGGTGTGGCTGCAGTTGAATCTGGCGGCGTATTTTAGCTTTTTGGAGAGGATGCCTGGGGTGCCGTGTGAGGGAGGGAGGGTGTCGAGTGTGACGGGCAGCGCGGAGATGGGGGTTGTTTGTCCTGAGACGCCGCTGGAGGAGGGGATGGTTTGTGTGGGGGATAGGGAGGGGGTTAGGGCGGGGGGATTGGTTGATTTTTTGGGGGAGTAGGGGGGAAGAGAAGAGAAACGGGGGAATAGATAGAATGTAAGGTTGTATACAGGCGGAGTGTTTGGTCGACTAGAGCGGAAGTGAATAACAACAGAGGGAAATATCGTTACCGCAGACAGTCCGACGCTATAACAGCGCACAATACAATGCCTCCTGAGGTATCATCATCTATCCCGCCTCGTCAATATCATCCAAGTTAAACACCGACTCCTCATCAGGACTCTCAGGCCTCGGCGTCACATCCCCAACCTTGTCAGGCTGATCCAGGTCGGTCTCATCGTAGCGAACAGCAATCTCCGGGATGTTGACCCGTGTGCCGTCTTCGGGCCCGTCTTCGCCCATTATCGGAAGAGCTGGCGCATACTCCGGCCCGAGTTGCTCAAACGTGTGATCGGGGTTATGCACTTCTGTCCGGTGACTGAAACATTTGAAGCACAGCGAGTAGGGTTTCTCGTCAGAGCAGTCGAGACATTTCCACTCAAAGCCTTTGATGGGCTAAAATTCCCGACGTTAATATACCGTTCACACAACAGACAAATAAGTGGAGCGGAGACGACTTACCCAAAAGCAGCTCTTGCAAGTGACGTAGCGAGAAAACGACAATTGTTTTCCTCCATTAGAGTGAAATTCGTCATCCCACTCCTCGGACTCGCCATTTGAGTTTGTCCTAGTGCGGACCTTCGGCTGGAGGAGCCGGACAGTGTCGGCGTTAGGCGCGACTGGGTATTGTACCGAGTTGTACAACTTCAACGCCGACCATTGCCCCCCAGTGAAGCTCTCCCCACGTACCCAAACGTCACTGCCTAGCTCGACTAGGGCCTCCAAACCTCTGTCTGCGCCCGCACGGGCCGCCCATAGCAGCGGTGTCCAGCCATCGTGGTCCGCATCGTTGACACCCTGTCCGTGTTTTCCTGAATCGGGCCCGTCCACGCCGGTTAAGGGTTTTCTCAACAGGGTTTCCAGGTTGTCGTGAAAGTGGGTTGATGCAGCCAGGAAGTGGAGCGGTCTTCGCCCCAGATTGTCTTGCACATCAATCTCAGCTCCATGCTTGATAAGGAGCCTCATGCCCCTCGGATCGCTCGAAGTGCATGCAACATGCATGGCGCGGCGTCCTTGGTGGTCCGCGACATTTACATCGGCCTTTTTCTTGATCAGAAACTTGAAGATTCTTAAAGCAACGGACCTATCATCTCTAAGAGACGATGCCGCGCGAATGATGGGATATCGAAACTCGGTGCCGCCTGCTTTATTCACCGGGGCATGGGCTTCCGTGACGAGGTATCGAACCATCTGAGTGCGTGAGGTCAGGTCCGGTATGCCCAACGCGGTATATAGAATCGACTCCCCGAAGTCTGGGTGTACAGCGTCGACATCTGCTCCCCAGGCCACGAGGTGTTTGGCAAGATCAAGATTCGCGTTTTCGACGGCGATGTGAAGGATACTACCGAAGCTGGGTGCGAAAATGTTGACAGTAGCCCCCTTTTCTATGAGATGCTTGGCCAGGGCCCCATTGCCAGCCTCCACTGCCAGAGAAAGAAGAGTGTCGCCATCTTGGTCCTGGAGATTCAGTGGAGCGCCAGCATCAATCATGGTTTGAACCATAGCAACGCTGGTATCCGCTCGAATGGCAGTGTGTAATCTGCTGCGCCCTTGGCCGTTGACCTGATCAACTGATATATTGTGCTGTTTTCGTAGGAGAAGCTTAAGGCATTTCTGGCTGCGATCGAGAATCGAGCTGGTTGCTCGCATAAGAATGTCCAGAGCGTCGTCACCGTTCGCGTTCCTGAAGGAAGGATCTGCGCCAACATCCAGGAGAAGCTCGAGGGCTTCAGGATGTGCATAGTAACAAGCCACCTGAAGCGGAGTGAACCCTCTCTCTAGCACACTACCGTGATCGGGGAAAATGCAGTCGATGGTGGGTTTTGGGTCGTGAAAGAGGAGCGCCTTCATCGTGTCCGTTTTGTCGGTTCTCGTAGCGGAGTGTAAGACGGTGCCCAGAGACCCAGCCGAGTCGATAGGCAAGCCCCTCTTAAGCAACTCCAGAACAATGTCTGGGTAGCGATCCGCGGCGATAAGCGCGTTGACACCGTCGCTTGCCGTCCAAAAGACATCAAGCTTTTCGTCTTGGAGCAGATACCTTGCTACCTCAACGTTGGGCCCCATAAGGGCGGAATAGAAGGGGGAGTCTGACACGTCTCCTGTATAGTTGATGTCGGCATTGTGCGCCAGCAAGAGCTTGACTATCTCAAGGTTTCCCTGCTGACATGCTAAAGCGAGAGGTGTTTTGGTGAAGAAAGAGGGTTGGTCCACGAGGTCGATGGTGGCGCCGTTCTCAACTAGCAGAGTGACAAGGTCGATATCGTTGTGGGAGATTGCGAGCATGAGAATCGCCGTCTCGCCCGAAGGAGTCAGGTCGATTGTGGGTTTCGGATCGTTCTCGAGCAGCAACCTCGCTATATCCAAATCTTTCTGCACAACAGCTCTGTACAGGGCCGTGCCAGTGTTTGTCTCGAGATTTGGATCTGCCCCGCGGGCTAGTAAAACACGAACGCACTTGAGGTAACCGGAATTCACTGCCTCCATCAAGGGTGACTGGGAGTTCTCGTTGGAAGGAGAGGCATTGTTAATAGCAGCCCCGGCTTCGATGACAAGATCCAAGGCTTTGTGTCTAGCCTGCTCGACTGCAGTAAGCGCCACGCTCATACCATCAACTCTGACCTCGTTTGCGCTTTCGGGGTTGGCTTGCAATAGAAGCTTGACCATGACAGGATTCCCGCACACGAGAAGTGATGTTAGGAGACTATCGCCCACTCCATCTTTAAAATTTAGAAGAGGCCGAGGTTCCGTGTTGAGTAAGAAGTCGAATGTTGACACATGATTTCGGAAAGCTGCAGTCAAAATCGTGGGCGCACTCCCCCAGTAGTCACCGGTTTCGTTGATGTCCTGGCCGGCGAGGAGCACCGCTGCGAGTAAGTCGTTGAGGCCGGCGGCGGCAGCGCGGTGCATAATGTTTGGGGGCCAGACAAACGTCTCCCGGCTGGGGATCTGTTCCAGGAGCGTTTTGACGATGCTGGGGTTGGCATGCGCGGCAGCCCAGTGCAGGGCAACGGAGAGTTCCGACTCATCTGTGGCTGTCACTCGGGCCAACAGTCGCTGGATCATGGGCAAATTGCCAGCTCGGGCGGCTTCCGTGATGGCACACCAGCAATTGTGAGTAAACTGGGAGTCATCTTTCATGATCTCAATGATTTCATCGACCAGATCATCGAGCCCCAGTCCCGCGAGTGTTGGGAGCGGTGACGTGTAACCCCGTTGAATTCGGGTGAATGGATTGGAAAGAATCCACGACACGCTGTCCCAGGCTTTCCGACCCTCTTTGTCGGAAAATAGCCTTCGAACCAGGGAGCTGGGCTTAAATCGACCGCTTGCCCGGTAGTGTTGTGGCCAGAATCGCACGGCATACTCAGTCAAGGACGTTCGGGGTTGGCAGATGACAACGGCATCAAGTTGCGTCGTCCATGGACCTCCTTCAAAGTTTCGTTCAAAGAAAGAGAGCATTGTCTCCCGCCCGCTTCGTGAATGAATGTAGCGTAAGCACTCTTTGGCGATGGAGCCATGGATGCCGGAAATATGATCATCCTCGTCCCCGTCAAAATCACTGTGAGCTGCCAGGATCTGGTAAAAACACAGATGGCTAAAGCGAACTTCACCATCTCTGATCTCCAGAATGCCGCAAAAAGTGTCGACAATGCCGCTGATTGTGCTCTTAACATCTAAGTCGTCGAAGTTGGGCCCCTCCTCGGCTGTAGTCTTCCGCATCGCTAGCGCCTGGCAGAGCGCTTCACATGACCAAGGCTCCGCGGCATGTCTAACCCAGTCAAAGACCGAACGTACTTGGTCCTGTGAATGCGGCAGAGTAGATGAAATGATAGCGTGAAGGAGATTTTTAGGCGTAGGTGGGAACAGCTTTTCGATGCTATCACGGATTTGATGTTTCGTTTTGCCTCTATGATTCCGCTCAAGCCAGCATAGTCCGATGTTTGATGTCAGTTCCGGTACCTCACTCTTGACGCACTCGTCCAGGAAATTCTCCAACCGTGTCTGCCAGTCCCTGTAGACTGGGCGGCGGGAGAAGAGATGATCGAGTTTACCTCGCATCTGCGACGCAATACCCGCGTTATCGGTGCTGGTGGAATGCAGAGGCTCCTCCATGTTGATGCGTGCGCTGTCAGGGAACGAGTCTGTGGCCAAACCATCCTTGGCCGAGGTAGAGAAGAGAATTCGAAAGGGTTTGTCGCTGTAGCTTTGTTCTTCGAGAGTGCGCTCGACGAACCATTTTCGTTGGCCTTCGTCGCATTGGTCAAAGCAACCAAGAAAGATGGTCAGCTGGTTGACACCCCGGATATTGTGTCTGAGGGATTGGTAAAGATGGTACAAATCTTCAAGCGTCCATGCGTCCGTGCTGTCCAGGAACTTCAGCTCAGCGGGTATCACGGTACTCTGGTTTGCCCAAAAGCGCCAAACGATGGCGTTGATCAAATACGTTAAGAGGGAGAATATGGTGTTGCGTCTCGAATCGTATGCATCAAACTCAAAGTAAACCCAAGACTTCTGCGGCGTGGTTTGACCGTTGGCGTTAAAGGCAACATCTGAGTCAAAATAGACGTAAATTGTACGAGAGATAGCCGCGAGATTGGCGTGGGGCAGACCGTTACCATGGACGTGTACAGGAGTTGATCGCCGGCTCAACCACAACGCCGCGAATTGCTTGTGTTTACCGAGCCACTGTACAATGGGCGGCCGAGGCAGGAGTGGGTCGAAGTTTGCGGTGCCGAGTCGGGGGGCGGGTGAAAGTGAGAGGAGGCGGGCTTGAAACGGAAGAAGATCGTATTTAACCTTGATACCTGACCAAGAAAACATCGCATGTTTATCAGCAACGTCTCTCAGTTAGTTGGGTGGGTTGTAGCACTCACTCGAGCCCGAGGTGTTGAAAAGCGGCGAAATTCCGGCGTGCCAGGGTGAACTGCTCTCCCCGCCCTGTGGCCGTACCAAGTCTTGATGGCTAGTGTCACCATATCGCAATCGATTTGCTGCTTCGAACGAATGTCCAGAAGAGTGAGCGTATCGCGTGAACGGAGTCTCTGCATTGGCGACCTCTGACCCATCGTTCGGGTCGAGCTGCAAGTTTGATCTCCTGAAGCTGTCAGGCTTGTTCTGGGCGAAGATATTGAAAATGAGGGACCGATCCGGAACCTTCGTCTGGAAGAATTTGTTGCTGATTTCGACAACCTGCGAAGCAAGGATGTCGACTTTTGCCGGCACATCGTGGGTGATGCTAGTGTTTGGTACCGGGAGATGCATGAGTTTGTGGATTTGGTCTTTGAGCTCGTCGTCCGACCGAAAGCGATGGGGTGTCCCCACGAAAATCTACGATTCTAGTTAGAAATTTCTTGTCCACCCGCTTATTTGCGTGTGGAACTTACGATTGCCGTGGTCAGAATGCCTATCTTCCCGTAGGCCTCCGAATTTGACATGGCCAAGCGCAAAACTTCCTTCACAATCACCCCGCCGAGGTCATGGCTGATCCAGATGATAGGACGATCCGCCTCCGTCTCCTCGAGCGCTTGCCGAACTTTTACCAACTCTGCAAGCAGCTTCATGGCATGGCGTTGGAGCCCCCCTGGTTGATACAGCAAGGACTCTCCGTCTATGTCGAACGAGTAGTCGATCTGTCTGATTGATAAACCGTCGAAGAGTGAGTTTTTGACCCACCATCCACCGCTGTCTGTTGTCCAAGCAGTTTTGTAGTCGTCACGGATGCCATGGACGGTTACCACGTCGTAGTCGTCGTAGTCTGAGCCGGACCAGCCGAGACCCCTGGTGATGGAGAGGCCAAGTGGTCGTTCGGGCACTGGGTCTGCGGCGATGCTTGCAAGATCCGTCAAGGTGGTGGATTCCGAGTCAGAGCCCGAGTCATCCACGACAGTTTCATTTTTCGGCTCATTCTCCATGAGGGAAGGTACGTCTCCAATCCGAAGTGGGGGTGGTGGCTCGGATATCTCCTCCTTCGACGCTACTAGGGAAGCCATAGCTGAGGCCTGGTCTGGACGTGTGTCAATACTCTGGAAAGCTCGTCGGCGAGGGTATGGACCCGGAGATCAAGTCGAGTGCCCACTGTTGTGAAGCTAGACGTTGCAGGCACGCTGCCTGACAGCTCTCGCGACCAACACCGCCAAGACCAATATCTGTCCGCTTGCAGGGTGCGGCGGCCCCAGCCCCTTCATTACCCCGCTTCGACCCTGGATCGCGACTGGCTCCTTCCCTAAGGCGTTTAAAGATAAGCGCTCACTTAGTCTGGATTCTTATCCGCACTGTGACCAAGTTGACTCGGGCTCACTTTATGCCGCCTGGCGGCACTTTTGGGCTCACATGAATCTCGACTGACAAAGTCAACCAAGTCCAACAGACAATGGCCTGATATGTATTCACTTCGCGGTGCTAGGATCTAGCCTTCTCTGCATTGTTGATAATGGTTCGAAATGTCACATCCCCGAAACCATCAAGGTCGAGGCTGCCCAGATTGTCGTCTCCGAACAACACTTTCTTGTTTGGGCGTTTGCCCTTCAGGTTCGGGTTTGGCTGGAAGATAATTGGATCGTCCTTTGGGATCTTCTTGAAGACACTCTGGACAGCCGTTGCCCAATCCGTTTCGCAAGTAAACGACAAGTTGCAGAGAAATGTCGCGCGGTCCCGCCGAGAGACGAGCACAGCAACTGTCAACGACGCGGGAATTCCGGCGCGCTGTGAGGGGTTCTCCGATAGCGTCCAGGTCGCGATTCGGTTCGGCGGTCTGTTGTTTACAAGGTGCTTCGCGCCGCTCAGAGTGATGGCGTGTGAGGTCGTCTTTGCCACCGTCTTCTCAAATTTGCCCGTAACACTAAGACTAGCAACCTGCTCGACACCCGCGGTTCCCTCGACCCCACGAGTCACACTTTGGTCCTCTGTGGTCGGCATAAGACCGTACGTGTCGAAAAAAGAAATGTGTTCGACCTCGATTTCGCTCTCATCCGACTCGGAGCTGAACTCGAGTGTGATGGTGGCTTTGGAGATGCGCCGCGTGCCCTTGGGCTGAAACAGCCACTTCATGACGATCAGAGTGGCGTAGCTGTCACTGTCCGGCGACATGGCTCCGTGGACCACTTTCTCCAAGTTGCAGGTGATGTCGATTGCGCCGGTGCGCTGCAGGGCCTCTGCTCGATGATAATGGTCCGGGGCGACGTTAAAGACATGAAAACCGCCGCTGCCAGGGGCCTCGTACAAGCCGACGTCTATGCCGCTACTTTCATCCCGGAATTCGTCGTCCGAGTCAACCTTGTCGAAGGAAGACATTACATCCGCACAGCTCGTACAGCAGACGATAGCGTAGTTTCCGCAAAGAATGATTCCACAAACTCTGTGATGACTCTGTGATGACTCTGTGATGCCAACGCAGACAGATTTGGTTTTCTCTTCGCTCGAGCGGAATCGAGGGGGCGGCCCCTCGCTTATTATGCATGGTTCTTGTGCACCGGTGCTTCTGGGCTACGGATGTCGCACTGTGTGTATCGGGGGTGGCTGCGCTGCCCGGGTTGTGCGGAGATGCATCCTTTTGCCCCACACATCTCGCGCGACGAGAAAGCCTTGCCTGCCCGACACCTCGAGAATTAGATAGACACCCAATGTGAGTAGTGTCGCGATCGTCGTCGTCGAATATGGAACACGATCTCGACCCGCCATTCGAAGACGATGAGGGGTTCCGTCTCGAACTTGAAAGCGACGACGGCAATGAGCTCCACACGAAAAGAGACGAGAGCGACTTCGAAGAGCTCCTCGATCAAGCGAACAAAGAGATCAAGATCACGCGGATATTCCACCAGCAGGATGTTGACAAATTCTTCGGCCGATACCGGGACATCGCCGGCAAATCGTTTCCCAATGCTGGCGGCAACTTGCTCCACACTCTCGTCGAGGTCGTGAGACACATCGACAACATCGAACCCGAGCACGTTAAGCTCCTCGTCATTCGGCTGGCTCGCGATCACCCCCATCTCCTCGAGGGCCCCAACAAGGACGGCCACAACCCCATCTTTGTCGCCATCAGAAATGCACAGAACCGCCTCGTCGACTACATCGTCTCCACCGTCCGCAGCGAGAAGAAACCCCACCACGCAGAATGTCTCGACAGGGCCCTTAGGATGAAGGCGCCCGACAAGAGCACCTGTCTCCATGTCGCCCTCAATAAGGAGAATAAGGTGGCTCCCGAGACAATCACACTGCTCCTCGAGAGCGCCAGCGACGAAGCTTTAGGCGTGGAGGATGATTTAGGCAAGACGCCGATGCACTATGTCGTGTCCTTTCGCCAGTGCACCGACGAAAGAGTGAAGCTCATTTCGTTTCTCATCGAGCGTGACTTAGAAGCGCTGTCACGCTTCAAGTCCGGCACGACACAAACCTTCTTGGATATTCCTGACAAGACCGGCACCTCGGTTTACCAGGAGCACGTCAAAACTAGGACGCCCTACGTGAAGAGATTTGAAACATTCCTTGCCAACAAGCAGCGCCAAGCTACAGAAGGCCCGAAGCAAGATCAGCCCGAGGGTGGGCGCACTACCGACCGTCTCGCCATGGCCAGGGAGTCCAGGCTGCAGGCAACATCGAGAGAGCCGAGAAGTGTCACGATCTCCAAACCAGTCGGCGATCGCGGACAAGACAAAAACGCCGTCGAGGACCCCCGTGAGGCACTCCGGCAGATGAAGAAGGCCGAGGAGGCTAGAAGAAATGCCGAGCTATCCACCAAGCAGGCTGAAGTCGACGGGGTCGGGAGAGTCGACCGCACAAGGGAGCGAGACCAACTACAGAATAGCAACCCCAGGCAGAACGAGCCGTCGCCGAACACACCCATCAAGCGGACCAACACAGCTCGCTTCGACACTCCACAGGATCCAGAAAGAGACAGGTCGGCGACAAGACCACAAGCAACACCTCGGAAGTCCTCTAACCAGCAGGAGCTCATGGAAGAGCTAATGAGGAACTCGGATGGTATCCTGCTCAGCCTGAAGTTGCACTATATGCGGACCAGAAGCGCCGAGATGGCCATTGCCTTTTTATATGGTTCTAATATGGATGGTGAGTCATCTCCTGCTAGTTGAGGTGGACCTTTATGTGGATGAGCTGACTTTGTGTCCAAGATGTCCAACTCAGTTTCGATTATGACCGGTTGCCAGCTCAAATGCTTTGGGAAAAGTTTGAGAAACGATTCGGGGCAGACTCTACATCCGGACTCAAATTTGATCGCGTGTTGCAATATGTCACGTTTCCCCAAGTCGAGGTTCATCTTACTGGTCGTCGCGCCGACATGGAGAGGGACGCCGAGTTCCAATCAGGCATCCGGTCGGTAGGGATCCTGGGTCGTCGAGACATGTCATACTTCTTTGACTGGCTTTACAAGAAGGGTGTTAGGCACATCATTCGAGTATCCGTTGAGGATTCCAAAGAGACGGGCCAAAAGGTCCACAGCGACAAGGCCATCCAGGACTCTCTTGCAAGGTTTACTATCGAGCACCTTGACTGGAATAAGACGGACCTGGACCCGGAGACAATCTTGCACGTCGGCAGCAAAGCAGAAAAGGATCCTTTGAGCGACCAGGAGCCTCTGCCAGGCCGTGAGCTGAAGTACTTGACGTTAAGATGGAGCGGCAGCAACGCAGTGCTTCGTGCTTGGGGGGAACTGGAAGGTTTGCCGCTGCTCCCTGATTTGCAGAAGATCTACCTGTACACACCGCACCCTGAGAAGGCACGTAAAGACCCACCGTACCGACAACACAGGAGTAACTTGCTAACGAAGACTAGACATACGACAGCCCAGACTGGATCAGAAGCAAGGTTGATGCCTTCAAACAAAGGCTCAACAAGAGCCGTAGGGAAATCCGGGAGACCGCTGCCGATGACGATCTCCGAGATGTCGATGTCATCCCCACGGACACGGCCTTGGAAGAGCAGCGCAAGGTCGCATCGCGTGGGGAACCACATCTCACAAGCGTCCCTGGCGCCGTCAAAGGAGTCAACTCACATCTCTGGTTGGATGCCACGGCGAGGTTCGCCCGCGAAATGGAGCCATTCTGGCGTGCCACTGTCGATGACTTCCTAGAGTCAAGACAGAACCGGGGCACAGCCGGGCGAGTCGAGGAAGATGTTGTTTTGGCCCTGATTGACGATGGAGTCGATATGTTTGACAAGGCTCTTACGAACCGAATCCTCGAGGGAAAGAGCTTCGATTTTCACGACGGGAAGGTCCGCCCCCCGTTTTCCTCTGCAAAGGGTCACGGGACGGTCATGGCCAGCATGATTTTGCGTGTTTGTCCGATGGTCAAGGTCTACCCCATCAGACTCAAAACGTATGATAATCCGGATGGAAAGAATACCATTGATGTCGGTTATGCTGCACAGGTACGTGGCCTTCCCGCTCCCAGCAGGCTGACCAAAATCACTGACGCCTGGCCAGGCAATACAAGCAGCCCTGGACAAAAAAGCCGCCATCATCTCCATGTCCTGGACCCTTCCAATGGTGGAAGGCAAAAGCCCCGCGAAGGACCGACGTGAGTAGACACCAATCCTACACCCCGTTCCTACACCGCTAACCGGACACCTCATAGTGCACGCCGTCCTCCAGAAAGCCGCTGATCGCAAAGTCCTGGTCTTTTGCTCCGCCCCAGACGAAGGGAAATTCACAAAACTCGATTATCCCAGCGGCCCCTTCCAAGACCGCTTCTTCCGCATCGGCGCCGCCCGAGCCAACGGCACCGTTTTCCAGTGGACGCCCGAAGACGGCATCACCTATGTTTTGCCGGGCGTCGACGTCATCCGAGACCAGCTAGCGAGCAATGCCCCCTTCGGACCTCCGTCAGCAAAGGGCGTTACAGACCGCGTGAAGGAACTCAAGTTTGAAACAGGGTCTAGCGTGGCAACAGCACTAGCCGCTGGTCTGGCCGCCATGATCATCTACTGTGTCAAGGCGAGCATCCTGGCTCTCAAGACAGCAAATCAAAACAAGGGGCCAATTGTTGGGAGCGCGGTTCAGGATGATGACGCACTGCTAATTACGACTCCCGAGGCCATGAAGAAGGCGTTTCTGAGCTTGGGAAAGCTCACGTCCAACAACTTCATACAGGTCTGGGAGGAACTGGACAAAGTCAGTGAGATTCTGAAGTCGTCGAGAGCGCACGGCTTGAGTCCGGAGGCGAAGTTGAAGTGCGTGGAGGAGTTTATCGAGTTTGGGAGGAAGCTAATGAGCTCGGCGAAGAAATGAGAAGTAGCCTAAATGTTTTTCGCTGTCGATATGGCTTATAGGTTAGATACCTTGCCCCTTTTTGTTATACAGAATCCCAGTCCGGTCCCAGATTTGTGTTTCTCTGAGAAATCTCGGATGAAGTCCAGTCCCTGCACTAGTGCGTCGAGTCCGTCCCCGTGAGACCATGTTGGTGGATATAGTCCAGCAAGCCCCTACCAAGCTGGACCATTCGTCGCGCTGCCAAAAGTTTACCGTTCTGGCTCGGCACAGCCAAGAACGTGCTAACCGTTTTTGGTTTGCTGAAGACAGGCAGACAAAGCCATATAGCCCACAGCCTGATGCCCCGAGCAGCGGTCGCATGCAGTTGTCACGTGGTGGCTGTGTTCTTCTTCTTTGCTTATCCTTGGGTTCGCTATTTTCTCCTGACTCGGCACACCGCCTTCGACTGAACAACCCGGAACGTCATCCACTTCTCGCCCGACCCTCAGACTTTGCTTCAGAAGGTTGACGGCCATCGCGGGAATGGAGCCCCTATGCGAATTCTGCGGCAAAATACCGTTCAGCACAGCAGCACTGAACTCTCTCCCGCTCGACGAACGCATATTTCAACTATCTCCGCGCATTGCAGACAGCTCGTGTCCCTTCTGCTGCCTCGCGAATCTGCTGTTCCGTGAGGTCAAGGGGGAGATACCCGACTCACCAAGGGTGCAATGGACGCACGATCGCGTCATTGGTCCAATTCAAGTCTTCGATTATCGCGCGAGACCAGCCTTCCGGCTTTGCGACACCGCCAGCAACGAGCCAGAGGACAACGCTTGCATTGGATTTGTGGCCAAGACAGCGGAAGAGGCGGTTATGGACCCAGACTGCTTTGTCCGACCGAGGCCGAGCGTGCGAAGGCAGGAAATGCTGTCCTTGATCCGGACCTGGGTGTCGCAGTGCGAGACCACACACCTTTGCGGTGCATTGAAGCCTGCCGCCGGTTCGAACATCGCGGCTACATTCCTGGGTCTGCATGTGCTACGCTTCATCGATGTCGACAATGCGTGTGTGGTGGAAGTGGCCGAAATCGTCCCATAATTACACCGCGCTGAGCTACGTCTGGGGAGCCGTGCCTCACATACGCCTGACAAAGGCCAACAGGGCCAAGCTGCTAGAGCCAGGGTGTTTACAAGCAGCTGGAATCACCCCCCTTCCCAAGACTATCGACGATGCAATCACCCTCACCCGCCTGCTGGGACGCCGCTACCTGTGGGTGGATTCTCTGTGTCTCCTGCAGAATGACCGGGATGACATGGATCGAGGCGTCTAAGTCATGGATTTGATCTACCAGCACGCCTGGGTCACCCTGATTGCCGCCTCGGGCCACGACGCAAATGCTGGCCTCCCCGGGGTTAGGGAAGGCAGCCAGCACCCCCGAGCTATTTCCGAGGTTCTCCCCAATGTTCGCCTGGGCCTGACATGCTCGTTGAATCACCGCCGCTCAGGCACGTACTTCACCGGAGGGTGGACGTGAGTCGCGGCCCAAATCTCGTATTGATTGCTGTGCGCATGTCTAATACATATTGTCCTGTCCTTCCATAGGCTCCAGGAGGAAACTCTATCACGGCGGCGTTTGTACTTTTCGGATGACCAAGTGTACTTCCGCTGCCTCGAAGCCGAGCACGCAGAGCAACGTTACGACCGATTCAAGTTCGAGGACTATATGACAGACCAACTCAATCCCTGCCCGACCAACTCAACCCCTGCCCGACCATACGCCTAGACGGGTTCCAGTTCCCTGTTCTCAACTACTACGAGCGCCTGGTGGAGGAATATTCCAAACGCGCCCTAACCTACCAAGCTGACGGGCTGCGAGCGGTGGCAGGTGTTACGCGCAAGTATTCAGAGGGCCTGAGGTGTGGTGCTGTCGAAGGACTTCTAACAAGCGCTTTTGACTTCTTCCTGTTGTTCCGCGGGGAGCGAGGAGGCCTACGGCGGCGGCCACCACTCCCTAGTTATTCTCAGGCGGGCTGGCAGGGAGGGATCGTTTTTGAGACGCACGATTCCGAGAGACGGGAAGATCGTTGGGCTGGTTGGCTGATCCCGGACTGGCTATCCAAACACACGTGGATAGTTTGGTATAAACGGAGACCCATGCAAGAACCGGAACTCATCTGGCAGCTTGGGGAGGAGGATCAGGAACCACCGTACCCGAGCGGCCGCTCTTTTATGTGTGAAGGCGTCACCGAATCTCTGGGCAGGTTAAGCACAAATCCCACATCGCCATGCTCCGTCCGGGAGCCAATTCCCAGCTACCCACTACTCCAGTTCTGGACGCTCGCGGTATTCTTCCAACCCCAAGGCGTCGACGTCATTCGACAGACCGTCACTATCGGTGACCGCCATGGCAGTCTCTGCGGAAAGTTGTGGGCTGACAGCTTTGAAGAAGAACAGCAGTGGATTGGCGGTGACACGGGCGTGCTCGAGGTCATCCTCCTATCCGAGACAGGTTTCTTTGCAACTAGCCTCCGGACCGAGAAGGAATTTGCGCCGAGCCAAGGGTCCACCCCACCGGCTTACAGCTCCAAGTGCTACTACGTAATGGTATTGAAGCGAGGTGATAATGGGACTGACGAGCGAATCGGCATTGGGTTGGTGATGGCCGAGGCCGTCCCTCGCAGCCTTGCCCCTGGCCCTGTGTGGAAGGAGGTCCTCCTCGCTTGACAGGCGAGAGGCGATGGTGAACGTGGAACGAGAAACTCACCCATGGCCTCCTTACTAAGGGTTCAGTATTAGTATATTAAGGTAGTTCCAAGCAACAGCTGGCGCTACCAAATAGGTATTATCTATAAATCTTACACTCGCAAGTCACATTCTCAAAGCTTGACACCTTCCCTTCTTGTCCAAACACATGCCTAAGTACCTTATCATCCACTTCCTTTTCTTCCTCAACATCCCCTTCCCCCTCTCCCCCCTTCCTCTCTCCCCTATTACCTTCTCCTCCAGAGCCCCAACTCCCCAATCAACTCCCTCATCTTCCCATCCGATTGCGAATGACGGACGAAATTTCTCGCAGGATGCAGATGATCGGAATTTGGTGTTGTTGCTCACCTTGATTCACTTTTGCGCCTCGAGCGGCCGAGGGATGTCGCTAGTAAGACAAGGATAGAAGGGGCGATGCACACCAATAATCAGCTAGACTCTCCGACGAAATAAAGCTGAAGGGCAATCAGCCCCATGACAAGTGCTGGATGGTCCAACCCCACAGCATGGAGGGTCTGTTGTCAGGCACTTCAGAAATATGACTTGGGAATGTAGTGGACGAGAGGGCACCCTTTGAATGAAAACAACGGCCTCCGGTGGAGGGTGATGAGTGAAAGCTGTCCTGCATCGGTATGAACTCTTGCTGGGTAATTGGTCTAGGGGTATGATTTTCGCTTCGCATTTGAGCAGATGCGCCTTGTGAAAGGTCACCGGTTCGAATCCGGTATTATCCACACTTACTTTTTGCAGGAAATGCAGCCACGGAGGGGTTGAGATGTCACTAAAAACAGCACGTAGTTATATCAGTTTCTGTGCATTCAACTCAAAGCAGTGCTGTCTGTAACAGTCCATTCTCCTGAAAACGCCACAATACGTAGTTCTGCACCGAAAACCATTCCCGAAAGTCAACGGAACTAGACATTGACACCATATAGAAAAAAGCAGTTCAGTTAAAAGAAGCACTATTTAAAGCACGACGCAGTTCAAGGCGTGTCCGCCTGTATCAACCGCTCAATATGCCTCGCCATGTGCCTCTTGAGGTTGTCCCTCCTCATTGTCTTGCCGCATTCAATACATTTTTCATGTTCAGTTGGGATGCGGTTCCGCCGGGCGTACTCTATGTGGTTCGCCCACAGATGCCGATTCATGGCCCGCCTGGTCGACTGTGATTTTGGGCAGAGTGAACATTGTAAGCGGTGGGTATGAGGTCTGGTTCTGTTAGTGTCTGCGAGAGAGATAGAGTAGATGGGAGCCTAGGGAGGCATGCAGGTATGGCATACGTAACAAACTTACCTGCCGTATGGTCCTTCCGTGGATATAAGGTCGTGGTTGACACGAGCAGGCGCTGCTGTTGGCCATGAGAAGCGGTTGAGTGTTCTCATTGGCTTCGATGGAGGTGGTGTAGATGAGGCGCTCGCGGAGGTTGATGGGCTATGCCCCTGTGGGGAACCAGCTTCCGCCGACAGCGTGGAAGAGGAGGTACAAAGCCCCGGCGTAGGGGTATGGCAGGGTACAGTTGATGACATTGCTCTAGGTGCAGGGGCTGCGATCATCGGCCACTCACCGGCTATGCCGCCGAGAGATCCGATATAACCTGGCAAGGTGAGCTGGTCTTTGCCAGCAGGTGTGAAAGCGAACGGATCCCCTTGAATGAAGGTCAGCGCGTTGGCGGGTGGTAGTATAGATGATGTGGGTGTAGGTGGGCATGGGAACCACGCGTCGGCGGGTGTGGTAGACAGCATTGCCATGTCCACACTTTGCTCGCAGTCGATTCCATGGTACCCGGTGATGGGCTCGGGAACTTCAATTGTCAAAAAGAGTCGTCCCTGCACTCGCGTGTAGCAGGGACCGTACCCTTGAGCGTACGGGTTCATGGCGGGCCTTCCGGTGTGGCCAAGCGAAAGGCTGGTGGCGATGGATCAGGTGATATTTGATAGATGCTTCAAATTGTCGGTTGTTGTTTGGGTCTCTAGAGACAGCTAGTCAGGACTAGGCAAGGTAATATTTGCGAATTGGGCAGTTTAACGACGGTGACCAGGTCACATTTGGCGGGGGTTATCGCTAGTGAAGTGTTGATACCAGGTCTCGAAACATGGGCGACATGCTCGAAAGTCTTTTGCCAAACAGAGAACCACGAGGGAGACTTTCAAATGCCCATGACTTGACACCTGGCTGCTTGGCAAAGACGGGTTCCGCAGCCGCAATCCTAAAATCCTGAGGTATCAAAGAGTGTTCAATGGCACCGTGGTAGAGACCCCGGGGACTGTTGTCGAATGAATCCCTTCTAAATCCACGGCAAAGAGACTGAATCCTACGAACGCCTAGCGCAAACTCCGCGACAGGAGGGCGGGGTGCTGGATTCCACCGAGTCTGAAGGCGATCGTCGGCGGGCGAGGACATGCTGAGGAGGTAGCTAACCAAATCGATGAAATCCATGCCCGGCGGGTACTTGGTTGCCTCACCCTCGCTGTACGGGGATGGTAGTGGCGAAGGCGATACCGTGAAGAGTTCCGACATGATGAATCTCGCCAGAATAGGTAATACCGCGAGGTTTGCTGCTTGAGAGACCATGATTCTCCAGAAGACATCTAAGAGGGCTGTAGCATCACCACGAGTAGTCTCAAAATTGTTGAACAAGACTCCTCTTTCCCTGTGGCGTTTCTCCTGGTAGGAATCAATGTCGATAGACTCGACGCCGAGAATCGAAAACACGCAGACTGTGAGAGCGAAAAACAACCCGACCACGGTGACGCTTGAAGAGACATCATTGTACCCATTATTGGTCTTGTTGAAGTTGTCGAAGCCGCCGCGAAATCCGTCGATGTTCTCGATGCTGTTGTCTAGTTTCCGAGTAGAGGTCACTCGAGGCCTGAAGGCAATGCTGGTAATAACAATGACCATGATGAGCCCTATTTTGATCCAACTCCAGATCACGTGTGTCCTATTTTTATTCAGCAAATGCGTTCCGACCGCCGAGGGGGCAAAGATGAGGAGGACTTACACTCTTGTCACCGGTGACACTCTACTAAAGTAGACAGTGGTGAAGAGAACAAAGATAGGAAGCCAGGGGACACTCGGACCAAGATCTAGACGGCCAGGTCTATCTCCTTTCAAGGCGAACGGCATCATACCGCGAGCGAGGAAGGCAACCAGGGGGATCGTCCAACAACCCAGACCGCAAATAAACTCCTGTCGACGTCGGAGCGCCTGCATTGTGGGGTGCATTGCGCGGTACACGTAGCCGAGAATTTTGGCCTGTGGCGTCTCAGGGAAACCAATCGCGGCAAACGGGAGTTCCAGGGTGGTGTGAAGAACCGCGGCGGAAATAAAAATGACGAAGATAGCAGCGGTGTAAGCAAGAACAGAAGCCGGGGGAACCTCGAAAATGGCGCGGGCCACAGTGGTATGGAGGAGGAGGGCAGTGATAGTGGACTTGCCGATGGGGACGTTGTGGTAGGCATCAAGACGTCTGCCCAGCATGAGGTCGTCGCGGAGGGCCGACCGTTGCCGATTCCGTTCAAAGTCGGCCTGCATTATTGTCGTGGTCAAGTCCAGGTAATGCAGCCCCCGTCCCTGTCCGACCAATTGATCGACTCGGAACCTGTCGTTCGACCCCTGCGCCATGGTGATGCGGCACCGTGATCACAGGGTTAGGGTTTGGCGATGAGATTGACAATTGGGAATCAGCAGTTGTGTTTGGAGAAGCCAAGTTAGAATTTGTGCCTGAGCGTGGAAGCCTGCCGATTGGCTCTGAAGAGGGCAGGTAGTAGGGTATGAGGACGGAAATACGAGAGTGGTGAGGACGGATGGAGACTTGGCCAGGAAAGGGCGATTGGGTCTTTTATCACGGGCCTCCGGAGAAGCGAGCATGGTTGCCCGCATGGCAGCTGCATTGAGGACCTGCTGCCTGTAGACGCCCCGGCGCCATCGGACCTCAGCCACACTCACCGAGAAAATGGCGGGAGCACTGGCGAATGAGCGCTTCGAGCCCAGTGTGCATGAACGCCCCCTGATGTCCTACTTCGATGAAGCTGCAGAGCAGCGAATCGGCGTTTTTTGCTCCCGCCAAATGCATGTGCCGGAGCCGCGAACTCAGCGAGGCACTAGGTGGGAGCATGTGCAAAGCACCAATTTGAGGGCCATTCCGTCAGATTTGGACACTGGATTCGGTTCTCCTTTCGCGAAACCCCATGCCCGTTTTAACCCCGGAGCTCTGGGAAGAAAGAGGCTTCCGGAACAGCCATGCGACCCACACGGGCCGAATGCCGCACGCCTTTTTCGGGTTCGGCGCCAGCAAGCTGGGTCTCCACAACTCGGTCCGGGCAGAGCCGTCCTCCGTTTCCACATTTTAAGGGTAGGGGTGTCAACACCACAAGCTAAAAGCGGGACGTGGTAGATACCTACCTAGGTGCCGAGCTGCACCATCGCAATCATAGATAGTGAATTGGACGCTAGGGCAGACATGCATGCAACAATCTTATCTTTTTAGGAAAAGACGCTGTTTTTGGTTAGCTAGGTACCACAGACTTTAACTGGTCATCAGCATCGTTGGCAGCTGGTTACGGTTTTCCCGGCCAGGATAATGAAGGACCGGGTGCCACCCCACCACTGTTCGCTCTTTCTCAACTTTCATTCTCAACGCCGTCACCCCGCCCACACAAACCATGAATTTGGCACACGCACAACTGATTCTGAATAATCTCCAGAGCGACGGCCTCTCTAATTGTGGCCTCATCCTCTACAAAACCGACTACGTGCCCGAGAGCGAGTCGAAATGGACCGAGCTGGTTGAGCGTATCAGCCAGGACGAGTATGAAGACATTTGCACCGACGGAGACGACGGCGCTATTTCTACCGTCGCATCAGGATCGGTTCAGCGGCGAGCTGGAGGAGATTGCGCCGCCTAGCGAAGAGGAGCCGCATGCTGCACGTGCATACGATGGCGATATGTAAGACTAGGTCTATTCATTTACTACATCGTCTAGCAGCTGTGTCTATTCACCACCCTATGCCACTTCCAACAGTTGCATTGACTCTTCGAATGAGTAGGCGTTGGCGCAGCTGCACATCTGGTCGCCACCGTCGTCGTGAGTCTTCGGACCCGTCCGGTGGCCTCACTCCGCTTTAGCCCGCAGGAGAGGATGGTAATTGCCGATGCAACGTGAGAAATTGCGAAATTCTCTGGAAAGAACGGCGGTTTTCGTGTCGGCTGTTTGCGTGCCACCTTAGTGTGCGGGCCTATTCGCGTTCGGATTGGTCTTGCGAAGGCACGGCTGCCTCACACTACCAAGGTAGTCTCAGATTAAAATGGCCCCCATCGGCTTTCTCTCCTTCCCACCGGAGATCCGTAACAAGATCTACAGCCTTGTTCTTATAAACCCGACCAGCATCGAACTCGATCATGACCACAACTACTGGGCGGAATACACTCTGAAGCTGACAGTCCAATTGCTACGCACATGTCTCCAGATCCATACAGAGGCTCTGCCTATCCTCTACGGCGAACACTGGCAGTAGTGTTCAGCAGGGTCTTCACAGGCCGTGTAAGTAACAAGACATGCCTCCAATAGCACACGACGATAGTAAGATTGCATTGCAGCGCGATTATCAAAAAGGCAGCTAGACCTTCAATTTATGTCGGCAAGAATGAGATGGAGGCGAAGTTTAAGGCAGCTGTGGTTCAATAGCTTGAGTGGCTCTTTTTCTTGCTCTGGCCTTTGTTAAAAATGCATTTGAGGCTTCAGAGATGTGTTTAAAGCAAGTTAAAGGCTCACCGATAAGCCCTTGTGTAAGATGATGCCTGGTAGAGCTGACACTGTGACGCACATGATGGGAATCCACAGCCAACGTTCCCGCCCGGGAGCTTGCGGTGCCCGTGACAGACCTGCTCCCCGGCTTCTGGAACAACGCTACCCTATCGCAGGTCACCACAAAGATGGTGTGCGAGCACATCATCACCACAGGCTGTGGAGCCTTCGTCGGCGGGGTGTACCTACCCGAAATGGAGGCCATCAGACGGCAGTACCAGGGGAGCCTAGTGGCATTCGCTGTCGCGGGGGAGCCGAATGCGAGTGGAAGCAAGGATTACTGGGTACATCCTGTCGCAAGGGATTAGTTGGAGGATGTGCTGATGGTGAAGAGCAAGAGTTTTGCAAATGCGACGGATAGTGTGACGACCGAGGATGCGTGCGGGTTCTGGGCGTGCATCGCGGCGGCGGTGACGGCGGGGGGGGTTCCCAGCGGGTTTGGGTGTGGGGTATCCGAGTTAACAGAGGGGGAGCTTGATTTTAACGTGTAGAGTGGTGAGAAAGGGAGGAAAGGGGGCTGTGATGGAACAGGATGCAGGTACCGATGGACTTTATATCACATTGCTCACATACGCGCTCGACTTGAACGTGTGCTTGCTAACCTTCTTAACCTGCTTCGCGTTCGCGTCCGGCTTGAGCCACTATACTTCGTAGCGTAGATTGTCGGTTGGCCGGTAGGACCTGCTGTTAATTCTCTCTGGGACGGCGCTCTTGTGCACTACCATCTTGCGGTCCTTGCTGAGAATGTCGGCCTCCGTGATGGAACATTTGAGGCTTACAAAACGGGCATTCCGCATCCACTCGCCGAAGCCTTCGATGATGGCTTGCAGCGAAAAATACCGCAGGCTCGCGCTTTTGTGGCTGTAGTCTGCGCGGATGATGTACCTCGGTGCAGGGCAGACGAACTGATAGAAATCGCGGTACGCCATCACGCTCGAACCGTGGTGCGCGATCTTGAGCACGCTCAGCCACATGGACGCGAGCCCCGACTTGTTCTACCACGCTGTAATAGTAATAGTAAATAATAGCCCTGACTATCTGAACTAGTATACGTAAACGGCTTAAAACTGGGTTTAGAAAGTTATCTACGCGGCTCTACTGCCATTTCAAGCTGTGGTAACTATAGTTAAGGCAGCCCAGAGCCTAGGACATTAACCCCCTCGCTCAACCAAGGCGGTAACCGCTCAGTTCCGAAGAAGGAAAGGGAAATTCGTGGTGTCGATTTGGCATCTAATAGGGGGCACCCACATTTTCTTAGGGGGGCATCCACGCACGGCCCATTTTAATAGGGGGGCACCCCTCCGCATGC
>Ga0247758_1001027_pt1 | contig 23139 bp, 12 predicted proteins | sample UWRJL156409C4_FD_180950 | JGI IMG/M metagenome (GOLD analysis project Ga0247758, IMG submission 180950) | Plant litter microbial communities from Arlington Agricultural Research Station in Wisconsin, United States - UWRJ-L156-409C-4 | ecosystem: Environmental > Terrestrial > Plant litter >... | reverse complement strand
GGCCGTGGTGGTTGCGGGTTTGGTGGGGGCGGGGGTTTGGTTGCTTTGATCAGTGGACTGGAAGGGAACGAGGTGCTTCTAGATGCGTCGCACTGAGTGTTCGCTGTGCACGGTCCAAATGGAAAGGGGAAGGAATAAGAATAGGAGAGTAATGACATTGAATGAATGACCTCTTTATCAAACTTGAAAGAAAATTTTTGTGAGAATCGACCCCTGAGCACCAAAACACTCTTGAAGGCAAATGCGACTTGTCACACGAACAGGGTCAATATAGGTACCTATGTCATGAAGCCAAGGTCCTGAGCTCTGGTTGGATCTGGTGGACATTTTTCACTGTACAGTTGTAATACAAGCGGTTCCCATCACACATCACTTCTAATACAGTGGACTTTTGTCGCCAGTTGGCTGGCTCTCTTTCAACTTTGTAAGATGGCTCTGCAGGTTCACATTGGAAGTGGGTTGGTTTTCATACTGGAGGTTACGATCACACCTTAGTTATCAATCACGCTAGCGGTTTGGTTATCGGCGGTTCTCGTCACAAGGCGGCTGTAATACTGGTAACTCGGATACTGTGGCTCAAACACTGCGGCTTGATGCTCACGATCCTCATCTTCGTGCGGCTTGATACTCGCGGCTTGATAATTGCGGCTTGAATGCTGCGGTTCTCATCACACGGCGGTTTTGATCACAACCACCTTCCTGAAGTTTCTGGACTGAGGCTGCTTCTTCCACCTTCTCGAGTTGAAATTTTCCAAGCCTTCTCTTCTTTCTCAGAACTGTTTCTCAGAACAAAGCCTTCTTCCCCCAACACTCGAGCGAGACCAGGCTTTTCTTTCCTTCAAATACTCGAACAAGACCAATCTTTTACTTCTCTTCTCTCTCAACACTTGACCAAGACCGGCCTTTCTTCCTTCTCTCAACATTCGAGCAGGACCAATCCTTCTTCCAGCGTCTCGTTTTTCAAGCCTACCTCCTTCACTACCGCGACCTTAGACAACGACGACTGCTCTCGAGGTATTGCTTCGTCAGTTGACATCTGCAGCCCCGCTCACGGTAAGGTTATTTTCATCATATCCGTCCCACTCTTGCCGTTCCCGTCGCTCCCGTCGCTCCCGTCCCTGCTACCACGAGGTATCCACGTCCCCTATCTACAGCATCTAACTTTGACTCTACCGCAGATCTTGAGGGCTCGCCGATTGGGGTTCCGCCCTACCAGATACTTTCGCACACCCGCAATCGCCGAGGCCAGAGTTTGGAACAATGGATGCGTCTACCAACCAATATTTCAGCGCGGATGAAGACATCGACCTGAACTTAAACCCCGTCAGCGCCACCGGGAACAGCGTCATTGACAGCAGCGCGACTGACACCAGCATCGCTGACCAGGAGCAGAGAGCTGATAACAGCGACGATATCGCGCGCGACACCCTCTTCAATAACTTGATGAGCAACGAGCTCCAGGCGGCTGATTATTACCGATTTGACGTGCCCTGGGATATTGAACCTTCCCTCAATTTTCCCTCTGGAATTCGTGGCCTCAGATACCCAGGCCTGGACGAAAGTGAAGACTACAACGACGAAGACTTGGACGCTGGATACGAGCTCGACAGCGACGGAGGATATGCAAGACTGTACAGCGACAGCAACAACGAGGACGGCAACGAGGACGAGGACCAAACCGAGGACGAAAACGAAAACGACGACCAAACCGTAGACCAAACCCACAACCACAGCGACGCCGAGATGGCCGACAACGCCCCCCCAACCCCTGCACAGACTCCGAGTCCCAGTGGCGAACAAAGCCCCCTGGCCTTGACTCCTCTTGTAAACGGCCCGGCTGCTCCTAGCAGCAAGCCCACTTTCACGGTGCCGATCCCGGTGCCCATGATCCCCTTCAGCGTCCACCTGGACCGCATGGCCCAGGAGCTAAACAAGATGATCGGAACGCCCATCAACATCAGCATCAACATGCACCACGCCAGTCGGCACAACCCAGCCGACATGGCAACCCAAGGCCTCCGCGTCCATGACACGCTCAGCACCAAAAACGCCATCCGTCCACTGGCGCGGGCGCCCCGTACCATCACAACACCGCCCGTCCCCGACACCAACCCCGCCCGCCCCGACGCCGCGCTCTGGACGCACATCGCCGCCTACCTCGCCGCCCCGTCCGGCCCGCCCCCGGTCGCAACCTGCCCCATCTGCTACCGCGACCTCCTCATCCACGGCATCCCGCCACGACACACCACCCTGAGCCCCGAATACACGCACGGCGTCGTCCTGCCCTGCGCGCACATGTTCTGCGGCGCCTGCATCGACGAGCACCTGCACAACAACCTCAACACCGCCCTCGCAACCCACACCACCATCACCGTCCCCTTCGCCCCCGTCACCGCCACCCTCCAGCAACACCTCTCGCCCACCACGCAAACCCTCGCCCGCACATCCGCCAAGCCTCCCATCCGCCACACCACCCCTGCCTTCCCCCCCTCCCTCATCCCGCCCGCCCTGCGCACCGCCCTCACCACGGCCATCACCGCCGCCCTCACCCATACCCCGGGCCTCCTCCCGCCGCTCCTCGCGAAAAACCACCCCGCCCGAACCCGCATCCACGCCCTCACCGCGCGATTCCCCGTCGCGCCGTGCTGTCCCCTCTGCAAGACCTCTCTCGGCTACGCGCGCTGCCCGCACGCCACGCGCGGCGCGCCTATTGGTGCCGACTGTCCCCAGTCGGAACTCCTTCCCTGCGCGCAGATCCCAGACACGGGGGCGGGGGTCCTCCCGGAGATGTGCGATGCGTGTATGCTGCGGAGGGTGGAGGTTTTGGTGGAGCGCGCGGAGGCGGTTGCGAGGAGTCGGGGTGTGGCGGTGGAAGGGGGGGTTGTGACGGAGGGGGTGGATGCCCCGGAGGGTGCGGAGGGGTGTACGGTTTTGGATGCGAAGAGGGAGGTTGAGGCGGTTGTGAGAGAGGAGTGGAGTCTGAGGGAGCGGGGGAGGAGGGATTGGGGGGGGTGGGTTTATTATCATGGGCATTTTAAAGTTGGGGAGTTTTGAGTTGTGGAAGGAAGGAGGGAGGAGGGAGGAGATAGGAGAGGTGCCGTGAGAGGTGAGAGGGGAGGTTGGGAGGAAGGAAGGGAGGAAGGAGCAGGCATCAAACGGATGCGAATAAACCCTCGGGTTTTTGAAACAGGCCTAATTAGAGGCTTGATAAACATCCTTTGGGTTTAGCAAGGCATCAAAAGCTCGTAAGGAGGTGTGTAGGAGAGTGTTTTCGGAGGCATCAGAAGGATGTCAATATGCGTGTCATAAAAATGCAGAGGGCTAGACTTTAGCAAGCAAGGCGTTTTGCTTCGATGATTAGCTTTTTAATTACGGAACGAGGCGTTTCTTCAAAATAACAATGCGTACAGTCCTTAAAGTAATGCGTTCAAGTACCGAGGTAAACTGAAAAGGCTTATAGTTTATTATTAACGGAATAGAAATCAAGAATTCACATTACGGAATGAAGGGAAAGGTATCAGTTAATTTTCCTATCGTTACAACTCATAAATGACGACCGTTAGCAATCTCGGCCAAATCATCCTCACCACCTCACCAACCACAGTTCGCGAGTGACCGTTTCAAGCTTATTAAACACTCGCTAAAGCAATCACGGAGAACCTCTACAAGATGATCAGCCAAACCCCCAGTACCCCCTCGTCGGTCTCCCTGTTGAGTTCCCTTTTGGGGAAATGGCCACGGTCTACAAGCAAATTCTCACCGACGTGGACGGCCCGAATTTCTCGCCGTTAATCACTGGCAGGGTTCTGGAATTCTCCGACATTCCCAGCGCTAATCAACTCGCCCAACGCCTCCGTGACTTCCTGCATTTCAGATGTGAAATCTCAACAAAGTAAGGAACCCGAGAATACCGCCAAAACGTCCACCAGTGCCAGTGTTCGTCCTCTGGGCCAGGTTTCAAGGGGGTGCCAATCCCACTGTGGAACGGCCGGGTCATGACTAAGCTCCAAAGGGTCTGATATTGAGATGAACGAGGCAAGCAACAAACAGCAGAGATCCGGCACTAAATCTCGTGGCGATAAACCAGATTGATGTAGATCTGTCGGTCCGGATCGGTGGAATCGAGGTTCAGTTTCGTGATATAAGGGAGAACAATGTCGCTCGTACTCGAAATCCGAGGCGTTCTTGCCGTTCCTTCTTACGCCGGGTTTGAGGTTGGCCGCGGCCCCGTCTCTCTGCTTCCGTTGTTGGCCTTTCTCTTCTTGAGTGTCATCATAATTGGCCGTGGGGCCCGGGTTGACTACCTGAAAGAATTTCCCCTCATAATAAAACACGCTTGATATCCAGTCTAAGTGATACAGAGCGTGCCGCCGACACCCTTTGAGCACGTATCAACTCTCTGTCTGCTGCAGCTCAACTCCATAACCTGTCTTGGAACGGTTAATTCATATCAAATGGTTTTGAAGGCTCGACGCTCGCCTGTTCCACATGTGCTGCTGTGATAATGTATCGCGATGTGATGGCCTCTTGCCTTCTTTTGATCCCAATCATTTCTTTCTCAAAGGCAGCATAGGTATTTAGCTACAATTCCAGACCGTTTGTCGAGCGAGTCGTTGATGTTTCTGCATTACCTACTTCGTACCTGCATAACCTTAGGTATTGCTGAATATTCATAACAACTTTGGCAACGCGTTCAGTGGAAGGTATGATGTGCTGCAGCCTAGGCTTAAGGGGGGAAACCAAACGATTTACTTGCACGAGCTGCAGATTGTGGCTCAGTTTATTGAGCTGGACTTGGAGCACGGTACGGAGGACCAAGACGCAAGTCGAATGTCTAGGTAGGCCCGGAGTTTGAGTCGACAAATGTGTTCTAGGCGGTTGGCCATCAAGAACACACGTTTACCTCGCCCATCGTCTCCTTTGTTTTTCTAAAGGAACCTGCTTTTCATTTTGTCGGAGCCGAAGCGCGCTTGAAAAGAGCCTCGTGGCGAGCAGATGCCGGAGGTGGTCACAAATCGCTGTCAGCTGCCAGAGACACCAGTGGACCGGCAATTCAGGACTGCCGTGTGCATGACTGAAGTCATTTGGGCCATCCCATGCGTTGCATCGCTGGCGAATGGCGGCTTTTGGCAAATACTCCCTGTTTCAAATGTAAAGGACCACCGCCATGGCACAGCGTCCTGACTGGTCGTCGAGTTGAGGTCCCGCTGCCAAAGGGGTGATCCGGATCCTGTGGCGGGGCATTGTCTGCTGCGATGACGTTAGCCGCAGTGGCTGTCGCCTGAGGGGCTTGGGACTGAAATCTGTCCTTCATGCTTTGTCGCAATGATGAGATACAGCTTCGCAAGCTGCAATCTGACAAAAACTAGTTTGCAGAAGTTTTCGGTCGGAAACCGTGTAAAACTGGCCTGGAAAGGAACCGGTGATCATTGCACCGGCGGTGCTTTGTTGAAGAGCTGCGCAAGAGTGGGCAGCTTTGGTCGAGACTCTGGTTGTGACGGTGCACGGTTGCCACGGCGGCGCAAGTGGGATTCTTAGCGCCATGCGACGCCAAGGGGGACACAAACGAGCGCCAAGGAAAACACCCTCGACCTTTGAGGAGGATCCTCCATTCAACAACAACGACGACAACCGACCGACGACAACGACGACAACCCGGCTAGCAGGTAAGTAACTCGGTCGCCGGCTCCGGGAACACGACATAATCGACAAACGACCGACACGACAACAATCTCCCGGATTTTCTCGACGCGCGGCTCTGCGGCGCCCTCCCGTTCTCCTCCGCTCGCGATAACCTAAATCGCGAAAGCTCGTCGCTCTGACTCGGAGCACGACGATCGCATCGCAGGAAGCTCTCGACGCCTGCGAGCATTCCTACTACCTAATACTTTCCTCGACTGCTTGGAGCGACGCACGACCTGCCATTTTCCTGATTTCGCCGCCGACAACCGGCCGCATCTCCATAGTTCCGTCCCTCAATCAATCAGTCAATCACATGCAGGACCGCGCCAACTAGCGAGCCGCGACGTAAACAACACAGATGGCTGAACCACCATCATCGCCACCGAGCGCCGAGTCGACCACCGAGGATGCGTTGGCTTGGTACAAATCACAATACGAGCTGCTGGAGCATGAACTCTCCGAGTTTCAGACATCCAGCAAAGAATTAGAGGCGGAGCTCGAGAAGGACCTAGACGCGGCCGATAAGCGGGAGCGGGCGCTGCAGGAGAAGGCAGAGTCATTGAGCTACGAAGTGGAGGAATGGAAGGTACGCAACACCACCTTTGATGGTTTCTCTGCGATGCAACCCCTGCTGGAGGCGGTCAGGCTGACCCACTGACCCAACAATAGAGGAAATACAAGGAGTCGAAATCTGAGGCAAATGGCGCCCAAGGGGTGCTCGAAAAGGAGATCACGACGCTGCGCGATTCCAACAGGACCCTCCAGCTCAAGCTACGCGATATCGAGGTGGCCAACGACGACTTTGAGCGCCAGGCGCGGAATACCACGTCCTCTCTGGAGGACCTCGAGTCCAAGTACAATGTCGCGATCGAAAGAGCCGTCATGATGGAGGAGGAGATCAAGATTGGCGAGCAGGAGAGAGAAAATCTGCGGGTCGAGACTCAGCGGTTGCGTGAGGAACTCTCCGACCTGAAGATCGAGGCCGAGATTCTCCAAGACAAGATTAAGAAGCAAGAGTCCCGCCATCTCTCCCACATCTCCACCGACATTTCAATTCTGGAATCACCCATGTTCGACAATTCCCCGAACTCGACCGCGAGCTCACCTATGATCTCGACGCCGCCCGATACAAAGTCTCTCGCCACAGCCGATACCGTCTCCGAGATCCAAGATCCGCCCTCGCCGCCCATGTCGGACGCCTCAGCACCCTTGGCCAAGGCTGCTCCCGCCAAGACGCCGATGTCTTCACGACAGAAGACCCGACTTCCTTCGGCCGATAATAGCGTCACACCGAAACCCAAGCAGTTCACGTCATCTACAACACGCGCTCCTGGCACCCGCTTCGCCACCACTGGCGCGCTGCGCACACCAGCCCAGAACAAGACCCCGGCCCCCAGGACAACACGCGCGAGCTCGCACAAGCTCCCCCCTTCCGCCTCGCTCACTCATATTCGGACACTCACTGCCCAGATGCAACGCCTGGAAGCCCGCGTGCAGTCCGCCCGCTCGAAGCTCCCGGCTCCGATCAATACCCCACCAAAGTCGTCGCCCCGAGCCTCGGCCGTTCCATCCACAATCACGATCCGGAGCCGCAAGCGCACCGTCGGCTCAACTGCCTCCAGCGTCACGGGCAGCGTCACAGGCAGTACTGCTGGCGATGATGCGACACCTACACAACCACATCATTTGCGCAGCAGCATGTCTTCGAGCACGAACAAGCACGTCCCGCGACTTAGTACGTCCGGCGTATCACGGCTCTCATTCGGCCCGCTGCCGAACCGCAACCCAGGCAACGTGGATTCCGACATGTCACGGCCCAGCAGCAGAGCTAGTGTCTCGAGCTATGCGCGGCCCGCCAGTCGGACAGACTCGCACGGCGCCTCAGCCAGCAGTATCATGCCCCCGCCACGACCGATGAGCCGTTCGAGTCTTGGTGGTGCGCGGACGCCGCTGGGACGCCCCCGAAGCAGCCTAGGCGGGAGCATGCACGGGCATAGCCAAAGCATGAGCTACAGTACGGCCGAGGCGGACGAGCTGGCAGCGGGGTTGGATGGGGAGCACCGAACACCGAGCCGACGTGGTACCTACAGTCGCTTGGAGATTGAGGGTCTTTCTACCGGCATCCCGGTACCGAGCAGTATTCCCATGCCTAGCAGCACAAGGAGACAAAGCGGCGGCGGAGCAGTCGGGCGTAGGACAAGCTCTGGTGCCGGTCTCGCACTGCCCGGGACGACGAATGTCAGAACGCTCGAAGATGTTGGCGAGACTTACTAATTCTGGGTTTACCCGATCGATGCATGGGAGGAGTTTGTTTCTCGCCAGCGGACTATGTGCTTCTGCTGGCACTGCTTTCTGAGGCGGCCTGTCTGGTCCGGTATCTAAGTTTCTTCTGCCGGAATACATTATAGGGAGCGACGGGACTGTTGGTGTGACTGACTGCCAACCCCTCTACTGCGTTACGAAATACCTGGGTGCGCTCTTTACCTTTTTGTTGTTGCGGGACGAATACCTGGCGGTGGCCGCTGGCTAGTGGGCTACTGTTGGACGGAGGGAGAAACCCCCGCGCTAAGAAGGACGAGTTGACGGACGACCTATGTGTCGTCCTGATGTGTTGTTGCTGTCCCCTGTATGAAGGGGAGCTACCTACTTACGTACGGCTTCGGCCATTTTCCTTTGTTTGCATGGTTACCCTGAGATGATGGAGGGACAACTGGGAGCTGGGTGGGTTCTGTTTTGGGTATACATACCTGGGCCTGCTGGAGGGGGAGAGTCGTAGGTGAATGAGCATGTTTCTAATACCCCATATCGTTGTCTTTTCGAAAAGGTCATCTATTGGTTTCAGTTTGGAGCAACAGTATTAGTGAGCGGAAAGACCTGTGTGTTTGGAGGGTACAGAGCGTGTATGTGTACCGTAGCAGGTGTAGGAACTGAACGTTGAGTTGGCAGATGTCTTTGTCCACGACGCAGAGATAGATACAAGCGGCACCTGAACCCATATTTCCAATTTCGGGGCCTGTACCGTGCCTTTGGTGCCCATCCTCCTCGTGCTCCCCACATCCCGCACCCGTGCCATGAGGAGGAATGCGAAAGGTACCCAGCGCCGCGGGCCTCGGCCGTCACAGGGCTGGAAAAGGCGTGTGAACTGGCTGCACTGCCCTGGATGCAGGCCGAAGCACGTCACTGACAGCGGAAGCGCAGGGTGAGGTGAGTTGACGCGCCCTGGTTCAGCCCGGCTAGGCTGGGCGCTGGAGGGCAGAATCGTACGATTCTGATGTCAGGGGGGATTCGGTGGTGGGTCGCGAACACTCTGGGCCTGCCTGCCTGCGTCTTGGACACGTGCGTTCCCTCGTTCGGGACGTCTGCCGGGCCTTGCCTTCTTACGGGAGATGTTGTAGAGCCTCATCTTGGAGGGACATCTTGAAAGGACATCATACTTGAGGATATTGGTTGAATGGGGCTTGCGCCTTGCACCACTCTCTCCCGAGCCTGGGTCTGGATGTGGGCGATGTCCTCATGGAGAGCCAGAGATAAATTGTGGTCAAGCTCAGCCAGCAGCGATATGGTTCTGTCTTCTCTACTTTGTAGAGACATGGTCTGTCTTTGATCCGCCACCAATGTATTCTCTAGTTTGTATCACATTTTCTCGGATAGCACAATGCCCCTCACAGGACTCGACGGACTCGACCTTCCCCGCGAGAGAACCCTGGAGCTACGTCTCGCGGCTGGAGCCGGGGTCTGTGGAGGAAAAAGCGAATTGAGGATCCCCGTTTGGGACCATCCTTTGCCACGGATTGTCTGAGCCCGAGGTCTTTCTACGCTGTCTACGTCGAAACCAACTCTTCATATCGACGAGTAGACGGCGTCGTCAGCGGAAAGTTTCGGCACTTTCAGCCGGCACTTTGCTCGGCTGCGACGCGATGGCACATGTCTTCCCGTTGCGGATGGCGTGCGGGCCACGGGAAGCTACGTTCTGGTGGCGGTCTAGCCGACTCTCGAACACGATCACCGACAAGGTGTGCGAACTGCGCTGGAGGTGATCACGGTGATCCAGCGCGATCAGAGTTCGCACAGCGCCCGGTTCCCCTTGCGCCCGGAACACGGAAATGGAATGGAGACTGAGGCTGGTGGAGCCGCCGCTTATGCAAGGCCGGGATCCAAGGGCAGCCGCCCGTCCGGCCAGCGCGCGGACAAGTGTTGGGGATCTGCGGGTCTTCTTTTTTTGTCGATCGCCTGCGAATTGGCCCCCTGGCTCGTTGCCGGGGGCGCCGCGCCGCCGCAGGTACGCTCAACAATTGGGGGACCCTCATGTTATTTGGCCGCTTTCTGATTGGCGCCGGACTGTTTGGGCGGAACATGGGATGGCCATCGCGGTGGGAGGCTCTGCGAATTGGTGCTTCTTGTGCCTGGGCGTTCCCCTGCAGCCAGGCGTTGTGTGCCCAGCACGATCAACACTGTCGATATCCGAGGACTTGGTAGCTGATGCATTTCAAATTTGCATGCACTCAGTCTGGATGGCCTGATGGATTTCGGTCTTGTGCCTTTTTTGCCATGCCGCGCTCGCTTCGTGAAATTCCCGTGGTGGGCTCCGCTGTCATCGACGCAAGCTTTCCCCGGGATCCACTAGACCGATCTTGGGAAGACCGGGAGAAGAAAAAAGGGTTGAACCAGCGCCTCCTGTTGTTGGGGATTCCAGGCGTTCATTTTGCTAGTGCTCCGCGACTCAGAAGTACCCCATCTCGTGAATCCGCGCAGTAGTTCGAAACCACGTCAAAACTGGCATCCAGCAGCACTAGACATATAAAATGGACAGGCCAAATCCTGAAACGAGACTATTCGCAGCGAAAGAGCATGTGTAGTTGTACCGGATGCGTGCCTGGCAATTTGTGACTGCCAGCCGAATCCCGCAGTGCAGACTGTCGGAGTCCGAGGCCATCCAGCATCTTCCCCCTTCGGACCTGGGAGTTAGGCACAGCGCTCACATCGCTGCGGCGGTATCCGCCAGTAGCTGCGCCATGCTTGCCGCTAGGCTTCGCCGCAGATGGGATAAAATATTGGCAACTCCCCGAACACAAGAAGCTGAGATGAACCATGATAATTGGGAGTTGCACAACTGCATGGAACAAGAGATGTAGGAGTATTTTAGCACCGAGAGTCAGCATCGCGAAGACCGGCGTTTCGGACTCGAGGTACCCCCACTGGGAAACGTAGTAACGGGGATACCTCTCCAGCCCCTGCTGACAGCCGGTGGGTCCCTGCCGCGTTCATCACTCTGCAAGCTGACGTTTGGTCGCCCTTGCCCCGGTTGGAGCCGGGCAGAATAATTGGGGCACTTGAAAACTTCCCCAACGTCCTGGCAGCGCGAGCGATCATTGGGTTGATCGAGAAATGGTGGCGCCGGCTGGCTGAATGCATCCCTTCCTGAAGTGCCAGATTTGCAGTAATTTCTCGTTTTCCACACCCTGCAAGGTGGCCGGGTGCGCTGGGTATCCGATTCTTGGGGTGAATGCGAGAATGGGAAAGAAGCAGAAAGATGCAGCCAGGGTGTCGCTGCCGCATGTAACTTTTTTTTTGGTCTCCAAGCTCGGATCCAATTTGGGTCCCCACCCGACTCTCACCAGCTTCGGTCGCCGCGGCGCACGGCTTTTCGGGGCGCGCCTCGCAGAACTCTCAAGATTGTCATCATTCATCTACCCCGTAACCCCCCGATCCGCTCGTTCCTCCCGGAAACCTTTTCTCTCTCCCATCCTTTCCGATAGAATCATCCGCCGGGGCATCTGATCGAGCCGTTCCCTTCTTGTACTTTTGTTTTGCGCTGCGACTGTCGCATTCCACCTAATAGAGCGGCGAGCAAGGCCCCCATCCCTTGCAGAGAGATACCCCGTTGTCGTGTAATTCTTCCCTCGTCGATTCTTCGCTCAGCCTCAGGAGTTGGCTGGACGTTCGGACTTGTCTTCGAGGACAACGACAACGACAGCAGCGGCCAATTGCAGCTCGCAAGACGCTGACACCGCGCTGCCACAGCCCGTAAGCATTGCATCCTAGGAGTCCACCTAAGATTCGCCAAAATCCGCATTGGGCAATTCTGACCTGTACCCCATTTCTGGGCCGCCAGTACCGCACTCCATTTCGATCCCAGCAGTCTTTACATGACGCAGTAAAAACGAGTAACGACCTTCTCCACGACCCGAAACCCGAAAATTCTCTCTACAACCTCAGTCATGGCGGAGACAAACGGACGCAGCAAGAACCGGACGGTTCCCAAACAAAACGGGAAAGCGTCCTATGCTGAAAAGCATCAGATCGCCGACCACTTCATCGGCGGGAACAAGCTCGCGAATGCCCCGCCTTCAAAGGTGAAGGACTTCGTAGCCAACCATGACGGCCACACTGTCATCACAAACGTGGGTAGCTTCAGATTCCGAGCGCAGGAATATGGGTGCATCGTGGGGTCGGATCGCTAATGTGTATGGGGGGTAACAGGTCCTGATCGCCAACAACGGTATCGCAGCCGTCAAGGAGATTCGATCGGTACGGAAATGGGCATACGAGACATTCGGGGACGAGCGGGCCATCAAATTCACAGTGATGGCCACGCCGGAAGATCTACAGGCCAACGCCGACTACATTCGCATGGCAGACCACTACGTTGAAGTTCCCGGTGGCACCAACAATCACAACTATGCAAACGTCGAGCTTATCGTGGATATCGCCGAGCGAATGGACGTTCACGCTGTCTGGGCAGGATGGTGAGTTGTCTAAGATGAACAATGGCGCACAGTGGCGAATACTGACAGAAAGTTCTCAACAGGGGCCATGCGTCAGAAAACCCCAAGCTCCCAGAGTCGCTCGCCGCATCAGCCAAGAAGATTGTCTTCATTGGGCCTCCGGGGTCTGCCATGCGCTCTCTTGGTGACAAGATTTCCTCGACGATCGTCGCTCAGCACGCAGAGGTTCCCTGCATTCCCTGGTCCGGCACCGGCGTTAACCAGGTCAGCATCGATCCCCACGGCATCGTCACAGTCCCCGATGACGTCTACATGAAGGGTTGCGTAACCTCATGGGAGGAGGGCCTCCAAAAAGCCAAGGATATCGGTTTTCCGGTCATGGTCAAGGCGTCCGAAGGTGGTGGTGGCAAGGGTATTCGCAAGGTCCTGTCGGAAGACGGCTTTGAGGAGCTGTACAAAGCTGCCGCCAGCGAGATTCCCGGTTCTCCCATCTTCATCATGAAGCTGGCAGACAGCGCGCGCCATTTGGAGGTTCAGCTGCTCGCTGATCAATATGGCAACAACATCTCCCTTTTCGGCAGAGATTGCTCTGTTCAGCGAAGGCACCAGAAGATCATCGAAGAAGCGCCAGTAACAATCGCTAAGCAGGTCACCTTCAAGAAGATGGAGGAAGCAGCCGTTCGTTTGGGACGACTAGTCGGCTACGTCTCAGCAGGAACAGTGGAATACCTTTACTCGCACGCGGACGACAAGTTTTACTTCTTGGAGCTCAATCCCCGTCTCCAAGTCGAGCATCCTACCACGGAAATGGTCAGCGGTGTCAATTTGCCCGCCGCCCAGCTCCAGGTTGCCATGGGTCTGCCGCTCCACCGCATCAAGGACATCAGACTTCTGTACGGTGTCGACGCAAAGACAGCAACGGAGATCGACTTTGACTTCACAAACCCGGAGAGTGAAAAGACACAAAGGAGGCCAACACCCAAGGGTCACACCACCGCCTGCCGTATCACCTCTGAAGATCCCGGTGAGGGCTTCAAGCCATCCAACGGTGTTCTTCACGATCTGAACTTCCGTTCTAGCTCGAACGTCTGGGGTTACTTCTCTGTGGGCTCTGCTGGTGGTATCCACAGCTTCTCCGATTCACAATTTGGTCACATTTTCGCCTACGGTGAAAACCGTGCTGCGTCAAGAAAGCACATGGTTGTAGCCCTCAAGGAGTTGAGCATTCGTGGTGACTTCCGCACAACAGTAGAGTACCTCATCAAGCTCCTGGAGACAGAGGCTTTCGAGGACAACACCATCACCACTGGCTGGCTCGATGAGCTCATCTCAAACAAGCTCACCGCCGAGAGGCCGGATCCCGTGCTCGCCGTTGTGTCTGGTGCCATCACCAAGGCTCATATTGCCAGCGAGGCATGCATCGCCGAGTACCGGGCGGGTCTTGAGAAGGGTCAAGTTCCTTCAAAGGACGTTCTTAAAACCGTCTTCCCGGTAGACTTCATCTACGAGGGCTACAGATACAAGTTTACCGTCACCCGGTCTAGCTCCGACAGTTACCATCTCTTCACCAACGGTTCGAAGTGCACTGTCGGTGTCCGCGCGCTCAGTGACGGTGGTATTCTCCTCCTCCTGAACGGCCGCAGTCACAGCATCTACTGGAAGGAGGAAGTTTCCGCAACCCGCATTTCCGTCGACAGCAAGACGTGTCTGCTTGAGCGGGAGAACGACCCTACTCAGCTACGAACTCCTTCCCCTGGTAAGCTCGTCAAGTTTACGGTGGAGAACGGATCACACGTGAAGGCCGGTCAAACATTCGCCGAAGTTGAAGTCATGAAGATGTACATGCCCCTGATTGCCCAGGAGGACGGCATCGTGCAGCTCATCAAGCAGCCGGGCGCAACCCTGGAAGCTGGAGATATCCTCGGCATACTTGCTCTGGATGACCCCAGCCGCGTCCAGCAAGCACAGACCTTCCTCGGACAACTCCCTGAGTACGGCCCGCCTGTCGTTGTCGGCAGCAAGCCCTCCCAGAGGTTCACACTGCTTCAGAACATTCTGAAGAACATCCTCCTGGGTTTCGACAACCAGGTCATCATGCTTCAGACCCTGAAGGACCTCATTGAGGTGCTTCGCGATCCCAGACTTCCTTACAGCGAGTTCTCTGCTCAGTTCTCCGCTCTCCATGCCCGCATGCCTCAAAAGCTGGATGCCCAGTTTACACAAGTTCTTGAGCGCGCCGCATCTAGACAGGCTGAGTTCCCTGCGCGGACGTTGCAAAAGGTGTTCCAGAAATTCCTCGACGACAATGTTCCGGCGTCTGACGCCGACCTCTTGAAGTCCACACTTTTGCCGCTTACAGAGGTGCTCGATCTTTACGTCGAAGGACCGAAGGTCCGGGAATTGAACGTTATCTCCGACTTGCTCACCACCTACGCTGACGTTGAGCGTCTATTCTCCGGTCGCCGGCTGCAGGATGAGGAGGTCATCCTCAAGCTCCGTGACGAGAACAAGGAGGATATCTCCAAGGTTATTCAGACCGTTCTCTCGCACAGCAAGGTGGCAGCCAAGAACTCGCTGGTTCTCGCCATCTTGGACGAGTACCGCCCCAACAAGCCTAACACTGGTAACATTGCCAAGTTCCTTCGGCCGGTTCTCCGCAAGATGGCCGAGCTCGAGTCTCGGCAAACCGCCAAGGTCTCGCTGAAGGCCCGTGAGATTCTGATTCAGTGCGCACTTCCCTCGCTCGAGGAGCGAACCGCACAGATGGAGCACATCCTCCGCTCCTCGGTTGTCGAGTCTCGCTATGGTGAGACCGGATGGGATCACCGGGAGCCGAGCTTGGACGTCATCAAGGAGGTTGTCGATTCCAAGTACACCGTTTTCGACGTTCTGACCTCCTTCTTCGCCCATGAAGATCCTTGGGTGTCCCTCGCCGCCCTGGAAGTCTACGTTCGTCGTGCATATAGGGCTTACATGTTGAAGAAAATTGAGTACCACACCGATGAGACTGATACTCCTTCCTTCGTCTCGTGGGACTTTGCTCTTCGCAAGATTGGCCAGTCCGAGTATGGTCTGCCGCTGCAGTCCGCCATTGCCTCGTCTCCGGCTACTCCTGTCGATAGCAGTTTCAAGAGGATTCACTCTATCAGCGACATGTCCTACTTGACCCAGAAAACGTCAGAAGAGCCGATTAGGAAGGGCGTCATTGTTCCTTGCAAGTACCTGGACGACGCAGAGGATCTGCTATCCAAGGCTCTGGAGACCCTGCCGGTTGGCGGCGGCCTGAAGAAGAAGAGCCCCAGCGGACTTATTCCCGACCTCAGCGGCAAGCGCCGTCCCGCTGTTCCCCCCAAGCTGGGTGACATTGAGGAGCTCTCTGCTGTCGTCAATGTTGCTATCCGCGATGCCGAGGGCCGCAGCGACGACGAGGTCCTGAAGGACATCCTGCCCTTGGTGCACCAATTCAAGGATGAGCTCTTCGCCCGCCGCGTGCGCCGCCTCACATTTGTCTGTGGTCGCAATGATGGATCGTACCCCGGCTACTACACGTTCCGCGGCCCCGAGTACATTGAGGATGACAGTATTCGTCACATCGAGCCTGCGCTGGCCTTCCAGCTGGAACTTGGAAGACTTTCCAAGTTCAAGGTCAAGCCTGTGTTCACGGAGAACAAGAACATCCACATGTACGAGGGCATTGGCAAGGGCGTGGAGACTGACAAGCGTTACTTCACTCGCGCCGTCATCCGGCCCGGCCGCCTTCGGGACGACATCCCCACCGCTGAGTATCTGATTTCAGAGGCAGACCGTGTGATTAACGACATCTTCGATGCGCTGGAGATCATTGGAAACAACAACTCTGATCTCAACCACATGTTCATCAACTTCACACCCGTCTTCCAGCTTCAGCCGCAAGAGGTTGAGCACTCGCTGCAGGGCTTCCTTGATCGTTTCGGAGCCCGAGCCTGGCGCCTCCGTGTTGCGCAAGGTGAAATCCGCATCATCTGCACCGACCCCGTCACTGGCATGCCTTATCCCCTGCGTGTCATCATTACCAACACGTCCGGCTATGTCATCCAGGTCGAGTTGTACGCCGAGCGCAAGTCGGAGAAGGGCGAGTGGGTCTTCCACTCGATTGGTGGCACCACCAAGATTGGCTCGATGCATCTTCTCCCCGTTTCGCTGCCCTACCCGACGAAGAACTGGCTGCAGCCCAAGCGCTACAAGGCGCATCTTATGGGTACTCAGTTCGTCTACGACTTCCCCGAGCTCTTCCGCCAGGCCATCCAGAACAGTTGGGTGAAGGCGGTCAAGAAGCACCCCGCCCTAGCGGATAAGCAGCCTCCCATTGGCGAGTGCATTGACTTCAACGAGCTTGTCCTCGACGACCAAGACAACCTTGCCGAGGTGTCGCGTGACCCTGGCACCAACACCTGCGGCATGGTGGGCTGGCTCATCCACGCACGCACTCCGGAGTATCCCAAGGGCCGGAAATTCGTCGTCGTCGCCAACGACATCACCTTCAACATTGGTTCGTTCGGTCCCAAGGAAGATAACTTCTTCTTCAAATGCACGGAGTTGGCCCGTAAGCTGGGCATTCCGCGCATCTACCTCTCGGCCAACTCCGGTGCTCGTCTTGGCCTTGCCAATGAGCTCATGCCTCATTTCAATGTGGCATGGAACGAGCCTGGCAAGCCTGAGGCTGGCTTCAAGTACCTCTACTTGTCCGATGTTGCCAAGGCACGCTTCGAGAATGAAGTCATGACGGAGGAGATTACCGAAGACGGCGAGAAGCGCCACAAGATTACCACCATCATCGGCGCTGAGGATGGCCTTGGTGTTGAGTGCCTGCGTGGTTCCGGTCTGATCGCTGGTGCCACAAGCAGGGCCTATACCGACATCTTCACCTGCACCCTCGTCACCTGCCGCTCCGTCGGTAAGTTCTCTGCATTGCCTACCCTTGCTGCATTCATGCTAATGACCGCCAGGTATCGGTGCTTACCTCGTCCGCCTCGGCCAGCGTGCTGTCCAGATTGAGGGCCAGCCAATCATCCTGACCGGTGCCCCCGCCCTTAACAACCTACTTGGTCGTGAGGTCTACACCTCCAACTTGCAGCTCGGTGGCACACAGATCATGTATCGCAACGGTGTCTCGCATTTGACCGCGAATGATGACTTTGCAGGCGTATCCAAGATCGTCGAGTGGATGTCATTTGTTCCTGACAAGCGCAACAACCCTGTTCCCATCAGCCCCAGCGTCGATAGCTGGGATCGCGATGTCGCCTACATGCCGCCCCAGAAGCAGCCCTACGACGTCAGGTGGATGATTGGCGGCAAGGACGACGAAGATGGCTTCCAACCTGGTCTTTTCGACAAGGATTCCTTCGTCGAGACTCTGGGTGGATGGGCTCGCACGGTTGTTGTTGGCCGCGCCCGCCTTGGCGGCATCCCAATGGGTGTTATTGCCGTCGAGGTTCGCTCGGTTGAAAACATCACCCCCGCTGACCCTGCCAACCCTGACTCTATTGAGCAGGTGAGCAATGAGGCTGGTGGCGTCTGGTACCCCAACTCTGCCTTCAAGACCGCCCAAGCCATCAACGACTTCAACTTTGGTGAGCAGCTTCCGCTTATGATCCTTGCCAACTGGCGTGGTTTCTCCGGCGGTCAGCGTGATATGTACAATGAGGTTCTCAAGTACGGCTCCTACATCGTCGATGCTCTAGTCAAGTTTGAGCAGCCTGTCTTCATCTACATCCCTCCCTTCGGCGAACTCCGTGGTGGTTCTTGGGTCGTCGTTGACCCGACCATCAACCCCACTGCTATGGAGATGTACGCAGATGTCGAGGCCCGTGGTGGTGTCTTGGAACCCGAAGGTATCATCGGTATCAAGTACCGCAAGGACAAGCAGCTGGAGACAATGGCACGTCTGGACCCGATCTATGCCGACCTCAAGAGGCAGATCACCAACACTAGCCTGTCCAAGGAGGAGATCGATTCAGTCAAGAAGAAGATGACGGTCCGTGAGCAGCAGCTTCTCCCTGTCTATGCCCAGATCAGTCTTCAGTTTGCCGATCTCCACGACCGTGCCGGACGCATGAAGGCCAAAGGTGTCATTCGCGAGATCCTGGAGTGGAAGAACGCGCGCCGATTCTTCTACTGGCGTGTGCGCAGAAGGTTGAACGAGGAGTACATCCTCCGCCGCATCGCTGCCGCGACTACAGCAGCTGGCATTCATCACAAGGCCACGACATCTGCGACGTCGCCCCAGGCCCGTGCCCGTCACCTCCAACAGCTCGAGGCTTGGTGCAACATCCCCAACTTCGACAAGAGTGATCGGGAGGTTGCGATCTGGTATGAGGAGAACCGCAAGCTTGTTACTGACAAGGTTGAGGCCCTCAAGGCCGATGCCATCACTGCGGAGATGCGCGACCTTATCCGGGTCGGCACTACTGCCAGCAAGGATCCTGCGGACAGCTCTGCATGGAAGGGCGTTCGCGAGATGCTGCGGGTGATGCCCGTGGAGGAGAGGGAAAAGATGCTCAAGTACCTTAAGCAGGTCTAAGCAAGTACTTGGATGGATTAGTCGGGTATATAAGGTGTAACACAGGGATTGTGCTTCAGGCTCTCAGCATATACGATGGGCAGGTTTGGAAGATCTGGAGTTTGAGACGGGCTTTTATTGCCATGGGCCCCGGCATTTGTGTTCCTATCTGCCTTAGACATTTGGTCTTGAGGGGTTGAGACGTTCCGTTTAACGTTGGCGAGCGATTGCTTACTGTATGCTTTGATAATCGGGGATAGACCAGATATTCCTCAACTTACCTGCTTTGACATTATTTTTTCTGACCTTGTCTGTTCCAAAGTTGTATTTGTGTTCTTTCATGCGCCCTGTCCTACATGCTCAATTACTCGATCGTGTTGTGAGAAACAGCACCTGGTCAAGCATCTACAATTCCTACTCAGTCTTCATACCCATTCAGTCTTGCGCAATGTACAACTGTTCCCGTTTTTATTTCCCCCAACTTGTGTAATATAGCAGCTGAGAACAGCTACGTACGTTTCCTGTCTATGTAAATAAACCTATGTCAAATTCGGATCGATGTCTACTTGTCTTAATTAAGTTGGGTCATGAAAGCTTCACACATCCGGTTCCCTTCGGGTCTATCGGAGTGTTAGTGAGCCTAGTCTTCAACTCTGGTTCTACCAGTACATCCGCCTGCTCAGCTTCTATGGTAGCATTTCCTGCACTTCTCTCTTATGTAATTGACGGATTACCAGTGCTCCAGGATGCCCGTCGCCCTTGAGCCTGACCATTTTTTCACGAGGTTTTACGTTCTCCGACATGGACTCACTGCTTCCAGGATAGTCACTCTCAGCAGGCAAAAGGTTCACGCAGCAAAAAAAGACAGGCAGGCCTGATCGCCCAGAGACTGATAATGTATCTCTCCCGCCGGGAATTGAACCCGGGTCCCGAGCGAAGTCGTTCTATCCTTGGTCTGAAGTCATTCGTCATCCGGAGATAAATGAAGTCGTTCTTCAAACATAGGTAGTCATTCTTCAATGAATGATTGAGGTGACAAGCTCATATACTAACCACTATACTACGGAAGATAAGAGAGTGTGTGGATGTGTGTCCACGGTAGTTTTTGGGTGGTCAGGGCCGCGCCTGGTGATCTCGGAAACGGGGAATCGAACCCCGGGCTGCTGAGGACTCAGTGATTGAAAGTCAGCGATGTTAACCACTACACCATATCCGATTGTTAGAAATAGAGGGCCGGAGAGGGGGTTGTGAGGGGACGGGATGCGGGTGGGAAGGACTGGTAGACGGGACCGTTTGTGGTGGAGACGGAGAATTCTTTTCGTTGGGCGGGCGTTGGAGTTCGCTTGCTGATGCTCCACTCTGCTGACTCGGCCTTGAAAGCAGTTGGTACCGCAGTGGACTGTGAGGTGGTGGCCCAGAGAACACAGAGAGAGTCACACAGACGGATTCACGTCAGATGTGTTGTGACCACTTGCACATTGGGCAAGCTGATCAAATCACATGCTGAAAATATCAGATGAAAGTTGGGTTGATATTCGCAGAGTCTTGCCGGTTCGCGCTTTCCTCTTCGGCAGCGTCTCCGGTTCAGGCAGACCCCTGAACCTTAAACAATGTGCAAGCAGCTAGCTCCACAACCGGCCTGCACTCCACCCTCAACGTCTCCCTGACCCGCTCCCCCCTCCGCAACTCCGCCATTTTCACTCCCACCCTGCGCATGCAAAAAACACAACTCGGCACAACCCTTCCATCAAATAACCAGCGTCAGTGGTTTAGTGGTAAAATCCATCGTTGCCATCGATGGGCCCCGCGTTCGATTCGCGGCTGACGCATCGGCGACGCCCTCATAGGTATCGTCACCTCCTTGCCCGCTTGGCTCAGTGGTAGAGCGTGTCACTAGTAATGACAAGGTCGTCAGTTCAATTCTGGCAGTGGGCATTCCATCTCTTTTTGCATCCTGGGTGGCTGATTGGTTGGTTGGGCAGAGCCAAAGTCCGAGACGAGCGTCTGCCCGCCGTGATGATGCATCGTTGGAGCTTGCTTTTGCTCGCCGGTTTCATCAACTGAGGTCGGCGCGAGTGGGAATGGCTTAGGAGACGCCCGACGATTTTCGGGCGGTTTATTATATTACGCACTACACCTCGGCGGCCTCGGGGCTATCTGTGATGCAGACACAGGAAACGGCTTCCGGCAGGCGTCACAGGTTGGTTCGTTCTTGAGGCTCTGGCGGGTTGTTTGCTAACCGTCGGCAGCAGACCCGTGGTGCTGGGAAATGGTGGCGTGGCCATGTGCCGTGGCGTTTTTGCGAGCGCACCATTCGCTGGCCTGGCTCCGATGCAGCAAGTCGTCGACCACCACGCCGATCGGAGGGTCCCTAGTTTCAAGCGGCAAAGAATAACTGGGTCACAGCCCTGGCATAATTGCTTATTCTTCCTCCTCGCCCAACATGACCAAGCCGTTACGGAGACCGGACCAACGTCCGCCATTGGAACTGTCTCCAATCAACCACAGTTGAGCCGTGCCGCCCAGTGGCTGCTTTCCCATTTTCCCCCCCTCCCCTGAAAACGAAATGACCTGTCGGGCGGTAAGATGGCTCGGGCTGGGCAGCCGGGGTGTCGCCAAGGTGTGCAAGCTGAATTCAGCTAGTCAGGAGACGGCAACACCCAGCAACCCCCACGAACGCGAACTCGATCTATATCGTAATGGACGCCGCCAGTAGTAACACAAGTCCGGGCCAATCTAGCTCACATCCGAGCCTCAATCTCGACAGTAACCGGCGAGAACAAATCGGTTTCAGATCTTGGTGAGCAAGACGCCTCTTTCATTCATCCGAATCGAAGTGATGAGGAGGGCATGTGTGAGAACCTCGCCATCGACAGACAGCAGCTCCCGAATTATAAATTACACTTGCTCACACTCTGTTTTCCTCACTCCAGCCGGTCACCAAGTTGCCTAGCTTCCAAGAGACAGAACACTTACAAACACCATCTCCTCACGTGTTCACCCTTACATCTTGTCCCAGCGAGCAAACCAACATGTCGTCTTCAAAGAGCCACCGCCACGGTTCTCGAGATCACAAGAGCTCAAAGAGTAGCTCGCGGGGCTCCGGCTCACACTCGTCCACGGCATCTATCTCAGTTGAACCACCAAACCAAGCCAGCATCAACACCTTATTCTACCCTCCAGTCGTTGCTCGCGCCCGCATTAGCGGTGCCAACGCCGCCAACCAGGGATACACGTACGTCTTCGCCATGGCCGTCCTTCTCGATGCTTCGGGTTCCGTTCTCGAAGGCCAGCTCGGCGGAAATACCGTTACCACCGGAGTTACCTTGTCCGAAGAAAGCGGCGGGTCCGGAGTAGGCAGCTCGAGTCGTAGTGGCAGCAGCTCGTCGAGCTATCTGTACTTCGCCTTCCCGGACCTGTTTGTCCTCTATAGCGGCAACTACTCGATCCGCGTCGATATCCACCTTGTTGACTACCAGGATGCTGCTCAGGGGGCGCGGCTCCTGGCCCAGGCTGAGACGAGGTCCTTCACCGTGTACGATGAATATGTTGCCGTGGAGAAGCCTGGTGAGTTACTCGACTGTGCTAAGCATTTGAATTATGCTGATAGACTCCAGTCACCGATGAGAGACGCATCCTGCAACGCCTCCGCGATCAGGGATGCGCCATTCCTGCGACACCCGCTCAATGAGAACTCTCCTATCTCCCCCACCAGTTCTTTCTTTCCAATTTTGTGCACAAACATCTACTAGGCTCAAATCGGGCATCATTTACGGGGAGTCAAACGGGATATACCTCGCGTGTCTTTTAGGATTGCATCCCCTGGAACGGCGGAAAATGGGAAACTCTGGTTTTTCAAGTCCTTCTCCCAAGCACACTCGTAATCCGTCGAGCAGTATTGTTTTGAAAAAGAAATAGCCTCCACACAGATAACATTGAATAATACCATTTTTTTGGCTCCCAAAGTTTTGCTTCACGATATCTATCTACAGCCTCACTTTCTGTGCAACGACAACAGCAAGACCGACAAGTCCCCCCTAACTTGCATCAAGTCCACAGTGTAGGATCTCGCTACTCCCCAAAATCTACATGGCGGTGAAACTGATCGCATCCCTGCTGTATGGCTGCCAATCCCCGAGTTCCGGCAGCGCCACAAGCCCGCTAAAACGCCATGCAAAAAGCCCCCCCCCCCCC
>Ga0247758_1001017_pt1 | contig 23231 bp, 26 predicted proteins | sample UWRJL156409C4_FD_180950 | JGI IMG/M metagenome (GOLD analysis project Ga0247758, IMG submission 180950) | Plant litter microbial communities from Arlington Agricultural Research Station in Wisconsin, United States - UWRJ-L156-409C-4 | ecosystem: Environmental > Terrestrial > Plant litter >... | reverse complement strand
CATCGCTTGCTTTCCGCAGACCGCCGTACTCTCGCCGGACGACAGTCAGTTGCCAAGATGCTCAAAATAGAACTTCAATTGCCCAGCCAATTAGGCCAATATGCATACCACGCAACGATGGTTCCAGAGCGGTCCGGAAAGCCCGGAATCTCCTCTGGTCCCAGTAGAGTCCTACATCTCCCTCATGATGGCACAACTACTGCCCGATCTTCAATGGCCACCCACATCTTCGGCTCCTACAAGGATTTCGCAGATGAGCTCGCGAACTAGGAAGCAGTAGCTCTCCTCACTCTAGCAGGGCTCGAACTTCAACAACACAAACTTCGAGAGCAGAGCATTCCCCAGCTTCCCAATTATCACCCGGTCGCCTTGCGGCATTCAGATGACCAACGTGCGGACATTGACGATTGACAAGACGAACGGGGCGTGGATGTATCCAGAATGGAGGATTTATTGCAATCACTAGCTATCGGTGGAAAATATTTCCCACCATCACTGATTTCCGGCTCTGCAACATCCGGGGATGTTTGTTGGCCCCCAGGTACGAGACATCATCTCTGGCTGCACACAACTGCAGAGCCTCCGCTTCGCTTGTCAGACCCCTTTTAATAACTGGGCAACACATCTCCACGATAAGGACTGAGACGACGACGCGACTGGCAACGAACAGTACAACACCGAGACTAACCAGGGTGGGCAGCGATATCTTATCGGTCGATATCGATAATATATATTGATATCGAGTAGATATCGAAGGTCGTTTTGGGCGGAAGGTTGCCTGATAACCCCGTCAATTCCTGTCAGAACGAAGGCGGTTAAGAGGCCCTGGGCGTCTAGCCAGTGGAGCTGACTGGATGCCTGGCACTGCCAGAACGCCAGTGAGCCTCGGCCAATGGATTGACAAAGCCTGAATCCTGCAGAATAGTCTATAAAGAAGTCTTTGGCTTCCAGCCAGACAGAGCCAGAGGAACAGAGTCAACACAAGCAATACAACCACACAGTTGCAACCCCATCAATTCCACCGAATCTAGAGTGCAGTGCTTCTGACACCTCCTGCGGGGACATCGTCGAGCCGCTCCAGCCCAAGCGACGACCTGCAGGGTCGTCACATTACTCTAATACTGGCCTTGGCGTCACCCCGGTTTGTGATTTGATGATGGGATGCGCATTAGTAATGTACTTGTGGGGCTGCGGTCCGTGCCTTCCCGGATGGCGAGGCGATCCAGTGAAGGTTACACAGTACAGACCGAATCCAGGGCGACTTGAAGGAGAGAAAATGGTACACACTCTGCTGCGCAGGCCCCGGCTTGGTACCTTGAGAGATCATCTATTGCTCGAGAGGCCGGATGAAGAGACTTTTGATCTCTCCTTTTAATAAAATTACAAAATCTAAACAGTGTAAAATTTGCCTCACGGGTCTGCTCGGTTTCGGGGGGAGGTCAGACGCTTGGAAGTGCGAGCAAAGTGCTATTTGCGCAAACGCACGGGCCAAGCACGCACTCTTGATTGAGCCCCGCCACACGTTAATATCCCTGCCATTACGGATCCGTAAATGGACATCTCTTTAACTATCCCTCTCTTTCTTGCGCTGTTAAGAGTCGTGCTTTTGGTCCACTTAGGGCTCTAAGATATTCTGTTGGACCCAACGAAATGAGGGCGGGCTTGAAGCTCTCCGACATCAAAACGACGCTGAAAAAGCGACAAGCCACAGGCACGCCCACCGGATAAATTTGTATCGCTGCATGCAGATCACCAGTCCCACGTATTCGGCTGTGCATTTGGCCCCCAGCCCAGGCAGGGGTCGCGAAGGGCTGTCAGCGTGTTTCAGCAGCACGAGGTCGCGGCTTCTTCTCCCAATCATGACACCACCAATCTTCCCCCTTTTCTCGTCAGCAATGAACCTCCGGCTTTGAGATTTGCGGACATATCGCACTCGACACGCAATCAACCGACAGCACGTCGCTACGGCAATTAGACACGTCGGCCGTTGCCATGCGGCGCGCCGGAACGGTCAAGGGTGGCGACGGTCTCATGTCTGCAGCCGCCCAGACGCAGGCTGCAGCGGGAAAAAGGCCAAAGGGGTACGATGCTGTGCATCAGGGACTCAAGCAGCTCTATCCACCTCCCGGTCAGACCAAAGACAAACCGGATATGGAGTGAGCCCAACTTCCTTGCCCACCCCTCGTATCTGAATCGAGTGCTTACCTAGGTACATTTCCAGCATCGTCCTGGTTCCCGGCCTCGGCGCGCACCCCGAGGAGAGCTGGAAATCAGCCAAGACCGGATGGAACTGGACAACCAGCGAGGACGGGCTGGTTAAGGAATACCCCCGAGCCCGGATCCTTCTCTTCATGTACGAGTCCGCCTGGGTGGGGCCTCTAAAGGTCAAGAACTTCATGAGTAACATTGCCATGACCCTCCTGGTCGCCCTGCGGAGCCTGAGGGAGGACTGCAAGACACGCCCGATCGTGTTTATCGGTCACAGCATGGGCGGTCTCGTCATCGCCAAGGCCGTATGCTATGCCGACTCGCGGCCCGACCTCTTCCCGGTCATGTTCGCGGCAACCTCGGCCACCATCTTCTTTGGCACACCGTTCGGCGGTGCCGACGCTGCTTCCACAGCGGCCATGTACGCTTATTTCGCCGAGAAGATTGGCCAGGCCACCGCATCGACGCTCCTGGATTACATGAAGCCCGGCGACGAGGCCTTGCGTGAGCTACGGGAGGAGTTCACGCGGCTTGTCGGCAAGCTCGACCGCAAGATTCATGTCGTCTGCTTCTGGGAGACAGAGCCGACCGATTTTGCCCAAATGGCACGTTTGCCGACTCTCTTCGGTGCCGCCAGGCTTATCCTTCCCAAGAGCACGATCATGGTCGCCTTCGAGTCCGCTACGCTCGCGGTCGCCTCGCAGTCGCAGAACATTGCAACCAACCATCGAGACTTGGTCAAGTTCCATGGGCCCAAGGATGAGAACTGGGCGCAAGCGGTCCGTGAACACCTCAAGATCGCTCTCAGCCACGTCCACACCAATGCCAAGAACCGTCTCTCGATGGCTCGGGGTCTCGATTGGTCGGTCCACAAGGGCATCATGGACGCCTTGGGGGGAGTCCAAGTTGAGAGGAAGCGCAAGGAAATAGCCAAAAAGGTTGCGGCGTCCTCGTGGATCACCGAGGCTGGCGAGTACGCAGAGTGGGTCGGAAAGAAGAAGCACGGCAACCCAACCCATGAGGCAGAAGTGCCCATCGACTGCCTGTGGATACGCGGCCGTGAGGGGAGAGGAAAGACGGGCGCGGCTATCGCAGTCATCAACAATATCGAGTCATCAATCAAGCAGAACCTCAACGAGGAGGAAAATCCAGAACAGGACGAGACTCTCCTGGCCTACTTCTTTTGTGATTCCTCGACCGACTGCTCTACAGCCGAGGACCTGCTTAAGTCCGTACTGAGCCAACTCATCACCCAGCAAACCGCTCTTGCGAGCCATGCCAGGGTGTTCAACAAGACCAACAAGGGAAAGAAAGACACCGCGAGAGACCTGAGAGACAAGGTCGAAGGTCTGCAACCCACGCTCGAAAACCTCTGGCAGTCACTGCAGAGCATGCTTTCCGATGAGCTCGCTGGGGCTCGCGTGTATTTTGTCATTAACAATCTGCATGCTCTGCCGGCGGAATCTGAATCCACAGTCAAGCTGATGAGCCTCCTGGAAGGAGAGCTCGGGGGAGTGTACACCTCTGACCGGAGTCGCGGAGGCTGGCGAGTTCCCACTCGGTGGTTCATCACAAGCAGGGAGCCACACCGCGTTGGAAACCCCCTCCTCGGCTCGTCTGTCGTTCGGCTCATCAACTTGGAGGATGAGAAGTATGGCGACAAGGTCCAACTCGAGCTCCGTCGGCACGCAAAGGCAAGGGTTGCCGCTCTAGAAGTCCAGAAAAAGTATAACAAGGCCCTCACCTACTACGCCAGCAGTCTCATCGGAAAGCGAGCGCGGAGCACCCACTGGATCGACGTCACCTGTGTACAGCTTGAGCAACTTCCTGAAGAGGAAAGCCAACTTAAGATCCGACGGAAGCTGGAAAGCACCCCTCAGGACCTGAGTGAGCTTCTCAATGAGGCATGGCGACTCATCTTTGCATCGACTGAAGACAGCGGCGAGGAGATCAAGGAGATGCTACGCGCGCTGATTCTGACGTTTGAGGAGCCAACAGTGCCTGAACTCGAAGTCCTGGCGGGGCTGGGTTCGGCAGAGGACGTCTCCAACAATAAGCTCCACGTCTTGATCGACAAGTGCAAGCCGCTTTTAGTTGTGAAGAAGACCATTGGGTTTATGAATGCGGCAGTCAAGACGCACCTCTATCGGAATGCCGAGAAACTGCTAGGTCTTTCTGAGGAAGCTATCAGATGGCACCACGGCGTGCTTGCTCTTCAATGTCTTGCGCACCTGAAGGAAAAGCTCGGCTTTCCAGAGACACACGTTGAGGATTTATCGGCCACAGATGATGTCCCGGATGATGATGAGGATGAAAACTCCGTCGCGCCTAGTATTGCTGATGCCGAGCCTTCGCCATGGGGATTTCCGCCCTCTGGCGCGGCTCCTTCTGGCCTTCCTCCCACCGGAATCCCAGCCCCCGAGTCTCAGCAGGGTGTCGATACTCAGGGAGAGCAAGATGGAGACGAGGATTCGGAAGCGGACGGTTCATCATCCGACGAGGAATACGACTGGGAACAAGATTCCGAAGAAGAGATGGACCCTGAATCGGAAATCCTCAAAGACCTGGCCTATGCCTATCCCGTCAAACATTGGCTTCATCATGGCGGCAAAGCAACCGTCGAATTTGCCGACGACCTGAGCCAGGATGAGTTTTGGCAAACGAACTCATTAGTCAGACGACGATGGCTCGTCGAATACATGCGAATGACGAGTGACTTTGACTTTAACGTGTTTGAGCCTCGGACACTCACACCGCTACATGTGGCGGCATCGATTGGCTTTAGACAACTTGTAGTTTCTTTGTTCAATAACGGTCACGAAGAGGAGCTGCATACCTACGATAGCTTGCAATTCAAGCCCGTAAGTCCCCACCCCCAGGGCGCTCGCCTGTATGACCTAGGCTAACCGTTCTGTTCTGCATCAGCTTCACCTAGCGGCCGCACTTGGGCGCTGTAACATTGTTGACGAGTTAATCACCATGGGAACGCTAGTTGATGATGCGGAAGGGCCGAATGGCGACACGCCTCTTCACATGGCATCTGAGGGAGGGCATGTCGCGGTCATGAAGAAACTTCTCGATCGCGGAGCTGATCCAAACAAGTACTCGCAGTTCTCCGGCCTAGTTATATCCGTGGCCATATCATCTGGCAAGATCGGGGCCGTTGAACTACTTGCGGCACAGAAGGGCTTCGTCCTGCTTCCCGAGAGGGATGATATCGAGTCCCCCCTAGTGCAGGCGGCCGCCATGTCCGACATCTCCATGTTTGAGTACCTGTTGGATAAGTTTAAGTCTAGTATACCGACTGAGGAATACGGGAAAGCTCTAGCGAGTGCGGCAGGAGCGGGGAGGATTGACATTTTCGACCGACTGCTTCGACGCGAGTACAGTCATCAGGACTTTCAGTACGCCCTCCAATGCGCGACCGAAAACTCGAAATGGGATATCATCAACATCATCCTCGAAACATGCGGAGGGCTGAATTGCGACGATACATTTGTACAAGCGGCTGCGGACCCGGAGAGCAAGAATGATTTCCTCGATAGGCTCTGGGCTTATACCAGGGGAGCCATCTCCCAGTACAAGCTGAACGAATCTCTGTACCACGCCACCGACAGAGAGAAGATTGATACAGTTGCGGTGTTGCTTCAAAAGTACAGAGCAGACGCAAACGCTACCGGGCCAGAGTAAGTTCCTAGTATCCCCTGCAACCCGTTTATTCCTGGACCTTGGCGGCGCGCTAACAGATGTCAGGTACGGAAACGCCCTGACTGCTGCCGCTTTTGACGGGAGACTGGACATTGTAAAGCTCTTGCTGAGTCACGGTGCTGTCATTGATAATCCAGATGGATGGCCACTGCAAGCCGCCGCACAGCAAGGCCATCTCGACGTGGTTCAAGAACTGCTGGCTCGTAGGGCTGATGTCAACTCCTTGAGTCCAAACTTCCCAGGGGGCACGGCGATCCAAGCGGCTACCGAAAGCGGGCAACGAGACATTGTCGAACTTTTGCTCGATTGTAAAGCGGACCCAAATCTAGGAGCCGGCGAGTATTCTCCTCCGATTGTGGCTGCGGCCTCGTACTGCCAACCCGCCATCCTGGACCTGCTGGTCGACCATAGAGCAGAGGTGAACGTCTGGACTTCAGGCGAGGAGCGCACAACACCACTGATCGAAGCAGCCGGATACATCCCAGGCACAGATTCCCTGCGCAAACTCCTCAACGCAGGAGCCAACATCAACGCAGTGAATGCGGAGGGTGAGACAGCATTGATTGCTGCTGCTTCCGCAGGTGATGAAGAGGTCGTGGAGTTCCTCCTTGCGCAAGGGGCCGACATCTTGCTCACGACTCATGAGGGCAAGAACGCACTCAAAGCTGCCATCGAATCGGACGACGATGTAGACGCGAGCGAGTGTATTAGGGTCTTGGTAGAGCACGTTTCAATGATTCTGTCTTGTTTAGAGACGGCAATGAGGTCCGGCAACGCTGCGGTCATAGCTGTTATGCGGACGGCCATGGCCAAACCGCAAGCGCTCAACTACGATGACGAGGGGAGCAGCCCAACCAACGGCGAGGTTCACTGCGAGCAAGTTTCGTACCACGGGAATGTTGGCGCCGGAGTACCAATCACGATCGCCGCGTTGCCGGCGTCTACTCCTAAACCACCACCTTTCGCGGATGCCCAGAGTACCACTACCCAGCGTGTCTCGTGGGAGCAGCAGCAGCCTCAACCTTATATCCAAGCGAGCACTCTAGCTCCGCAGCAGCGGCAGCAAGCCATTGAGATGCCCAAGATGCCTGATCACTACAGCCCGGTACATCCATATCAGGCACCAAATCCTGGATCCCAGCCGCTGACCTATGCACAACAACCTACCCCCCGCGCGGCTATTGAAAGAAGGCCAGTGGGCGTGGCAGGCGGGGTCAGTTCTGAATACTCGACTTCTCGAAGCGCCTCTTCAGAGCGCAACAATGCAGACCAGGCTCCTCTGGGACAATACCGTGCGTACGCCCTAGGCACACGAGATCCCGCACCTGCATCGGTCGCTGCTGCGAACCCGCCGCCACCTCCTCCTCCTCGGCCTGTGGTCGGACCGACACCGCCCCAACTACCCAGACGCCCGTTTGAGGCGACAAGCCAAGCAACTGTTACTACCTACCAAGACATCTCGCTCTACGACGGGAGCCACTGGGGGGGGCTCGGACAGACACCGGATAGCAACACCCGGAACGGCATGACAGCGGTACCTTACCACCAAAGGAAATGCAGTTCCCCGCCGAGACCGTCCATTCCATCACACTCGTATAGCAGCCCGTCTGGTCCCCCAGCGCAGATGATGGTTCATCAGGCTCCTCCAACGCAGACCCAGTGGCCGGCCCACTCGACGTATGTTACTACTCCGCAGATGAACCAAGGGCAGGCTCAATACGGAAATCAGGGACAGCAAAGGCTATATAACGCCTACCAGACGCGGTCCTAAGGCATGCCAGGATATGTTGGTGGGCCGATAGGGTTGTGTGTTGAGACTTAGTCCGCAACATCGCGCGGCGGGCTCTCTTCAGCCACTTCAACGCCGAAGTAGCCCGAGAAATCATGCAGTGAATATTCATATACTCATTCAAGAGTGTGGATAATAGGCTGCAAAGATGGTTATTATTCTTTGTTGAGGGCGGGAAAGCAAATGACCCGGTGGATGTCTATCCTACCGGTCAGGGCTTCGTCGAAGATAATTTGTATCCTAATATTATTTCAGTCAGACTGTCCATTTGTACGGCCATACCCAGGATGTGTGATATCTACTCTACGACTGCGGCCGAGGGTTCTTCTCTAACAGAAGCAACAAGAAGCTTCCCATGCATGTTCTTAGATGTATTTCAAGGACCGGACCATGGAATAACAGCCAGTACACCACCCTAAAATCGACACCTCGAATTTCCCCTTCCTTCTTTGGAACTGAGCAGTTACTGCCTTAGTAAGTAATACAATCACGCAGTTGCAACCCCTTCAAATCCATCAAATCCAGAGTGCAGTCTTTTTGACAAGTGGGGTAGAGGGGAACCGCCGCAAAAATTACCACATGAGACGGCGAAGAAACGGAAGGTATAAGTAAGCATAAACGGTTAACTGCCTAGGATTGCGGAAGATGGACGGTTTTATTGTTTTATTAGTAGGAACCGGGGCTGCCATAGTGGGGCCGGGACCACCCATATATAGCGATGCGAGCTTCCAGTTCTGGACGCCTCAGCGCCGTACTCTATGATTATAAGGAAATTTCATATGCCCAGATTTTTCAGACAACCAGGCTGTTTCTGCCGCTGATTCTGGGCGCCCCGGATATTGCGTTGCCGATTGGCGACGTGCCTTGTGAATCTAGGATTACGGGACGGACCGAATACCTCCCGGTCGTAATGGATCTGGTTGCAGCGCCTGGGAACCACTAGGGGCTAATTGAGGGTGTGGAGAAGATTATCACGCTTTCGGGGAGACTAGCCGCGGTCAGCATTGGGAAGCGCATGTTTTCGTCGTCTTCATAGAGAGACAGTGTCAGCAGTCTTGAGAAGGGCTAGATATCCCATGTGTATGCAATTGACACCGAGTTCTATGGATGACTACCTATTTACACCATACCCCCAATGTCAAAGTTCATTCCTTCCTCTGCTCTAGGCCTTGTTAGATTTGGAGGAGGCCTTTTGCATTCTGTGACAGCCAAAGCCCCCATCTACCGATGTTGATGAGATCCTTGATGACCACTCCATCCATCAGTTCTCAGCACTCAGATTCCCACCCCTCACGGCTACACCCTAAGAGTTCCGTTCACTGCCCCGCCAAACTGTTCGCGAATCCAAGGGAGAGGGCCAACCATGCCGAAAGTGATATTTCCTCGCAGCGTATCGCTAGTAGCACACAATGTCAGCGATTCCCGTTCTCCCAGTCCAGACTACCTCTAGTTCCTTTAACATACCCAGTCTCAACCAGGTGGGAGATCTCAATGATGAATCGGCTGTAAAACTCTGGGATTTTGAAAAGCGAAACGCTGTAGCCGCTGTTGCCGCATTTAAACTCCGGCGAGGGGAAGGCGAAGTTGGATGCGTCACATCTTGCCCCTGAAGGCTGGAGTGTGACGCCGAACCCAACGACCTGGGTTTCTGAATCACGCTCGAGGACCATGTTGGAGTTTTCGAACCAGATATCTTCGGAGTTTTGGGTTGTCTGCAATTTTGGGTGGGCCAATGCAGATGCGAAGAGGGCGACGAGAGGGAAGATATGCATTATGGCGAGGGGTTGGGTTGATGTGTGGTGATGGTTGTTTGATTTGTTGGTTGGTTGGTCACGGAATAACGGCGTGGATGAGGGCGAGCTTTTACATCGGAGCTCTTATTTAAGTATGCGACCTTCATGAGGTACCCGCCCCTCGCTTGTTGTTGTATACTCAGGTTGCAGCGCCCTTTTCCACTGTAACACATGGGTAACCAACCCGTAAAGGGTCAACCGAGTTAACTAGTGCAACGTTGCTGTCCCTGTAATAGCCGGGCGGGTAACAGTAATTCTCCGTCTCGGCTGCGACATAAAAGCAAGTTCAAAATTTCAGCATTCTTTAGATTCCATCAATGAGCGGTTATGGTGAAATACATGGCTGAACTCTTTAACGGTTCGGGCGTGAGCAACTCTGTGGAGTTGACAGTGGGCTGGCGACAGCTGATTATCATCTGTCAGTCACGACACTCATTTCAGTTAAACATAGGTCTCAGTCTGCACCATTAGACCTATCACTTGCTTCTTGATTTTAAGCGTTATAAGATAGTTAAAAAGAATCACCGTTAGACTTTCTCCTCCCCTGTACCCGCTGTCGATTCCCACCCTCCTCTTGATCTTTGGAATGATTCGTCTGAACAAGGATGGACCACAGCCCCCTGTCTCCCCCACCTTTTCATCAATACCGATTGTATCTGCCATCGTCTCAATCTAAACAGCGGAAGCGGCCTCTTTCGTTTTCTCCGAGTTCCTACAGGCAATGATATCTGCATCAGTCCCACAGGCCTCAGCATGTTGGAATGAGTCAATACTCGGGCAGACTTACATGAGGCAAAGAAGCGGCCACACAGGATAGAGCGTCCAATGAGTCAGCTTCTTCTTGCGCTGTTCCAACCCCCCCGACATGTAGTCTGTATTCCTGACCATTCGCCACCACACCTCAATGGTGGCAAAGGAGAGACATATCGAAACAGTGAGGTAGATCCAAAAGTAGCCCGAGAAAACCGGCGGATCCGCGACAACGCTTGAGTTGGTGCCGTTGCCAGAGGAAGAGTCAGGCTGAGGTGCTGGCCTGTACCTCCAGTCTCTCCAGTCGTTCTCGTAGTTGAAGATTGGCATCGATACGATGGTCTGGGAAAGTACAGAATGGTTAAGAGGCGGTGCACGAAAAGGGGGCAGAATGCTCGCGCTTACCGCTACGGTAGTCATGGGGAGGTACAGCATGGCGAGAAACGCGATTAGCGTGCCCGTCTTTGCTGCTCGGGAGCTGTCGTGGGCTATTTTAACAGTGGCCACGGCGTCTTTTCTGGCCGCTACAGCCATCATCTTGACAGTGGCGCGTTAGTGTCACCGTCAGTGTCGCAGAAGCGTGGCTTCCTTACCGTGGCCGACAGGGAGGAAATCTCCTGCACTGAGATTCGGGTCAGGGCCATCAGCGAATCGAGCTCGAAAAAGATGTCCCGGAACCTCATCATCATCTTCTTCTCGACAAAGCGCTCGAGTTTCGTACTGATACTCCTCAGAGGATCGTCTTTATGGAGGATTGGTAATAGGTCTTTATAGTTTGGGCAGTAGAACTCTAGGGCTTTCTCCAGACTCTGTTTGGAAGTCTTGACTTCCTCGTCCAGGTGAGAGGTTTCGGATCGGAGGGTTTCGAAGTCCATGAAAATTTGAAGCCCTATCCCTTGGAGGCTGGTGTCATTCAACATCTCGCGGCACTGGCGGGTTACCTGAATGCATCTGTCTCTCATGTGCTCGATGGGGTCGGTCAAGAGATCCAACAACAGCTCGGCCGACAAGCCGAGCATGAGCAGCGGGTGACCGACGACCACCTGGGCATTGTTGAGCAGGACTTCAAACCTACCTACCTGCTGCTGAGTAGCGCCCAGGACAACAGCCAACGTCAGCTTTGCCTGCTTGAAGTGGATTGTCGAAACGGCAAAGCCCTCATGCGATGCAGTAGACGTGTTGATGGTGCACATCAAAAGGGTGTCGCTCAAGGCCGTGTCTTCATCACCGATCTCATGGGAATCAACCGTGATTGACGTGACCTTTTGCTGCATCGCTTTCACGAGAGAGTTTTGAATGTAAAGCTTAGTTGCGACCTTTTGCCATTGACCCCGAGTCATACAGAGATCAGAGAGTTCCGCGGGAATACCCTGAAATATCTCCTCGGCGCGAGGACAGAAGCTGAATCGACTTTTTAGAAGTGATTCCATTGGTAGTTTCAAGGGATGTGATCCTTACAATATACAAACGCCCGCGGGGAGCTCGTGTTCGGTTTCATTGCGAAAAATCGGTGATCTCTGTGCAATTAGCTCTGTCCGCGTATGCACGGACATGTAGGTAGCCGGCCATAGAAGGGATGTGAGTGCCCCTTACCTCGAGCTTTTGCCAAAAGTCGAGTGGATCCACGTCGTCTGAGGCGAAACGCTCCAAATTGAATCTATCTTCAACCTCGGGGCTAAACCCCTGAATCACGGTCAACGGCAAGGGCGCGTCGACTTCATACTCGAACTCATCAAGGCTATCAGGATTTCGAGCCAGGAACGGTTGGAGACTGGACCAGTCCATGATTCTTAGCCAGTTTCTTCGCAGTACACGAGGAGTGTTGGCAGGAAGAACTTAATATTTTGTCTTCTGCGGTGGATTGGGAGACAGGTTGGGCGAGGGGCAAGGCGGGGCCTTCCCCCTTTGGCGGGGTTCTTGCTGCTCTCCTCGCAGAGAGCTGATGGCCACTCAACCAGTCTCGCCTCACTCTCACATCGAGGTGCGCTCATTAGCGCTAAGCCGCGGACTGACGGATGCGCTCCGCAGCAATTATTGGTACGCCACAGGTCATGTGGTTGGGTGAGGAGGCACACCGCAATTGTCGTGCTGTCAGCGGGAGGGGTCGTCCATTGGCCGGCCCTCTCAGCGGCCCATAACACCTGCATGTAAGCATCACCATTGGGGAGATCGTGCATCAGGATCGTTGGACCACTGAACATGAAATTCCATATTGTCACGTGGATTTGTTCACTCGCAAAGGCGCCTGATCCCAGTTCCTGACTTCCCAACAACTTTTCGCGCCAACATACGACCGCAGCACCACCGCAGCGCACCGCCCTCGACCCCAAGAAAACTCATTATCGATTGTGCTCTTCAATTACCTTCCAGTCCATGGCCCCAAAACCGACCCGCAAGGATGTATTTGAGGTCGAGGTCCGCCCAAGCTACGGTAACCCCAGAAAGCTCAAGAAGGTCCTCGATGGATGGTTCAAGCCCGGCGAGTATGAGGTCAAGGTCCGAATTCTTTGACACTTTCATCGATTGACCTTGAAGCCGACTGATCGTTTGCCAACACAGCCCTACCAAGACCGATGGATCATCCAGACACCAAGAAAACTCACCTACGCAAGGGTCCCGCACTACATTTCCTCCACCTGCTCTCTAACAAGGAGATATTTATAGGCCGAGATCAACAAGATCAACAAGCCCCGGGATAAGGCGCTCGCCGCTAAGATCAACTTGAACGCTAGGGAAAAAGTCCGCGTAGTTAACAATGTTGTCCGTTTCCTCCGAAAGCTCGGGCGTTTCAAGGCGACCAAAGGCGATGCGGAGGATACGGCAAGAGGGAGGACGACCGAATAATCAGAAACCACAAAAGAGAGCGGTACCAAAGCGAGTACCAAAGGGAATAAATGACAAGATGCAGTTTCCGCTAAAACACACTCGCTGATCACCGCAGAACTAGTAGTTCAGAAAGTGGCAGCAAACGGGTGTCGGCGGACATCTACAGGGAGCGTTTCCCGTTGATCTATTCAGCATTTATATTTGTATCATGTATCATCGGCAGCGGGCGCAGAAGTCCCGAATCTACTCCTCAGGATGTTTTCATTTCCTATCTGAGACACTGGCTGAAATAGAGTTGCGGTGGAAGGAAGTTGAAATGGTTCAGATGGTATTTTCTGTTGCCATATCGTGCAGAGGGACGTATTGGCAGTATCTTGTTACAAAGTGCAGTCTCAGCCCCAGGGGTAGTCCCGTGAACAACGGTGAAGTTCACACACTCGCCCCTACCGATATAGTTTCAAGCGCGTCCACGAATTCCTCATCCCCCTCCTCCTCCTCTTCTCCTTCTACCTCTTCAAGACTCTCCAAAACAGCAGTGAACTCCTCCCAGATCCGCTCATCAGGGTTCGCCCTCTGCGCAAGCAACTGCCACGGTGTCCTCCCCTCCTCATCCGCCATGTTCACCTTCAGTCCCTTCCCACACAGCAGCCCCCCAATAAAAAGCCGCATCATCTCCTCATCCCCATCATTCGCAAGGAAGTGCAGCACCCCCCACCCATAGTCCGTCACAGCCGTCACGTCAGCGCCGCTATCGAGCAGAAACCGCACCGCATCATGACGCCGCAACGCCATGGCCGTGAACAGCGGGGTGCGCCCGTCCGAGCGCTGGTTGATATCGGCGCCACCAGCTTCGATCAGAAACCGCGCAGACTCCACCATGCCGGCCGACACGGCGTAGTGCAGCGGGGGGACACCCCGAGAAGACTCCCCCCCACCCTCGTTGACCTGGTGGCGGCTGCCATGTCGGAGGAGCATAGCCAGGATGCGCACCACTTTGTCTGGGTCGTGGTGCGTGCACGCAGCGGCGTTCGTCAGGGCGGTCCGGTTGTACGAGTCTCTGGTGTCGACGCAGGCTCCGGCGGAGAGGAGCAGTCGCACAATGTCGTCGTGGCCGTTGCGGCAGGCAGAGTGCAGCGGGCGGATGCCCTCGGCGGAGGCCAGTTCTACGTCGGCGCCGGCGCGCAGCAAAAGACGCACGGCGGGGGTATCGCCGCGGATAGCGGCCGTGAGGAGTGGCGTGAGGCCGTCACCGCTGCTGCGGTTGATGTCGGCGATGTATGAGGGCTGGCGTAAGGCTGTGGCGAGGTCGAGGCGTAGTACGCCGAGGATGGACAGGTGGAGGGGCGAGTAGTCTTCGTCATCGTAGTAGCGCCAGAGTGGGAAGAGGTTGGCGAGCTCGACATCGACGGCGCGGCCCGAGAGGGAGCGCTCAAAGGCCGCGCGGATGGGGGAGGACCCGTGGTAGGATTCTGTTTCGTGGTACGGGTCGGCGCCTGCTTGTAGCAATATGCGAACTACGTCGACGTGGTGGAGGACCATAGCCAGCCAGAGCGGGCTGCATCTCTGCACACCGATGATATCGTGCACCGACGCTCGGCCTTCCTCTAGCATGGCCCTGACGGACGCGGCGTCGCCACGTCGGATGGCGGCCGAGATACCGACGTCTCGAGAGTTGGGGATGTGGTTGAAGATGCGGATGCGCGCCTCGGGGCTCCCGTTGAGGTTGCTCGACAACGAAAGAGACAATGCAGCTCTCGTGAGCCAGCCGGGCAGATGGTACACGAGATGTAGATGTAGCCCTCGGAAACTCCGCGACTTTTCTTGGTGCCTTTTGCACGCCGCGCTGCGGCATTCTGGGGATATGGTGCTTTCTGTTTGATACGTGACTCCGACCAACCCCAAGTATGAAGAGCCAAGTGCGCTGATTTCAAAGTGGTATCGGCGGCTGGCGTGGCACCGGCACCGTAATTCATGATCTTCTGCCATTGTTTGTGTTGTTTGCTGAACGAGGGCGACTTTCTGCGTTGATCGCTCGGAAGCTGATATGACCTCCTGCCTCTGGTACTCGGGGAGGCGCCCTCGGCCAGCTTCGTGTTGTCGAGGTAGCGCATGAAAAATTGGCCACTGTTGCTGTAGCGAAGAAACATTCTCCTTGACCGACTGCTCAATGATGGCTACCAGCTTTCCCTCCATCGCGGCCATTTGGCTGTCGACGTGGCGGAAAATGGCGTGCTGTGATGTCTCCGTGGCACCGGAGACTTCGGCTTCGACTATCGGTCTGCTTTTGATTCCATTGATCGCGGAATGTATCTCGGTGGATATCGACCTGTACGCAGGGTTAGCAAGCCTGGCTCCGTGGCATCTACTGGCATAGGATCCGCCGCCCTACACGTTGTGGGTGATGAGAATCCGGCAGATGTGGGAAACTTTGATGCGCAATTCGTTCCTCATTTGTGTGACCTTGCGCGAGTTGGTTATCCAGCCAAGCCTCCGTCGCTTCCCAAGGCTCTTTGCCAAGTCGCCTGTCGGGTGGCCTGGTGCATCGTCGCTGACGAGGCTGTCCACAAATGTCTCGATACGACCCAGAATCTCGATGCCACCGTCAATCAGCAGTTTGAGCTCGGTTTGAAATGGCGAGCGTCGGTCCCAGGAGTCCCCAGACGCGGGCTTGGACAGCAGCGCGCTGTGGCGCACCTCGGTGAAGAAATGCTCGGTGCGAGACAGGTCGTCGCGCAGTCGATGCAAGTCCGCTGGGGCATCGCGCCATGCGTTTGACAGTTTCCACAGCTTCGAAGTCGTTCGTATCGTCGCCTCTGTGATGCCAACGACGGCTGCAATCGCCTCCATGGTGGGCACTGCATGAGGGGTGGAGATAGTTGCACGAGAGAGGGGCGCGTCGCCGACACTTTTGTCGCAGCCCTAACGGTAGTTCAGGTTCTTGGAGTTGGTTGCATGTTTGACCGAGTAGCAGGCTAAATTTGCGTTGGCCGAGATGGTAGCAGGCTAAAAAAGCTTGCGTTGCGGCGAGACGCCAGAGCGCGGCACAGTCAATGTTCGCCATCACTAGCACTTGCCGCCCCTAATACCGTAGAACGGCGCGGGCAGGCGCGAGAAGACCGGCGAGGAAGCCGGTCATCTGCAACCTCTGTGCGGGGTTTAAGTCGCACAGGCACTTTCTCAAACCTTTGGGGTCTGGTGTACAAGGCGGTGGTGGGGGACGTTGATACCTTAATGGACCGTCTGGAAAGCTTGGGACCATCATGTAGTACTACCGATGGCATTGATGTCTGACTTTCTTAATTATCTTATTATTTCCGAGAGGATGATCACAATACCGGCCACCCCTATGCGCTACGGTGGCTGCAGCTGCCACTCGTCACCCAACAAGTCTCTGGCATTCCCGAGTCCCACGCGATCGCAGCTCTGAGAGAGGTCTCGGCCAGTGTGGACCTTTGGTTGAGGCAGTTCACCGCTGGTCTAGACTTCTATGACCGCACTAGCGACTGGGTGCCCCGAAGATCTCTCTCCTTCTAAGACAAACTCACCGGGACCATGCCAGAGCACGCCGACAAGACCCGCGCGCTATTTTCTGCCTTCAGTTCCGCCGTGGCGGCTTCCACCGAAAAGGCAGCGGTCATTACGAAGATGCAGCAGCGGGCGCTAGACAACGCAACCGCGTCGCGGGATTTCGCCGAACGCCTTCGACCAGCTCTTGGCGGGCAAGTGAACGCTGTTCTCGGGCTCGATGACGACATGCGAGAGAAGAAGAAGCGTCTCCTTGCGCTGATAGACGAGCAAAGGGACCGTATTACGCACATGGATTCGCAGTTTTCTACTGAAGAGATGGTTGAAATGGCCAAGGCTTTTGCGATGCTTGCCGCTGCCCCAAGTCAAGGTCCGGAGGGGATAGACACGGCGAAGGAATCACTCAAGACAATCGGTGGTACTGTCTACCAGGTCGTCAAAGACCCTCAAATCCTTGACGATACCGGAGAACCAGTGAAGAAGAAGCTCCTTATCGGGAAACTTATTGCCCTTCAGGGAGGCACCGCCGGGCTGCTCGAGGCGTACCGAGCAAGCATAGTTGACGACCACGTCGCCGAGATAGATGATTCGAACGCCACGAAGCGAATCGCGTCTAAGGACGAGATTTTGGAACTCATCGGTCAGTTTAATAACGCCTTAGGGAAGTCTGCAGTCGACAATGTGAAGGTTGCGTTTGAAAGCTATGTCGGTGAGTCCATCCACTGGTGGGTAGTGTATCCCTGGATCGCTTACTAAGTTCACTACTCCCAGCTACAACACTTGAGCGCAACAGTCTCCTCCTACAGTACAACGCCACCATCGCCCTGGTTCAAAAGAAACAGACCAGGCAGACTCCTTCGAGGAGCACGCCAAACAGTCGTCCTCGCAAATACTGGGATCAACCACCCCAGCCCTGCCCTGGTCGACGCTCTTCATGGAACAGTGCTACACCGAGTCACTGTGGATTCTCCTAGAAGCCTTCTCGCGGACCCAGCGTGCTCTGCGATTCTGGACATTATCCTCGCCAGACCTGATCGCAAGCACGTTGCGAGGGAATCCAACAGATTTCAACGCACTGCACACATTGCGGACAAAACTTCTCGAGGCTTATGCCAACGGAATCGAGCATCACTTCAAGCATGACAAGATCAAGCTGCAGTTCCGCTACTGGGATAGGGATATGAGCTTCAGGGGGCCAGGTACGGTGAATGGAAACATCGGCGAAGAGCCAGGCGCCAGGAATGGAGCGAGAGATGAATTTACGCCTATCGGCCCTTTTACAATTTGGTTAGTCGAGGTGAGCGCAAAGCATAATCCAGGGCTGGATCTGAGCGGTGTTCAGGAAGCGTAGTTTGAGTTTGGGGGGACATTTAAGAGCTTTTGAGGTGGGTTTCAATCGGATATATCTTTACCATCCAATGGTCCTAAAAGATGGTCGTCTTCGTTCAGATGACCTATGTGATGGGTTTTTGCATCTATCTGGTCGTGCTGGACTGTTTACCGAGTAGTCCGCCTCCGTCTAGCACCATGTCTGATAAGATGAAGTGAGACTTGTCGCCCCGGAAGTAAGCGCGGGTTTGAGACAAGCATCATTCCCCTATCCCCAATCGTTAGCTCAGCCAGTGTCGTAGCAGGCTAGCTCGCCAAGTTTATGTGTCCCATTCACCAGCAGCTGTGTTAAGCAAAGATTCCGCGTCTTCGTCGGCCCTTGTTAGGCCCGCCTGGTCTCTGTGCAAGCACATCTCTCAACAGCGGGTCATCCTTGTCCTTGTCCACGTGGTGGACCCTAACATGTCTGTTCGAGAACGCGAGTAAGCCAGAGAGTTAGTTTCTGATATGTAATCCCCAAGAGAATCCTGCTTTTGAGAGACACATACCGTTGCAATTGGTCTGGCCGAGGGTATTTGTGTTCCCGGTCCGGGCAGAAGGGGCAGATATAGCCCGGCGAGTCGTGTACAAGGGTGTGTCTGATCATTTCGTTCTTCCTCTTAAAGCCCTTCCCGCCCTCACCTCGGGGGCACCCCGCCACGGGGCAGTAATGAGGCCTTGCCGATGAGTGAATATTTGCATGGGAATTGAGCAGGTACTGGGTTTGGAACGGGGCTGCTGTGCAACCGGAGAATTTGCATTCGTAAACAGCCCCTATACCTTCTGCCTCGAGACGTGCGTTCTCTCGCTGCATTGCGGTGAGATCATCTTTAGGGCCTCCGGTCTCTACCACGAGGCTTGCTAGAACAAGAGACAAAGCTGTTAGTGGGATTATAGCTAAAAAAAAACTTGGACTTTCAAACATACGGCTGTTTGTGTCATTCCGGTTAAAGATCATCTCCTTGGCCGTTTTGAGAGCTGACCTGGCGGCGCGCTCAACGCTTCCGATATGACGAATGATGTTGCAGTCAGACAGCCCGGGCTGCGGTACTGAGTTTATCACCAGGTCGCCATTTTCGCTGATGACATTCATCTCAACCAGGGTATCCTGGCCGACCAGAATATCCGATGTCAGATCATCGAGGATAAAAAACTCAAGGTCCAACGCGTTTCCTCGGGGCACGAATCCCCGTTCGTTGTCGACGTTTCCAATGGCGAAGTGAACATCAATGCTCCCACGGGTCCATCCGGTGCTGCCGTCGGCAAATTCGAGAATCATCTCAACGTCGTCTCGGATCTTGAGCCCTCGTTGATGCACGAACTTGGGGCTGACCAGATCCAAATCGGAGCCCGTGTCAGCATTCGCACAGCCAACAAAGCTATCAAGGCGGCAGACCAGCCCCTTTCTGGGCTTCCCGACGCTGCAGACGCGAAGCGACTGCAGAGCAGTTACGCTTTCCTCAACTAGACGATCCCGGTGCTTGGTGAATGTTTCAGTTTCGTCCAGGAACGAGGATCCAATGATGGCAGGCACGGCCAAGGTTTCGAAAACATGGACGGTAAACTCGAGGCTCTCCTCGGGTTCTCCGGTTTTCACTACCCCCGGGGCCCCAAACGAGTAGCGGACAGTAGCGACTCCGAGCGATTTGACAACTTTGCCATTGGCCAGAGAAAAACTCTCGTCCACCGCGCTGACTTGGAGGCCGAGTTGCTTCGCCAACTCCAGCGAGATGATGCTCTCGGCGGATCCGGTATCCGGGCAGGCCATGATCGTCACGGACTCGGTTTCGCCGTCGATGATGATTGGGAGAGCGAATCTCTTCCTTTCCTTGCGCCGGGGAGTCTTCCGGATGGGGACCGGGGTGTTGAGTGTGACATCTGGCGATGGCGACCGGGGGACTCGGTAACTAGGCCCAGATTCATAATAATATGGCGTTGAAGGCGATGAAGGTGGTCCAGAGGGCGGATCTGAGATGTAGTATAGCGAAGGCGAAGGCGATGGTGAGAGTGAATCCCGCCTAGCGGGGGAAATTGGCGGCGAATGCAAGGATGGATACGATGCAATGAAGAGTGGCGAAGGCGGGGGCGAGGGTAAATCCGGCCGAAAGGAGAAAGTTGGCGGCGAAGACGGTCGTAGGGGAGCCGGAGCTGGAGCTGGGCGGATGATATCCAATGCTGGTGAGGGGTACCATTCAACTGCGAGGTTCTCAAGCTCGGGTCCACCTGGAGCCCAGGTTCCATTGCTCATTAGGCTGAGCAAAGCCTCTGTTACCCTCGCATTGTTGCTGCTGAGAGGAGACTCAACACAACGGGATTTGTTGGATGCTTGTGGTTCCCGTGATGCAGAGGTGTCTGTTGTCCATGGCGAGTTCTTTCAAGTCAAAAGTCAGTATCTCAAATCCCTTCTAGAATATGGTAGCATTTGTTCAACAGTTAGAACGAGTTGCAAAGGAGCCCCCACCAAATCCAGTTCGTCGTCCGAGCACAATTCGTCAGACAACCCCTTCTTCTTCCCCTTTTCCCAGTTTACCAGAACAGATTGAAGGTACGGAGATCCAGGTGGCAGGTAGTCCTTGTCGCTAAAGTAGTCGTCGCTCGTGTCCGCCATCGAGTGCGATCCGGTGTCGCCCGGAGGGGATTCAATATCGAGAACGGTCGACTTTATGTGCTCTCTCGCTTGTGGTCAGGGTACAAATTAGGTATGCAATGGAGAAAGCGGGCAGAAAACCAAATCTTTACAGGGAGGCCTCCGCAACTTGGATTCGCTATAGGCTCCCCGACATGTGCTGGAGGGTTTTGGCAAACGAGCCTGCAGGTTTTCGGGGAATAGGTAAAACGAGGAGGTCGTGGTCCAGTAAGAACCCAGTGACTAGCTTCTGAGTCACAGGCCTCAGAGGACGGCTGCAAGTGCTATTGGCGGAAGGTCGGCCTATCGTGTAATCGGCCGACCCATTCCGGCAACCTTACCCCAGTAGATCCGAAGGGGAGGGAGGCCTTAGGCATATGGTTATTGGCTACTTGAGCTACGCAGCTCCAAGCCATCACATGTGTGAAGTCACTGGCCTGCCCCACACACGATCCCTTCCCACAAAACATGACTTCACTTTCAAGTTGCCACAGAGAGAAGGTAACTGTATCCCCAAAATGTCACCACATTCTGGAGGCAAGTCAACATACGTCGATGGCTTCCCCTCACTTGCTGCCTTCATGGCCAGCGACAGGGACAAGACGGCCATGATCCTCAAACGGTTTGACCGCCTCGCAGCCAGGAACTTGCTCTGTCTGCAGAGCGAGCTTGCCGAGATAGAGTCAAAGCTCGACCAGTTTGACCGAGACGACCAAGGGAACCGCGAAACGATGCAGTCCTTGAGAAATTGGGAAGCGTACAAAGCAAGATACGCAGATGAGCCGCAGAGGATGCAATTGATGTCGCGGTTGAGAAGTACCATGCGCGAGTACAGTGCGCGCACCGCAGTATCCCCCTCTCTTTTGACGTTGTCTAACCACTCGCTCGGATCAGGAGAAGCGCTGGTCTTTGAGAGCACTCTTGCCCGCATACAGCCACCAGATCGCAAAACCCTTAAAGCCTTTCGCTTCACTTTCTTCCATGGCCGCCCCGGCGACCCACAATCCTTCCCGGTTCTGGGAGGTCACAGCTCTAGTGTCTATGATGATGAAGACGACCTTCTTGCCCTCCACGGCACCGAAGATCCTGACCGGCTCACCCTCTTTGTTAGGGATAATTTTGGGTTTCTGTTCCAGGTATGCCACCACATTGGTAGATCGCAGAGGGTTGACTGACTATATCCCAGGAAAAAGCACCCGCCGGAGGATCCGACGTTCCCCTCGTCGGCTATGCATCAGGCAAGAAGATTGCCAACTTCGTCTCGTATCTCAGCACGATTCTCGCCGCCATTGTATTATTCGGAGCGATTCTTGTTCTGTACAATATCAAATCGGACAACCTGAAACTCGGCCTCATCGGGCTCTTCACCCTCCTCTTCGCCACAAGTACCGGCTTGATGACGAATGCAAAGAGGTCAGAGGTATTTGCTTCGACGGCAGCGTAAGCGTAACCTGATGCTATTTGAGGCCATGGCTAACCCTGGTTTTAGGTACGCAGCCGTTTTGGTAGTTTTTGTCAGCGGCGACCTCAGTGGGCCGGGATCGGGGCAGGAGGTCTAGAGGGCCTGCCACCAAGAACTAATGGCACCGAGATGTAGTTAGATTGGCTGAGGGGAATGATCCACCCGCCGTCTGTAAGGTTATCAAGCATGGACTGGGGAGCAATATCACGCACCTTGCATGAGGTACGAAAAGGGAAATCTCGTAGGCCTAATTCATCTTACAAAACATACGTACCACCGGCCTCCACTCCCCACCCCCCTCCTTTGCGACCACAGCTAGTATGAAAAGATTAGCATGATCGAGGCACTAAGGGTGCAAGCAATAGTGGCTGGATTGGTGCAATTTTTTTTTAGCGTGAAAGAAAGGCTTCACAGATGGAGCGCGGGGCTCGAAGGATAGCTTTTATCCTGTTGCAAAGATCTCGGACGAAGCCAGGCGATGAGAATGTCGAGACGATTGCTGACTTGCTCGCTACTGATTGGCATATTGACACGCTGCGATTGGCATTGACCTCGATATGGTGTTCTGAGGGACGACAGATCATTTTGCCTCGGGCGCAAAAAGAAAAGACTAGTTTCTTTCCTGACTGCGACTCGTGTCCGCGTGTGCTAATCTATGTTCTTGTCCATCTCTCTCTCTTGTCCCGCCCTTGTCTCCATTCGACATCGCATGCTGAGCCTGTCCTGCTTCTGTCAGTATTTTCCTCAGAAAGGATGCTGGGGAATGCCTTACGAATCTCTTTCTCTGGAGAGAGATCCTATCGGAACTGTAGACGTATAGATGACGTGCTTCATCTTTTTTTCGTTGGGTGAGGCGTTTGGCTTCTTCGCCTTCTGCCACATCCAGCCTGCTATTCCAAGGGAGCCGATAATGACGGTGCCGGCCACACGCATTCTCGCCACGGATTGTGCAGCGCGGGCCGCCCGGATCAGTTCGTCGGCCATCCTCTTATGCCGTCTGTTGCTTAGGCGCTTTGGGTCAATCACGCGCGCGAGCATGGACGGGGTGTGGTCGAGGTTAGGAGGCTTTCTCATGGGAGCTTGCACGCCTTTTTGTTAACTTATTAGAAATAGAGAAGAGAGGGAGAGAGGCAGAGAGGGAGAGAGGGAGAGAGGGAGAGAGGGAGGGAGGGAGGG
>Ga0247758_1001015_pt1 | contig 23244 bp, 23 predicted proteins | sample UWRJL156409C4_FD_180950 | JGI IMG/M metagenome (GOLD analysis project Ga0247758, IMG submission 180950) | Plant litter microbial communities from Arlington Agricultural Research Station in Wisconsin, United States - UWRJ-L156-409C-4 | ecosystem: Environmental > Terrestrial > Plant litter >... | reverse complement strand
ACGGCCGCGGTCGCGGCGAGCGCGAATGAGCGGGCCCGCGTACGGCCCGAGCGTAGCTCCATTACGGCGAGCGCTGGGACCGGGCTTCGAACGTGGTGCCCGATCCGAGCGACCATCAGGATCGCCGACCGAACCAGGGTCGGTAGCAATAGAAGCAGCGCACCGGTCAGGAGTACGAGGCCAGCTACCGCCGCGACGGGCTCGACCAGCGTGACGGCTACGGACCCCACGAGACAGAGTAGGCCGAGAACGACCGGGACCGAAGCACGGGAATGGTGCTCCGTCCGGACTGGTTGGGGAGGACGTCGCGCAAAGATGTCACGCAGAGGCGCGAGGACGGCGACGCACGCAGCCAACAGCCCAGAGGCTGCTGCGAGCGCGATGCTCGACCATGTCACGAGCCTCTCGGTGCCAACGGGAAACGCAAAAGAGAGGTAGCCCGGTACCGCGCCGAGGACGCCCCGGGACAACAGATCTCCGACCGCGAGCCCAACCAAGGAACCAGCCGCGCCGAGAACCAGCGCGTCAAGAAGCATCACCTGAATGACGACTGCAGGAGGATGGCCCGCCATTCGCAGGTCGGATACGAACCGCTGGCGCTGAGGCACGGTCAACAGCACAGCGGACAGTGCGAAGAGAAAGCCAACCAGCATCGCGAACAGAGAGAACAGGGCGGTGGATTGGTTGATGGGTATGGCCGCTTGCCTGAACACCTTGATCTCGGCGTCGGCCGGTCTCACCGACAGACCGCCAGCCATCTCTTCGAGCTCGGTTCTGACTGCTTGATCTCGGCCCGGTGCTGGCTGGACGAGGATGCGTGTGATCCGGCCAGACAGACCGCTCAGTCGTTGCGCGTAGGCGAGCGGCGCGATCATCATCGGCGTGCCGAGCAGCCCTCCGATTGTGTCCTCGGGCAGCGGTAGCGCGGGCACCGCTCCCGTCGTCTTTCGTCCGGTTTGGATCGTGACCTTGGCGGCAAAGGTCGCCCCGATACTCCGAGCGAGCGGCAGCGGCAGAATCACCGACGTTAACGCCTCAACCTTCACGCCCTTGAAACGCCGCAGCAGACTCCCGTCGAGACGGGCCAGCTGAGAATCGACTCCCATGAGGGTGACGGCGGCCCGTCCAGCCGAACCGATCACGATCGCTCTCGCGTCGAGAATCGGTGCAGCGATCTTCACGCCGTCGATCTGCCGGACTCGGTCTAGGAACGCTGCATTGAACGGTCTTCCCCCAGGGTTTGCGACTTGGTAGCGAGCATTGCCCACGACTCCAGCCGTGATGCGCTCGCTTGAACCGATCAAACTTGAGTTCGCTACTAGCGCGGTGAACACCAGCGCGACGCCGGCTGCGATGCCGACCAAGGCGAGAATTTCCTGCACGATGCGTCGACGTAAGCGCACCCGGTATAGGTGAGCGAGGCTCGCGAAGCGCAGCATGGCTACCGCCTAGGTCCGCTCATCGAGACGACTCGGCATCCGCCGGTCCTCCATCATGCAAGAGGCCGTCTCGAAGCGTGTAAACGCGGTTGGCGACGGTTGCTGCCTGGGGATCGTGGGTGACGAGGAGCATTGCCATCGATTTCTCGCGACACAGGGTCGTCAGCAGCGTGAGGACTTCGCGACTACGTTGGGTGTCCAGGCTGCCCGTCGGTTCATCTGCGAGCACGAGCTTTGGCTCGGTCGACAAAGCACGAGCAATCAGCACACGTTGACGCTCTCCCATCGATAGATCCTCAGCTCGGTGATCGAGTCGATCCTCTAGGCCTAGCCGGACGAGAAGCGGCCTCACCCTTGTCCGGGCTTCGCGCCACCCGACCCGGCGATCGAGCAGTTTCAGTGCGGCGTTGTCGATCGCCGAAACACCATCTAGGACGTCGAGCTCTTGCCGCACAAAGCCGAGTTCGAGGCGCCGGAAGCCTGCGGCATCGCGTGGGGACAGGTCTGATATTTCGCGGCCGTCGACGATGACTGATCCGTGGTCAGGTGGGAGTAGGCCCGCAATCATCATGAGAAGCGTCGACTTGCCCGACCCACTCGGTCCGTAGAGGGCGAGCACCTCGCCAGCCTCGATGACGAGCGATATCCCGTCGACCGCCTTGATGGTCTCGCCGCCTGGGGAGGGGTAGTGCTTTACGAGTTCTCGGAGTTCAAGCATCTGAAGGCCGCAACCGCTGTGCCGGCTGGTCGCCGGTTCCTGCCTGCTTCACCGAGTGCATGCCTCTCCGAGGTCCGACAAAAACGAAAGCGTATCTTTTCGGGGGGCAACGCGGGGCATTGCGAACGCTTGTCGTTTGTAGTTCGCGAGCTGGATCGAGTGCCTTCTAGGCTTGCGCGATGTACACAATCATGTCTGATGCAATGCCATTGTCGGTCCCGCAACTTCGGGCTCTCGCAACCGCCACGGCTCATGAATTGCTTTGGAATCTTCGCTCGGTCTCCCAGCTCGAGCAGCGATGGAAATCGCTGGCGCTGACAATCCCCGACGGCGGTCTTCGGGCCGCTGCTCTTGCTTCGCTGGAGGCCAAGCGAGGCCATGCCGATGGGGCGGCGCTGTTCACGGTCCTGCTGCCGCGTCGGAGCCCGGGAATGCTGCGATTGCTCGTTGCGTACGAGTTGATCTGGGACTACCTCGACTGCGTGCATGAGCAGTCTCCTGGCGAGACGAATGGTCGGCAACTGCATCGTGCTCTCGTTGACGCCGTCGAGGTCGATGGTCCTCTGACGGACTGGTATCGCTTTCACCTCTCGGACGACGACGGCGGGTACCTCGCGGCATTGGTCGAGACGTGCCGAGCCGAGTGTCGGCGCCTGCCTTCCTACGAGCAGACCAGACCTGTGCTGCAGCAAGAAGCGTGGCGTGCCCAGGTCCTCGCGCTGAACCACATCGACGACCCAGACTTGCGTGATGCGGCTCTGCGCGGTTGGGCAGCGCACGAGTTCCCCGTTGAAGACGTGTTCGCGTGGTACGAGTTGAGCGGGGGTGCCAGTGCATCCATGCTGGTGCTCGTCCTCTTCGTTCTTGCGGGGATCCCCGAGACCACGTCTGCGGACGTCGAACAGATGCGGGAGGCCTACTGGCCGTGGCTCTCGTTGGCCGCGACGATGCTCGACAGCTACGTCGACGCGGCCGAGGACGTTCGGAACGGCGACCACAGCTACGTCGCGCACTACCCGAGCCGGGAGGCGGCGGTCGAGCGGATCGGGGAGATCATCGGTCGCTCGGCGGCGAACGTCAGGGGGTTGCCGAACGGGCACCGGCACACCGTGATCCTCGCGTGCATGATCGCGATGTACCTGTCCAAGGACAGCGCCAACACCGCGGAGTTCCGTGCCTCGACCCGGAAGCTGATCGAGGCCGGTGGGTCGCTGACGCGGGTGCTCGTTCCGGTGCTGCGGCTGTGGCGGATCCGGTACCGGCACCAGTCGGCGTAGGTGGGTCGGATCGGGCGACGGTAGGTCGTGGAAGACGAAGCGCCCCGGCTTTGGCCCGGGGCGCTTCGCGCTGCTGGCGCCCCGGTGTGCTTCAGCCGTCGGGGCGCTTCGTTGCTAGCCGGCTGGCCAGCGGTGAGACCGACTTGTGACAAACGAGAGCGTTTGCAAGGGGTACGCTGAGGAGGTCAACGTGGCTGGCCAAAGGCACTCCGGTTCGGGATCAGGGGTATCGATCGAACTCCAACCGAACAAGGAGGTGAGACCGACAGAAGCTGCGTTGATGATCGCCCTGGTGGTAATCCTGATCAACGAGATCAGGCGCCAGTAGGCGGTGAAAAAAGAAGCGCCCCGGCCTTAGGCCCCGGGGCGCTTCGCGTTGCTGGCTGGCTGACCAGCGGTGAGTCCAACTTCAGCCACGTTGAGATCACAGCCTAACACGGACGATTCGCGCCTCAGGTTGTCGATTCCGATGGACCAAGGCCATGGGAAACCGCCCGAAGCCCGCCGCCCCGATGAGCGTCTGAGCACCCCTGCGGGAGAGCAATCCCGCGCAGGCACTAGGTCAAGACACGCCGCGCAAGTAGCTTGGCTTTCTCTATGTGGATCACTGCGCCGCACCGCCCGGGGAGGGCGACGAAGACGTGCTGACGAGTTCCTTTCCCGGGCCTGAGATCACGCGTCCGCGCGGAGTGCAGCGGGGCGTCGGCGACTTCCCGCTGGCGGCGCTGATCGTCGGGCGCGTCGTCGGCGACGAGCTCGAGCGGCAGCTCCACGCCGCGGGGTTCGATGACCTGCGGCCGTCCGATCGCGTGATCCTCCAGCACCTGGCCGAGGGGGCGATGCCGCTCTCCGTCCTGGTCTCCCGCCTCGGCATCAGCCAGCAGGCCACGGGCAAGGCGTGCGCGCGGCTCATCGACCGTGAGTACCTGCGCCGCGAGGAGCACCCGACCGACGGGCGCTGCCGCATCGTGGCCCTCGACGCGCGCGGTCGGGCGGCGGTGGCGACGGACGCGCGGCAGCGAGAGGCGATCGAGCACGCCTTGCGGCTGCACGTCGGCGACGCCGAGATCGATACTGCGCACGACACGCTGGTCGCCGCGCTCACGCTGCTCGGTAACCAGGCACCCGCGCGGGGCGGCCGGCGCTACCAGTCGCTGGCCGACCCCGCCGCGACCGGGGTGGACGGTTGAGCGTCCCGCCGCCGCCAGCCCCCGGCGCGGAGGAGTCGAGCGCGCGGGAGGACCCGGCGGTCGAGGTCGGTCGGCTCATCGCCCGGGCGCGCCAAGCCCAGGGGCTGTCTCAGGCCGAGCTCGCCCGGCGCACTGGCCAGCGTCGCGAGCTGGTCGGCCGCATCGAACGCGGCCAGGCCAACCCGACGCTCGTCGTACTCATCGCCCTCGCCGGCGGCCTCGGCTACGCGATCGAGGAACTGGTCGGGCGGGAGTGCCGGCCGTAGCTGCGGCTCGTGCGTTTTGCCACCGTGGAGGTGGTTGATCGCGCGAACTTCGGGTGGGCGGCCGGGGACGTGAGCGCCTGACGCATTTCGCGTCGAAGTTGTTGCAAAGCGGCGCGGAATAATGACAAACGTAACAGTGTCCAAGAGCTAGGCTCGAGGAGCGACGGCCGCTGGTTGAAGGGCACTCCGGTCGGGATCAGGGGCAGTTCAAGGCCTCCACCCGACAAGAAAGGAGGTGAGACCCATGGAAGCGGCCGTTGCTGTTGTTCTGCTGGTGCTGCTGATCCAGGAGATCAGACGCCGGTAAGGACAAAAAGAAGCGCCCCGGACCAGTTTCAACACCCGGGGCGCTTCATTGCTCTTCTCTCGGTGGTGAGACCGATGGAAGCCGCTGTTGCTCGCTCATCCTACCACGAGAACATCGACGCCCCGGTTGTGAAAAACAGCCCTGACCGGGAACCCGCCGCCCCCGTCGCTACACCCCCGCCGACGCCACCAAGCACTCTGGCGTCAGCTCGTCCACGGACGTGTGCCCACTCAACGCCAGGGCCAGGTCCAGCTCGGCCAGGAAGGAGCGCAGCACGCGCAGCACGCCCTCCTCGCCGCCGGTCGCCAGACCCCACATGCACGGGCGGCCCAGCAGGACCGCGTCGGCGCCGAGCGCCAGGGCCTTCAGGCCGTCGGATCCGCTGCGCACACCCGAGTCCAGGAGGATCGCCAGGTCGTCGCCCGCGGCGTCGACGATGGGGCCGAGCGCGTCGAGCGTCGCCACCGCACCGTCCACCTGGCGGCCGCCGTGGTTGGACACGATGATCCCGTCGACGCCGGCGTCCACCGCGCGGCGCGCGTCGTCGGCGGACAGCACGCCCTTCAGCACGATCGGCAGCGACGCGATCGACCGCAGCCACTCCAGGTCCGCCCACGTCACCGACGGGTTGGAGAACACGCCGACGAACTGGCCGATCGCGCCCTGCATGTTCTCCTCCGGCGGCTCGGCCAGGGTCGAGCGGAAGACCGGGTCCTGCACGTAGTTGGCGATGCCGATCCCCTGCAGGAACGGCAGGTACGCCTGCTGCAGGTCCCGCGGGCGCCAGCCCAGCAGCCACGTGTCGAGCGTCACCACGAGCGCCTTGTACCCGGCGGTCTCCGCGCGGCGCACGATGCTCTCCGCCAGCTCCCGTCCCTTGGGCCAGTACAGCTGGAACCACTGCGGCGCGCCCCCGCCGGCCTCGGCGATCTCCTCCAGCGTGAACGACGACGCGGTGCTCGCGATGGCCGGCACGCCGGCGCGCGCGGCCGCCCGGGCCGACGCCAGCTCCCCCTCGGGATGGAGGATCGACTGCACGCCGATCGGCGCCGTCAGCACGGGCGCGGCCAGCTCGGTCCCCAGAACGGTCCGGCTGAGGTCGCGCACCGAGACGTCGTTGAGCATGTGGGGGACGATGCGGTGACGGCTGAACGCGGCGAGGTTCTCGCGCATCGTGTCCTCGGTGCCCGACCCGCCGAACAGGTACCCGCGTGGCCCCGGCTCCAGGGCGTCGTGCGCGGCCTGCTCGAGGTCGGCCCAACCCACTGGATGGTCTGGCACCTGGCCGGCCATCCCGCCGAGATAGATCTCGTACTGGTAGTTGGCGAAGGGGTTGGCGGGCTGTGGATCGGCGCTCATGCGGGGATTCTCTCTCCTCGCGCCCGCGTGGGTGGCGCGCGGGGTGTTAAAGCGCGGTTACCATCGCCCGATGACGACTCGATCCGTGGTCCGTGCGCTCGTCCCTGCCCTGGTGGCAGCCGGGGTGCTCGCGACGTCCTCCTCCGCTTCCGCCGCCGCCCCGAAGACCTGCAACGGCGAGAAGGCACTGTGCTCGCGCACGCTCGACAAGGTCGTGCTGGCGACGACGCACAACTCCATGTCGGCCGCGTCGCTGGGGTGGGGGATCCCCAATCAGCAGGTCGGCATCCCGGACCAGCTGAAGGCCGGCGTCCACGGGCTGCTGTTCGACACGCACTACGGCTACGAGACGGCCGACGGCAAGGTCGCCGACGCCAAGGAGCCGCTGCCGGGCGGGGCCGCGAAGGACGTCTACCTCTGCCACGAGTCGTGCGGCATCGGCGCCACGCTGCTGAAGGACGTGCTGACCGCGATGGCCAAGCACATCAAGAAGAACCCCAACAACGTCTTCGTGATCGTCAACGAGGACTACGTCACGCCGAAGGACTTCGCGGCCGTCGTCAAGAGCAGCGGCCTCCTCAAGTACGTCTACCCCGGGAAGACCACGGGCAAGTGGCCGACGCTGAGCACGATGATCCAGAAGAAGCAGCAGGTCGTGATCCTCTCCGAGGGCCACAGCGGCGTGAAGATCTCCGGCATCCCCTGGTACCACCTGGCCTACGACGGCACCGTGCAGGAGACGCCCTACAGCTGGGACACCGCGCCGCTCATCACCGATCCCGCCAACTGGGCCGCGAGCTGCGCGCCCAACCGCGGCGGCACCAAGGGCAAGCTCTTCCTCATGAACCACTGGGCGCCGACGTTCGCCCCGACGCCCGCCGGCTCGGAGATCGTCAACGCCACCACCGCGCTCGTCGGCCGGGCCAAGGAGTGCAAGAGCGTCCGCGGCAAGCTGCCGAACCTCGTCGCGGTCGACATGTTCAAGAGCGGCGGCCTGTTCGCCGCGGTGAAGCAGCTCAACGCGCTGAAGTAGGGCTAGCTAGGTCCGCATGCCCGTCGGCACGACCGGAGGCCCGTCGTGTCGAGTGGGCGGCCCGAGCGGCTTCGTTCCCGCGACATCGCGCTCGGTCCGGAACAGGCAGAGCACCTGGCCATCGTCCGGCCGGGCGGCGGACGGAGCGAGGAGGCCGGCGTAGCCCGAGGCCCACAGCTGCTCGCCCACGTCCTGGAACGCCGGCCAGTGCCGGCGCCCCGGTCGTGGAATTGCCAAACCAAGGTCTTGGAGTTGCGCTTCGCTGGAGAGGTCCACGATTGACGCGCAGTCCACCGACCACTGCCACAAGTCCCGGGGGAGCGCCTGGTCGGGCGGAATCCCGACCTCGGCCAGGAAGCGGTACCACTCCGCCCACGCCGTTTCGGGCGAGTCCGCGAAGTACAGGGCGTCGACGGTCTGCCCCCGTTGCCAGCGGTTGTCGGCGGGATGGTCAGGCTGGTGGTGGACGTCGCCGCCGCCCGGGATCTGCCGCCACCACGTGCCCGTGACGGCGGTATCGACGATCTTCACGTCCGTGGGGTTACGACGCGGGGGTGCTCTCGAGCGCGGCGATGAGTCGGGAGACCTCGCGGTACGAGCCGGCCGCGATCAGGTCCAGCGGCTTGTCGTCGTCGAGTGCGACGTTGGGCTTGCGCAGCCAGACCGGGACGTAGTCCGCCTTGATCACGAGTACCAGCCGCTCCACGATCGAGGAGAGCTCGGCGAGGCGTTCCGCTCGGTCACCGGTCGGCGAACGGGTCTCGTTCAGCCAGGCGCGCACGGTGGACTCGTCGCTGTTGGTGGCGCGCGCGATATCGGCGGTGGAGAGGTGTCCGATCTCCCGCACGTGCGCTGCTTCACTGGCGAATCCGACGCTCATCAGTCTGCTCCTGAAACCGGGTGCAGATGAACTGTAGCGCTTTTGTAGCGGCACAACCCTGGTTTTGTAACGCTGTTCACACGAAGAAGTACGGTTCGGGCACGAACGGTGAACGCCGCTACCCCAACTCGTCCACCAGGTCCGCGACCGAGTTGGCGACGCGGGCGGGGCGGTAGGGGAAGCGCTCGACCTCGTCGGGCTGGGTGACGCCGGTGAGGACGAGGATGGTCTCCAGGCCCGCTTCGATGCCGGAGACCACGTCGGTGTCCATCCGGTCGCCGATCATCGCGGTGGTCTCCGAGTGGGCGTCGATCTTGTTCAGCGCCGAGCGCATCATCAGCGGGTTGGGCTTGCCGACGAAGTAGGGCTCCACGCCGGTCGCGCGGCTGATCAGCGCGGCGACCGAACCGGTCGCGGGCAGGGCGCCTTCGGGCGTCGGGCCGGTCGCGTCCGGGTTGGTGGCGATGAAGCGGGCGCCGTCGTTGATGAGGCGGATCGCGCGGGTGATCATCTCGAAGCTGTACGTGCGCGTCTCGCCGAGCACCACGTAGTCGGGCTTGCGCTCCGTCAGCGTGTAGCCGGACTCGTGCAGCGCGGTCGTCAACCCCGACTCGCCGACCACGAACGCCGAGCCGTTCGGGCGCTGGTCGCTGAGGAAGTCGGCGGTGGCCAGCGCGGACGTCCAGATGCGCTCCTCCGGGACCACCAGTCCGCTCGCGCGCAGGCGCGCCGCGAGGTCGCGGCGCGTGTAGATCGAGTTGTTGGTGAGCAGGAGGAACGGCAGCTCCAGCTCGGCGAGGCGGGCCAGGAACCGGTCGGCGCCGGGGATGGCCTGCTCCTCGTGGACGAGCACGCCGTCCATGTCCATGAGCCAGCTGTGGATCTCGCGTCGGGGCACGGGCCGAACCCTACCCGGCGACGTGAATGTCGCTCAGTGGTTGCCGGGCAACCAACTGGCGACATTCACGCCGGGTGGGGGGAGGGAACGGAAGGTGCGGCTAGCCAGCCTGGCCGAGCAGCGAGCCGTACGGGTCGCTCTGGGACTGCTCGCCGTAGGGGTCGGCCTGCTGGCCGTACGGATCGCTCTCGCCGTAGGAACCCGAGCCGTCGTCCTGGCCGTACGGATCGGACTGCTGACCGTACGGATCGGCCTGGGACTGCTCGCCGTACGGGTCGCTCTGCTGGCCGTACGGGTCGGCCTGCGACTGGTCCCCGTAGGGATCGGCCTGGCCCTGCGACGGGTCCTGCGACTGGTCCGGCACCTGCAGCTGCTGCTGCGACTGGTCGGGCGTCTGCGTCTGGCCCTCGAGCCCCTCGCCCGCTTCGAGCTTGGGGATCGCCGCCTTCACGATCGAGATCGGGATGGCGAAGCCGACGCCGGCGCTGCCGCCCGAGGCGGTCGCGATCTGCGCGTTGACGCCGAGGACCCGGCCCTTGCGGTCCAGCAGCGGGCCGCCCGAGTTGCCGGGGTTGATGGCCGCGTCCGTCTGGATCGCGCCGGAGATCGTCTGGCCGCCCGGCGACTGGATGTCCCGGTTCAGCGCCGACACGATGCCGGACGTGAGGGTGCCGGACAGGCCGTACGGGCTGCCGATGGCGATGACCGACTGGCCGACCTGCACGTCGCTGGAATCACCGAGCTCGATGGGGTGGAGGGTGCCGGTGTCGGCCGGGTCGACCTTGAGGATCGCGAGGTCGGTGGAGGGGTCGGCGCCGACGAGCGTGGCGTTGACCAGCTTGCCCTTCTCACCGAGGCGGACCTGGTAGGAGGTGGCGTCAGCGACGACGTGGTCGTTCGTGACGATGTGGCCTTCGGTGTCGATGACGAAGCCCGATCCGCTGGCCTGGCCGGCCTGGATGAAGGCGACGCCGTCCTGGACGCTCTTGTACAGCGAGGCGAGCGACCCGGTCTTGGTGGAGGTCTCCGAGACGGGCTGGCCCGCGACGATCGGATCGTCGCTGGTCTTCGCCGGCTCACCGACCGCGCCGCTGGCGATGACCACGGTGCCGGTGCCGATGACGGCCAGCACGCTCAGTCCGGCCAGCGCCGTCGTTCTCATTCCTGACATCTACTGTTCCTGTCTTCCTGAAATCTTCATGCCATGCAGTTGACCGCATGGCAATAAGCCGCTCGTCAAGCGAACCTGAGGCGGAGATCAAGGGACGGGAAGAGTTGTCTTCAGGCTTCGGGGCCCGGCGCGCCCGCCGCGTCGAGGCCGAACGCCTCGGCGAGCAGGGAGTACGACCGCTTGCGCGCCTCGTGGTCGAAGGTGATCGTCACCGCGATCGCCTCCTCCGCGCCGTACGCCGAGGCCAGCGCCTCCAGGTCCGCGCGCACCTTCTCGGGGTTGCCGATGATCGCCCGGCGACCGGCCGGCGCGGCCCCACGCGGCTCGCCCTGCTCGTCCAGGTAGCGCAGCGCCTTCTCCACCGGCGGCACCGGGATCAGCTTGCCGCGCCGCAGCAGGCTCAGGCTCATCCGGCTGCTCGCCGCCAGCTCCTGCGCCTCCTCGGTCGTCTCCGCGCAGATCACCCATGCGGCGACCGCGGTGCGCGGAGCCTGCAGGTGCGCGGACGGCGCGAAGCGGGCCCGGTAGTCGGCCGCGATCTCCGCGCCGCCCGGGTTGATGAAGTCCGCGAACGCGTAGGAGAGGCCGAGCTCGCCGGCCCAGATCGCGCTCTGGGCGGACGAGCCGAGCAGCCACTGCTGCGGGCGCTCCGGTCCGCCGGGCAGGTCGGCCAGGCGCGCGAACGGATGTTCCACCGGCATCGTGTCGTCCAGCAGGGCGAGCAGCTCGGCCAGCTGCTGGGCGAAGTCGTCCGGCAGGCGCTTGTTGCGCTCGCGCTGCAGGGCCAGCGCGGTGATCGGGTCGGTGCCGGACGCGCGGCCGAGCCCCAGGTCGATCCTCCCCGGGAACAGGTTCGCCAGGATGCTGAACGCCTCTGCCACCTTGAACGGGCTGTAGTGCGGCAGCATCACGCCGCCGCTGCCCACGCGGATCCGCTGGGTCGCGGCGGCGACCGGGCCGATCAGGACCTCGGGCGCGGCGCCGGCCAGCATCGGGCCGCCGTGGTGCTCGGCCAGCCAGTAGCGGTGGAAGCCGAGGCCGTCGGTGTGCCGTGCCAGGTCCAGCGTGTTGGCCAGCGCCTGCGTCCCCGTCGACCCCTCGGAGATCGGCGACTGGTCCAGGACACTGAGGCGCAACGAGCCGCTCATCGCCGCAGGCCCTCCAGCCAGGCGAGCAGTGCGGCGTTGACCTCCTCGGGCCGCTCCTGCTGGACCCAGTGGCCGGCGCCCTCGACGACGATGACCTCGCGCAGATCGGTCACCTGGCCGTCCATCGCCTGGTGGGGCATGAACTGCGTGACCGGGTCGCGGGAGCCGGTGAGGAAGAACGCGGGCTGATCGATCGTCCGCCCGTCCGCGACCGCCAGCTGCTCCCAGTTGCGATCGATGTTGCGGTACAGGTTGAGGCCGCCCGTGAAGCCGGTGCGCGCGTACGCGTCGACGTAGACGCCCAGCTCCTCCTCGGTCAGCCAGGCGGGGCGCGGCGGCTCCTCGTCACCGTCGGCGGCCCAGCCCGCCGTCCACACCGACGTGGTGCACAGCGTGCGGCGGGGGTCGGCGTCCAGTGCGGCGTCGGCGACGCCCGGCTCCTGGATCCACACGATGTAGAAGTCCTCGCCGATGTTCTGACGCAGGATGTCGATCGGCGGCGCGGGCGCGCGGGGGACGTAGGGCACGCTGAGCCCGGCCACCGCGCTGATGCGATCCGGGTGCAGCAGCGCGGTCTTCCACGCGATGTCGGCGCCCCAGTCGTGGCCGATCAGGATGGCCTGGTCGATGCCGTGCGCGTCCAGCAGCCCGATCACGTCCCCGGTGAGGGTGACGGCGTCGGACTCCTCCACCGCGGTGGGCTGCCCGTCGCGCCGGACGGTCCCGCCGAAGCCGCGCAGATCGGGCGCCAGCACCCGGTAGCCGGCCGCGGCCAGCGCGGGCAGCTGGTGGCGCCACGAGTAGGCCAGCTCCGGGAAGCCGTGCAGCAGGACGACGGGGATGCCGTCCTGCGGGCCGTCGCTGAGGAGGTGGACGTCGAGGTCTCCCACGGGGATCATGGGCGACACATTAGAGGCGCGCGTATGGCAACTCTTGCGGCTCCTTGAGCCGGTCTTCAGGTTCGACCGGTGTGATCCACGTATGACGACCACCCTGGACTCCACCCGCATGGACAGCACGCCGCAGCTCGCTGCGGATCTGGGGCACCTGCTGGATCGGATCCTGAACGGGGGTGAGCAGGACCTCCTGCGCGTCATGGCGGTCCACGAGATGACTCCGCTCCACGCCCGCGTGCTGCGTGAGCTCGCCTACTGCCCGATGCCGCTGACCGTCGACGAGCTCGCCGATCGGATCGACCTCGACGTGGACGACGTGCAGGCCGCGACGGCCGAGCTGCGCCGCCGCCGGCTCGTCATGCGCCGCGACGCCGGCACCGCGATGCTCGTGCTCACCGCCGAGGGCCGCCGGATCGTCGGTGACGTCGACGAGGCGCACCGCGCCGACCTCAGCGCCTACGTCGGGGACCTGGATCGCACGGGTCGCCGGCGCCTCGAGGCCGCGCTGTCGCTGCTCGACGAGCGGTAGGGCGGGTCGCGGGGGCGCGGGCGGTCGCCGGGTGGCCTTCGTGGCCGCCGGGTGGTGCCGGGTGGTGCCGGGCGGCCTGTGTCAGGCCGCGGGGACGGGCTCCAGGGCCTCGACCCAGCGCTGCGAGTCGGTGATCTGGATGAGGTCGACGACCTTGCCGTCGCGGAAACGCAGGACGTGGACGAAGACGGCGTCGAGGTCCCGGCCGCTCTCGCGTGCCGTGCCGCGGTAGTGCCCGAGCGCGACGACGCGGCCGTCCCGCGTGGCGATCAGCTCGTCCGGGAACGGTGCGATGTCGAACGTCCCGAACACCGGGCCCCAGCATTCCGCGAACATCGCCTGCGGGCCGGCGTGCTTCCCCGCGCCGATCGGCAGGCCGGGTGTGGCCTCGCCGCGGAAGTCGTCGTGCAGCGCGGCGCGGATGCCGGCACCGTCGTGGACGGCGAACGCGGCGTAGAGCTCACGGGCGGCGTCGAGGTCGGGGTTGTCGCTCATGGCGTCTCCTGGTCGTCCTGGTCGTCTTTGTCGTCGGTGAGGGCGGCCCGTACCGCGCGGGCCAGGGGCGCGCGCAGGGCGGGGGACGGGGTCTGGCCGCTGATGAGGATGCGGCGGATCGCCCCGTAGGGCAGGTCGACGCAGGCCAGCGCGGTGCGCTCCAGGTGGGCCCGGGTCGCCCGGCCGTACAGGCGCTGCGTCAACGCCCCGAGCGCGGCGCGCAGCGGGTCGTTCAGCGTCTGGAGCTGGTGCAGGACGTCCGGGTCGCGGGGCGCGGCGGCCAGGTCCTCCCGGCGCAGCGCGGTGAGGAGGCGGGCGTCGCCCGGATGCTCGCGCGCGAAGACGAAGAGGGTGAGCGCGGCGGCGACGCCGGCGTCCACCGGGTCGCCGGGGGTCTCGAGGGCGGCGAGGAACTGGTGCTGGGAGCGGTGGACGGCCCGCAGCCACAGCCGCGCGACGAGGTCGTCCCGGGAACCGAAGCGGTGGTAGAGCGAGCCGACGGGCGCGCCGCTGGCGCCGGCGATCGCCTTGATCGTCACCGCTCCGGCCCCGCCGTCGAAGAGCACGCCCCGCGTGGCGTCGAGGATCGCGTCGGTGTCGTAGGTGACTCGTCGTCCCATCTCGGTCCAGATACTAGGGTGTTCGTTCTAGAACGCAAGGGGTTGGCGTGTTTTGCCACCAAATGGGTGGCAAAACACGCCAACCTTGGGTGGAGGCGTGGACGGCGACCCCGCGCCGCCGCCCGCCCGGCGACTAGGCTCCGCCGCCGTGCTCGTCCTGCTGCCGCCGTCCGAGGGGAAGTCCGCGCCCGCGGCGGACGGCGCGCACCCGCCCGTCGACCTCGACGCGCTGATCCACCCCGAGCTCACCGACCGCCGGGTGAAGCTCGTCGGCCTGCTCGATCGCCTCGCCCGCGGCCCGCGGAAGAAGGCGCTGACCGCGCTGGGCCTCAGCGCCGGCCAGTCCGCCGAGGTCGACAAGGACCTCGACCTGCTCGCCGCGCCCGCCGCCCCGGCCGCCGAGGTGTACACCGGCGTGCTCTACCAGCACCTCGACCTCGCCTCGCTGGCCCCCGGCGCCCGGGCTCGCGCGGCCGAGCGGCTCCTGATCGGCAGCGCGCTGTGGGGCGTCGTCCGGCTCGAGGACCGCATCCCCGCCTACCGCCTGAGCATGAACGCGCGCCTGCCGCGCATCGGGCCGCTCGCCACCTGGTGGCGCCCGACGCTGACGAAGGTCCTGCCGCCTGACGGCCTCGTCGTCGACCTGCGCTCCCAGACGTACGCCGCCGCCTGGCGGCCGCCGCACGGCACCACGGTCGAGGTCCGCGTGTTCGCCGAGGACGCGCGCACCACACCACCCAAGCGCACCGTCGTCAGCCACATGGCCAAGGCGACCCGCGGCGACGTCGCCCGCATCCTCGTCCAGTCCCGAGCCACGCCCCAGACGCCCGCGGCCGTCGCGGCGCTGATCGAGCAGGCCGGCCACCGCGTGGAGCTGGTCGAGCCGCCGGAGCGCAAGGGCGGTCGCCCCGTCCCGTGGTCGATCGACGTCATCGGCCCGGCCGGCCCGGCCTGAGCCCGACCCGATCCGGCCCCGTTCAGGACACCCGGCGGCGCCTGAGCGGCCCGACGCCTGATCCCCGGATAGCCTGCGGGCCAATGCGTGAACGGCTCTCGGCCACCCGGCGGCTTCCCTGGGTCCTCGCGGTCGCCTTCCTGGCCCTCCTCGTCCGCATCCCCCTGCTGGGCGACGGGACCGGCTGGGTCGACACCCCGCTGTACGAGCGGCTCGCGTCGTCGCTGCTGCGAGGCGACGGCTTCTCGTCCAACGGTCACGTGTTCGGGGACAGCTACCGCACGCCCGGCTACCCGATCCTCCTCGCCGCGTTCCGGCTGCTGCCCGGCAGCACGGCGGCGGTCACCGGGACGATGCAGCACCTGCTCGGCGCGGCGTTCGCGGTCGCGGTGCTGCTCGTCGCCTGGCGGTTCTTCGGCCGCGCGGCGGGCGTCATCGCCGGCGCGCTGCTGGCGATCGCGCCGCTGCAGCTGTTCGTCGAGCATGCGGTGCTGCCCGACCTGGCGTTCGGCATCGTGGCGGGCGTCGTCGTCGCCCTGGTCGCCGAGGCGGCGGCCCGCGACCGGGCACCGACCGGCTTCCTGATCGGGGCCGGCCTGCTCGTCGCCGTCGCCACGTACATCAAGCCCAACGGTCTGATCCTCGTGCCGCTCGTGCCCCTCGTGTTCCTGCTCGCGCGGCTCGGTTGGAGACCCGGGCTGCGCGCGACCGGCATCTTCGCCGCGACCGCGCTCGTCGCCGTCTCCCCGTGGGTGGTGCGCAACTGGGTCCGGGAGGACACGCCGCTGCTGACCACGCAGGGCGGCGCGGCGCTGTGGGTGGTCGCGTTCGACTCCGACCGCATGCCGTTCCCGTCCACGGAGGGCCGGCCCGCCGATGAGCGCGTGGCGATCGCCGCCGCCCAGCGCGCCCGCGTCTACAAGCTGGACTCGGGCCTCACGCCGCTGACCTACGCCCAGGTGTTCTCCGCGCTGCGGGCCGGCGGCGACTCCGCCACCGAGGCCGCGAACACGATGACGGCGGTCGCGCTGCGGGCCATCGAGGACCATCCCGGCACGTACCTGGACGGCGCCCGTCACGTCCTGAACATGGAGTGGACGCGGTCGGGCGACGCGAGCTGGGCGTCCAAGCGGCTCGACCAGTCGTTGCGGCGCACCGGTGCGGGCATCCCCGCCGTCACAGACGTGGTGACCGACGTGGCCGAGGTGGTGTTCGACGTGTGGTGGATCCTCACGCTCGGCGGCATCACCGCGATCGCCCTGCTCTTCGCCCCGGGTCGGCGGGTGCGCGTCGGGGGCGCGACGTTGGTCGGCGCCTGGCTGCTGCTATCCGTGGGCACCGCCCTGACCAACACGTTCGACCTGCGCTACGTCGCCCAGGTGGCGCCGCTGGCCTGGATCGGGGGCACCGCCGGCACCGTGCTGCTGGTCGGCCTGGCCCGCGAGCGCCTGCGCGGGCGCCCAGCCGGGGCCGTGGAAGACGTACCCGAGCCGGTCGCGGAATGAGCGGGCGTGGCGGATGTCCCGCCACAGCGCCGCGTACTCGTGGAACGCGACCCGCACCGGGTTGAACGTCTCGATGTTCGTCGTGAGGCCGTAGACGACGCGTTCGCCCTCGCCCTCGAACGTCCCGAACATCCGGTCCCAGATGATGAGGATCCCGCCGTAGTTCTTGTCCAGGTACTGGTCGTTGACCCCGTGGTGGCAGCGGTGGTGCGACGGCGTGTTGAACACGTACTCGACAGGGCGGGGCAGCCGCTTGATCCGCTCGGTGTGCAGCCCGAACTGGTACATCAGGCTCACCGACTGCATCGCGAAGATCATCCACGGCTGGAAGCCCAGCAGTGCGAGCGGCGCCCAGAACGGCAACTGCGTCATCGGCACCCAGCTCTGGCGCAGCGCGGTCGACAGGTTGTAGTGCTGGCTGGAGTGGTGGGTGACGTGGCTGGCCCAGAACACCCGCACCTCGTGGCTGACGCGGTGGTACCAGTAGTAGGCGAAGTCGTCCGCGAAGAACAGCAGCACGTACGTGTACCACTGGTCCGAGGGCATTCGCAGCGGCGTGAGCGTGTAGAGCCCGGCGTAGACGAAGATCGACGCGAAGCCCCAGGCGGCGCCGATCACCACGCTGCCCGAGCCCATGGTCAGGCTGGTCGCGGTGTCCTTCGTCTCGTACCCGACCAGGTCGTGCTCGTGGTCGTGGGCGGCGACCCGGAACGAGACGATCTCCAGGACCAGGAAGATGATGAAGAACGGGAAGGCGTAGAAGACGAGGTCATGCATGGCTGCGCACCTCGTCGGTCGCCCCGAACGCGGTGACCAGCGTGCGGCGCAGCAGGTCGTCCGCGCGCTCGGCGGCCAGCGAGGGCTCGCCGGCCGCGATCGCCTCGATCAGCGCCGCCTGCGCCGCCACGTCGCTGGCCTCGGCGTGGAAGACACTGCTCGCCAGCTCGGCGACCTCCTCGGTGCCGGACAGCAGGCTGTTGTAGGCGAGGGTGTAGGCGATGTTGTCGCTGGCCGAGACCAGGGCACGCCACAGCTCCTCGTACCGGTCGCCGAGCGCGGCGGGATCGTCGGCCGGGGTCGCGCCGTCGGCGGCGAAGGCGCGCAGGTGGCGGACGGCGGCGCTCGTCGCGCGGGTGGCGGCCAGGCGGGAGACGTCGACGCCGATCGAGCGGCGCATCTCCAGGATCGAGCGCAGCCGCTCGGCCGCGCCCTCGTCGTCGAGCGCGAAGACGAGGTGGGGGAGGAGGTCCATCCCGCCGGTGCGGCGCCAGTCGAGCACGCGGGTCGCGCCGCCGTGGTTGACCTCCACGAGCCCCGCCTGCTGCATGCGCTTGAGCGCCTCGCGCACCGCGTGGCGGTTGACTGCGAACGACGCGCTCAGCTCCCGCTCGGCGGGTAGGGCGTCGCCGGCGGCGTACCGGCCGGAGAGGATCGCGGCGCGCAGCTCCTCGAAGACGACGTCGGAGACCGGGCGCTTGGGGACGGCGGCGAACGCTGACATGGCCACAGAGTAACTGATTGGACCAGTTGGGTGGGAGTGGGAGCGCGCCGGCTCGGGCCGCCTCCCCGCGAACCTCCGTACATCGTGCTCGCTGGGCGAGCATTGGGTACGGAGGTTCGCGGGGAGGGGCCGGCCGCTCGCGGGGCGTGAGCGCTGCGGCGCTCAGCCCGGCAACGCGATGCGCAGGACGGTCGCGGCTTGGTCGGCCGGGGCGTGGAGGACCGGGTCGGCCGCGTCGGCGGGGACGAGGGCCAGGGTGCCGGGGGCGACCGGGACGCCGCCCACGGTCACCGCGCCGTCCAGGGTGGTGACGATCGCGCACTCGCCGTGGTCGGTCACGCGGCGGGCCTCGCCGGGCGCCAGCGTCCACCGCTCCACCACGAAGACGTCCGCGCGCACGAGGCTGTCGCCGTCGGGCTCGACCAGGCCAGGTTCCACGTCGTTCCAGTCGATCGCCACCAGCGACTGGTCGACGTGCAGCTCGCGCGGCTTGCCATCCAGCCCCGGCCGGTCGAAGTCGTAGACGCGGTAGGTGGTGTCGGAGTTCTGCTGGATCTCGACGATGAGGTTGCCGCCGCCGATCGCGTGGATCCGGCCGCTGGGCAGGAACATCACGTCGCCGGGCTCGCTGTCGATCCGCTGCAGCAGCGCCGATACGTCCTCGCCGCCGCGCAGCGCGGTCTCGAACGCCTCCCGCGTGACGCCGGCGCGCAGGCCCGCGAAGAGGTGCGCGCCCGGGCTGGCCGCGAGGATCACCCACATCTCGGTCTTCGGTTCGCCGCCGAGCGACGCGGCCACCGCGGCGGGGGGATGGACCTGCACCGACAGCGTGTCCTCGCAGTCGAGGATCTTGATCAGCAGCGGGAAGCGGTCGCCCCACCGCGCGGCCCGCGTGCCGAACAGCGCGGCGCCGTCCGGGCCGGCCCACAGGTCGTGCAGCGTCTGCCCGGCGAGCGCACCGGCGGCGACCACGCTCTGCGCCTCGGGCCGGTCGACGATCTCCCACGCCTCCCCGATCACGGCGCCGGCGGGCAGGTCCTTCCCGAGCAGGGTCTCGAGGCGACGACCGCCCCAGACGCGCTCCATGAAGAGGGGCTCGAAGGTCAGGGTCTCGCTCACGGCCCTGATCCTTCCAGGCCTAGATGGTTGATGCGAAATCCCCGGGTGAAAACCCCGGTCAATCGTCCTCGACGGCGTCGCGGTCGGCCATCACCGCGGCGTGCAGCGCCTGCGCGTCGACGGAGTCCAGGACGATCCGCTCGAGCTCCACGTTCTCGGCCTGGATCCGCTGGAGCCGCAGGCGGTCGTGGCCCTCGGAGCCGAACGGCATCAGGCCGGCGTAGAAGAAGCCGCGGTCGTGCAGCACGGCCAGCGCCTCGTCGAGCGCGGTCCCGTCGAGCGCGTGCAGGTCCAGGTCGACGTAGACGACGTCCTCGTGGCGCCGGTTCATCTCCCGGATCTCGTGGACCAGGCGCCGGCCCGCGCCCGGCCGCCACCGCCGCACGAGCAGGATGCCGGTGGCCCGGCCCCGGTCGTCCCGGGCGACGATCTCCGGCCCGTCGTCGGCGTCCGCGAACGCCCCGACCGGCGCGACGTCGAGCCCGAGCAGCGCGTAGGCGGCGCGCAGCGGGTCCGCGTACCGCGCCGGCAGCGTCACGGCGCGCGGGCCGGTCGCGCCGAGCGCGTGGTAGGTGACCAGCGTCGCGCTGCGCCGGGCGACCTCGACGTCCGCGTCGCCGATCCCCCGCATCGACATGCTCGCCGGCACCGCACCGAGCAGCAGCGCGGTCTCCCGGTAGCCGTGCGCGCGCTCGGCCCGCTGGCTGAACGGGTGGACGGTGACCGCCCGGCCGAACACGGCGTCCAGGCCCTGGGCCTGCGCGCGCTCGACGGTGTGGGCGAACAGCCGGCCGAAGATGCCGAGCCCGCGGTAGGCCGAGTGGACGACGGCCACGCCCGTCTCGCCCGCCGTCTCATCGTCCTCGCGCAGCAGCGCGTGGTGGCCGACGACCTCGTCGCCGAACACCGCGACGGTCGACAGCACGCGCCCTCCGGCGAGCTGCTCGGCGAACCAGTCGGGCCGGTAGAAGTCGGGGTGGCCGTAGCTCAGGCCGTAGTTGGAGTAGAGGAGGCGCGAGACGGCGGCGACCTCGTCCTCCCGCACGGGGCGGATCTCGATCTCGTCGGCGGTCGCGGTGGTCGTCGCGGGCGCGGCGCCGGACGGGACGCCGAACGCGTGGCCGGTGGGGTCGGCGGCCAGGACGTCGGGCGCGGGCAGCAGCGCGGTGAGCAGCTTGCCCTCGCTGCCGAGGTTGACCAGGCGCAGGTCGTCGACCTGCAGGTCCACCTCGGTGAGCTCGGCGGGGACGGGGCGGCCGGCGCCGCCGAAGCTGGGGATCGGCTCGCCCCAGTCCTGCAGCGTCACGCGGATCGCCCCGGCCTCGCGCTCGAAGACCAGCTCGACGTCGCCCTCCTCGTCGCCCGGGTAGGCCTGCGCGAAGACGAAGCGCACGAGGGCCTGGGTGGCGCCGTCGAGCGCGATGTCGACGTCCGGCGCCAGGCCGACCGCGGCGCCGAACTCGGCGACCACGGCACTGACGATGGGGAGGGATCGCTCGTCGCTGGGGACGGTCAGGCGGACGCGGCTCGGCACCGCCGCAGTGTACGTCGACTGTGTGCACCCGCACAGAAACGGAGCGACCGATCCGTTTTGCTACGGTGAAACGGATCGACCACTCCACTTACTCCCCTGGGGAATCTTCGCATGAGCGCCGTATCAACCATCGCCGACCCGCCGGCACCCAAAGTCAAGACCAAGGAGCCGCGGGCGGAAGGGCCCCGGGGCCACTCCACCAACCGCTGGCTGGTCCTCGTCCTCGTCTGCCTCGCGCAGTTCATGGTCGTGCTCGACGCGACGATCGTGAACGTCGCGCTGCCCGCCATCCAGACCGACCTCGGCTTCGACACCGCCAACCTGCAGTGGGTCATCAACGGTTACACGCTGCTGTTCGGCGGCTTCCTGCTGCTCGGTGGTCGTGCCGCTGACCTGTTCGGCCGCAAGAAGCTCTTCCTCATCGGCATCGGGCTGTTCACCACCTCGTCGCTGCTGACGGGGCTCGCGCAGAGCCAGGAGACGCTGATCATCTTCCGCGCCCTCCAGGGCCTGGGCGCCGCGCTCGTCTCCCCGGCCGCGCTGTCGATCATCACCACCACGTTCGCCGAAGGTGCCGAGCGCACCAAGGCGCTCGCGGCCTGGGGCGCGATCGCGGCCAGCGGCAGCGCGTTCGGGCTCCTGCTCGGCGGCTTCCTCACCGAGACGTTCTCGTGGCCGTGGATCTTCTTCGTCAACGTGCCGATCGGCATCGCGGCGCTCGTCTTCTCCTTCCGCCTCGTCCCCGAGTCGAAGGTCGAGGGCGGCAACCGCAGCTTCGACGTGTTCGGCGCGCTCACCGTCACCAGCGGTCTGATCGCCGCCGTGTACGCGATCGTCAAGGCGTCCGAGTCGGGCTGGGGCTCGTCCACCACGCTCGGCTTCGGCGCGCTCGCCGCGGTCCTCTTCACCGCGTTCGTGCTGATCGAACGCAAGCATCCGGCCCCGCTCGTGCGGCTCAGCATCTTCCGCCTGCGCAGCCTCGCGGTGGCCAACGGCGCGATGCTCCTGATCATCAGCGGCATGTTCGCGATGTTCTTCTTCACCACGCTGTACGTGCAGCAGATCCTCGGCTACACGCCGCTGGAAGCCGGCCTGGCCTTCCTGCCGTTCACCGTCGGCATCATCGGCGGCTCGGTCCTGGCCCAGAAGTTCATCTCCAAGATCGGCGTGCGGCCCGTGGTCATCGTCGGCACGCTGCTGGCGACGATCGGCCTCGTGCTCATGACCCGCACCACGGCCGCCGGCGACTACGTGAGCCAGGTGCTGCCCGGCGTCGTCTTCCTGTCGCTCGGCATGGGCCTGACGTTCGTGCCGCTGACCCTCGTGGCGACGACGAACGTCGCCTCCGAGGACGCGGGCCTGGCCTCCGGCCTGTTCAACACGAGCCAGCAGGTCGGCGGCGCCCTCGGCCTCGCCGTGCTGTCGACGTTCGCCGCGAGCAAGACGTCGGACGTCCTCGGCGGGATCAGCGGCGCGGCGACGACCGTGCAGCAGAACGAGGCGCTCGTCTCCGGTTACCACGTGGCCTACCTGGTCGGCGCGGGCCTGATGCTCGCCGGCGCCGCGCTGGTCACGCTGCTGCTCCGCCCGAAGGATCTGTCCCACATCGACGACGCCGACCTGGCCGCGGCTTCGACCGCCGTCGCCTAGGCGGGCTAGGCTCTTCCCATGACCTCCACGTCCGCCCCCGAACGTCCGCTCCGCGCGGACGCCCGCCGCAACCGTGACCGCGTGCTCGCGGTGGCGGCGGAGATGTTCGCCGAGCAGGGGCTGGACGTGGGCGTCGCGGAGATCGCCCGGCGGGCCGAGGTGGGCAGCGCGACGCTGTTCCGCCACTTCCCGACGAAGGAGGCGCTGATCGCGGCGGTGTTCGAGCAGCGGCTCGAGGAGTTCGAGACGATCCTCGACGGCGTCGAGGAGATCGAGGATCCGCAGGAGGCCTTCCGCACGATGATGGTCCGCGTGGTGCGGGCCCAGGTGCGCGATCGCGCGCTCGTGCAGTCGCTCATCAACGTGGTCAGCACGTTCGCGCAGCCGCGCATCGAGGAGCACATCCGGCGGGTGACCGCCGAGGTGGGCGCCGTGCTGCAGCGCGCGCAGGAGGCGGGTGTCGTGCGTGACGACGTCATCCCCGAGGACCTGATGGCGCTCTGCTGCGGTGTCGCGAGCGCCAACTGCGCCGAGCTGGAGCGCCCCGATCTCGTGGAGCGCTACCTCGGCGTGATCCTCGACGGGCTGCGCGCCGAGCAACCGACCCCGTTGCACCCGGCGCCCGCGACGGTCGAGGACATCGCGGCCGCCCAGCAGCGCTGCGGCTGCGCGTCGTCCTGACGCTCAGCCGACGAGGTCGGCCAGCGCCTCGGTGAACACCGAGGTGTGGCAGTCCACGTCGTGCGCGGCGGTC